>Ga0307516_10003492_pt1 | contig 20121 bp, 15 predicted proteins | sample 19_EM_MG_FD_203310 | JGI IMG/M metagenome (GOLD analysis project Ga0307516, IMG submission 203310) | Populus trichocarpa ectomycorrhiza microbial communities from riparian zone in the Pacific Northwest, United States - 19_EM | ecosystem: Host-associated > Plants > Roots > Unclassified | place...
GCAGTGAATACCACCTGCGCTCACACCACAAACACTTAGCGCTCTGAGACGAGGGAGCTGACAGGATTCACATTTCTATGGTTCCAGTAACCCTAACTTCGCTTACTCGAGGCCCATTGGAGAAGACCAATTTCTGCGATCGCAGCCCCCTGATTCTCGTATTTTTACGTCGTTTCCGAGGACCAACCATCCACGAATGAGTCGAATGGCTCATGCCCATGCGGCAGACCACTGGGAGTCGTTAGAATCCCTGACGTTCCGCGAGATAAAAGCTCGAGCGCTATCAGTTATTTTGTACAGTGGTTGCATCAACAGAAGTTCATCTGCAAATTTACCTGAAGGAATGGGCATGAAATGTCAACCTCCGTTTGGAAGGACATGCTGTAAGACAACTTTTCCGCTCGGTTAGACGCCCGTTGGCCAATGAGAGGGCTCCGTCAAGTACAAAAGACTGTCAAACAGCCGTCCCGCTTGTTGTGTTGTGCAGATGTTGGTGACTCGACCGACGTTACGCATCAAATTTGTTGATTGCGGCGTATGTAGTGTTGTTTATCAGATTTTTTTTATCCCCCTAGTAAGCAAGCAAGTCAAGCAGGACATAGCGGAGCACCTACCTCAAGATGCTGGGAAGGGGTCTAAAATAGGATAATGGTGCAGACTTCCCCTATGATGACTCGACTTTTAGAGAGATAAATGGTATGCACTTAGTAGTATTCAGAGCGGGAGCGGACCTGGACCCAAACAAAAGCAAAACAAACAAAGCGCGACGTCGGAATTTTTCAAGTGCGTATTTGTGTACCCTCTGATACCTTACTCGATCACTGTATCGCAATGGTCTGTGGAAAACGCGGATGCATCAAGTATCAGTGCGGTTCCTTTGTTCAGCAGAGCTCCCGATGTCATTTCCTCGCAGCACAGGGCCAGTAAAGCCGTCTTCATCGAGAACTCTGGTGGCAGGTCCGCTATAAAAGCTAGAGTGTGGCACACCCCGATCTCCACAAACTCAACCACTCTGTCAATCTTTGATGCCTCTTCGTACGAGTTAATGCCAAAAGTGGCCATGTCGACGAGGATCGCCTTTGTGTCATCACGAGGTATGGCTTCTCTAGGGACAGAAGCGTACTTGGGCGTATCGAAAACAGACACACCCTGCATCACCAAGAGTTGGTTACTACCAAATGTTGCTTGCAGGACACCCAAACTCCCTCCAAAAGGCACGATTTCCAACGCTTGCCAGATACGAAGCTTCTCTCGTCGACAAATCATCTTGGTACCAACCTCCCTCCTGTACTGGCAATGAAGGATAGATGACCTTAAGGACAGGATGCCAGCGATAGATGTGGAACCAACAACTGGGGGAAGAGCAGAGTCTTTGTTATTTGTGCTAGATATGCTTGCCCAGTTGGTTCCAATAACATGAGCGAGTATCTTCGGCTCAAGCGCCTCAAATACCCGTAACCTCGCTTCCTGGAACCCAATATTGTATTCGACAGGAAAGCCATCGAGATCCAGCGTACCGAGCACACAATATATCATATCCTCTTCCACCGTGGCTCGCCGCTCGGCCACGGTGGCCATAGATATCCTTGCGATCTCCAAGATACCCGCCTCCGAGGAGTTCTTCACTGCATAAAGGGCTTTATATCTTGACATACGTCCAAAATTTCTGATAAACTGGCTCCCGAAGATATTCCTGAGCATGTATGCTGCCGCAGAAAAATTACCTGTCGATGACTCCTTTTCCATGAAGCACGTGACAGTGCTCGTCATTTCGAGCATGTAGATTCCGTCGTACCGATATTTGTTTAACACTGGTGTGTGCATGTTAATGGCGTGTTCAGGGCCAGACGGCAGCATGGGTTGGGCCGACTGCAGCGTGGGGTGAGCCCCTTCCCTCAGTTCCCTCCCAACATCTCCTTGGAACGCATAGCAGAGCCAAGTGTTACGCGAAAGGATCTGCTCCTGCACCGTCCATGCCCTTGTATCCCAGACAGGAAAATATAGTTTGTCGCTGAATACGGTGGATAAAATTTCGGCGCCAAATGGATATGCATGCGTCTCGGATGCGCTGCGATACAGGTATCCCATTTGGGGAACAAAAAACTCCTTTTCTTTCTGCTCGTCTTGATTGATGCATAGGATGTCCATCCAAAAAAGTTTCTTTCCTCTGGAGAGAACGAAGAAGGCGACGATGGTGAAAAAGAGCTGCGCCTCTGCAATGTCATCATCATCCGATCCGCCTGTGGATGTCGACAGGTTTCGTGAGCCACGCAAGACTCTTTCCTCATACGTACGGCCCTTTTCCTTGCATATGTGATCTCTCCACCGTTTGATTCCAGCTGTCCAGGTATAGGAAATGGCAGTGACGTCGAAATCGCTGATGCTTTCGACAAGAACGAGTCGAATTGCGCCTGTATACACGAATGCCCGCGCATCCACGAGTCTCCAGCAAAATTTGGGCGATGCCATATCTATCCTGGCAGCAGACCTGTTACTCGGTGGAAGTGGTGGTAGCGAAGGAGCTGTTTCCCCACTGGCGGGGCTAAGTTGGCGGTAATATTCATTCAAATAACCCATACTCACCTACTTGACGATGTTTCAGACACAAGCACGGTACCTCTGTGACTGGATGAGGAATTCCTTACAGGATTGGGACAGGTTATTAACGCGGTGTCTTGTTCTGGTGAGGAGTGCACGGTGGCGATTGAAGGAGGGGGAAGGGAATTGCATTGTGTCTCCCTCTGAGGAATCGCTACTCCAGGCGAGGGAGAGAAAATATAACGCTTGAGTGTTTCTATCCAAGGATGACCCATCTACTCAGGATAGAGTCTGAGGGGCAGGTTGGGGGAAGTTGGAACTGAGGTTGCGTACTGCAACGGAACACAAGGCCTTCAAATCTCATCAACACCTGTTCCAAGCTTCCATTCTTCCCACCTCATAAAACCTTGAATGGTGGCGATCTTATAAGGGGATAGAGCTGTACGCCATGTGTACTCTGGACTGTGCCTGTAAGCCTCGAGGCTCACCTGCGCTCCCTTTTCCTGCTCACTTTGTCATTCAAAAGCTTCCATTTGCGCCGGCAGAACCCTTGGCGCTATGGTCTGGTCCACACCTATTAGAGGGGGGCTCACAATTTCGACAGAGACCATGCGTACCCATTACCATTTGAATCAATTTGCAACGCGGCTCACAAGTAATTTTTGGTTATTGACAAGGTTTTCGCAAACTGCAGTAAAAGGAAAAGGTTCAGTCGCCAATTCACAAGTTATGTAAAGAACCCTTGTGAAGATGTGCGTTCCAATGCGTCTGTATACCCGGGGGCGTTCCCCACATGTTCTTCCTCTCTCTCTCTCTCTCTCTCTCTCTCTCTCATCCTCTTGTATACGCTCTGTGCAATCTCACGCATACGTCCGCGATTGATCTCCACGTGCCAGTCCACGTTCACCGTTCTAGTCCGTCTAAGTGTTACTCCGTGAACGGTGAGTTTCCAACTACCCTTCACCGCTGTGTGGCGCCAGCATTTCCCCGGTGCTCTTTGGAAGGTGTGTTCCTGACAATTTGCACCGTATCAGGACAGAGAGATGGGTTTTGGGAACACTTGGGAATGGCTGGGCTTTGTGCGATGCGGGGGAGAATGAGACCGATGGAATATCTTTTGCCTTTGCCGAAACGCCACAAGGAGAATCTGCGGGCGACGACTTTGGGGTTGTGGAAGGAACATTCGCTGCCTCTGCTGAAGTAGAACTGGAAGGACTTTCTGGCGATCCGGGATTTGGGGGCGCTGACACTGGGGTGGACTTCCAGGTGTCTGTGGGAAATTTGGAGCGTAGTGCACTTGGAATAGAACGACTTCATTGCAGTTTCTGAAGAATGCATGTCCAGATGCACATGGCTACACTAAAGACATCATCCACTCCTCCATGGGCTCCACACTCAACGACGTGAAGCCACAGAGGAACGGCTTTGTGCACACTGTCCTGAAATGCTATAATCAACACCACGCACTGACTATCCGCCCTGACGATGTCTGGCTCGCTATCCTCACGCAATTCAGCTGCTTCGTCAACGGGAATGCAGAAGCCTTGCGATCGCTCTTTGTCCTCCACGATGGCAAGAAGGAATTGGAATTGACCATCATAATGGAGCAGGAGGCAGAAAAGGTGGACCGGGGCCTCGTGGTTCAGATGCTGGTCGAAACTATGAACGGAAAGATACAAGAGAACGTCGTTGACCCGGAGCTCAGGGAGTGGATTATCCCGGCCTTCTCCACCACCAACACTGACGATAGGCTCGTCGCTGGAATAGTTATGATGGCCACTGTTAAAGAATACTTCACGTTCCGTATGCGCCTGCTTTGCGGGATCCCTCGTGTCACACTCGAGGGAGAAAGGGATGATTGGGTGTGCCTTCTGAACAGGATCGAGAAACTCAAGGAATTCGGCCCCCAAACTACTGCCTGGTACCGTCTATTACATCCAATATTATCAAGGTTCGTCAAAGCTTTTGACAAACCAAACAGTCGCGAGAATATGGAATTCTGGAGCAAAGTAGCCCATTACCAATTCTTCGGAAGTGGGTCGACGTCGCTCTCTGGATGGATCACGGCGTTCATGGCTTTTGATGAGAATGGCCGGTGGATGGGAAATAGTCAATGCAATGTCAGTTTCCTTTTACTTTGTGATACACAACTGAAAGCAATATATTTGTATACAGAGCCAATACGGAAATGCGTTGATTCTGGATGGTATAAGATACCCTCTTCTGGATAGCGACGAGGTCCCTGCTGGGTACGCTCAAGTTGATGTCACACTCGAAATAGATCATAAAGATTACCCGACGGCATTGATAGCAGGGTCTGTGGGGACGGAGGTCTTCTCTAGTGGTGATAAATCCCTTTCAAGCGATGGAGAGAGGGACTCAGCGAGGCCCGCCCTTGGGTGGTGGTGGGTATTTAAGAAGGAACCGAAAGAGACCAACGATAAACAGGGACTTGATTCATTCCTTGAGTAACAGTGCCCTCAGATGATGATGCATCTAAAGTAATACTGTAAAGCCTACTATGTAGCGTAACCAGCCAATCTCTTTCCATTCCATGACATACCTCCAGCACCAAGTGGACTCTGTCCATACGGAAAGACTGAACGGCTTCTTTTGTCTTGATGCTGGTGTCGAGGACAAATCAAGGTGGTGGGTGAGCGGATCGGCGTATGGGGATGAGAGATGTCAATGAGATCAATGAGCAAACTTTTTGGGAGTAGCCCCCGTCAGCACGTTGAACTTTTTCCTCGCCCTGTCGCAGATTCAAATATTCACCACCCTGGTCACCCAACTCCAGTTCCTCCTTGTCTCAGGTCTCGACGGACCCAACTTGATTGGGGCAGCCCAACAAATCAAGATGATAAACTATAGACTGACAACTTCAACCTTGATGAATCCGACCTTTGCTGTAGCAATGAGCGATACGTGGTTTCTGCAACATCACACGACCGATGCTGACATCAACAGTATGATAGTGTGCTTGTATATTTCCTAAACCCTCTACTTTTACAATGCTCGAAATCTTTGGGCTGGGTTCTCTAGTCTGGACAGGCCCCCCATGTTATTTATGCCATGTTCTCACCATAGCGATGATTCTTGATTCACATTTTCCATTCAGTCTATTTGACTTCTCGCTCGAAGTTGTCGGAATGGTGAGTAGTAGTCGTGTCCTCCCTTGTTGACCTAGCCAACCAAACACTTCCCTTCTAATGTATCCAGCGATGCGGCTTTCTTTTTCAGCCGGGGGGTCCTCCTCGTCATGTCACCTTTCAGGTTGATCCACTGGCTGCAGCCACCGCCTATAAAACCGAATATATCCCGATGCCACGACTTGCTCGATTGAGGTCTGATCGTTATTCATGCTCGGGCTGCAGGGCTTTGTGGGGAAAATACCCGAGTGTGTGACGTGGAAATGCAATCAAACATATAGGTTTCAGTCACTGATCAGAGGTTGCCTTGTTGATTGATAGTCTGCGACTAGCGATGTCTGAACAGATGACCAAGGCAGTGCCTTCCGGCTCTTCGTTGTAATGGCTCAAGGCATCAACAGCGCACTTGCCTCTTTCAAACCAAGTTCATGCTGAGGATTTTAGGAGCGGCTAGGTGTGTCATGATTAGTATGTGAAGATGTGGCAACGTTGATGTTTACCAGGCTGTTTCAAGACATGCATGTGTTATGCGAGGGGCCGACTATGCCCACGGTTGCGCATGGTTCTCGTATCTGGTACTGCAGGGAGATAGAGCTTAGCGAGTTATCATGGCATTGCAACGGCGAGCTTGTGTCATGATGGCTACCGATTCCAACAACGATGCTGCGCCTTCACGCCAGTCTTTCCAGCTACCGCCTAAGTTAAAGTTGGCATCGTTGCAAAGTTTCGGTGTTCGGACTGTTCCGTGCTACATCCTCAACCCGCTTGTGGGCAAATGAAACGTCATCAAGATTGTCCTGCCTACGCAGGCTACGTCTCTTCAACCCCGTTCCGGGACTAGTGCATTCGATACAACTCGAGCGCAGACAACCGGAAAACGTCTACTTCTCCTTAGAGGTAGGGCTCTTCCACCCATAATCGTCCTCTTGGCACGGGAGGTTCCGAAGACCTCCCCTCAATTTCTCGGTATTGCTGATTGGATTTTGATGGTTTCGACTTCCACTGCTTAAGCAGTCCCAAAGACGCGGAGGTGATTCCCACAACAACCACGTCTCGCTCTTCAATAAATTGTAGCAAAAGGTGCACACGGACACTCAAGGGCCATGTGGCGGTTTTCCATTTCCCATTACAACGGGTGGCGTTCATCTGTGATGCACATGAACCGTTTTGACAAGGCATTGTTCACATTCCTTTACCAGGTAATGGTAAAGATAAAGGGCGCATATATGGTCTAGTGCGTAAACGCGTCCCACCATCTATGGTGCCAAGGTCAACACTACATAACACTCTGATTGACTCATTCTAAATCCCAAATACGTTTCCGGGCTCTTGAAGTCTATCTCGTGAAGATGGGAATGGGAGAATCAGATGGACAGGAACATCATCGCGCCTGTCGCCTCTCCACACCGCATCTTTCTTATCCATCATGCCGCAATGCCCTCCCTCCCGAGATCGGAAGACCGGTCTCTTTAGCTTGCAGATTTTACTACTACATTCTGAGAAAGCCGTTTTGGAAGGGGGGCGCCACCTCACTGTCCGACTACAAAATTATCTCGTCTCAGTTCGCATGTTGGGTTCCTTCAGAACAATTTCAGAACGATCATGACTTCGGATCTATTTCCTATCAGTGTCTCATCTTCGAAACCACTTGCTGTGTCGCCGAGAATGCAGCCGTCAACTGTTAGGCTTATTCAAATTAGGCCTTCGCTATCGGAACTGCTTCATCAACTTCAGTGAAACTTAGTTTGACCGCATTGCACTGAACGAAAGGCAGCTCTTTCCCGCGAAAATCCGGTAATCATACTGTTAGATTATTCTTCTCTTACACCATTCTACAAGTATAGGGTATGAATTATCAAGGCAATGGCCACGAGCCCCAAGAAAGCCAAGAAACAAATACGTGTCGTTTTTTATAGGTGACACCCATGGGCTCATTCCATCCAAGCTGTCTCAAATGTATGATCAACAGTGAGTATGATATCATGACCGTACATGAAAGTGCCTCACGATTACAGCCATCGGGTATGCAATATCTCTCTTTCATGAGACCAGAAAACTCACCCTCTTTGAAGGGCCCGGATCTCAACAACCTCATTCGTACGGGCGGGTCCCCTCCTATCCAAAGAATCACAGACCTTTCCTCAAGTTTTTTCTTCATTCTTTTGGACCGCTGACGCTCCCGTCTTTGCTGTCGTCACTAAAACTCATGTATTCTGGTTGTCCCTCACATCAACCAGACAGCATACAACCGTCGACCGCACCACCACGACCACCAGGAATGGTGGCCTCCAGCTCCACCATGTGCGGTGACAGACGGGCATCACGCCCAGTACCCCGCGACCAGCACCAGCCAAAGACGACACGGCAACCACCATCACCACCACAACGGATCCAACCGCGCCATAAGCAGCATCTGTGCCTCGAGGAAGACGGTGACTTTCAGACCGGCACCCCAACGACGGCGACAGCACGATAATGACCCGCACGGCCAGACAATGACAACGACACATTTCAATACATATAGTTTTTGTTTTATGTAACTATGTACAGTATATTTATTCATAGAATCACAGCTTTAACTGAGTGATCATCAATTGTGAGTGCGAGGCACTGATATTACACAGTGCGGCTGGCATGCTAAGGTACCACGAGTATCAGACCTGGGGCCGCAGGTACCTGGATCGCGACCCATAATGACCGTACTAGGTACCCATACTACTCATGATCCATCACAGGTAGGAATACCCGAGCAAGGCAGAGCGCTAAGTGTTTGTGGAAGGGAATGCAGTGAATACCACCTGCGCTCACACCACAAACACTTAGCGCTCTGAGACGAGGGAGCTGACAGGATTCACATTCCTATGGTTCCAGTAACCCTAACTTCGCTTACTCGAGGCCCATCGGAGAGGACCAATTTCTGCGATCGCAGCCCCCTGATTCTCGTATTTTTACGTCGTTTCCGAGGACCAACCATCCACGAATGAGTCGAATGGCTCATGCCCATGCGGCAGACCACTGGGAGTCGTTAGAATCCCTGACGTTCCGTGAGATGAAAGCTCGTTATCAGTTATTTTGTACAGTGGTTGCATCAACAGAAGTTGGTGGCTCGACCGACGTTACGCATCAAATGCGGCGTATGTAGGGTTTATTAGATTTTTTTATCTCCTTACTAGTAAGGAAGCAAGTCAAGCAGGACCTAGCGGAGCACATACCTCGAAATGCTAGCAAGGGGTCTAAAATAGGGTAATGGAGTCTGCAGACTTCCCCTACCTATGATGACTCCACTTTTAGAGAGAGATGAATGTTATGCACTGTGCAGTGTGTATTCCGAGTCAGAGCGGGAATGGAGTCCACCAAACATAAGCAAAACAAGGCTTTCTGAAGTGCGCATTTATGTACAGCGATACCTTACACAACCACTATATCACAATGGTCTGTGGAAAACGCGGATGCATCAAGAATCAGTGCGGTTCCTTTGTTCAGCAGAGCTCCCGATGTCATTTCCTCACAGCACAGGGCCAGTAAAGACGTCTTCGTCGAGAGCTCCGGCAGGTCCGCTACCATCGCTAGACTCTCGCACACCCCAATCTCCACAAACTCAACCACTCTGTCAACCTTTGAGGCCTCGTCGTCCGAGTTAACGCCAAGAGCAGCCATGTCGACGAGAATCACCTTTGTGTGGTCACGAGGTATGGCTTCTCTGCGGACGGAAGCGTACTTGGGCGTATCGAAAACAGATGTACCTTGCATCACCAAGAGTTGGTTGTTCCCAAATGTTGTTTGCAGTAAACTCTGACTCCCTCTAATCTTCATGTCCACCGCTTGCCAGATACGAAGCTTCTCTCGTCTACAAGTCATCTTGGTACCAACCTCCCTCCCGTACTTGCAATGAAGGATGGACGACCTTAAGGACAGAATGCCGATGACAGGTGTGGAGCCAACAACGCGGGGAAGAGCAGAGTCCTTGTTATCCGTGCTAGATTTGCTCGCCCAGTCGGATCCAATAAGATGAGCGAGTATCTTCGGCTCAAGTGCCTCAAATACCCGTAACTTCGCTTCCTCGAACCCAATATTGTATGCGACAGCAAAGCCATCGAGATCCAGCGTACCAAGCACGCCATACATCATATCCTCCTCTACCGTCGCTCGTCGCTCGGCCACGGTGACCATAGATATCCTTGCGATATTCGCCTCTGAGGAGTTCTTCGTCGCATATAAGGTTTTATATCTTGATGAACGTGCGGTGATTCTATCAAACTGGCTCCAGTCTCCTTTGACTGTGATTTCCCCGTGCATGTATGCTGCGACAGACAAGTTACCTGTCCATGACTCCTCTTCCATGTGGCATGTGACGATGCCCCTCGTCATTTCGAGCATGTAGGTTCCGTCGTACCGATACTTGTTCAACACTGGTGTGTGCATGTTGATAATGCGTTCCGGACCAGATTCCAGCATGGATTTATCCACTTCTTTCAGTTCCCTCCGAACATCTCCTCGGAATGCATAGCAGAACAGAGTATTACGCGAAAGGATCTGCTCCTGCACCGTCCATGCCCTCGTGTCCCAGGCAGGAAAATATACTTTGTCGCTGAATACGGCGGATAAAATTTCGGCACCAAATGGATACGAATGCGTCTCGGATGCGCTGCGATATAGGTATCCCATTTGGGGAACAAAAAACTCCTTTTCTTTCTGCTCGTCTTGATTGATGCATAGGATGTCCATCCAAAAAAACTTCTTTCCTCTGGTGAGAACGAAGAAAGCGACGATGGTGAAGAAGAGTTGCGCCTCTGTAATAGCATCATCGTCCGATCCGCCAATCGGGACCGTGGATGTTGACAGGTTTCGTGAGCCGCGCAAGACTCTTTCCTCGTACGTACGGCCCTCTTCCTTGCATATGTGATCTCTCCAGCATTTGATGCCAGCTGTCCAGGTGTAGGAAATGGCAGTGATGTCGAAATCGCTGATGCTTTCGGCAAGAACGAGTCGAATTGCACCTGTATACACGAATGCCCGCGCATCTACGAGCCTCCAAGGAAATTTGGGCGACGCCATATCTGTCCTGGCAGAAGACCTGTTACTCAGTGGAAGTGGTGGTAACGAAGGAGCTGTTTCACCACTGACGGGGCTAAGTTGGCGGTAATATTTATTCAAATGACCCAGACTCACCTAGGTGAGGAATTCCTTGCGGAATTGGGACAAGTTATTAACGCGAGGTCTTGATGTGGTGAGGAGTGCACGGTGGCACTTGAAGGGGGAAGGGAATTGCGTTGTGTCTCCCTCTGAGGAATCGCTACTCCAGACGATGGAAAGGAAATATACTGTTTGAGTGTTTCTATCCAAGGACGACCCATCTACGCAGGATAGTCTGAGTGGCAGGTTGGGGGAGTTGGAAGGGTTGCGCACTCCAACAGAACGCAAGGCCTGCACGTTGCTTCATTTCAAACCTCATCAACACCTGTTCTGAGCATCCATTCTTCCCACTCCATAAACCGGTAACCTTGAATGGTGTCGATCTTAAGGGGATAGAACTGCACGCCTTGTGTGCTCTGGACTGCTCTGGACTACTGTAAGCCTCGAGGCTCACCTGCGCTCCTTTTTCCTGCTCACTTTGTCGTTCGAAAGCTTCCATCTGCGCTGGCAGAACCCTTGGCGGCGTGGTCTGGTCCACACCTAAGGGGGGGCTCTCAATTTCGACAGACCATTCGTCCACATTACCTTTTGAATCAAATTGTCTACTGAATCTCTCTCTACATTGCCTTACATAAAAGGAAAAAGGTTCAGTCGTCAATTCACAAGTTATGTAAAGAACCCTTGGAAGTTGACATGTGCTTGATTTCCATTCCAATGCGTCTGCGTTATATATCGAAGGGCGTTCCCCACATGTTCTCTCTCTCTCTCTCCCTTATCCTCTTGTGTAATCTCCACGCCAGTCACGTTCACCGTTCTAGTTCATCTAAGTGTTACTCCCCGTAACGGTGAGTTTCCAACTACCCTTTACTTGTGTGGCGCCAGTATTTCCCCACTGTTCTTTAAAAGGTGTGTTCCTGACAACTTGCACCATCAGGACAGAGAAATGGGTTCTGTTCCAAGTGCGTTACGCTCCAAAATTCCCAGAGACACCGGGAAGTCGGCATCCTCGAACATCCCATCAGTCTCATTCTCCCCCGCATCGCACAAAGCCCAGCCATTCCTCAGTGTTCCCAAATTGACTTCATTGGAGTTTCTGAAGAGCGCATGTCCAGATGCACATGACTACACCAAGGACATCATCCACTCCTCCATGACTACACTCGAGGACGTGACGCCACAGAGAAATGGTTTTGTGCATACTGTCCTGGAATGCTATAACCAACACCATGCGCTAACTATCCGCCCTGACGATGTCTGGCTTGCTATCCTCACGCAATTCAGCTGCTTCGTCAACGGGAATGCAGAAGCCTTACGATCGCTTTTTGTCCTCCATGATGGCAAGAAGGAATTGACCGTGGAAGTGAAAAACTTGGACCGGGACGTCGTTCAGATCCTGGTCGAATCTATGAATGGTGAGATACAGAAGAATGTCATTGACCCGGAGCTCAGGCAATGGATCATCCCTGCCTTCTCCACCACCAACGCTAACGATAGGCTCGTCGCCGGAATGGTGATGATGGCCACTGTCAAAGAATACTTCGCCTTCCGCGCGTACCTGGCTTGCGGGATCCCTCGTGTTGTACTCGAGGGAGAAAGGGAGGATTGGGTGTACATTCTGAACAGGATCGAGAAACTCAAAGAATTCGGCCCCCAAACTACTGCCTGGTACCGTCTATTGCATCCAATATTATCAAGGTTCGTCAAGGCTTTCGACAAACCAAACAGTCGCGAGAATATGAAATTCTGGAGAAAAGTAGCCCATTATCAATCCTTCGGAAGTGGGCCAACGTGGCTGTCTGGATGGATAACGGCGTTCATGGCTTTTGATGAGAAGGGCCAGTGGAAGGGAGATAATGTCAGTTTCTTTTTACTTCGTGATAGACAACTGAAAGCAATATATTTGTATACAGAACGAATACCGTGATGCGCTGATTCTGGATGGTGTAACATATCCTCGTCTGGATAGCGGCGAAGTCCCCGCTGGGTATGCTCAGGTTGATGTCACGCTCGAAATAAATCATAAAGACTACCCGACGGCATTGATAGCAGGGTCTGTGGGGACGGAGATCTTCTCTAGTGGTGATAAATCCCTTTCGGATGATGGAGAGAGGGACTCAGCGAGGCCTGCCCTCGGGTGGTGGTGGGTATTTAAGAAGGAAGCGGAAGAGACTGACGATAAACAGTGACTTGATTCATTCCTCGAGTAACAGTGTCCTCACTGGATGACAATGAACTTTGACGTCCTATGTAAGTAATATAGGCGGTCTGAAAGAAGTGAGTGATGTACATACCTCCAGCACGCAGCGGACTCTGTCCATACGGAAAGAACGAACCGGGGCCGAAGACAAATCAAGATAGTGGGTGAGTGGATGCGAATGGGGATGAGAAATGTCGATAAAATTGATGGGAGCAAAATTTTTGGGAGTGTGATTAGGCCGTCAGCACGTTGAACTTTTTCCTCACCTCGTCGCACATTTCACCCAACTCCAGTTCCTCTTTGTCTCAGGTCTCAACGGACCCAATGATTGGAGCAGAATCCCACTCCATAAAACCCCGAAGGGTGTCGATCTTATAAGGGGATAGAACTGTACGCCATGTGTGCTCTGGACTGCTCTGGACGCCTCGAGGCTCACCTGCGCTCCTTTACCCTGCTCACTTTGTCATACGAAAGCTTCCATCTGCGCCGGTAGAGCTCTTGGCGGCGTGGTCTGGTCCACATCTAAGGGGGGGGCTCTCAATCTCGACAGAGACCACTCGTACCCATTCAATACTACCTTTTGAATCAAATTGTCTACTGAATCTCTCATAAAAGGAAAAAGGTTCTCACAATTATGTAAAGAACCCTTGGAAGTTGGCATGTGCTTGATTTCCGTTCCAATGAGTCTGTGTTATATATCCGAGGGCGTTCCCCACATGTTCTTCCTCTCTCTCCCATCCTCTTGTATACGCTCTGTGTAATTTCACCCATACATCCGCGATTAATTTCCACGCGCCAGTCCACGTTCACCGTTCTAGTCTGTCTAAGTGTTACTTCCTGTGAACGGTGAGTTTCTAACTACCCTTTACTGCTGTGTGGCGCCAGCATTTCCCCACTGTTCTTTAGGTGTGTTTCTGACAACCTGCACCGTATCAGGGCAGAGAGATGGGTTCTATTCCAAGTGCATTACGCTTCAAATTTCCCATAGACAACTGGAAGTCCACCCCAGTGTCAGCGCCCCCAAATCCCGGATCGCTGAAAAGTCCTTCCAGTTCTACTTCAGCAGAGGCACCGAATGCTCGTTCTACAACCCCAAAGTCGTCGCCCGCAGATTCTCCTCGTGGCACTTCGGCAAAGGCCAAAAATATTCCATCAGTTTCATTCTCCCCTGCATCGCACAAATCGCAGCCATTCCCAAGTGTTCCCAAAACGACTTCATTGCAGTTTCTGAGGAACGCATGTCCAGATGCACATGGCTACACTAAAGACATCATCCATTCCTCCATGGGCTCCACACTCAAGGACGTGAAGCCGCAGAGGAACGGCTTTGTGTATACTGTTCTGGAATGCTATAACGAACACCACGCACTGACTATCCGCCCTGACGATGTCTGGCTCGCTATTCTCACGCAATTCAGCTGCTTCGTCAACGGGAATGCAGAAGCCTTACGATCACTCTTTGTTCTTCATGACGGCAAGAAGGAATTGTCCATGGAAGTGGAGCAGGAGAAAGGAAAGGTGGACTGGGGCCTCGTTGTTCAGATGTTGGTCGAAACTATGAATGCCAAGATACAGGAAAACGTCGTTGACCCGGAGCTCAGGCAGTGGATCATCCCCGCCTTCTCCACCACCAACGCTAACGATAGGATCGTCGCTGGAATGGTGATGATGGCCACTGTCAAAGAATACTTCACCTTCCGCATCTGCCTGCTTTGCGGGATCCCTCGTGTCACACTCGAGGGAGAAAGGGAGGATTGGGTGTACATTCTGAACAGGATCGAGAAACTCAAAGAATTCGGCCCTCAAACTACCGCCTGGTACCGTCTATTGCATCCAATATTATCAAGGTTCGTCAAAGCTTTTGACAAACCAGACGGTCCCGAGAATCTGGAGTTCTGGAGCAAAGTAGCCCATTTCGAATCTTTCGGAAGTGGGCCGACGTGGCTCTCTGGGTGGATAACGGCGTTCATGGCTTTTGATGAGAAGGGTCAGTGGAAGGGAGATAGTCAATACAATGTCAGTTTCCTTATACTTCATGATATACAACTAAAAGCAATACATTTGTATACAGAACGAATATGGAGATGCGCTGGTTCTGGATGGTGTAACATACCCTCGTCTGGATAGCGACAAGGTCCCTGCTGGGTACGCTCAGGTTGATGTCACACTCGAAATGGATCATAAAGACTACCCGACGGCATTGATAGCAGGGTCTGTGGGGACGGAGGTCTTCTCTAGCGGTGATAAATCCCTTTCGAGCAATGGAAAGAGGGACTCAGCGAGGCCTGCCCTCGGGTGGTGGTGGGTATTTAAGAAGGAAGCGGAAGAGACTGACGATAAACAGTGACTTGATTCATTCCTCGAGTAACAGTGCCCTCACTGGATGACAATGGATTTTGACGTCCTATGTAAGTAATATAGGCGGTCTGAAAGAAGTGAGTGATATACATACCTCCAGCACCCAGCGGACTCTGTCCGTACGGAAAGAACGACCTGCCTTGATGCTGGGGTCGAGGACAATCAAGGTGGTGGCTGAGCGGATGCGTGTGGGGATGAGAGATATCGATGAGCGATGAGATTGATGCAGAGCAAAATTTTGGGAGTGTGTGATTAGTGGCCCGGATCAGCACGTTGACTCGCTTTTTCTTCGCCCCATCCCACGGTCACCCAACTCCAGTTCCTCTTTGTCTGAGGTCTTGACGAACCCAATGACTGGGGCAGCCCCAACAAACCATGACGATAATTGCCGCCGCTGGGCACTAGTCAGTCCTATGACATATTGCAATGTCGAGTCGAAGGTAGCTAGTCTTGAGACGCCGTTGCACGCGAGAAGGAACTTACCAAACCAAGTGTGACAGAGCACAATGATGAGATTCGAAAAGAAGCACGTATGTATAGACAAACACGAGATATAAGTACAAAATACAACTGATCACTTGCTGGCTTGATCGTGAGGCGACGCGTAAGCCACTAACAATCCAGGACGAGTGCACAAGCCAGAGAACCAATTGAACACGTCCAGGCCACAATAAACACCCAGCCATCATACAGAACAATACTTGGCCTCACCGTGATGGTATCAGGAATTGAACTTTGAAACAGCATACAAAAAGCAACATCCTCGCGGGCGTACAAAAAACGTACCATCCACGTGGCATTTCCAGTGGTAGTGACCTTGTAAACAAGGTGATACTATATAAAGCAAAAGCGTTCGAACATAATTTCTTACTTACATAAGCACGTGATATGTCTTCGTAGCCAATCTATGTATTCCATTTCCATTTCCACTTACGGTATACCCTGGCAAGTTACTCGACCACTGTATCGCAATAGTCGGTAGAAAACGCGGATGCATCAAGAATCAGTGCTGCTCCTTTGTTCAACAGAGCTCCCGATGGCATTTCCTCGCAGAACAGGGCCAGTAAAGACGTCTTCCTCGAAAACTCTGGTGGCAGGTCCGCTAGTACAGCTAGAGTCCGGCACACGCCGATCTCCACAAACTCAACCACTTTGTCAATCTTTGAGGCCTCGTCGTCCGAGCTAACGCCAAGAGCAGCCATGTCGACGAGGATCACCTTTGTGTCATCACGAGGTATGGCTTCCCTGCGGACAGAAGCGTACTCGGGCGTATCAAAAACGGATGCACCTTGCATCACCAAAAGTTGGTTATTCCCAAATGTTGCTTGCAGTACAGCGTCGCTCCCTCTAAACTCCTTGTCCACGGCTTGCCAGATACGAAGCTTCTCTCGTCGACAAGTCATCTCGGTACCAACCTCCCTTCTGTACTTGCAATGAAGGATAGCCGATCTTGATGACAGAATGCCAGTGACAGGTGTGGAGCCAACAACCCGGGGAAGAGCAGAGTCCTTGTTATTCGTACTGGAGCTGCTTGCCCAGTCGGTTCCAATAACATGAGCGAGTATCTTCGGCTCAAGCGCCTCAAATACCCGTAACCTCGCTTCCTCGAACCCAATATTGTATGCGACAGTAAAGCCATCGAGATCCAGCGTACCGAGCAAGCAATATATCATATCCTCCTCCACCGTGGCTCGTCGCTCGGCCACAGTGGCCATAGATATCCTTGCGATCTCTGGGATATCCGCCTCTGATGATTTCTCCACTGCATATAAGGCTTCGTATCTTGATGTACGTGCGAAGCTTCTATCAAACTGGCTCCAGTCCCCTTTGACCGTGATTTCCCTGTGCATGTATGCTGCCGTAGAGAAATTACCCGTCCATGACTCTTTTTCCATGTAGCATGTGACAGTACTCGTCGTCGTTTCGAGCATGTGGATTCTGCCGTGCCGAAGCTTGTTCAACACTGGGGTGTGCACGCTGATGGTGGGTTGCGGACTAGCTTCCACCAAGGAATTGTTTACTTCCTTCAGTTCCCTCTGAACATCTCCTTGGAATGCATAGCAGAGCAGAGTATTACGCGAAAGGATCTGCTCCTGCACCGTCCATGCCCTTGTATCCCAGACAGGAAAATATACTTTGTCGCTGAATACGGCGGATAAAATTTTGGCACCAAATGGATACGCATGCGTCTCAGCAGCGCCGCAATACAGGTATCCCATTCGGGGAACAAAAAACTCCTTTTCTTTCTGCTCGTCTTGATTGATGCATAGGATGTCTATCCAAAAAAATTTCCCTCCTCTGGAGAGAACGAAGAAAGCGACGATGGTGAAGAAGAGTTGTGCCTCTGCAATGGCATCATCATCCGATCCGCCAATTGGGGCTGTGGATGTCGACAGGTCTCGTGAGCCGCGCAAGACCCTTTCCTCATAGTTGCGACCCTCTTCCTTGCAGATGTGATCTCTCCAACGTTTGATGCCAGCTGTCCAGGTGTAGGAAATGGCAATGACCTGGAAATCGCTGATGCTTTCGACAAGGACGAGTCGAATTGCGCCTGTATGCAGAAATGCCCGCGCATCTACGAGTCTCCAACGAAATTTGGGCAATGTCGTATCTGTCCTGGCAGATGACCTGTTACCCAGTGGGTGTGGTGGTAGCGAAGGAGCTGTTTCGCCACTGGCGGGGTTAAGTGGGCAGTAAAATCCGTTCAAATGACCCAGACTCACCAAATAATGTCCCTTGACGAGGTTTGCGCAGTATATCTGTGACTAGGTGAAGAATTCCTTGGGGGATGGGGCCATGTTATGATCGCAATGTCTCGATCTGGGCAGATGTGCGCGGTGGCACCTGGAGGGAAATTGCGTTTCCTCACCTCCGAGCAGGTCATGATCCCGGTGGCACGTGGAGGGAAATTGTATTGTGTTTCCATCTGAGGAATCGCTGCTCCAGGTGAGGAAGAGAAAATATACCGTTGAGTATTTCTATCCAAGGATGACCACTCTACGCAGGATGGAGTCTGAGTGGTAGGTTGGGGAAGTTGGAAGAGTTGCAGCACAATGGGACCTACCTGCACGTTGCTTCAGGGGTAAGTTATTATGCAATTATGAGTCATTTTAAATCCCGTCAACACCTGTTCTGAGGATAGGGTGTCCATCTTATAAGAGGCTAGAACTGTACGCCATGTTTGCTCTGGATTACCCTGGACTACCCTTTACTGCTGTGTGGCGCCAGCATTGCCCTGCTGCTCTTTTGAAGGCATGTTCCTGACAACCTGCGCCATTATATCAGGACTACAGAGAGACGGGTGTACATTACGCTTCAAAATTCCTGGAAGTCCACCATAATGTCAGCGTCCCAAAAACCCGGATCACAGGAAAGTCTTTCAAGTTCTGCTACAGCAGACGTTCTTCCTACCTCCCCAGAGTTGTCACCCGCAGATCTTCCTAATGACGCTTCCACAAAGGCAAAAAATATCTTATCAGTCTCATTCTCCCCCGCACCACACAAAGCCCAGCCATTCCCCAGTGTGCCCGAAATGACTTCATTGGAGTTTCTGAAAAGCGCATGTCCAGACGCACATGACTTCACCAAGGACATCATCCACTCCTCCATGGGCTCCACACACAAGGATGTGAAGCCACAGAGGAACGGGTTTGTGCATACTGTCCTGGAATGTTATAACCAACACCATGCGCTAACTATCCGCCCTGACGATGTCTGGCTTGCTATCCTCACGCAATTCTGCTGCTTCGTTAATGGGAATGCAGAAGCCTTGCGATCACTCTTTGTCCTCCACGATTGCAAGAAGGAATTATCCGTGGAGGTGGAGCGGATGGACTGGGACCTCATGGTTCAGATCCTGGTCGAAAAGATGAATACCAAGATACAGGAGAACGTCATTGACCCGGAGCTTAGGGAGTGGATTATCCCCGCCTTCACCACCACCAACGCTAACGATAGGATCGTCGCCGGAATGGTGATGATGGCCACTGTCAAAGAATACTTCGCCTTCCGCTTCTGCCTGGCTTGCGGGATCCCACGTGTCATACTCAGGGGAGAAAAGAACGATTTGATATACGTTTTGAACAGGATTGAGAAACTCAAAGAATTCGGTCCCCAAACTACCGCCTGGTACCGTCTATTGCATTCAATATTATCAAGGTTCATCAAAGCTTTTGACAAACCAGACAGTCCCGAGAATCTGGAATTTTGGAGTAAAGTAGCCCATTTCCAATCCAGAGGGAGTGGGCCAACATGGCTCTCTGGATGGATAACGGCGTTCATGGCTTTTGATGAGAAGGGCCGGTGGAAGGGAGATAGTGTCAGTTTCCCCTTACTTTGTGATACACAACTGAAAGTAACATATTTGTATGCAGAACCAATACAGAAGTGCGCTGATTCTGGATGGTGTAACATACCCTGTTTTGGATAGCGCCCAGGTCCCCGCCGGGTACGCTCAGGTTGATGTCACGCTCGAAATGGATTATAAAGACTACCCAACGGCATTGATAGCGGGATCTGTGGGGACAGAGATCTTCTCTAGTGGTGATAAATCCCTTTCGGATGATGGAGAGAGGGACTCAGCAAGGCCTGCCCTTGGGTGGTGGTGGGTATTTAAGAAGGAAGTGGAAGACCAATGATAAACAGAGACTTTACTCATTCCTCGGGTAACAGTGCCATCAGACAACGATGGATTTTGACGTCTTGCATCTTGTATTTTTTAAGTGCCTGAGGGCGTTGTGCCCTATG
>Ga0307516_10003493_pt1 | contig 20120 bp, 17 predicted proteins | sample 19_EM_MG_FD_203310 | JGI IMG/M metagenome (GOLD analysis project Ga0307516, IMG submission 203310) | Populus trichocarpa ectomycorrhiza microbial communities from riparian zone in the Pacific Northwest, United States - 19_EM | ecosystem: Host-associated > Plants > Roots > Unclassified | place...
GGCCGTGACGCCGTCTCCATGGGGCCTTCCTTTCAACCGTCCGCTGAGTGTCCGCTCAGCCGTCCGCCTGGTTCAGGCTATGAGCAAGTGTCCTGGCAGCTACCGACTTGTGAATTGGTTTGTCAATTGTCAGAGGCTGTCATTAGCCTCGACGCATGACTAGTCAGACCACCATCGACAAGACGGGGCCGGGGGACAAGGCGACGTCCCCGTCTGGCGGGGCTCCCGCCACCGGGCTGCGCGGCCATCCCTGGTTCACCCTCATAACCGTCGCGGTCGGGGTCATGATGGTGGCCCTCGACGGCACCATCGTCGCCATCGCCAACCCGGCCATCCAGAGCGACCTCAAGGCGAGCTTCGCCGACGTCCAGTGGATCACCAACGGCTACTTCCTCGCCCTCGCGGTCACCCTGATCACCGCGGGCAAGCTCGGTGACCGCTTCGGCCACCGGCAGACATTCCTGATCGGCGTGGTCGGCTTCGCGGCCGCCTCCGGTGCCATCGGGCTGTCCAGCAGCATCGCGCTGGTCGTCACCTTCCGCGTCCTGCAGGGCCTGTTCGGCGCGCTGCTGATGCCGGCCGCGCTCGGCCTGCTGCGGGCGGCCTTCCCGGCCGAGAAGCTCAACATGGCCATCGGTATCTGGGGCATGGTCATCGGCGCGTCCACCGCCGGCGGTCCGATCCTCGGCGGTGTGCTGGTCGAGCACGTCAACTGGCAGTCGGTGTTCTTCATCAACGTGCCGGTCGGCGTCCTCGCCGTCGTCCTCGGTGTGCTGATCCTGCTCGACCACCGTGCGGAGAACGCGCCCCGCTCCTTCGACATCCTCGGCATCGGGCTGCTCTCCGGCGCGATGTTCTGCCTCGTCTGGGCCCTCATCAAGGCCCCGGCCTGGGGCTGGGGCGACGGCAAGACCTGGACCTTCGTCGTGGTGTCCGTGGCCGGCTTCGTCCTGTTCGCCCTCTGGGAGACGAAGGTGAAGGAGCCGCTGATCCCGCTGGCGCTGTTCCGTTCGGTGCCGCTGTCGGCGGGTGTCGTCCTGATGGTGCTGATGGCGATCGCCTTCATGGGCGGCCTGTTCTTCGTGACGTTCTACCTCCAGAACGTGCACGGCATGAGCCCCATCGACGCCGGACTCCATCTGCTCCCGCTCACCGGGATGATGATCGTCGGCTCCCCGCTGGCCGGCGTGGTGATGACCAAGCTGGGCCCGCGCGTCCCGCTGGCCGGCGGCATGGCGGCCACCGCCATCGCCATGTACGGCATGTCCACGCTGGAGACGGACACCGGCAGCGCCGTGATGTCCCTCTGGTTCGGCCTGCTGGGCTTCGGCCTCGCGCCCGTCATGGTCGGCGCCACCGAGGTCATCGTCGGCAACGCCCCGATGGAGCTCTCCGGCGTCGCCGGCGGTCTCCAGCAGGCCGCGATGCAGATCGGCGGCAGCCTAGGTACGGCCGTCCTCGGTGCCGTGATGGCCTCCAAGGTCGACAGCGACCTCGCGGGCAACTGGAAGGACGCGGGCCTTCCACCGCTCACCCCGGCCCAGCAGGCCCAGGCCGCGGAGGCGGTCCAGGTCGGTGTGGCACCGGTCGCCCCGAACACACCGGAGGCCGTCGCCACGAAGATCGGCGATGTCGCGCACGACACCTTCATCTCCGGCATGAGCCTGGCCTCCCTGGTCGCGGCCGGGGTCGCCGTGGTCGCCGTCCTGGTCGCGCTGCTCACCAAGCGCGGCGCGAACGCGGAGGCGGGCGCGGGCGTCGGTCACATCTGACGGTGGGCTCCGAGCCCCGCCTTACCAGAGGGCCGAACCGGGAGGAGCGAATCGGGGGAAGAACAGGCGGAGTTCCCCTATCCGGGTGACAACGCTAAAGATTCCTCCCACCGGGTACACGCCGCACGTCACAGTGGGTCAAGCCCTCCGGTACGGCACGTTCCCCAGGCAAGTGCGGGGAGTTGATGCGGCGAGGAGGGCGACCGGTGCTGCGGCGCGCTGCCGGAGGGGGGCGGCGCGCCGTAAGACCGGAGGATTGGGAAACGCAGAGTGGGTACTCGCGTCATCGAACCCGGAACGACCCGAATCAATCGAGAGGTTCAGGGAGTTGACGATGGCGGGCTTCGGACAAGGAACGCGCAGGTACCCCCGCTCACGTGGCCGCACAGGGTCACGGACCGGGCCGGATCGCGCGACGCTCGGAATCATCGGAGTCATCTGCGCCGTCGCCGGGTTCCTCGTGCTGGGGATCATCCTCGGCCCTGTGGCGATGGTCTGCGGTTGGCTGGCCATGGGCCGTGCCTGGACGGGCACACGCTCATTGCCGGCCTTGGTAGCCGTGGTCCTGGGCGCCATCGATACGCTCCTGGCGATCATCTGGCTCGCCGGAGCGGCCACCCCGGGTACGGGCCTGTTCTGACCCGGGGCAGTGAGGCAGGGCCCCCGGTGGGACGACCGGGGGCCCGCCTTCATGCCGGGCTCCGTCGCCTCCCATACGCGGACTCAGCCGGTGCGGGGGGTTGACGTTCCGTCGGCAGAGCGTCCCTCAGTCCCCGCGGCTGCTCGGTACCGTGGGGTCGCCGCGCGGCCTTCTCGGTGCCGCGGCTCAGCCGCCCTCGGCTTTTGGCGACGGCCGTTCAACCAGGGTCGGGCGGCCGCTGGGCTTCGCAAGCCGACCTTCCGTCGGCAGCGCGTGCTTCAGTCCCCAGTCCCCGCCGAGCCGCTGCGGCACCGTGAGACCGCCACCCAGCGTTCCCCGGGCCGCCGCTCGGCCGCCGTTGAGCCGCCGCTTCGTCAGGATCGGGACGCCGCTCAGCCGCCGTCCGGCAGTCGTTCCGTCAGGATCGTGACTCCGTTCTGCCGTCGCCGGGGCGACGCGGCGTCAGGTCGGAGTGAGGGGTCCCGTAGCTCCGCGACCTCGGCGCGCAGGGCCCGTACCTCGGCGGTCAGTGCTTGGATCGCCTCCGTCTGGCGCTGTTCCTCCACGTCGTCCTTCTCGAACCGTTCGATGAACCACGCGGCGATGTTCGCGGTCACCACACCGAGCAGTGCGATCCCGGACAGCATCAGCCCGACGGCGATGATCCGCCCCAGTCCGGTGGTCGGCGCGTGGTCCCCGTACCCGACGGTCGTCATCGTCGTGAAGGACCACCACACGGCGTCACCCAGCGTCCGGATGTTCCCGTCCGGGGAGTCCCGTTCCACCGACAGCACGGCCAGCGACCCGAACATCAGCAAGCCGACGACGGCCCCCGCGACATACGTCGTCACCCGGATCTGCGAGGCCATCCGGGCCCGCCGCCCCACCAGCATCAGCGTCGAGACGAGCCGCAGCAGCCGCAGCGGCTGGAGCAACGGCAGCACGACCGCGCACAGGTCCAGCCAGTGCGTACGGACGAACTCGCGCCGGCGTGGCGTCAGCGCCAGCCGCACCAGGTAGTCCGCCGCGAACGCCCCCCACACCACCCACTCGACCACCGTGCAGGCGATGGTCAGGGGCCGCCCGGCCGAGGTGTCCACGATCGGTACCGCATAGGCCACGGCGAACAGCACCGCGAGCGCCAGCAGCGGCCGCTGCGTCAGGTGCTCCCACCGGGCCTGCGCCGACAGTTCCTTCATGTCCGCATCGTAAGGAATGTGAAGGGGGGCGGAGCCGCCCGGCCCCTCCCCCCTTCACCCGCTCAAGCCGAGCGTGACGCTACGCGTCGCCGCCCGCGGCCCCCGGATCGGCGGCCGACGCGTCGAGCAACTGGTACCGGTCGATCGCCTGCTTCAGCACCGACCGGTCGACCTTGCCCTCCCTGGCCAGCTCGGTCAGCACACCCACCACGATCGACTGGGCGTCGATGTGGAAGAACCGCCGGGCCGCACCACGGGTGTCCGCGAAGCCGAAGCCGTCGGCGCCCAGCGACTGGTACGTCCCCGGCACCCACCGCGCGATCTGGTCCGGAACCGACCGCATCCAGTCGGAGACGGCCACGAACGGTCCCTCCGCGCTGGTCAGCTTCCGCGTCACATACGGCACCCGCTGCTCCTCCTCGGGGTGCAGCAGGTTGTGCTCCTCGCACGCCACGGCCTCGCGCCGCAGTTCGTTCCAGGAGGTCGCCGACCAGACGTCCGCCTTGACGTTCCACTCCTCGGCGAGGATCCGCTGCGCCTCGACGGCCCACGGAACCGCCACACCCGACGCCATGATCTGCGCCGGAATCGATCCCGAGGTGCCCTCGCTGAAGCGGTGGATGCCCTTGACGATGCCTTCGACGTCCACGTTCGCGGGCTCGGCCGGGTGCTGGATCGGCTCGTTGTAGACGGTGAGGTAGTAGAAGACGTCCTCGCCGTGCGGGTGCTCCTCGGAGCTGCCGTACATCCGTCGCAGACCGTCCTGCACGATGTGCGCGATCTCGAAACCGTAGGCCGGGTCGTACGCCACACAGCCCGGGTTGGTCGAGGCGAGCAGCTGGGAGTGGCCGTCCGCGTGCTGCAGGCCCTCACCGGTCAGGGTCGTACGGCCGGCGGTCGCGCCCAGAACGAAACCGCGCGCCAACTGGTCCGACATCTGCCAGAACTGGTCGCCGGTGCGCTGGAAACCGAACATCGAGTAGAAGACGTACACCGGGATGAGCGGTTCGCCGTGCGTGGCGTACGCCGAGCCCGCCGCGATCAGCGAGGCCGTGCAGCCCGCCTCCGAGATGCCGTCGTGCAGCATCTGCCCCTGCGGGGACTCCTTGTAGGCGAGCAGCAGGTCCCGGTCCACAGCCTCGTACTGCTGGCCGAGCGGGTTGTAGATCTTCGCACTAGGGAAGAAGGAGTCCATGCCGAACGTGCGGTACTCGTCCGGCGCGATCAGTACGAACCGCCTGCCGATCTCCTTGTCCCGCATGAGGTCCTTGAGCAGCCGTACGAACGCCATGGTCGTGGCGATGGACTGCTGTCCGGACCCCTTCTTCACGGTCGCGTACGTCTTGTCGTCCGGCAGCGCGAGGGGCTTCGAGCGCACCACACGCGTCGGGACGTAACCGCCGAGCCCCTTGCGGCGGTCGTGCATGTACTGGAGCTCTTCCGAGTCCCGGCCCGGGTGGTAGTACGGCGGCGCGCCGCTCTCCAGTTCCCTGTCGGAGATCGGCAGGTGCAGCCGGTCGCGGAAGCCCTTGAGGTCGTCGACCGTCAGCTTCTTCATCTGGTGCGTGGCGTTGCGGCCCTCGAAGTTCGGGCCCAGCGTCCAGCCCTTGATGGTCTTCGCGAGGATCACCGTGGGCTGGCCCCGGTGCTCGGCGGCCGCCTTGTACGCCGCGAAGATCTTCCGGTGGTCGTGGCCGCCGCGGCCCAGGTGCAGGATCTGGTCGTCGGTCATGTTCTCGACCATCGCGCGCAGCCGCTGGTCGTCGCCGAAGAAGTGGTCGCGGATGTACGAGCCGGTCTCGGTGGCGTACGTCTGGAACTGGCCGTCCGGCGTGGTGTTCATCCTGTTGACCAGCACGCCGTCGCGGTCCTGCGCGAGCAGCGGGTCCCAGGTGCGGTCCCAGACCAGCTTGATCACGTTCCAGCCGGCACCCCGGAAGATCGACTCCAGCTCCTGGATGATCTTTCCGTTGCCGCGCACCGGTCCGTCGAGCCGCTGGAGGTTGCAGTTGACCACGAAGGTGAGGTTGTCCAGACCCTCACGGGCGGCGATGGACAGCTGGCCGAGCGACTCCGGCTCGTCCATCTCACCGTCCCCGAGGAACGCCCAGACGCGCGACTTCGAGGTGTCGGCGATCCCGCGCGCCTCCATGTAGCGGTTCATCCGCGCCTGGAAGATCGCGCCGATCGGGCCGAGGCCCATCGACACCGTCGGGAACTCCCAGAAGTCCGGCATCAGCCGCGGGTGCGGATAGCTGGACAGTCCGTACGGGGCCTTCGACTTCTCCTGCCGGAACGCGTCGAGGTTTCCCTCGCTGAGGCGGTCGAGCAGGAACGCGCGGGCGTAGATGCCCGGAGAGGCGTGACCCTGGAAGAAGACCTGGTCACCGCCGTCGCCCTCGTCCTTGCCGCGGAAGAAGTGGTTGAAGCCGACGTCGTAGAGCGAGGCGGAGGAGGCGAAGGTGGCGATGTGGCCGCCGACGCCGATGCCGGGCCGCTGCGCGCGCGAGACCATCACGGCGGCGTTCCAGCGGGTGGCGTTGAGGATCTTGCGCTCGATCTCCTCGTTGCCGGGGAAGAACGGCTCGCTCTTGGTCGGGATCGTGTTGACGTAGTCCGTGCTGCGCATCTCGGGCACGGCCACGCGCTTCTCACGGGCCCGCTCGATCAGCCGCAGCATCAGATAACGGGCCCGCTCCCGGCCGCGCTCGTCGACGGCGGCGTCGAGGGAGTCGAGCCACTCCTGGGTTTCCTCGGGGTCGAAGTCAGGAACCTGACTCGGAAGGCCGCCAATGATGATCGGGTTGCGATCTGATCCGGAAGCCACGCTGTTCCTTACCTGTCAGAGGGTTGCATTTCCCTGGGGTTCGCTCAGTTTTCGGTATGCCTGCATCGTTCCCCATCGTGTACCTCGGGGCGGGAAACGTCACCTCTACTGTGAGGTAACCCGGCCTTGGTCCAGCAGGCGGTCCAGGGCTTTGTCTCCGGCTCGTCCCCACGATGGTTCCCAAACGCGCAAACAGGGCAGAAAGGTGTGTGCTGTGTCACCCCAGGATCGGGATGGTGTGCCGTAAGTTGCGGCGACACCGCCCGGAACGTCACTGTTTCGGCGGTCTCGGCGGCCGGGTACTTGCGCGATCCGCCCCGCCCGTGTGGACTACGGCCAACGCTTCGCGCACGCGCGAGGCTAGACATTCACCAAGACATGATCAGGAGGCAACCCGTGAGCGCGACCGCGGACCACGCGGAGGAGCGGACGAACCCTGCCGTCAGGCTGGGGTTCCAGCCCGAGCAGGTGGTCCAGGAGATCGGCTACGACGACGACGTAGACCAGGAACTCCGCGAGGCCATTGAGGAAGTCATCGGCACCGACCTTGTGGATGAGGACTACGACGATGTAGCCGATGCCGTGGTGCTGTGGTTCCGCGACGAGGACGGCGACCTGACGGATGTGCTGGTGGACGCCATCACGTACATCGAGGAAGGCGGCTCGATCCTGCTGCTGACGCCGAAGACCGGCCGGGACGGCTACGTGGAGCCGAGCGACATCTCCGAAGCCGCGACAACAGCCGGGCTCTCCGCGTCGAAGAGCGTCAGCGTCGGCAAGGACTGGAGCGGCAGCCGGCTGGTGACGCCGAAGGCCGCGAAGACGAAGAAGTAACCCTTGAACACCCGGACGGGTCGGCATCGCCGGCCCGTCCGTCGGTATGCCGTGACCGTCGTGCGGGTCGGGCCTCGGATCAGCCCGACTCGCAGCCGCGGTGTCCGTCCGGCCCGCGGTCCCGGGGCGGTCCGAAGGGCACGACCTAGGGTGGGTGCCACCCGAACAGCCCCACCCATCGAAGGGATATCCAGGAGATGGCGATCCAGGTCGGCGACAAGGCCCCCGACTTCGAACTCAAGGACAACCACGGTGCCACCGTGAAACTGTCCGACTTCCGCGGAGCCAAGAACGTAGTACTGCTGTTCTATCCCTTCGCCTTCACCGGTGTGTGCACCGGCGAGCTGTGCGAGCTGCGCGACAACCTTCCGCAGTTCTCCGACCGCGACACCCAGCTGCTCGCCGTGTCGAACGACTCCATCCACACCCTGCGGGTCTTCGCCGAGCAGGAGGGCCTCGAATACCCCCTGCTGAGCGACTTCTGGCCGCACGGCGAGGTCTCCCGGGCCTACGGGGTCTTCGCCGAGGACAAGGGCTGCGCGGTGCGCGGCACCTTCGTCATCGACAAGGAGGGCATCGTCCGCTGGACCGTCGTCAACGCCCTGCCGGACGCGCGTGACCTGAACGAGTACGTCAAGGCGCTCGACACCCTGTGATTGTTCGGCTCCAGGGACTGCGGGGTGCGGGAACCCGTCACTAGGATCGAATCGTTGATCTGACATCAGACGCACGGCGGGGCTCCCCGCCCCTGGACACCAATGGAGGACTCGTGGGAGTCAGCCTCAGCAAGGGCGGCAACGTATCGCTGACCAAGGAGGCCCCGGGCCTGACCGCGGTCATCGTCGGTCTGGGGTGGGACGTCCGTACCACCACCGGCACCGACTTCGACCTGGACGCCAGCGCGCTGCTGGTGAACCCGGCCGGCAAGGTCGCCAGTGACGCGAACTTCGTCTTCTTCAACAACCTCAAGAGCCCGGACGGCTCGGTCGAGCACACCGGCGACAACGTCACCGGTGAGGGCGAGGGCGACGACGAGCAGATCAAGGTCGACCTCGCCACGGTCCCGGCCGACGTCGACAAGATCGTGTTCCCGGTCTCGATCTACGACGCCGAGAACCGCCAGCAGTCCTTCGGCCAGGTCCGCAACGCGTTCATCCGCGTCGTGAACCAGGCCGGCGAGGCGGAGATCGCGCGCTACGACCTCTCCGAGGACGCCTCCACGGAGACCGCCATGGTCTTCGGCGAGCTGTACCGGCACGGTGCGGAGTGGAAGTTCCGCGCCATCGGCCAGGGCTACGCGTCGGGTCTGCGCGGCATCGCCCAGGACTTCGGCGTGAACGTCTGACCTGCTGAAGGTCTCACTGTCCGGCGCCGCCCTGTTTGGGTGCGGCGCCGGACGTGCAGGACAAGCAGAGAAGCACCGTCTCGGGGAGGGAACAGCAACATGGGCGTCACGCTCGCCAAGGGAGGCAATGTCTCCCTGTCCAAGGCCGCACCCAACCTCACCCAGGTGATGGTCGGGCTCGGCTGGGACGCGCGCTCCACCACCGGAGCAGACTTCGACCTCGACGCCAGCGCCCTGATGTGCGACAGCGGCCGGGTGCTCGGCGACGAGTGGTTCGTCTTCTACAACCAGCTCAAGAGCCCGGACGGCTCGGTCGAGCACACCGGCGACAACCTCACCGGTGAGGGCGAGGGCGACGACGAGTCGATCCTGATCGACCTCTCCAAGGTGCCGCCCCAGTGCGACAAGATCGTCTTTCCGGTCTCCATCCACCAGGCCGACGAACGCGGCCAGACCTTCGGGCAGGTCCAGAACGCCTTCATCCGCGTGGTCAACCAGGCCGACGGCCAGGAGCTCGCGCGCTACGACCTCAGTGAGGACGCCTCCACGGAAACCGCGATGATCTTCGGCGAGGTCTATCGCTACCAGGGCGAATGGAAGTTCCGGGCCGTGGGACAGGGGTACGCGTCGGGGCTGCGAGGCATCGCTCTAGACTTCGGAGTCAACGTTTCGTAAAGCCGAGTACGGCGCGGGGGAGACCCTCCCCCAAGCTCCGCTTGGGGGCGCCCCCATCACACGATTGGGTAGCCAGTGCTTCTGAAAACCTTCGGCTGGTCGTTCGCGGTCACCGCGCTCGGCCTGGTCGCGGCGGTCTTCTACGGGGGGTGGACCGCCTTCGGAATCGTGGCGATCCTCTCCGTCCTCGAGATCTCCGTGTCCTTCGACAACGCGGTGGTCAACGCCGGGATCCTGAAGAAGATGAGTGCCTTCTGGCAGAAGATCTTCCTCACGATCGGCGTCCTGATCGCCGTCTTCGGCATGCGACTGGTGTTCCCCGTCGTCATCGTCGCCATCAGCGCCAAGATCGGCCCGATCGACGCCGTCGATCTCGCGCTCAACGACAAGGACCAGTACCAGCAGCTGGTCACCGACGCCCACCCGTCGATCGCCGCCTTCGGCGGCATGTTCCTGCTGATGATCTTCCTCGACTTCATCTTCGAGGACCGTGACATCAAGTGGCTCGCCTGGCTCGAGCGACCGCTGGCCAAGCTCGGCAAGGTCGACATGCTGTCGGTCTGCATCGCCCTCATCGTGCTGCTGATCACCTCGATGACCTTCGCGGCCCACGCCCACCAGCACGGTGGCGCGCATGCCGACAAGGCGCAGACGGTCCTCATCTCCGGCATCGCGGGTCTGATCACCTACATGATCGTGGGTGGTCTCTCCGGCTACTTCGAGGACAAGCTCGAAGAGGAGGAGGAACGCGAGCACGAGGAGGAGGAAGAGGCCGAACGCACCGGCAAGTCCCGTTCGGCGGTCACCCTGGCCGGCAAGGCCGCGTTCTTCATGTTCCTCTACCTGGAGGTCCTGGACGCGTCCTTCTCCTTCGACGGTGTGATCGGCGCCTTCGCCGTCACCAACGACATCGTGCTGATGGCCCTCGGCCTCGGTATCGGCGCCATGTATGTCCGGTCGCTCACGGTCTATCTGGTCCGCCAGGGCACCCTCGACGACTACGTCTACCTGGAGCACGGCGCCCACTACGCGATCGGCGCCCTCGCGATCATCCTCCTGGTCACCATCCAGTACCAGATCCACGAGATCATCACCGGCATGGTCGGTGTCGTCCTGATCGGCTGGTCCTTCTGGTCGTCCGTGCGTCGCAACAACGCCCTGGCAGCGGCCGAGGGAAAAGCGACGGACTCGGACGAGAAGACTGAGGTCTCGTCCGGGGTGTGATCACCTTCTGAGTGAGGAACGCTCTGTGCGGGGCGGTGTCGGGGACGACTCCCCGGTGCCGCCCCGTCGGTCGTCAAGGACGGCGGGTGCGCGACGGCCTGCGGTTCCTTCAAATGGAACGTGGGGGCGGGAATGGGCTTCTTCGACGGACTCCGGCGCGGGCGCGAGGCCGACTTCGACTCGGGCAACGCCGCCACCAACTCGATAGAACTGACCAAACGGCACAGCCAGGTCTCCCTCACCAAGCAGGGCGCGGCCAACGGCCATCTGCGCGTCAACCTGGCCTGGCGGATGCGGACCTCCGACATGGGCGGCCCCCCGCGGGAGAGCGTGTTCCGGCACCCCTTCAGGGCGCTCAAGCCGCAGGAGGTCCTCGGGCACAGCCAGAGCATGGTCAACGTCGACCTGGACCTGGGCTGCCTCTACGAACTCCAGGACGGAACGAAGGGCGTCGTGCAGCCCCTGGGGGGCTACCTGGGCGACGCCAACGGGCCGCCGTACGTGAAACTCAGCGGCGACGACCGGTTCGGGTCGGCGTCCGGCGAGACCATGTACGTCAATCTCGACCATCGTGATGCCATCAAGCGACTGCTGGTCTTCGTGTACATCTACGACCAGACGCCGGCCTTTGACCGTACGCACGCCATCGTCACGCTGTACCCGAGCAACGGGCCGCGGATCGAGATCCATCTCGACGAGCGGCACCCCCAGGCCCGGTCCTGCGCGGTGGTGACGATCGAGAACGTGAAGGGCGAGATGATGGTCCGGCGCGAGGTGAAGTTCGTATACGGCTTTCAGGCGGAGCTGGACCGGTTGTACGGCTGGGGACTGCAGTGGGGCAGGGGCTACAAGGCGAAGGCGGAGCGGTGAGTTCCGCGCCCGCCTCCGCGGAAGGTGTTCCCCGCGCCCCCGCGGGACGGGTTGCCTACCGCCCGATGAACTGCGGCCCCTGAGGAGGCAGCCGGAAGTCCGGGTCCGGTGCGGTGGCCGTCGGCTGCGGGTATCCGTAGGCGGGCTGGCTGGTCGGCTGCGGGTAGCCGTAGGCCGGCTGGACCGTGGCCGCGGCGGCGGGCTGCTGGGGGTACCCGTAGGCCGGCTGGGTGGGGACGCCGGTCGGCTGTTCCGGGGGCAGGGGCTGGGAGGAGAGCTCGGACGCATGCTGGGTCGGGGCGGGCGGGGCGTGGACGATCGTGGTCGCCGCGATCTCCGACGCCTCCTCCGGTCCTCCCCCGAGGCCCTCCGACTCGTCCACCGAGATGCCGTAGTCGGTCGCCAGCCCCTGCAGGCCGTTGGAGTAGCCCTCGCCCAGCGCGCGGAACTTCCAGCCATCACCTCGCCGGTACAGCTCACCGCAGATCAGGGCGGTCTCCTCGCCCGTCGTCGGCCGGACGTCGAAGTACGCCAGCGGTTCACCGTCGGCGACCTCGGCGTCGTACAGCAGAATGCGCAGACTCTGTACGCGGTCGAAGGTGACGTCGTCCGCCGAGGCGACCAGGTAGATCTGGCTGACGTCGGGCTCGACACCGGCGAGATCTGTCTGGATCGTGTCGGTGAGGCCTTCGGCGTCGCGTTTCTTGCCCAGTCGCCAGACCTTGCCGGAGGGGTGCCGGGGCTGGTTGTAGAAGACGAAGTCCTCGTCGGATCGCACCCGGCCGTCGGCACCGATGAGCAGCGCCGAGGCGTCGACGTCCGGAACGCCCTGCCCAGGCGCCCAGCGCAGTACTGCGCGTACCGTGGTGGTGGCGAGCGGGACGTTCGACCCCTTCAGCATCGCGTGCGTCATGCGGTCATCCTGCCCTCTCGGTCCTGGTCACGACAACGCGGGGGTGCCGGATCGGCGGAGATTTCCTGTCCCCGTCGAGACGGCTGTGTTCGCCCGCGTTACCAGGAATTCATGCCTGGCGGGAACTCTTGACATGGATCACTACGTACTATTACCGGCCACCTGTGAACCGGTCACAGGGGACGCTTGACCACCACGGGGGAGTTCCATGCGTCATTTCGGGCACATCGCCCCTGAGGTGCGGCAGCGCCTCTTCCACCGGGAGCCCTGCGCATTCACCGCGGACTCCCCGGCCCGGCTGCTCTCCGCGGCCCTGGGCGCCACCCTCTACAGTCCAGCCACCCGGCCGAGGCTCGCCGACGACATCGTCAAGCAGACCGACCGCGGCGTGGTCTCGATGGTGCTGTGCCTTGAGGACTCCATCGGCGACGAGGATGTCGCGGACGCCGAGGAGAACCTCGTACGCCAGTTCACGGACCTCGCCGAACGCCGCCCGGCGGACCTTCCGCTGCTGTTCGTCCGGGTACGCGCGCCCGAGCAGATCCCCGATCTCGTCCGGCGCCTGGGCCCGGCCGCCCGGCTGCTGTCCGGTTTTGTGATGCCCAAGTTCACCGAGGAACGCGGCATCCCCTTCCTGGAGGCCCTGCAGAGCGCCGAGGCCGAGAGCGGACGGCGGCTGTTCGCCATGCCGGTGCTGGAGTCACCGGAGCTGCTCTACCGAGAGTCGCGGGTGCAGACCCTGGAGGGCATCGCGCGCACGGTCGACAAGTACCGTGAGCGGGTGCTGGCGCTGCGCCTGGGCGTGACCGACTTCTGCTCCTCGTACGGTCTGCGCAGAGCCCCCGACATGACCGCGTGGGACGTGCAGATCGTCGCCTCCGTGATCTCCGACGTGGTGAACATGCTGGGGCGGGCCGACGGCACCGGATTCACGGTCACCGGGCCGGTGTGGGAGTACTTCCGCGTGCAGGAGCGCATGTTCAAGCCGCAGCTGCGCCGCAGCCCCTTCCTGGAGGGCCAGGCCGAGGAACTGCGTGAGGCGCTCATCGAGCACTCCATGGACGGACTGCTGCGCGAGATCACCCTCGACCAGGCCAACGGACTGCTCGGCAAGACCTGTATCCACCCCTCCCACGTGCTGCCGGTGCACGCACTGTCGGTGGTCAGTCACGAGGAGTACAGCGACGCCCAGGACATCCTGCGGCCCGAGCGCGGCGGCGGCGGGGTGCTGAGGTCGGCGTACACGAACAAAATGAACGAAGTGAAGCCGCATCGCGCCTGGGCGGAGCGGACCCTGCTGCGCGCCGAGGTGTTCGGCGTGGCGAACGAGGACATCGGCTTCGTGGAGCTACTCGCCGCCGGAATCCCGACCTGAGCCGTTTCCTCTCCGCCGGCTTCCTCTCCACCGGCCGCTACTCAGTCAGCTTCTACTCAATCAGCCTCTACTCAACCGGCCTCTACTCAAGGGACGCATGAACAAAGCAGTGAACGACGGGGTGTGGTCCGGCAGTTGGGTCGCCGAGCGGCTCGGCGTCGAGCTCGTGGGCGACGACGGGCTGACGGACCTGCTGGGGCTGGCGCTGCGCCGCAATCCCAAGCGGGCGCATCTGCTGGTCTCCCATGTGCTCGGCAAGCACGTACCGCAGTCGCCGTCCGTGGTGTACGGCCACGGCTTCGACCTCGGCCGGCGCGTGCGTGACCTGCTGGGCGCCGAGGAGGCGGGGCGGGCGGTCGTTCTCGGGTACGCGGAGACCGCCACGGGTCTCGGCCACTGCGTCGCGGACGGTCTGGGCTCGGCGCACTATCTGCACTCCACCCGCCGCCCGGTCCCTGGCGTGGCCACGGCGGGCGGCTTCGAGGAGTCCCACTCGCACGCCACCTCCCATCTGCTGCTGCCCCAGGACCCGGCCCTGCTGGCGGGCGACGGGCCGCTGGTACTGGTCGACGACGAGTTCTCCACAGGCAACACGGTGTTGAACACCGTCCGGGACCTTCATGAGCGGTATCCGCGGCGGCGGTACGTGGTCGTCGCCCTCGTAGACATGCGCTCGGAGGCGGACGCGGGCCGGTTGGACGACTTCGCCCGGGAGATCGGCGCGAGGGTGGACCTGGTGGCAGCGGCGTCGGGCACCGTAAGACTGCCCGAGGGGGTGCTGGAGAAGGGCCAGGCCCTGGTAGCAAGGTTCGAGTCGACCTACCTGGGGGCGCGGGGAACCGCGCGACCAGCCCCCACCCACCCGCAGGCGCCTCACAACCAGGTCACCCGAGTCGACCTGCGCTGGCCTCGCGGCCTGCCCGACGGCGGAAGACACGGCTTCACCCCCGCGCACCGAATACGACTGGAAACCGCCCTCCCGGCGATGGCGGCACGCCTTGCCGAGGCGCTCCCGAAGGACACGCATCGCGTGCACATCCTCGGCTTCGAGGAGCTGATGTACGCACCCCTGCGACTGGCCCGCGAACTGGAGCGGGTCACGGACACCGAGGTGCGCTACTCGACCACCACCCGCTCACCCGTCCTCGCGGTCGACGACCCGGGCTACGCGATACGCAGCCGCCTGGTCTTCCCGGCACACGACGACCCGGCGGACGGCCCCGGCGAGCGCTACGCCTACAACGTGGCGGGGGCCGGCTTCGACACCGTCGTCGCCGTCGTCGACTCGGCCGCGGACACACCTGAACTGCACGCGCCCGGCGGCCTGTTGGCCCAGCTCGCGGCACACGCGCCGCAGGTCCTGCTCGCGGTGGTCCCCTCGTACGTCCCCGAACCCCGGTACGTCCCCGAAAGGCCCGCCATGCTGCCCGAGCCCCTCCGCGGCCCAGCCTTCTCCTCGTACCCGCCCGACGAGGTCGGCTGGCTGCTCCAGGACCTCTCGGACGTGACGCTGGAAGCGCCGACCGAGGAGCGCGAGGAGGCCATCCAGAGCGGTGGCGCGCACTACGCCGAGTCGCTGCCCGTGGAGTACCAGCCCAGCGAGCAGTACCAGGAGCTGTTCCACACCGCCCTGGAGGAGTCGGCGGGGCGGCTGGCGCGGGCGGTCGGCGCGGTCACCGAGATCGTGCTGGCCGAGCGGTCGCCGCGGCCCGTGCTGGTGTCGCTGGCCCGCGCGGGCACACCCGTCGGTGTGCTGATGCGCCGATGGGCCCAGTTCCGGCACGGACTCGACCTGCCGCACTACGCCGTCTCCATCGTGCGCGGTCGCGGCATCGACGCGAACGCGCTGCGCTGGCTGGCCGCCCACCACGACCCCCGTGACGTCGTCTTCGTCGACGGCTGGACCGGCAAGGGCGCCATCACTCGCGAACTCGCCGACGCGGTGCGGGAGTTCGAGGCCTCCGACGGCATCACCGGCTTCGACCCGGAGATCGCGGTGCTGGCCGACCCCGGCTCGTGCGTACGGACGTACGGCACCCGGGAGGACTTCCTGATCCCCTCCGCCTGCCTCAACTCCACGGTGTCCGGCCTGATTTCCCGCACGGTGCTGCGCGCCGACCTGGTCGGACCGAACGACTTCCACGGCGCGAAGTTCTACCGCGAACTCGCCGGCACCGATGTGTCCGTCGCCTTCCTCGACGCGGTCTCCGCCCGCTTCCCGGAATTCCTGGACGCGGTGGACGCACAGGCCAAGGAACTGCTGTCCGGCGACCGCGCCCCGACCTGGGAGGGCTGGGCGGCCGTCGAGCGGATCAGCGAGGAGTACGGCATCCACGACGTGAACCTCGTCAAGCCCGGCGTCGGCGAGACCACCCGGGTGCTGCTGCGCCGGGTGCCCTGGAAGATCCTCGCGCGAGCCGGAGCGGGGGCCGACCTGGACCACGTACGCCTGCTCGCCGAACAGAGAGGTGTCCCGGTGGAAGAGGTCGCCGAACTCCCGTACACCTGTGTGGGGTTGATCCACCCGAAGTACACGCGGGGCGCGACGGGCGCCGACGGCAGGGCGGTGACGGTCTGATGCCGGTGCTGGTGGCGAGTGACCTCGACCGTACGCTCATCTACTCCGCCGCGGCCCTCGCGCTGACCATGCCGGACCCGCGGGCGCCCCGGCTGCTCTGCGTGGAAGTACACGAGAGACAGCCGCTGTCGTACATGACGGAGACGTCGGCCGAACTGCTCGCCGAGCTCGGCGACGCGGCGGTTTTCGTCCCCACGACGACTCGGACCCGCAAGCAGTACCAGCGCATCAACCTGCCTGGCCCGCCGCCCACTTACGCGATCTGCGCCAACGGCGGGCACCTCCTCGTGGACGGTGTCTCCGACCCCGAGTGGCACGCGCGCGTCACCGCCCGGCTCGCCGACGAGTGCGCCTCGCTGGACGAGGTGCGCGAGCACCTGATGAACACCGCCGACCCGCTGTGGGTGCGCAAGCACCGGATCGCCGAGGACCTCTTCGCCTACCTGGTCGTCGAACGCGAACTCCTCCCCGAGGAGTGGGTGAAGGAACTCGCGGTCTGGGCGGAGAACCGGGGCTGGACGATCTCCCTCCAGGGCCGCAAGCTCTACGCCGTCCCGAAGCCGCTCACCAAGAGCGCCGCCGTGCACGAGGTCGCCCGCCGCACCGGGGCCACGCTCACCCTGGCCGCCGGCGACTCCCTCCTCGACGCCGACCTCCTGCTCGCCGCGGACCAGGGCTGGCGCCCGGGGCACGGCGAACTGGCGGACGCCGACTGGACCGCACCGGCGATCACCGCACTGCCCGAGCGGGGGGTGCTCGCGGGGGAGCGGATCCTGCGTGAGTTCCTGCGGGTGGCCCGCCAGGGGGCGGTCTGAGGACCGGCCCTCAGGGGGCGCATTGAGCAGGGGGCGCTTTGAGCAGGGGGCGCTTCCAGCTTTCCGTAGGCGCGCGGCCTTCAGGCCGCGCGCCCCCGCCCTCGACGGCCTGATCCCGGTCGCCGCGGCAGGGCCGTCAGCCGCAGCAGCCCCCGCCGCAGCAGCCGCCACCGCCGCCGCCCGCCCGGGGCGCCGACGCCGGGGCGGAGGCCGAGCCGCCGACCGCCACCGTGGACAGGAGCTTCACCGTGTCGTCGTGGCCGCCGGGGCAGGCGGCGGGAGCGGAGGACTCGGCCATCGGACGGCTCAGTTCGAAGGTGTCGCCGCAGGTCCGGCAGCGGTACTCGTAGCGAGGCATGCGGTCAGGGTATCGGGCCCGTCGCAGGACCGGAACGCGCTCCGCTGGGTGATACCGGTTTCGTCTGCGGCGCCGCAGGGGTGGTCGCGCCCGCGGCGGAGCCGCATATCGATCCAGCCCCGCGCCCCTCAGGGCGTTGCGGAACCGCGTTCCTCTCGGATCTGCGTGACCACCCTGGCCACCGACTGCCGCACCGCCTCCGCCTCCGTGAGGAAGTGCCAGTAGTCCGGGTGCCGTCCCTCCAGGCCCGCGATCGCCCGGTCCAGGTGGCCCACGGCGTCGTCGAGCGGTCGGGCGTGCCGCGGGTCGGGCGTCGTCCGGCCGGTCATCGCCAGCCGCTGGGCGTCCCGGATCGCGAAGCGGGTGCGGTCGATCTCCTGCTGGGGATCCTTCTGTACGGCGTTCAGGCGGCGCAGCCGGTCGCCGGCTGCCGACACGGACTCGTCGGTCGTGTTGAGCAGCGCGCGAACGGTCGACAGCAGGGCCGTGGCGTCCGGCCAGCGCTGTTCGTCGCGGGCCGCGCGGGCCTCCCGCAGCTTCTGCTCGGCCTGCGCCACATGGTCCGCGGCCTGCTCCGGCACATGCTGGAGGTCCTGCCAGCAGGCGGCGGTGAAACGCCGGCGCAGCTCGCTCAGGACCGGCTCGACCTGGCCCGCGCGGGTGGTGAGGGCCTGGGCGCGGGTGCGCAGGGAGACCAGCCGGTGGTCGATCTCGGCGGCCCGCTCGGGGAGCCGCTCGGCCTCCACCCGGACCGACTCGGCTTCCCGCGCCACGCGTTCGGCGCGCTCCAGGGTCTCCGGCACGCCGTGCTGTCCGGCACCTTGGTTCAGTTTCGTCAGCTCGGGGGCGAGGGCGGCGAGACGTGCCGCCAGATCGTCCGCCTTCAGCCCCGACCCGCGCACCCCGTCGAGGGCGTTCGACGCGGCGAGCAGTCCCTGCCGGGCCCGTTCGACCGCCGGGGCCAGCCGGGCCAGCTGCGTCTCCGCCTTGCCGAGCAGCGGCCCGAGGCTGTCGCCGAATCGATCCAGCTCCCGCTTGACGCCGGCCAGGTCGTCCTTGGCCTTGGTGAGCTCGGTACGCGCGTGTGCCGCGACCGACGCCTCCAGGTCGTCCCGGTCGAGGTCGTGGGCGTCGACGGCCTCGATGTAGCGGTGGCTCGCCTCGTCGATGCGCCGACCCAGCGCGTCGAAGTCGGAGACCGCGCGCCTGGCAGCCGGGGAGTCGTCGACGGCCATGATCGTCTCTATCGAGATCCGCAGGTCGCGCTGGGCGGTGTCCAGCTCGTAGAACGCGGCCGCCGCGGCGTCCTTCGCCGCCTGTGCGTCGGCCCGCTGGTGCTCCGCGCGCCCGCCGAACCAGCGCCGGGTCCCGCCGCCGGCGAACGCGGCGGGCAGCGCGAGCGCGGCGATCAGCGGCAGACCGACCAGGGTGAGGGCGTCGCGGAGAGCGTGCCGTACGGGGTGTGCATGCCGCACGGGGTGTGCGAGCCGCACGGCATCCGGCGCGGGATGGTGTGCGCCCGGCGTCAACGGCGATTCCGACTGCGGTGGTGTCGCCGTCACATCCCTCTCCCGTGCTGTGATCCGTCCTGCCCAGTGTCATTCTCCCACCGGTTGGGGACGAACACACGGGCCGTTCAGTTCGCGGTTCGGACCGTGACCTTGCCGTCGCCGGTCTGCGCGGACACCCGGTGGGAGCTGGAGTCGCTCCGCGGCACGGACACGTCCTCGCCGCCGTCGCCGGTTTTGATCGTCACGCGGTACGTGGCGCGGGGCAGCTCCACCGTGACGGAACCGTCTCCGGAGCGGGATTCCACCAGGTCCGGGACCGAGCCGAGTTCGAGGTGCACCGAGCCGTCGCCCGTCCGGGTGCTGACCTTGCGCGAGGAGACCTCGGCGTGGATCGACCCGTCGCCGGTGCGCAGCTCCAGTGGGCCGGTGGTGTCGGTGACGTGTACGGAGCCGTCTCCGGTACGGATGCTCAGCGCGTCCTCGAAGCCCCGGGCCCGGACGCCGCCGTCGCCGTCCTCGACCTTCACGGCGATACCGCGCGGCACCTCGACGCGGTGTCGGGCGGCGCAGTCGGCGACCACGCCGGTGCACTTCATCCGCAGCTTCAGCCGGTCGTCCCGCATGGACCAGGTGACCTTGGGATCCTTGCCGAGGGCGACCGTGCTCTTGAACCAGCGGGTCACCTCGATCTTGCCCGCCGCGTTGTCGTCCGCGGCGACGATCTCCAGCGCCGAGTCGTCGGAGTCGATGGTGAGCGTGCGTCCCTGGAGCGCGAAGGACCGGTGCTCGGGGTCCTTGTCGTCCCCCGCGGAGGCGCACGCGGCGGCCCCCGCGACGAGGAGCGTGACGACACCGGCGGCGGCGACGGTTCGGGCGGTGACGGAACGGGCCATGACGAATTCCCCCTGGGACGGCTGACGAAGGCTCGGCCGGCGCTCCGCGCGCCCGCTCTTGTCCGCTCTTCGCCCTTCGACCGTACGGACCCCGGACCCGCCGCGGGATCCAGCGCACTCCCGCATTCCAGGTGGGGATAACCCCCGCAAGCGGCCGTCGCGGACCGGCCCCGGTACGGGTGCGCGGGACAGCACCCCGGGCAGGGTAGGCTGTCGACTCGTCTCGGGTGCGTAGCTCAGGGGTAGAGCGCCTGCCTTACAAGCAGGATGTCGGCGGTTCGAAACCGTCCG
>Ga0307516_10003494_pt1 | contig 20116 bp, 25 predicted proteins | sample 19_EM_MG_FD_203310 | JGI IMG/M metagenome (GOLD analysis project Ga0307516, IMG submission 203310) | Populus trichocarpa ectomycorrhiza microbial communities from riparian zone in the Pacific Northwest, United States - 19_EM | ecosystem: Host-associated > Plants > Roots > Unclassified | place...
ATGAAAAAAAATAAATCACCTATATTTTTAGCAGCGTTGGCTAAAAAGTATAAACCCTCCATAATTTCAGCATTAGGCAGCAATACTTCCATACTTATAGTGTAAATATTTTTTTACATATAATAATATATAATACATATATATATGTATTTATTTCTTTAAAAAACCGGCTTTCCCGGCGACTAGAGTATACCTTACAGTCTCTTTTAAATAAGATGCTGAAGAACCGTCTACTCGTTGCTCTTTTACAACCAGAATGAGATTTTTACTCCTTTTTCTGTTTTAACTGGTTGATTTAGATCCGCGATTACCCATTGCAGTTTCCTTCATCTCTAGTGATATTACCATACCTTAAGTCATTAATTAAGCCAATTATATGTTTCCAAAATAATTTTGGTTACTAGAGCTTTAGGGCTTCCCCGGAGTTTGATTCTTATCCACAAAGATTAGAGCTGCCTAGGCTCAAATTATGGAAAAAAGCCCAAAATATAGCAAGGAAGAATAAAGCTTCAGATACTATAAATAAAGCAACACCCATATTAATTCCACGCTGAACTGCCATGGTGTGATTTCCTAAGTAAGTCAGCTTGTTCATCACACATTATTCCCCGAGCCCTCACCCGGGCTCCGGGGGATATAATACAAAATAAATTCTATTATATTTTGACTACCTAGTCACCATAAAGCGCGCGCCTCTTCGGCTGCGCGCTATCCCTCCATCCTACTGCCCAACAATTTTGCTGTTGGGTGAAGGGGTGGAGGCCCGCCACTTATAGAAATTATCCAAATGGTCTCAAGTAAACTCTGTTCTTTTATTGTTCATTGAACCTTTAATATTACGTAGCTCAGATATTTCTTCTTGTGTTAAACGCTTACCTAAATAATTCAATGATTTTTCATAACAGAGATAGTTTAAATGTTTACTTGACATTAGAGGGTATTTAGTAAAGTAAGAAGTAACCAAGTGATGGCTTTTATCTGATTGAACAAAGAAGACTACAAGTTTTGCAGGCCCCTTAAAATAATCAATCATAGTAGTTTTATAGTTTAAATTACATAGAAAATGATCCGCCAGTTTTTGCATAAAAGGGACACAAGAATCTCCTGTTCTTTTATGAATTTCCCTTTGATTAATAGTAAATACACACTGTACTCTACCTCTACCTTGTGATTCATCTGAACCATAACAACCACTTAGTCTTACTGAAAAATGCCCGTCAGAGTCTGAAAACCCTGCCAACCAAGCATTAGAATCAATAGGGCTAGCATCTAAAGGCAATTTTTCAATGTTTAAATTACGTCATTTATTAACATTATCAATAGCTCTATATAGAGCTTCGATCTTAGGTGTTCGGAATTTTCCATTCACCATGTTAATTATTTTAATAACTACATTTGGATTAGTAATGTCGTTATTTATTTGATATTAGTCAAATGTCTTTTAAAAGTTTCCACTTCTTAAATAATTATTAATAGTAACATCACTAACTTTTAGCTCTTTGGCTGCTTGTCTTTTAGATGGGTATTCAACAGCGTCTCCTGTAAGTTTATTTGTTACCAAAATAGCTTGAGATCTGGCAAGAGAACCAGTAGACAGAATCTCTCTGGCTTTAGTTTTATCCTCTTCTCTTCATATCCGATTTAAATGAGAATTTCTCATTTTAGATATTGTCTCTTCGGTGTGTTTATAACCGAAAGACGATCCAGCTACCTTTAAGATATTATATTCGGGATTTAATGAATCCAAATAGTATTGTTCTCTATAAATTACCTCCGACGGATCACAATACTCTAGTATTTCTATGGTAAAATTGGAATAACCATATTTAAGCAAGGCTCTAATAATAGAGCTAGATCCCTTATACTTTCTTAGAGTTAATAAATTAAAATACTGGCTAAATCTCTTGGATAAATTATTACTACTCCCTACATAGGATTTTCGCATTAGTTCAACGATAAATCCCACATTTTTTCTTGTTATCGTCCAAAATTTGCTCCTTCTGTAGATCAGCATTGGAGTAGACCAAAACAGGAACTATTGCAAAAACGAGGCAGGGCTCAAAAATAGAAGGCTCTTGAGACATTGAAAATAAAGAATAGAAAATCCCTAATAACCCGTCCGGCCAGTTGGTGCAGCAGCCCCCACCACCGCCCTCAATATGCAATGCATATGTAGGAGCGGGGTGACAGGCAATTAAAATTTAAGGCCCCAAGGAAGCTAGATCACAAAGCATAAATAGTAAAGAATAACACTACTTTAATTAGATATATACCATATACGTTTAGGGAAAAGGCTAAATACATTTGTATAAATATTAGTAACTATAAATCTACAACCATTTTTATCTTGATTGACTCTACAAACACTATTTTTATCTTGATTAATACTTCCTGAACCAAACTCCTGTTTTAGTTTTTCGAATAAGGGAAGCTCCCTTTTATGGAATGTAAAAACAAAGGCCGGAGCTATTTTTTCTCTAACACCCTCTCTCACGGCGATAGAGCCATCTCCTTCTATTAACCCGGCTAAATAATAACCAAACTCGGCATCAGCCAAATTTTCTTCATTCTCTGTGTACGAAGAATAATTTCTTTTTTGTGCCGTATGGTTTCCCAGGTAAGTCATATTACCCAAAACATTTCTGCATTGGCTGAACTATATCTTAACTGATGGGCCAAGCTACGCTTGGCGCATCCGCTCTAGCCACATAGTCTCTGAAGATTTTACTAGGATAATTATACGTCCGTTCATTTCTTGCTGCTTGTCTATTATAATATCCTTAAGATTGTCACTGACCCTTGTTCCAGATCTAGTACTTAAAGCTTTAAGAGTTTACAGCATACAGCCTAGTATATGAAAGCACTTATTAATTTTGTGCCGTACTGTGTTTTTTTTATTTCGATTGCTAGCCAGAGCCCATTTAAACCTAATGGGTTCTTTGTTTATTCATGTTCGATCGTATAGATCGTATTTTTAACCTTCCTGCTTCAGTAAGGTGTTCTTTAGAAACAAGCATATGGTAAACTACTTCTCAATCTTTGAAATCCTTACCTTTAATTCCCAGTAAGGGGTACTATCCTCTCTAATTTAACAAACCCTCAATTCCTCATCGAACTGGGGTACATTAGAATTACAAGGCGTATGGTAAGCATTCCACTCTATTATCTATCTCTTAAACCCCAATAGATAAGTAGACGACAGAATGTTTCGGAACTAAAGATAAGACTTTTACTACATAACCGGATTAGGAAAGTATAGTAAATTCAGTGACCACAAGGGGCCTTAGATACACTAACCGCGTATGAGGTAAACCCTGTGGCGAAATGTGATTAACATTTCAATTTTTGTGAATATTATTATTTTTCATAATATTTTTTTTACTTTACTTATAGAAAAAAATGATAAAGAGGTTCTATTTAATATAGTATTACCTAGAGCCGATAAAGAAATTCCAATGTTTTACAACATTTTGGATATTATATAAGGCTTAACGTATGTTATCAATGTCTCCATAGAATTGCGGGGAATATATATTACAGGTTTATCCTTATCTATTTGTAGTGTACAAACTAGTCTATACTTAATAATTAATACATTCATTAATGTAACTACCTCAGGAATACTGAACGAATCGACACAAAGTCTTAATCCCCTCCCTTGTAATTTTTTACCACTCCCCAGAATTCAATGAGCTAGTGCTACCGGCGTCAGAATATTATAAACATTTTGTGGTAATATTTTTTTCTTATTAAAATAAAACATAGAATATAATTCTGTAAAGCAAGGCAACCGCTGAGTAGTTAGCGTAACAATGTGGAATGGTGTACCTTTTCGTACACCAACATAAGAATAAGGATACCTATTACAATAAAAAGATATATCATTAAAAACAGATCAAATGTAATCAAGTTGAGTATAAGACAGACGAAATCCAAATCGTGCATTTGGTTCTCGAGCACCTCGATAAGGCAAAGATAATCAACCGTTAGACAAAAGTAATCCAACAAAAATACTACACTGGTAAGGTGGTATTGCGACACTATCGCTAATTTCTTTTTTTAGCTGTCCATAGCCGCCTGCTGTAGATCCTAAATTTGTTCCTCAAACCACTAATTGTGTATTACTGTTCTTATTGTTATTAGAATGAAAATAGTTATTTTGTTTTGTGAGAAATTTTGCATTAAATTTTAAGGTTAGTATCCGGGCTTCACGCGAAAAATTTGATTTAACAAACATCTTCGCTTCTTTATTTGTTAATCTTCCATTATATACCCCCTCCCCCTGCAAGCTTGCAGGGGGGGAAGAGAAATTTACCCCTCAAATTGTAAATACAATAATTCCTATATTATTAATGTGTGAAGTAAATACAATACGAGGGTTTAATACTCTATTTAATGTAGTATTACCCAGAGCCGGTATAGAAATATGTCCATCTCCTTCAATTAATCCAGCTAAATAATAACCAAACTCCTCTTTAGGAAGGTGATCCGCTCTTGAAATACTTGGATCTTTAGAGTAATTATCAAGTATTTGTTTTATCTCCTCTTTAGGTATAGCTTTTACAATCTTTAGTATATAGTTACACAGTACGTCTTTAAGTGAAAATCTACCTTCAGAGATTACATCTCTAAACCAAAATGCCATAGAACCTATTAAAGATAAAAAACCTAATGTTAAAAAATATCCTCCATTAGAAAAACCATGCATTGTTAATACCAATATTTTTATCTACTGGGCATAAAGCCCCATAATTACAAGTTATGTATAATTCCATGAACTAGATTTCAAAAAGGCAAGCATTCCCACTTAGAATATGCCTCCTTTAAGGTAGATACCCCACTACCTACGTAGTGGATAGGACTATATCTTATTTTCTTAATCTGTAAAACCCTTGTAGATGATCCCATACCAAATATAGTTCCTCCATGCCCCACCCGGAGGGGCATACATTTATAATTTTGACTACTTTATCTAAAAAGTCAGCATCATATTTAGTCCCTACAGTGGAACGAACAGATGCCGCGGCGATTTTTTTTTAAACTCCCCTTTCCCCACCCCCCACCCCACACATGTGTGGGGTGGGGGGTGGGAGGGTAGTTAAACGACTCCGACCCCGCGGGACCTGTCGGTGTCCCCACCGGTCAAAGAAACTAATAAATATATATATATATTTATTTAAAAAAATATATTTTGTTTTAGTTTACCGCGGGGACTAATACTTTTAATCAATCTTTGTAGTTTAAATATTTGCTACTACCCTCACAATAAGACCTTAAAGTAGTATAATTGGCGTCCACAGAGGATAGGAAAAATGAACTCATATAAATAGAAATTATAATAAGTTTTGTGTACGGCCTGGCCTACCATATCCTATAAACGTGAGGGTGGAGGCCCTCAAACATAACACCCATGCATAGTCTGCACTCTTTAAAGTTAGTGTAGATAAATAACACTGTCCTACCTTATAATTTTCTAGATAATAGATATTAAATATCTACCCTTATAGGGTTTTCCACTAATAATATATCTACGAACGGTATCTAAAGACGTGCTTAGCTCTTTGGCTGCTTGAGTTTTAGAATAATATATATTAGTTATTCCTGTTTGGTTATCCCTTACCTTAACAGATATCCCCATTGATTCTCTGCTGAAAGGTCCAGCGAAGTTTCAGCCCCCCAGGGGCTTGGGGGGGGGACAGAGTTTTGTGCGGGGTCGAGAATGACTCGACCCTCCTCAAAACGTGGGCACGGCCCTCGAATAAATCAAAAGATCCTTCCCTCCTATCCCAGGTTTTCCCCCCCCCCTAGGGGGTACGCAGGTAAGACGTAGAAAAAAAAAATAAGAAAAGAAGAAAGAACAGAACAATAGTAAGTTATCTAGTAAGCTTATATATTTTTTTAAAAACCTTTTGAGATTTTATATATCTTAATATTGTGTTAGGCCCAACATTAAGTGCTGCGGCTGCCAGATGAGATGAAGCATATTCGACGGTTTCGTTTGTTTCTAGATTAGTTACAGATATAAGCCCATATGCACCTTTTGCGGCAGCCATTAAAGATCTAGTTTCCATAGTGTGGCTTTTCCCGTAAAAGTGATTACCACTCCCCTACGAGATACACTCTTAGCTAAACGCACTTCATCTTTATATTTATGACCCAAACTTGAACCTGCCGTTGATAAAATATTGTATTCAGGCTTTAACTGATCTATATAATATTGCTCTCTTTTTATTACATCGTTTGGATCGCAATACTCAAGTATCTCAAGTTTAAAGTTAATATAACCATATTTTAAGATAGCTTTATTAATCAACATTTTATCTCTAACTAGACTAATTTTACTATAGTAACTTTTTAGTCTTCTTCCAATATCCACGCTGCTTCCTACATAAGATTTTCCGTTTATTAAATTAACTCCGCGAGAAACTCCTGGTTTACCTCTGTTTTCATTAATAATTAATTCTTTATTTGTTAATAATTTTTTTGTTTCGTTTACGGTAGCTGGAGAAGTTAATTGAACTAAGCCACCATAAACACCTATCTCTTTTGTATCTAATATGCGAGGAGTAGAAGTATATAAACTTCAAAAATGTTGCAAGTGATCTCAATGAAATATTGTTCTTTTATCGTTAATATTTTCTTTGACAGTAAGAATTTGTTTAAAAATATCTTCTGATTTATCATTAACAAAACATTTTTTATAGATTTCTAGAGCTTTTAACCAATCTTTGTAATTTAAATAATTACTTGAAAACAACGGGAATGAATCTAAGTATTTTATTAAAATATCATTAGATTTTAAATTTAGCGTTCGAAGGCTGAAAGTTGTATAAGATTTGGTTTTTGTAATAGACAGCTCAACATTTAAATATTTTGCTAAGATATTCATGATAGGTTCAAAGTCATAACCGGAGTTAATAGAAATATTTTGTTTTAGTTCAAATCTACATTCTACTTTTGGATACTTATTTTTTGCATTTGGAGCTGTAGCTCTAACTTGAAAAGAACCGTCTCCCTCTATAAAACCTGTTAACCAAGGGCTAGAGTCTAAAGGTTCTGAATTTAAAGGTAATTTTACAATAGTCTTAGCTGCTGGGTCTTTTATATCCAGCCCCTCTGTCGATGAATCAGAGTTTTGTCTTAAATTTAGCCAATCAATTAAAGCATATAAGGGCTGAATTTTAGGTGTTCCTTCATTCATTTTTCCATTTATTTTTCCTTCAACTGGCCGGGGGTCTACCCCCCCCCCCGTGGGGCTTCGCGGGAGTGAGTGTTTTAAGGCAAAATTCAAAAAATAAAAATCAAAGCAAGGGACTAAAAAAAATAGCAATAGCTCTAAAATTAAAGCGATTGAAGTTCTATTAAATATCTTCCCCGATATAGCTTTTGACTTTTTATATAATTTCTTATTGTAGTATGATTTGTAGCAAGTACTTTGGCTGTACTACGTATTGAATCATATACACTTGTCACACCAACTTGGGTATCAACCACCTTAACCTGATTACCCACTCTTGGATGTTTTAGCCTTGTTGATTGAAAAGCTGTTAATTTCGCCCTAGTCTCATCTGAGTGCTTACTCCCTCGCTTAGCGGCAGCCATTTTTATCCGAGCTTCCTCTGTCATCTTACACCCAAGCTTAGTTCTGGATATTTTACCCTTTGTTTCCTCTGTCATCTTACGAGCTCTAAATTTAGCCAAAGTCTCTTCCGTATGTTTAAAACCATAGCGAGATCCGGCTATCTTTAGGATATTATACTCAGGGTTTAATTGTCTCATATAATACTGCTCTCTTTCAATTACGTTTTCTGGCTCACAATACTCGAGGACAGCCAAGTTAAAGTTAGAATAACCGTACTTTAATAAGGCTTTAGTTATTGTCATTTTATTTTTAATTTGAGTAAGAAAAGAAGAATTATAATAATCTCTAAATCTTCTACCTAAATTAACACTACTGCCTACATATCTTTTACCAGAAACTTTATTTGTTCAAAGATAAACACCGGATTTACCTCTATTATCTCTAAGGATCGATTTAATATTTGAACCAGCATCATTGTAAGTAACCACTGGATTAATTTTATTCATATTTGTATTTGGATTTTTCATAATTTTTTTTTTATTATTTATATGCCCATTTTACCTCGCCGTCACTTGAGATGCTTAGAAATATATATAAATATATATTCAAAAAAAAGATTGCACTTCACAGGACTAATTAAGATATGGGACTATTTCATGAGGGGCGGTAGAACCCCCCCTACATTATTATGCACCTACACTATATAATAAACTCAACACGAACTTCCAATCGCTGGGTCTGGTACTCCTTTATTTATATTTTGTTAGTTTACCAATAACTAACAAGGTATAATAAAGGTCTTGTACCTCTTATAGATACTAACTGAGCGAAACCCTCCTAGGGTGCGGGGAATTAATATGTCAGATGAACAAAGTTGTTTTATTATTTTTTTTTGTTAATATACGTTTTCTTCAAGAGGGCGAGCCAGAAACTATTAAAAGTCAAAACATAAGCGTTAGCTCCTTTTTTTTTAGATAAAGATCCGTGCCCTAGGGTACTTTGAATAGTTAAAGCTAAAGTCGCATCACGAGAGTCAAAGATTATTTGTATGGATGGGTAATTTCATCTGCCTTTTGGGGATCTCTCCGTTTTTGGAACTATAATAGTACCATCGGCTTCAATCAAACCCGCCAGATAATGTCCTAACGTATCATTAGGCGCAGAATTTTCTGAAGGCAGATCCGATGAAGGTTTTTTTGCAGTTAAAAAGGTAATACAACAAAAAAATTCAAGCGTGTTGTCTCTGAAGAACCCTGAAAAGTTAAAACTTAACAGGTTTCCTGCTGATTGTCCTATTTCTGTAAAATAATATAGGGTGTCCCTAAATTTTCCATATGTAAGATTCTAGTTTTTGGATTCTAAGATAGATACTCTACCCCTAACCCGCCCTCGTTGTATATAACAACTACTCTGTTCTTATCTATCTGACTTAAATTTTGTATAACATATTACTAATAACTATTGCACTCTTTGAGTATTCATTCTTGCTTTGATTCTCTGTATTTCTTCTAGCCCTGATTCTGTTAAATGAGCTTTTTTTATCATTAACTCAGCAACTTTACCAAAAATCTTTAAAATCTAAATGTTTAGCTCCTTCTAGTGGATATTTATTAAAGAATGGTATAATCTTTTTAATTATGTATGAAAAATTAGTAACAGTAAAAAAAACAACTGATTTTCTTGAATCGAACGTTATAGTACCACAGCCAAAATAGTTCACTAATTTTTCCATTAGTTGAATATCACGATAATGTTGTGTTAATATAAATTTTAGTTGTACTCGGTATCCAACTGTGTATGCTTTAGAGGAGCTACAGCCTACAAAAAAGCAACCCTCGCCATCCACGAAGCCAGTTAGCCAGTGAGGATCTATGATTTCTGGTGCTTCAAGTTTTGCTCTTTTAATTGGTGTAATATCAGGAAAAGCTTTCACTAATTCATCAGATAAACCTAAATTTAGAGATGCACTAATGCTAACAATTTCACGTAGTCCTTCAATTGTCAGATGCTTTTTCTTATACATTAATTCTACAATTGATTTAAATAGAAGGAAATCAGCTTGTTTCTCCCCTACTAAAGGATATCTATCAAAATGCGGAATTATTACATTTATGTAAATCTTTTATTGATTGTACGCTAAAACATACGGAATCTCTTCCTTTAATAATTGTACCTACACCATAAAATGCTTGCACACGTTCTAATAAAGCAAGATCTTTTTTATGTAACATAATCCTAAATGAAAGAAGAACCTCCCACCCCGTTTGAAATTTTTTATTCCTTCTAATAACAACTGCGAAGCATCCCTCAATAACCTACAAACTGTACATTATTATAAAGTAGAATTCAATTTCAATTTATAATACATAGATTTATGAAAATAAGGAATAACAGTCTCTATTAATAGAGGCATAGATTGTCTACGAATATATATACGATTATATACTCCATGCTTTCTTAGAGTACATTCTAATCTGTATCGTAATCGTAAGAACATTCATTAGCCTAATAATATCCTGTAAAGAAAATGAATCGCTACATAGTATTATTCCGAAACCGTGATCGTTGACACCATCCCCCATGACCCAATGAGCTAAAGCAACAGGAGTTAATAAATCATAAATATTTGATGGTATTATTTTTTCGCCATTAACATAAAATAAATTATATATTTTCAGCAAACATGCTAATGAACGAGTAAAAAACACTAAAGCAAAAAACTGATTTCCATTTCTGGATCCTTTAATTAAACGGGGGTAACTAGCTTTACTTATTATATAAGTAAATCAAGATTTAAATATATATATATATATTTAAAACTAGAACAATAGGGGGCTAAAATACTAAATACAAATCAGAAATATTCAGAATTAACTATTGATTGTTTGAATTCTAAAAGTGTAGTTTTACTCTGAGGAGTGGCAAACCTTAAATATGCATCAGAAAGTGCTAATCCAATTACCACACTCAAGTGAAAGGCAGGAAATTCCATCCTATCTCGTAATGGTTTTGTAAAACGACCTGAGCCTAAACTAAACCCTAAGTTTGTTCCTCATGGCACTAAAGACCTGCAAATCGTCGTATTTTTAAGGGAAAAACCTGAAATATAACTACTGTCCAGTTTATTTTTATGTAGGGTAACAGGAGGGCAGAATAATAGAACTATATTTGTATTACCAGTTTTACAGCTAAAAAACTCAAGCGTATAGTCTCTGAGGATCCCTAAAGACTCAAGTATTAATAGGTTTCCTGCTGATTGTCTTAAACTATAAAAATTTTTTTCAATATTCTGAACTCGATATTTTAATATAACTGGGTTACTTCTAATAGGTTTTGTAGGATTTATTCTATCCTTTAATTAACTCATTTAAACTTAAAAGGTTATCTAAATCTGAACCCTCAAGAATTTTAGTTGAAAATGTAAATAGTCAAATAGTTAATGTAAAAATCGTAAATTTTTAAACGCTTGTAAAGGTTGATTATTTTGTGAAAAGATATCTTCCTTTACAGGGCTTTGGGTTATTACGAGTAAAATACCTAGTAATTGTCGATTGTGTGATATCTAAGGCTCTTGCTGCTTCACTCATAGAATAGTAAGTAGTTTTAGTTCCTGTTTCCAGGTCCAGAACTTCTATCTGAACACTAGGTTTACCTGCCCCTACTGGCTTCTTTCTACCTTTCATCGCATCACTAATTTTTATTGTGGTTTCTTCAGAATGTTTATGACCTTCTTTAAATCGAGCAGGATTATCATTTTTCCTCTGAGCTTCACTTATTTTTATTTTGGATTCTTCAGAGTGTCTACGAGCTCTAAACTTAGCGAGAGTCTCTTCTGAATGTTTAAATCCAAAACTAGAACCTGCTTTTTTTAAGATATTATATTCCGGTTTAATTAAGTTAATAAAATGTTGCTCTCGCCCAATTAAATTCGCGGGTTCGCAATATTCCAGAATTACAAGAGTAAAATTAGAATAACCGCCCCCCTGGGTTCCCGGGGCACCCTGGGGGATGGTTTTAAAAGAGCTCTTATTTTCTAGGAGGGTAAATGAACCTGATGATTAGAATACTAATCTACCTATCAATCCGCTGAATAATTATCTTGCTTATACAATAAGGTAATTTAGACTAGCTTGATCTCCCTGTATTAATCCCTTCTTTTATTGAACGAATCTGTTCTAGGCCTTCTGGAGTTAAATGACCTCCGGATTTCATTATATCAGATGCTCGCTTGAAATCTGCAAAATCCAAAGATTTTACGCCTTGTATAGAATATTGGTCAAAGAACGGTACAATTTTAAGTTGAACGTCTGAAAACTTAGAGACTTCGAAATCTCCTGCTAGTTTATTCTTACGTAAAGTATATCTACCACAATTAAATATCATAATTAATGCTTTTAATAATTCTTCATCGCGTGAATGCTGAACTACTGTAAAAACTAATTCAACTCGAGTTCCCAATTTATGTGTTGGGGATTTTCGAATTTTTACTTGGAAACAACCCTCAGCGCTCACAAACCCAGCTACTCAATAGTGATCAATCTTTTCTGGTAATTGAAATAAGGGTCTAGGTATAGGAGTAATATTGGGGAAAGCTGTCTTTAACACCCCCTCGGCAATTCCTGATAAACCTCTATTTAGTGATGCTTTTATCGCTAAAATTATTTGGAAACCAGCCGGAGTTAAATGTAATTTGCTACCCATTAATTCTACAGCTTGTTTAAACAATTCGAAATCGGCACGTTTATTACTAATTAAGGGATACTTATCAAAATGCGGTATTATTACATTAATTAAATCCTTAAGAGATGTAACACGATATTGAATTGAATCCTTACTTCCTTTTGTAATATTTCCAACACCATAAAAAGATGCTATCTTTTCCAACAAAGCACAATCCTTTTTATGTAAAGTTATCTGGTATCTAGCTTGAACTCCTCAGCCTGTCTTTAAACTATTTCTTTTGACAATTGAAACTACGAAACTACTTTCACCATCAGAGAACCCAGTAACGAAGTTAGGACTCAGCGAAACTAAAGAATTTTGTTGCTTTTTGTGCGAAGAATAAAATCTTCTACCAGTTTTACCATTTTCTAGATTTACCCTACGATATATACCGGATATGCCTTGATTTTCTTTTATTATTACTAAATATTTAGCATCATAATAATTATACATTCTACGCCGGATGTCCAGCGAACTACCTACATATTTCTTCCCATTTTTCAGATTAGTCCATAAATAAATTCCTGACTTACCCTTGTTTTCTTTAAAAATAGACTCCTTTTGTAAGTCTGCATTGTCATAAACTACAATAGGTGTAACTACTAATAAAAATGAGCTAATTGGCTCAAAAGCCCACATAAAAGAAAATAGACCCGTCGCCTCTGAGAGCGCGAATTCTAAATATGCATTAAAGAGTTTTCAGCAAACAGCTTGATTTAGAGCCGGCATATGTCATAGGACACCGGCTGTAGTAAGTGTTAATAAAGAAATACAAGTAAATAAAGGCCAAGGTGAAGGAGAAACTAAATGAAAAGGATGTGCTTGAAAATTACTTCTTATTAAATTTGTCATATTTATATATAATTATTATAAGTTACCTATGAATAATTTGCGTATTTAGAGCTAAAAAGAATACTACGAAAAAGTATTATATACATAGGATTTTTACATACCTAAAAAAAAAAAGAAAAAAACTTGTGTTTATTAAGGTTAGCCTGTTCAGGCTAAAAAAATTAAAGTACAATATAAAGTCAAAAATAAAGTATTGCTTACTATAAATTAAACACAAGTTTTGTGGTTACTAATTTATCTAATATAAAACTGTAGATTACCCGTATAAAAAGTAAGGGGTCCGGCTTAATTATAAATATATATATATTATATATATTTTAATTTTTATATTATAAATATAAAAATAGTATTTTACGATTTTGTTTTAATCGAGTGAGGGAGCCGGGGGGAGCGGAGGAGAACTAGTTCTTTAGAACTTGATTTATATATATTTATATATATAAAACAAGAGAGTGAGGGGATGGAGAGAGGAAGGCCGAAGGCGGAAAGGTGTTTTTATTAGTAGGTTTATCGAGGAAAATCCGCGCATCTATTTTGTATATATTTATATATATATAAAATTCAAAAATTTATATATAAATTTTGAGATTTTTTTTATAAAAAATGCATGCGGCGGCTACGTTTTGTGGGGGGAGGGCTTAGCCCACCCCCCTGTATATCTAGCGGGGAGATACGCGGGAATTTTAGGTCCCCACAAAACTGCTTTTATAAAGGTTTATCTTGACAAACCTTGAGTTAAATCATTAGTTTTTTGCACAGGGCCTAAAGAAATTGCTATTGCTCCAACCATCGCTAGTAATAATATTATCCCCATACTTATTAACCAAATAGAGTGACTAGAATACATAACATTACCAATGCTAGAGATCTCAGAGCCGCTTACAAGTGCACCATCTCACTTGTACGTACTAGACATATCTATACTTGAATGGGGGGGGGAAATAGAAAAAATAAAAGCTAAAGGTATACTATTGGAAGTATGGCTAACTAACTCAGAAACTCTTACATTTATAAGCATAAGTGTAAATAGGAAAAGAATGGAAATAGCGCCCACATAGCTGCTATGTTATTAATATAAACCCCCTCCGAAGGTCAATCCGCGGAACCACAAACCTAACCTCCCGTTGCACCATTAGTCGTAGGTTTAGTTGTAATTATGTATTTGCCCCTGAAAACTACCCCTGTATCCTGATATTTAGTTATAGTCTTCGGGGACACACTTAATTCACTTAGTAAGTCTCGTTGCATTGAAAATGTTTTTATTAACTCGAGTGTGCTGGCATCATACAGATAGAGACGTTTTCGAAACATATCGGAACCCCTTACTACGTTTAGTGTGTCCGAATCTTCAGGTACTTCATAAACTCTCTGTTTGTTCATACCTGATTTAATTTGGGCTATGACTTCACACCCCTCTTTTGTCAAGTGAGCTCTATCCCTCAACATAAAAACTACACGACAAAAATCTTGATAGTTTACCTTTTTAGAACCTTATAGAGGATAACGATCAAAGAAGGGTATCATAATATCAAGTATAGCTGATAGTTTACTTACATGGATAGCGGCAGTATCTCTATCCCCTCTTCTATGTATATTCCCACAAGGGCCCCTCCGATACTCATTATTTTTCCAATACCTTAATATCACGTGTGTGTTGTACTATTTCTATGTTTAAACGAATTAAAACTCCGGTAAGCATAGAATCATTTTTAGTTATACCAATAAAACAAAACACCTTCACCGTCTAATGAACCCTACTAACCAATTAGGGTCTATAGCTTCTATGTTATCAACTGTAGGTCTTTCTGCTATAATTACATCGGGAAAACTAATTTTGAAATTTTGAGATATACCTTTGTTCATAGCACCTTGGTAACTGACTATTTTAGTTAAACCTTCAGTTGTAAGATGTGCTCCCTCATTGATTAATCCAATGACCATTTTAAATAAAAGAAAATCGGCTCCTTTTTGTGTTAGTAGTGGATGTTTATCGAAATGAGGAATAATATAATTATTTATATCTTGGATAGAAGAAACAGAGTAAGTCACACTTGTACCGGATACTCTAATAGACCCTGCCCCATTAAAGTATTCTTTAATGCGGTACACTAAAGCTATCTCCCTCTGGTCTAGGTTTATGACGAACAAGGGAATGACCCTCATTCCTGCGGTTCTTTTTGGATCCTTTGTAAGACTAATTCTAAAACAACCCTCAGCATCTGTGAAGCCCGTGATGTATTGAGGAGAGAGAGCTGTTTTTTGTGCCGCCAGGGAAATAATTGAATTGGAATTGGAATTGGAATTGGCGTGTGGGGCTAGGGCCAACTTTAACCGAGTAATCCCTACGTTGACCCCCAGCCTTTCGATGAAACACTCCGTGTTTCTACGTTTTTAACATATTATATGTCTATAATATATTCAAAACTATTCTTAGCTTTGGCTAGCCCACAACCTACCTCTCTGTAAGGTCTAGAGGGAAAGCTAGTATTTTTTCCCCCTCGGAGAGCTAGAAGATTTATAAAGGTTTTTGTCATTCAAAACAATCCCCTCGTTAGATTTAGGCTTTAATGATATTGCAATTGTTCCTACCATCGCTAAAAGTAAGATAAACCCTGTGACTACTAACCAAAGGGCATGACTAGCATACATAACATTACCAATGCTAGAGATTTCAGAACCGTTCACGAGTGCTCCATCTCAACGGTAAGAAGAAGACATATCTAGGTCTAATTCGCCTAGATTCCCGAAAGAAAAAGAAAGTACGTAAAAGATTGTTAAAGAGAAAAATAGGGCTAATGGTAGGCTATTGCTTGTATAACTAATTAACTCAACTACTCGTATGCTAAAATGCATAAGCATAAGAGTAAACAAGAAAAGAATTGAGATATAAAAACTAGCAATAACTTCGTGCAAATCACGTCGTGCAGTACAAATAGATCAGATGGCCGGCAGAACTTGTGACCCTGCCACTCTTCACCTACTAGAATTTTTTAAGAATACCAAGGTTTCCTATCGCATATCTGCCAAGGGAAAAATTCCAATAGACTTCGACCTCTAGAAAATACTAGAATAACTTCGCAGGGGTATACACAAGGAGGTGCTAGCACCCTGTAAATACATGACTATCGAAAGTCTACCATCTGAATTTATACCCTAGCTCACAGAGGCCAGTTTTAATTTAATTAGTCTCATACCCCTATGGGGTATTTATCGAAATTAGGAATAACAACATCATTTATCTCTTTGATAGAAGAAACAGAGTAAGTAACTGTTTTACCTCCACCTGATACTCGTATAGATCCTGCCCCTCCAAAATATTCTTTTATCTTGTCCAATAAAGCTATTTCCCTTATGTGAAGATGTATCGTAAATAATGGAATTACCCTCACTCCTGAGGGTCTTTTAGGGTCCTTTGTAATCTTAACTCTAAAACAACCCTCAGCATCTATGAAGCCCGTAATATATGGAGCGGAGCGGTCCGGTGCTGTTAGAGGAGGGGTTAGGAGAGATAGAACTATTTTCTTGTCCAGGAATATTTATACATCTAGGACTAGGACCAACTTTAACCGAGTAAAGCCTACGTGGATCAGTAACATTTTGTCTATTTTTACCTTTACCTTGGGCTTGCCCACAATAACTACGTTTTAAGGTAAGGCTAGTATTTTTATCTAAGTTAGAAGAGCTATAAAGGTTTTTGTTGTTTAAAACAGTCCCCTTGTTAGATGTAGAATTTAATGATATTACAATCGCCCCGACCATGGCTAGCAATAGGATAAAGCCTGTAATTATTAACCAAATAGAGTGACTTGTATACATGATATTCCCAATACTTGAGATATGAGAGACACCTACAAGTGCACCGTCCCAAGTATAAGAAGAAGACATATCTACGTCACATTCGACAAGATTATCTGAAGAAAGTGTATAAAACAAGATTAGAGAGAAAAATAAAGCTAATGGTAGACTATTGCTTACATAACTGGTTAACTCAGTTACTCTAATATTCATTAGCATAATTGTAAATAAGAAAAGTATAGAAATAGCACCCAAGTACACCAATAGATAGGCCAAACCAATAAAATGAATACCGACCATAATTAAATAAACTGCTATAACCAAGAATAAGGATATTAAAAATAAGACGGAAACTATCACGGTCATCAAATTTATCATACAAATAAATAAGTAAATAAATATTCTTTAAGTAAAAAAATATAAACAAAATATATAGATTTATTTATCTAATTTTCCTGCGTAGTATCTTCCAGTATTCATATTAGCTTTTATCTCACGTATTTGATTTAACCCTTCTTCTGTCAGATGAGATTTATTTTTCATTAATTCTACAACTTTAACAAAATCTGGCCAGGGTTTATCTTTTTATACAAAATCTTCCTTTAAAGGGCCTATTGGTGTTCTGAGAAAAATATTTAGAAATACTTCCTTTAGTCGTACCTAAGGCTAGAGCAGCTTCACTAATTGAAGAATAAACTGTTTGAATTCCTGACTCCAGGTCCAGTACTTTTAGCTGTACATTAGATCTTCCTGCTCCTACTGGTCTTGCCAGACCTACCCGAGCTTTGTTACCTTTCTTTGCTTCACTCATTTTTTTTTTAGTTTCCTCCGTCATATTCTTTTTCGCCTCACTCATTCTTTTTTTAGCTTCCTCAGTGCGTTTACCTCTAGGAACCTCACTCATTCTTTTTTTAGTTTCCTCTGAGTGTTTTCGAGTTCTAAATTTATTGATAGTTTCTTCCGTATGTTTAAACCCCAAAGTAGAACCTGCAGTTTTTAATATATTATACTCAGGTTTTAACAGATCCAAATAATATTGCTCCCTGCCTATACATTTAGAAGGCTCACAGTATTCCAATATTTCTAGCGTAAAATTATAATAACCATATTTTAACAGAGCACTACATATATAAGATCCTTTTTGTAGAATTAACCACGAAAAACTATAATACGAACTAAGTCTCCTAGACAGGTTTGTACTGCTACCGACATAACTTTTACCGGATTCCTTGTTTACCCAACGATAAATACCGGATTTCCCTTTGTTTTCTTTATAAATCTCCAGTTTATCCCGGTCAGAATTACCATAAGTTCTAATTGGTGCAACAGCAGCTAATAATAAATTGGGAGCAAGATCAGTCGAATTACCAATAGACTCCAAGATAAAGAATGATACAGCAGCAGTTATTGAAGAATATAATATTAATTTATTTATATATTTAGAAGGTTCTAAAGTAAAGAAATTGTTGTTATTGTTTTTCATAAGTAATTTTATATAACTATACGCTCATTTTACCTTGACGTCGACTGGCTTATAAAATTGCTGCCAGGACATAATTAAGATCTGAGACTATTTAATCAGGGTAGGCGAAGCCCTCCTGATTATTATGCACCTACACTATGTAATTTTAATTATAACGAGCTCCGCTCACTGTAAAGTTTTTCCCCTTGTAAAGGGTATTTTGGAAGTATAGGTATAATTTTATTAGTTAAATGTGAAAAGTTAGTAACTTGAAAATAAATCGCTGCTCTATTTATACTTACATTCCCACAACCCAAGTAATCCATTAAATTTTTCATCAATTGTTCATCTCTGATATGTTGAGTTAATTGAAATCTTAATTGTACTTGGTACTAAATGTGGATTTTGGTTATAATATATCTTCCTTTAAAGGGCTTATCGGTATTCCGATTTAAATACATAGAAATACCACTTTTTTTCTCACCTAAGGCTCTAGCTGCATCACTGATTGAATCATAAGTAGTTTAATGTCTGTTGTGAGGTCAAAAACTTCTATCTTTTGACTAGGTCTTCCTGATCCTTCTGTTCTGAGACGGCCTTTACGAGCTTCACTCATTTTTTTGAGAGTTTCTTCATTATGAATTTTACCATAGAAAGAATTACCCTCTCCGGTTTGTCCATCACTCATTTTTATTTTAGTTAGCTCAGAATGGTTACGGCCGGTCATGGGAGCTCTAGCAGTGAGTGAGATATTGTACTCGGGCTTTAACAGGTCGATATAATATTGCTCCCTTTCGATACATTTAGAAGGCTCACAGTATTCGAGTATTTCTAGAGAAAAATTAGAGTACCCATATTTTAACAATGCTTTATAAATAATCATAGAATCGTCTCTATTTAAAACCGCTAAGCTAAAATATTGACTAAGACGAAGAGAAAGATTTAGACTGCTACCTATATAACTTTTACCGGATTTCTTATTTACCCTACGATAAATACCGGATTTTCCTTTGTTTTCTTTAAAAATATCCAGTTTATCCAGATCAGAATTCGTAGAAGTTACAACTGGTGAGGAGGCAACTGCTGATAATAAAAATAAGCTATATTTGTTCTTACTTAAAGACAAATAATAGAGCGGTTAAACTTTGGAGAATTTATATCGCCCTTTATAGGGCTTCTTGGTATTCTGAGTGAAATACATAGAAATCGACGATCGGGGGATGTCTAAGGCTCTGGCTGCTTCGTGTATAGAAGGATAAACAGTTTTAATTCCTGTAGACAGGTCCAGTACTTCTATCTGAACACTTGGGCAACCTGCTCCTACTGGTCTTGCTTTCGACGGCCTAACAGAATTCCTTTCCGTACTTCACTCATTTTCTGTTTAGTTTCATCAGAATGATATTTTCCAAAAAAAGGATTATTTTCTCCTGCTTGCAGACCTATCTTAGCATCAGACATCTTCTTACGAGTTTCATCAGAGTGCTGCTCTTGCTGCTTCACCCATAGAATAGTAAGTAGTTTTAGTTCCTGTTTCCAGGTCCATAACTTCTATCTTTTGGCTAAGCTTTTGGCTAATCTTAGCGGCAGTTTCGGCAGAGTGTTTACGACAATGTCTAAATTCGCTTCACTAATTTTCTGTTTAGTCTCATCAGAAAGTTTGCTTCCCACCCCCCCCCCCCCCCAACCCCCCCCCGGGGGGGTGG
>Ga0307516_10003495_pt1 | contig 20114 bp, 34 predicted proteins | sample 19_EM_MG_FD_203310 | JGI IMG/M metagenome (GOLD analysis project Ga0307516, IMG submission 203310) | Populus trichocarpa ectomycorrhiza microbial communities from riparian zone in the Pacific Northwest, United States - 19_EM | ecosystem: Host-associated > Plants > Roots > Unclassified | place...
TATATTCATGATGTATGCCAACTACTGAGACTTTCTAAATTGTGGTTGTGGGGATCGAGAAGGTTGAGTGAGGGCATCATGGGCAGTTGTACCTGGGTGTACGGAAACTTTTGGCCTAGTACTTTAATATCCTAAAATATGCTACCATTTGTTTTATCGGCGACTTGACGGTGACCCTTGTACACCTTCTCTTTAAACTCGTTCATATCGTAAGTATGCCCATCCATATAGTATGAATAAACAGCGGAGGTACGGAAGGAGACTGGGAAGGGAAAGACCGGTGGAAGATCCGGGACCTCTTGGCGGATGAGAAGTGCGGGCGGGCGGTACTGGACTTCCTCTCCACCACGGATGTGGGAAGGCGGGTGCCAGCCGAGGAGGACGCAGTGAGCGAGGTGTCGGAGGCGGAGCTGCGGGAGTTCTTGGGGGATCCGGGAGCGGGGGCCGAGGAGCCGGGAGCTGGGGGGGCTCCACTGTTCCTGCCCACGCCCGACTTCATGGTGCCTGCAGGAATGGTGTAGGGGGGGACAGCGCTTGCAACGGGCCGCTACTGCGCGGACAGTGGACAGGAAACGGACTGTACCTAATCTCGCCATGATCTGACAGGTCGCATGCGAGTAATGAATAAAGGAAAAAAAAAAGCGCTCAGATTCCAGCTGCGACGGAAAGGCGCTGCAGATCAGCTCGAAGCATGGGGCGGGACCATAATTAAGTGTTGGTTCGTCCTGCCGCCATGCGAGGAACGCAAGCCAGTCTCGCTCAAGGACTTAGCCAGCGCAGAAAACAACGAACAAAAACACTCACGTCGCAAGATGCCGCTCAACACATCGTTTACGGTCCCCTTCTTGGTCAACGGCGAGACGACGGCGGGCGCGACGGTGGGCGTGACGTTCGCGGTGATCTGTCCGGCGACGGGCGCGACAGTGTGGAACGCGGTGGCTGCCGTGGCGAGCACCGCGTGGCAGAGCTGCTGGAGGCGTCGGCGGCTGAGCTGGCGAAGGCGATGCGGCTCGAGACCGCGGCCGACGCTGGCTGGTGCGAATTGAACGTCGCGTACGTGTCGGGTGTGCTGCGCGACGTGGCGAGCAGGGTTGCGAGTGGGGTTGCGAGTCGGACGTGACGGTGCTGGTGCTGAAGGAGCCGTATGGCGTCGTGCTCTCGATCGCGCCATGGTCGGTGCTCCATCCCCGCGGTGCGTGTTCGCCCCCGGCTGACGACAAATCGCAGGAACACGCCAGTGATACTCGCGGTCCGCGCGATCATCTTTCCACTGGCCGCGGGCAACACCGTCGTGTTGAAGTCGTCGGAGCTGTCGCCGCGCACGCACTTCCTGGTGGCCGAGCTGTTACGGACAGCTGGGTTCCCCGCGGGGACAGTCAACCTGCTGGGGCGCTCGCGCGAGGACGTGCCGCGCATCATGGAGGCGCTGATCTAGGCGCCTACCGGCGCATAGTCAACTTCACCGGGTCGACGGCGACGGGCTGCCGGATCGCAGCGCTGGAGGGCGAGCACCTGAAGCCGGTTACGCTCGAGCTCGGCAGCAAGGTGCCCATGATCGTATTCGACGATAACGACGCTGGAGCAGGCGACCCGAGTGTACGCCGACTTCGTCTACAACTACTACCCGCTAGGCTCGTTCAACACGCGACCGCTCAATTCACAACGGTCGAGCAGACGTTCGCGGTGCGCAAGTTCCTGCTCGAGCGGATCCTGCGCACCTTCCCACGGCGCCAGTTCGGGCTCATCGGCGACACGTCCAACCCGGACGTCACGAGCGGGTTGTTACGCCCAGCGCGCTGGTGGCACCCCAATGCACCCAATTAGGATGACTAGCTGGACCCAATCTGAGGATTGTGGCCGAGTGATATTTCATGAGTGAAAGTCGCGGGGGGGTGGGGGGGGGCTGGGGCGAGCTCCTAAGAGAAGAGTATTACCGACCCAACAGCAGCCAGATGGTGCATTATTCGTCCGGAAGGCCAATGCGCTGCCTATCTCCGTCTAGTACGCGTATGCACGGGCGGTTCTCGTCTGTAGTGGCATGTGCGCTGACACGCGTCGTCCGGAGCGAGACTACCCTGCCTGGTTGCGTCCCGAGCGTCTATACGTTTCGGACGCATATGGAGCGTCCGGACTCAGAATTTTTTTCCTGATGTGCCAGAAGGACGCGGCGTGGACGATGGGGCAGAACATCAGGGTCAATGGCGGCATTGTGTAGAGGCGGGGCCGTGGACCAGGCATGTACGTATGTGTGGTGCAATCGGAACGTGCGGATTCTGGATCGTCGGGCTGTCGTGACGTGCCCACTGGACACGCCCAAGTTGAAATCCGCAAGATTTTGCCCTCGCCGCCGACAACCATCACCACTGTTCTAGATCCACGGCTTATCAAGCGTGGTGATCCCCTCACCAAAATCGCTAATCCGCAAAAAGAAGGGTGGCACTGAGTAACCTCTCACGACGTTACTATTGAGCCGAGCGTTGTAGGATCGCAGTGGGTTGGGTTGTGGGAGCGTGGTGAGTGTAATTCGCATTAACCAGAGCTCCAATTAGACCATAACTCTATGATAGCCTAGCGGATCTTTTGCGGCGGAGGGAAATCTAGCTTCAACGTCGCGCCCTTTCCGACGTCATCACCAACCTCCTCAACGGCATCAATCTGGACGACATCGCGCAGGTACGAGATATCGACAACTCTGGCTCCTCCTGGTGCCGGCGCTGATGCCCGCAGGGAATTTTGCCCGATTCCTACAGCTGGATTCCAAGCATCAACTGGAGAACGAGCTGAGAGTCGACGATGCTGCCGTCAACAGCTTGCCGGTGGAAATGGATTCCCGCGGCGAGATCGGCGGCTTCGTGCCGGTCCCCATTGGCCTGTCGGCGGCCGGCGCATGGCCTCCCGACGGCTCGCAGGTGAGCGACATTGTCCAGCTGGACGTCTACACCAAGGTGACAAACACAGGCAACTCGACCGCGTACCTCGTGCCGCCGGAAGGAGTGGTCGTGCTCTCGGACATCAACGACGTCCTGCGTGTGACCAAGATCTAACAGCCGTCCGGGGGCCTGCTCAATTCGTTCTCGAGCGACTTCGTGCCGTGGCTCAACATGTCGCAGCGCTTCGTCGAGTAGAAGGCGCAGTACCCGGACCAGCCGTACCAGTACTTGACGATGACTCCGGAGCAGCTGCAGGCAATACGCGTGTAGTCCAACTTCGTCTACAACTACTGGCTCGTTCGACATGCGTCCGCTCAACTTCACGACGGTCGAGCAGACGTTCGCGTTGCGCAAGCTCCTGCTCGAGCGGATCCTGCGTATGTTCCCGCGACGCCGGTTCGTGCTCATCGGCGACACGTCCAACCGGGACGTCATGAGCGGATACCCGATGGGCGGATACCCGGGGGTCGCCAAGGCTGCGCTAACGTCCAGTGCGTGCTGCAGCGCAACGTCTCCGCTACTGACCACAGATTCCCCTACGGCACCAGCACCTTCAACGGCCTCGACCGCGCAAAGCACATGTTCTTCAGGAACCCCGGACGACCGCCGGCCTCGACTTTGGCAGCGGCGACTGCGCCAACGCGCCGGTCGTCCAGAGCGTTATCTTTGGCTGGCAGAACCTGCCGCTCGGAGTACGCGACCAAACCGCCGGTGAAGGCGGCAGCAGCTCGGGGGCGGGTGTCGAAAAGGTCTGGTAGGCCGTGACGGTCGCGGTTGTGGCACTGTGGTCGGCACTGTAGGATATGATGGGCAGAGACTTCTACGATGAGCGGTAATGAGGCACGTTACAACGCATTTCTTGGGGGAATGGTGTTTGACGGGGATCGTTCTGTTTTGTTTCCTTTGTTGTACGTATGTACCAACGACGTTGACGGACGTTGTTTGATGGCTGTATATATATGTACCTACCCTTGGACAACTGTATCTGATGACTGAACGATGATGCCGACTTTCTCCTCTTCGTTTGTCCCGTGTCGATGCTCAATCCCACGAATCGCGCGGACACTTCCGCAACAGGTCCAGCAGATGGCCAATCCGCATCCACTCCACTCTACTCGGTTGGATTCTCAGCAACACGTCGCGATATAAACCAGCCTTCCTCCGCCGTGCATCGGTGGTGATCGCGATAGCACCAAGCCGGACCAAGCCCTGCCTCCCAACACCAAACCGGTGTCGCTGCCGAAGCCGCTGGGCGGACAGCAGATGGTAACTGGTCAACATGTACGCCACCATGGTCTACGTAGGCTGGATGCGAGTATGATTAAACAAAAAAAAAGGCTGAAAGAAGCTATTCGCGATAATCGCCGGCGTGGGGCCGGGCTTAGTAGGTATGTATCGACTCCCCCGAGAACCGCAAGCCAACAGCAGCCGCAGGAACCCAACAGTGGTGTACAACAAGCAGTCAACAGTGTACCCAGGATGCCGGACGGCAATACCAGCTATGACCTCAATGCGCCACCCAAGTTCGACCAATCTTCACTACCATCGAGCGTGAAGGCCTGTGAATGGTTGAATATTAGTGGATGTATTTTTGCTTACAGCTACGCCCCATCTTCTCCTAAAACAGAATGTTTAGATTATGTTGTTCCCGATACTCTTCCAACGCGGGTTCGTTGCAGGTCAGGGCCAGGGAGTTGTGCGGCTCCCGAGTATGTTAGGCATACGAACGCCACTTTTGACTGGCGCATTGCACACCGCCTCAGCCGCAGGGTTAATCTGCTCATCCATACCGAACGTCCACGTGTCAGCGGTGGGGCGCGGTTGCAGCGGGGCGACGAAACTTCAGTGAGGAGAGAGCGGAGTACTTGGGGATATTTTAAAATGCTGATCCGACAAATGTATAACTAGTTACCTACCACGCCCTCCATTACCACGCACTCTATCCGACCCTTTTGCAGCAATATCGCCAGACCGCAGTGATCTCATACACTAGGTTCTCCAAGCTTCTCACAGTCAGACGAACATCCCTACTCTCCAACCCCTCATCAACCTGGCAGCAGTCGCAACCAAAGCGTAGACCGATAACACGCAACGATCAGCCCGGCACTTCCACCAGTACAACATGAACCCCAGCGACAGCTCAGAGAACCAACGGATCTACCAGCATTCCACGCATGCTGAGTTACGAGGAGTCTTTAATGGTCCGATCAACGTCGGCTTCGGCGGGTAAGTACCTGATATCCGGCGAAGATCGATCTGACATGATCTTACGGTTGGCTAATCAGAGTTCGCCGGTAGACCCAAAGGTAGGCGACACCTCTCCATCGGAGACACGCTTAGCCTCCCATATATTCCGACCCTCACTAATACCTAACTAGAGAGAACCGAGATCCTGGAATGGATATCCACGGTCCCGTACATAAATCACCACCAGCGCATCAGTGATGGCCGTCTTGCAGGCACAGGAGAGTGGATCTTAAGAAAGGAGAAGTACCGCACTTGGAGAGAATCAAGCGGCTCAGTGTTGTTGCTGTTGCGGGGAATCCGTAGGTCTCTGCAATCCCCAACCGGAAGGAGCACTCTTCTGATCTGTTCGTCTAGCCGGAGCCGGAAAAACGTACATTGTATCACAGGTCATCGACTCGTTCCTTTTGAATCCAACAGCCGAATCCAAATTGGCGTACTTCTACTGCAATCGAGCCGAGGAAAGCCGCCGAGATCCCGAGAGCGTTTTGCGCACGCTTATTCAGCAGCTTGTGCAGACCCCATCCAAAGACAAGCTACTGAAGCCGGTCCTCGATGTTTACAAGGAGCGGGAGACGAAGGGGCAGCTCTCTTCGCGGTTGACCCTGAAAGAATGCCAGGACCTCCTTGTTCAGCTCATGGCTGTATATCCTCAGACGACTATTTGTATTGACGCCCTAGATGAAGTCGATCATAGATTGCGGTTGAAATTACTGGAGGCACTCAAGCACGTGGTGGAAAAATCAACTACTCTGGTCAAGATTTTCGCGACTACTCGAATGGACACCGACATCCTCATGCAGTTCGAGATGTTTCCCAGGATCGAGTTGGAACCTGACGACAATGTCGATGACATCAATCGGTTTGTGGAAGAGAAGACACAGGGCATGATCGAAGGGAAACAGCTTCTCCACGGCAATGTCTCTGATGCGCTCAAAGACGAAATTTGCCAAGTTCTTTGTGCGCGATCCAGGGGAATGTAAGCTTGCCCGAACTCCTGATAGATAGGTGTCACTGCTGACGGCACCGCGAAGGTTTCAACTTGCAGCTCTTCAGATTACCTTGCTCTGCGACATGATACATCCAGACGATATAAGGGACAGCCTGAAGGTCCTTCCAGAGACCTTAACAGACGCGTACGGTGAAATATACAACCGCATTCGTAACCAGAGCCGCCGTGCATCTCAACTAGCACTAAACGCCTTCCGATGGGTCCAGTGCTCTTACGAACCGTTGTGGTCGGAAACATTGCTTGATGCAGTCACTGTCGGGATCGGCGGCTCGGGAGAATTTTCCCGCAATTGCATGGCTGTAGGGGCGACTGATTTGTTGAAAGCTTGCCAAAACCTCCTCATTTTGGACAAACGCTTGAATGTCTTCCGGTTTGCCCACCTTTCAGTAGAAGAATACTTGGAGACCCAGCAACTCAAGATCGATTCTCATACCGAAATCGCCAGAGTCTGCCTTTCGCTGGTTTGCTCTTCGGAGTCTTGGACAGACTATGACCTATCCCTTACAACACGAGAAGGAGGTTACCACGACCGCCACCTCCTACTGTACTCGGCAGTATTTTGGCCATGGCACTTGAATCATTGCAGAGATGACTGTCGAATCTTGGCGGCCCTTTGCGAAGCTATCGTATCAGAAGCTACATTCCAGCGTTGGTTCGAATATCATTGTCAACGTGTTCAAACCAGTTTTTCTAGAGACACTTTTTGGCGTCGATCAAATGCTCTACAGAAAGAGGGGAGGGACATTTTTTCTACAATCTGCGTGTGTGGGTTAGGGCGAAAGCTTTCCAGTCTATCCAAATCCCATTTTGGATGGATGATCGTTGTAAAATTGAATTTCCACTACACATTCGTTTTCGAGCCGGGCTGCGCAGACCGATTGCTACTCTGCGCATCCACTTTTGGAGACCTGGATATCGCTCAGTATCTGCTCGATGCGGGCGCCGACATCTCGGCGGTCGGCGACTACGGGGTGACACCGCTGCACTTGGCGGCGGAGAACGGGCACGAGGCACTGGCGCTGCAGCTGCTGGATCGAGGCGCCGACATCTCGGCGGTTGACAGGTACGGGCAGACACCGGTGCACTTGGCGGCGGAGAACGGGCACGAGGCACTGGCGCTGCAGCTGCTGGATCGAGGCGCCGACATCTCGGCGGTCGACAACCGGGGGATGACACCACTGCACTTGGTGGCCATGTACGGGCACGAGGCACTGGCGCTGCAGCTGCTGGATCGAGGCGCCGACATCTCGGCGGTCGACAGCGAGGGGATGACACCACTGCACTTGGCGGCCGAGAACGGGCACGAGGCACTGGCGCTGCAGCTGCTGGATCGAGGCGCCGATATCTCGGCGGTCGACGGCGGCGTAATGACACCACTGCACTTGGCGGCCGTGAACGGGCACGAGGCACTGGCGCTGCAGCTGCTGGATCGAGGCGCCGACATCTCGGCGGTCGACGACCGGGGGATGACACCGCTGCACTTGGTGGCCATGTACGGGCACGAGACACTGGCGCTGCAGCTGCTGGATCGAGGCGCTGACATCTCGGCGGTCGACGACCGGGGGAGGACACTACTACACTTGGTGGCCATGTACGGGCACGAGGCACTGGCGCTGCTGCTGCTGGATCGAGGCGCTGACATCTCGGCGGTCGACGGCAGCGGGATGACGGCGGCCATGTACGGGCACGAGGCACAGGCGCTGCAGCTGGCTGCTGCCACCGCCCCGCCCTCCTCCTAGTAGCTTCGCTTCCTTTTTATCATGATATATGTATTAGTCATAACAGACCTATGATGCAGCTCGAGTATTCGATTACCTTCTCCCACTTTATTCCGTCTGGACGAAGATTCAGGTCGGCTAGCAGATGACGGGATATGACGTCACCGTAGCTCAGCACATGACGTCACCGTAGCGCAGTACCTGCCGGAAGACATCCTTTTCTTTTAATGTATATATGTATGTATGGTTGGGAACGCTGTGGAGCTTAGTTCGTTGATTTGTCATCAACACGTTATGAGGCAGGGGTGAGGGGGGGCGGCGGGACTGTTGTGCTGTTTGCTTTCTTTCTTTCTGAGAGTCTTTTATCTCCTGCTAGAGGATCATCGATACGAACACTCAGCGAATCCAAGATATTAGTTCTCTTCCCCCCCCTTGTCATTTCCGCTCAACAGTTCGACTTGTCTACAATCGTGATCATTATCCGGTTCCAACGATCAACGACATCTATCGGAACAAGTGAGAGTTTGTGTTTTCAACACCTAAGATCGATGCAAAAGTATGCCAAACTTTCAACGCCTACTCCTCCACCACCTACATTAAGGTGAATAAACACTCGGTTCAGGTGATAGAGAAAGGGAGAAATGGATTTTTGAAATTCTCCAATTTATTTTAGAGGGCGTGGTTGATTTAACTTAGGGGTTCAAAAATATAGCGTTTTGGTGGGAAGTGCATGAATGTCCCGTGTGCTAAGCCGCAATATTACCCTTTTGGGATGAATTGGTGCAGATTGGCGTTTCATAATATCCTAATATGGTTAGTTGTTAACTACCATTTTGTTTTATCGGCCAACTTGACGGCGACCTTGTTCACCTTCTCATTAAACTCCTTCGTGCCATGGGTATGCCCATACATAGTATGGATAGACAGTAAAAAAGCGCTCACATTCCAGCTGCGACGGCAAGGCGCTGCAGCGCAGCTCGCAGCATGTGGGGACCATAATAAACCGTTGGTTCGTCCCGCCGTCATGCGATGAACGGAAGCCAGTCTAGCTCAACGACACAGTTACATTACCAGCGCAGGAAACGAAGAGCAAAAACACTCGCACCGCAAGATGCCGCCCGACACATCGTTTACGGTTCCCTTCCTGGTCAATGGCGAGACGACGTCGGGCGCGACGGGGGGCGCGACGTTCCCGGTGATCTGTCCGGCGACGGGCGAGACGGTATGGAACGCTGCCTCAGCGAGCCTCGCGGACGTGGACGCGGCGGTTGGCGCGGCGAGCGCCGCGCTGCCCGCGTGGAGGACCACGAAGCTCAGCAGGCGCCGCGACCTGATACTCCGCGCGGCGGAGCTGCTGGAGGCGTCGGCGGCCGAGCTGGCGGACGCGATGCGGCTCGAGACCGCGGCGGACGCTGGCTGGTGCGAATTCAACGTCGCGAACGCGTCGGACGTGCTGCGCGGCGTGGCGAGCAGGGTCGGCTCGATCGAGGGGCGCGTGCCGGAGAGCGAGTCGGACGCGACGGTGCTGGTGCTGAAGGAGCCGTACGGCGTCGTGCTCTCGATCGCGCCATGGTCGGTGCTCCATCCCCGCGGTACGTGTTCGCCCCCGGCTGACGACAAATCACAGGAACGCGCCAGTCATCCTCGCGGTGCGCGCGATCGTCTTCCCGCTGGCCGCGGGCAACACCGTCGTGTTCAAGTCGTCGGAGCTGTCGCCGCGCACGCACTTCCTGGTGGCCGACATTTTTCGGACAGCCGGGTTCCCCGCGGGGACGGTCAACCTGCTGGGGCACTCGCGCGAGGACGCGCCCCGCATCACGGAGGCGCTGATCCGGGCGCCCGCCGTGCGCAAGGTCAACTTCACCGGGTCGACGGCGACGGGCCGCCGGATCGCGGCGCTGGCGGGCGAGCACCTGAAGCCGGCCACGCTCGAGCTCGGCGGCAAGGCGCCCATGATCGTGTTCGACGACGCGGACGTCGCCCGGGCGGCGGCAGCCGGCGCGTTTGGCGCCTTCCACTACGTGAGCCGTTCTCCTGTCCCCCCGGCGCGTGCTTGAGCATGCGCGCTGCTGACCGTCCACGCAGGCAGGCCAGATCTGCATGTCCTGCGAGAAGATACTCGTGCACCGGTCGATCGCGGCCGCGTTCACGACGGCGCTGAACGCAGCCGTTGCGAAGGCCTACGGCGCGTCGCAGGTGCTGGTGCAATCGGCGGGCGCGCAGCGCGTGGGCGACCTGCTCCTCGACGCGGCGCAGCGCGGGGCGTCGCTGCACCCGGCGCTGGCAGCGACGCCCTGCGCGAACGCGTGCTCCAACGTCGTGGTCACCGACGCGACGCCGGCCATGGCGCTGTGGCACGCCGAGTCGTTCGGCCCCGTCGTCGTGGTAGCCGAGTTCGACGACGAGGCCGAGGCCGTCCGCATGGCCAACGACACCGAGTACGGCCTCAGCGCCGCCGTGTGGACGCGGGACGTCGCCCGCGGCATCCGGATCGCGCGGCTGATCGAGAGCGGGTACGTATTCCTTGCCGCGGAAGCGAGCAGACGCTGACGCCCGCCAGTGCCGTGCACATCAACGGACCGACGGTGCACGACGAGGTCGCCCTGCCGCACGGCGGCGTCAAGAACAGCGGCTACGGGCGGTTCGGCAGCACCAACGGACTGGACGAGTTCCTGACGACCAAGACCATCACGCTGAGGGGGTAGGGGGACATCGCGTGCAGAGTAGCGCAGGGCTCCTGAGACGCACACCCCGCGTCGCCTCCTTCGCTTTCGTAGACGTGCGCCTTTTTATTTTCATTATTGTTCATTCATTACTCGCATGCGACCCAGCTAGATCGTGGCGAGAACAAACTGCCCGTTTTCCGTTGACAGTCCGGGCGAAGGCGGCACGCTGCAAGCTCCCCTTTGACCTCCGCCTAGGCTTGACATGCACGACCCGTAGTTTTCTCCCTCGCTCCACCGCCGTCGAGTGATGTCGTGTGTATGCAGCGCCCACTTGTGTCCTCCTCTCGTCCATCTCTCCGTGCACCCCAGTGCGCAGCCTGCGATTCGATGTAGTTGTCATGTTTCGCTACAACGGTGCGGTAGGTAATATACATCCAGCCAGTGTATGTACCGTCCGGAGCTGAACCCTCCTCCGCTCCCCCCCCGTCCCAAGTTCGAATTATATTACTACATATGTTGATGTGGGGGGAAAAAAGGACAAGAAAGAGGACCAGAAAAAGAAAACCCAAGACGCGGTACTCGCGCCTTGAACCCGCACCGATGAAGAAAAAAAAGAAAGAAAAAGACATGGAAAAAGTAAAAAAGAAAATCAAAGACACGCGCCTAGAAATGGCACTGCTTCCCGAACCGGCGCGCCGTCAGCGGCTGCGGGAAGACGTCGTGCGCGAGCAGGTCGCGCATCTCCCACTCGGGCGAGCCCTCGGTCTTCCACGTCCAGAAGAACCAGCCGGCGCCGCGCTCGTACGCGTCCAGTTGCGCCTCGATGTAGCGGCGCGTGTCCGCCTTCTCCTGCGCCGAGAACTGGGCGACCGAGCCCCGGTAGCGGCGGGCGCAGCTGCCGACGCGCCACGAATCCGCGAACTTGCCGTCGTAGCGCGCGCCGCGGCCCACGCCGTTCAGCCACTTGGTGCAGTCCGTCATCGCGCCCGACCACTCGCCCGTCACCGTCCACTGTCGCCGCGTCAGCTCCGCAGCGAAGAAGGGGGCGCGAGGGACGGACGCACCTTGTCGAGAGTGCCGAGCATGCGCCCGAGCTCGCACGCGGCGGCGACGTGGTCGCCGACGGACATCGCCACCTGCGTCGGCGAGAACACCTGGTACTGGTGCGTGTCCAGGATCACGTTGGTCCAGCCCGACGTCATGAAGCCGTTCCACTCGGGCGGGCTGCGGAAGGCGTCGCCGATGACGACGGCGATGTCGCCGTAGTCGCGCACCGCGCCCCATCCGTCCATCCAGTACTGCCGCAGGCGGTCCATGTCGAGGGATGCCCCCATAGCTGGACGGACAGCTGTTCAGCGTCGCGTGGGGAAGGAGGGCGGGGGAGGGAGACAACACTCACGCTCGTTGAGAAGCTCGATCGCGGTGACCACGTTGTTGTACTTGGGCTGCGCGTACTTCTTCGCCAGCGAGGCGATGACGCGCTTGGTGTGCGCGACGTAGCCGGGGGTGCTCTGCCAGCCGATCTGGTCGCGCAGGCCGGAGTTGTCGAAGCCATTCTGCGAGCCGGGTGCTGCAACATCCGTCCGTCAGCCGAGGAGAACGACGCTACGGATGCGCGGGGGTGGGGCGGGGCGTGTTGGCGGCAAACTCACCGCCGTGCAGATCGATCCAGACCTTGAGGCCCGCCGCGCCCGCCCACGTGATCGCCTTGTCCAGGTACGGGATCTGGCCCTGGACGTAGGGGTCGCCGCTGAGCGGCTCGACGGCCCAGTAGCCGACGGGGATGCGCACGTGGTTCATTCCGGCGCTGGCGATCGCCTGCAGGTCGCCGGCGCCGATGAAGCTGGCCCAGTGGTCCTCCAGCCGGCGGCGACACTTCTCCTTGCCCCAGTTGCGGCAGAGGTTGTACTCGTCCACCGCGCTGCCGCCGCTCTCGAATATCGACGGCGTGATCCAGGCTACGCGCACGCACAGTGGCGTCGGTCAGCGCCGGAATTCTCGGGCTGGAGGAGACAGACTCACGCTCGAGCACGAACCAGCCTCCAAGGTTGACGCCCCGCACCTTCTGCGCGCCGTAGGGGAACGCCAGCTCCCGCTTCCGGACCACGTCGCTGTGCGTGCGTCAGTCTCACAGCGCGAGCGACGGACGGGGTGACACCGACTATGGAAGCGCGTCAGCCGCGCTCGCGAGCAGCACGGAAGCCAATGTTGCGAAACGCATGTCGATGTGTCTTTTTCGGTATGTGTGTCGATGTACGTATTTCCTGGAGCTGGAGGAGGGTGTTCGTCCCCTCCAGATCCATTCTGACGGCGGGGGACTCGGCGAGAGTATTTATCTGAGCTCCGGCGATCATCCCCCTCTCTCCCTCCCTCCGACCGCCACATCCAAGCAACTGCTTACTTGCCAGCCGTCCAAACCGAGTCCCCCCTCCGTCCGCGTTGGGAGCAATTAACCCAGGATCGAGTGGCCTCGCCCCCCTCCCCCGCCCCAGCCCGGTCGACGGCATGTGGTCGAAGCAAGCTGAGCAGATCTGCATGCCTCCGCAAGTACGTGCCACCGCGCCCCGGGTGGCAGCCATTTCCGTCCGGCGTCCACCAGGCTTGGATCCAGCATCTGCAGTGCAGTGTTAGCAGAAGCGGGTCCTATGATGCGCAGCGGGGACGACGAGAAAGACCCACAGCAGGTATGTAGGCATGTGTGTTTGGGAACAAGACGCACAGCGCGCGCAGCACACGGCACGGATATCTATCACATTCCCCCCTCCGCCAAGCGGAATGCGAGCGGCGGTCCGGCCAAAGTCTGTAGCTAGAGGCTGTGGGGGTAGCATCCATCCTGCCGGCAGACTGCACAAGCATATCCAGCACCACCGAGGCCAGACAAAAACAAAGTATGCAGCGCTTTGATGTGTGTTCCGCTGATCAGCCAGCCAGCCAGCTCACTGCATCACTGCACAACGGCCGGTGCCGAGAGACGTGAGAGGGAAACGATGGCTGGATAGAAAAGGCAAAAAAAAGAGAAAAAAAAGAAGAAAACCAGAAAAACCGGATGCCCGCTGTAGACACGCACCATGCCATGCCGTGTAGGTATGATCCGGCTGTTTACTCTCGACTCCAAAAATAGGTAGATAACTGCCTCTTGATTGCTTGCGTACCTTGCGTACATATGTAGATGCCTTGCCGTTTCGCACTGGATGCCCTGCGTGCCACTGGTTGAATGCTCGACCGAGATGGATATCCATTCCAGAGACAGACGGACGACTGGACGGATGGATATTCTGCAGGAACAACACAGCGCGGGCCAGTTGAGGCAAGTCAGACACCGCTCCGCACCACTATCTCCAACCCCCCCGCAGCGGACCAGGAACAGCGGTCGGTCGGTTGGGCGGCCGGTGTTCCCGATGCCGAGCGTGGGGACAGGTGCAGGTTCTCGGTGCGGTCGGTGGCACAGGATCGGCGCGCACAGCAGAGGTTGAAGGATTTTGCGAAAGGATAAATGCGGTCGCACATATTCCGGTTTCCGGAGGGAGCAGCCGCCAAGACAAGGCACGGCTGCCAATGACGGAAACCCCGCATCGATCTAACCACTCAGCCGTCCAATCGCGCGCCCCTGCAAGTCCGCCGGCAGCGTTGACTGGCGTGCGCTGTACTTCAGGAACAGGCAGGAGGCTTCAACTGTCGATTGGCGAAAAAAGAAAAAGAAAAAGAAAAAGAAAAAGAAAAAGAAAAAAGAAAAAAAGCAGCTGCTTCTGCCGCACTCGCACGCGGATCGTTGCCATCCTCGGAAGTCTCGCCGGAGCGTGGCCTCGGCGCGGCGGGACACGACAGGGCAAAGGCAGGACGGGACAGGGCAAAGACCCAATTATCGTGCGAGCCGTGTCAAAAGAAGGCGCGAAACGTGAGCTGGACACGGAGATAAGCTGGAAGGGCCGACTGGCGACTCAGCGCGGGGCTGATGCGTCGGGGGCGGGCCACGGTCCAAGGGCGGGCGGGAGGATGATTGGCAGCGATCCGCCACAAGCCGCACACCCAGCCCGCGCAAAAAGCGGGGTGGCGACGATCCCCCAGCAGTTGTGTATGTATGTAGAGTATCTATATAGTAGTTGCTTGCTGTTGGGTCACTCGGGGTACGTGCATGCAGGAATAGTGTCGAATCGTCAAGCGTATACTACACACTCTAGTTGCTGCTGTTGATCGAAACGGCCCGCACGGGCTGGTGGTGGTTGGCGCAGATCGACTCCACTCCGGGAAGGAGGAGCGCCAGCCGGCGGGGCCTGTTCTCTCCAGATCGGCAGATACCTGACGCGCCGGGGGATTGAAGTTGCTGATGTAAGCGTTGTAGAGTAACTATGTACACTACCTCGCCGGTACTGCCGAAGCCACGATGTCGCACGGCACGGTTGGCGATCTCCGCCCACTCGGTACCGTACGCTCTAGAGTACATAGCCGGTTCGCCAGCGAGCCCACTTCCCCGCATCCACTTCCCCGCATCTTAAGTTTTTCCTCTCGCTCTTTTCTTTCTTTCTTGCTTTCTTTCGCATCTTCTCCTCGGCCGGCCGGCGCACACCGCCCCTAAGGTTGCCCGGCTAAAGGCCGGTGCAGGTGCAGGCTGCCGCGATGGCGGTTGCATTGTTCTGTGACGTGTGGTCGGAGTGGAGCGGAGCATTGGAGCACGCATCACGCGCGTTGGATGTTGGATGTTGTGCGAGTACACACGATGGAGATCTGGTCAGATAAGAGGAAGCAGTAACTAGTTACGTGCAGAGGTGTGATCGTGACCACGCGCCGCTGATATGTAGATATGGACGATCACCGCCCACACCCCCACAGCTGCATGCTGGAGGGAATAATCGCAACGGAGTACTTGCCCACTCCTGCCCGGGTCCGCAGTCCCGCCCGTAACCGCGTTTATCCACCGCCGCTGGGGGTTGATATGCAGCACATGGGGCGTCACTCGTCAGCCGCCGGACCGCGGAATGTGGTGATCGAACTCGTTACCAGGCAACATCCAGATCGTACGGCGCAGTTGTCACGGCCTAACTGGCTGGGAAATACGAACTGGCTCAACTGCAAATGGAAACGAACAGCGGTGAAGGTAGTAGAGACGCGAGGAAGAGGGAGAGGGTAGCAAGCGTGACGACTCTGCTGCCACTTCCATGTTTGCAGGAGAATTGCCCACAGTGCAGGTATGTACATAGGTGACTAGATCTGTGCAGAAATCTTCCCCGCCGCCATCGGCACATACAGAGACCGGGATGATCGAACTGCCGCTGTCCGCCTCTTTTTCCGATCATCTACTCGGGTAACCACTGAATTCCGCGCCATTTAGAAGGCATGGTACATACACCGGCCGGCCGCATGCGGTTCTCGGGATAAAAAAAAAGCCGAGACGAGAAGAAAAAGGAAGAAAAAGCCGTTGATGCACCTTGGAGCTTTAAAGTCCAGTCACCTGATTTCCCCACTATTATTCCCGGTCACGATCCTCAGAGAGTGAGATAGCGGAAGTTCCGTATGCATCTACCTCTCCGCTTCGTGTTCCTCTACGCAAGGTCCACTCGGGGCGCGGTGATCGAGAGCGGAAGAAGGTTATCTAAGCTCAGGGCGCACTCAGACAGCCCGTGCTCCCCGATATACCTCCACATTCTGCCACTGACTGTGGCGGTGGGAGTGAGAAGCATGTGGAGAGCACCATAGCTGACGTCGATGGGCCGTGTCGACGCTGGCTTCGCCGAATGGCAGAATGCGGACTATGCGCTGGTTACCTGATCATGGGCGAGCTGACGCCGTACTCTATCCCCCTCGGCGGTTCAAACACGGACACATGGCTGTCAGCCGGCGGTCTCCGGAGTACGCCACACCACTGAAAGTAGGTCCATGGAGTAGGAATTCGTGGCTTCATCTGCCTTACGTTGTGCTCGTCTCACCGCGCAGCGGTTCGGGGACGAATTGAGCAAGAGAAAAAAACCCAAAGCTCAACATGGAGACAGGCTGGCAGATCTTCGCGTGGACGGTTGAACGGGCGACGGCGGAGCGGAATACGATGCCACAGGAGTTGGTTGAGATTTGTTTTGACAAATTTCACGGAATTCTATACAAGGGCACCGAGATGCGGATAACTTCAATCACGATCAAACGGCCCCCCAAGCGACTGCTACTGCCACCTGTGTACAACGAGGCAAGTTCGACCCCACCAGCAGCAAGTCACCAAGCAGATGCAAGTATCCCCGCCAGAAGATCACATCTCATCCCCCCTCCTGGGCCGTTTGGCACTTTGCTCCGACACACTCCGCTCCATGTCCATGACACGACTGTGGACCCAGCGATCGGCCACGGTCGGGCTCTGCTGCAGTGGTGGTGATAAAAGGGCGAAGGTACCTGTTATGTGCCGGCGTCGATAGCCAGCTGCTGAGTGCGGAGCTTGGTCGCCACGAGGACAACTTGAGCCAGATGGCGGTATTCTCGAGCTCCTTGATGCGGGCGATCGGCTGTTTCTTCACCACAGCGAGGCGGTCCTCGAGTTCGACGAGCCGGCCGGCGACTTCGAGCTGGTTCTACCCGTCGTTCCTCGCCTCGCGCGCGACGGTCACGGCCTCCGCGCTCGTCCCCGACAGCTCGGCGACCGTCTACACAAGCGATTCGACAGCCTTGGACTGGTCGGCAAACTTCTGCTCCGCTTCCAGAGCCTTGCGCCGGCCCGCGACGACGCCGTTGACGCGCGCGTCGAGAGCGACGATGACGACGATTGCGGCCCGTAGCCCGCCGTCGACCCTGTCGGTGCGCGACTGGAGCTTCTTAAAAACGCGGTATAGTCGTACTCTACCTCCGGCGGCGGGGCGGCGTCGGCGTGCGCGGCGCAGCGTTCGATCGTGCTCGGGTATGGGGAGGCACGGCGGATCTGCGGCGGCAGCAGCGGCACGCGACGGAGTGCAACGGACACGCTCGAAGCCGCGGGAGCAGCGGAATTGAGATCATAGTGCTGTATGTTATGGAGTATGTATATCGGCGGGTAAGGGAACACGGCGGGCGAAGATAGGATGAGGAATAGGGCTAGAAAGAAAGGGTGTTGTGCTGATGGCTAAGAGAGCAAGGACCGATTGGATTCGGAGTCCGAAAAGACAAAGACGGTTGAACCCATCACCTTAGCACTTGAATGTGACGCTGCACCCAACGACAATGCCCCGCCTCCTCGCCAAGACTAACGGATCTAACCTAATCACGCACGCCCTTCTGCGCCACAGTAGGTCATAGTTTGGAGTTAAATAAACCTAATTTATTGTTTGTTCGTTAACCGTATGCAATCTATATGGCGATGCCATAGGGTTCGTTTTCTGTGATATGTATGTATCATAAATGACTTACTTCGTCACTAAACGTTTTGTTGCGCAGTGGTTGTGGTTTTGTCATATATTATCATTGATGCACTATGGTGTAGGTTGTGGTGGAGTTATTTACAATCATACAATAACGATAAGAACCACAAATTTTAGATGCATCCCATACCCTTTTTTGAGTTGGAAATTTTTGACTTCGTTGAAGGTACTATTAGCCGGAACAACGGCTACATACACCGTGAACTCACTGATGATACCACAGAAACCAATTCATGCAATATAGTTGGTGGACAGACTGTTGTTGCAGTATGCCCCAACAATACAGCAATCCGCCTAGCCGTGCCTCGTCCGCAAAGAGGTCCTGGAGCTTCGAACGATCGTTTCCCGTTCCGGTATCCCTTCGCACCTCCGCCTACAGGATCTTCTGCTGCCACTTCCATTGTGGGTGGCTCTGACAACCGCCCACCCTCTTGTCTCCTTCCACTTGGACTTGGTGATCGAGAGCTTCAAGTGGGCGAGGGGCCCGGGGGAGGCGCCTTCTACCGTACCTGTCCCCGCATCCGAGGAATTCCAGCCATGAGTGCTGGCTCGTCCGCCGCCAGCTTCGCCCACTCGTCCGCCTTCTCGTCCCCAGTCACCCTGTTGTGGGCAGGGTATCACCGGAGTTCTAGCGTCACCGCTGCCTCCCTCTAGAGGAGGATGGCGATGTGCTTCTCGTCTCAGGGGCGTGCACCTAGGGGTTGTCCGAGGACATCCGTGAAAACTATCAACCGTCCCAGGGTGTAGCGCCGGCGGGCGGCCGTTTCCAGTGCTTGGCCAACAAATGTGCACTCCGCATCAGAAGCCAAGCCTAAGACAAGGACAAGCACAGGGAATGCTGTCGAGTGGTTTGCAGCGGAACTCCTAGAGACCTAGCTACAAGTTCACAGTACAGCTCTCGAGCACGCCGCACGCCAGTGAGATGGATGAATGCCTTTGGTATTACTGGGATGCCACCTAGGGTGATCTGAGGCTCATGGCGATCTCAACTGCACCGGCCTCCAACGGCAGTCCACGATATACGGAAAGCCTATTCTAGACTGGTGAGAATTCAGTGAACCCGCCAGCAATTGGATTGAACCGACTTGGCCTCTTTATTATCGGAATGGCTGATAAGGAAAAAAAACTCTGTGTTTACAGAAAGAAACAGAAATCCATTACATTACTCCTCCAAGAAGCCGAACCAACTACTACAGGTGCCCATTAAGTTTCCGACGAATCTTCGACGAATCTTTCCGATGCCGACAATAATACACACCACTAGGCGGCCGCTTCGACTGAGACGGAATCAAGGAAAGCTTCCCTGCTTCCACTTCCACGAGCACAAGAGATCAACACCGAGATCTCCGCCGTCGAAGATGTGGGCGTGAAAGTCAAGGATACTGGGGTCCAGGCATTAATCGCCGGAACAGTAGGCGCAGTCTGGATCGGAACCCCGTCAACACTCCAGGTATACGCGCAGTTACCCTCGGACTCCTGGCGTTCGTATGCGGTAAGCATGTATTCGACGTCAGCGCACACGTTGATATTCTGGTAGGCCGTAACGGAGCCTGGGTTGCTCGCAGAGCTGAAGCGCAGCTTGTACGACCTGCCACCTCCTTGGAATTGGTCGACTGATGGGCCTGAGTTCCCGGCGTCGTACGAAACCGGGTCGCGAGTCTGCCAGGGGGAGATACCCGAAGCCTCGAAGCCGCCGTTGACGACGCGATTGCCGGTGAAGGCGCATGAGGCCGAGGGGCAGGCGGTGACGGTGGGTCCAGGGACAGAAACCGTGACGGGGTCTGCCGTGACGGTGACAGCTTGTGCCGTGACAGTGACGGGGTCTGCTGTGACGGTGACAGGCTCGCCAGGGTCCGCAGTGACAGTGACGGGATCCGCAGTGATGGTGACAGGCTCGCCAGGGTCTGCCGTGACAGTGACCGGGTCCGCGGTAACGGTGACGGGCTCTCCAGGGTCCGCCGTGACAGTGACAGGGTCCGCGGTGATGGTGACAGGTTCACCAGGTTCCGCCGTGACAGTGACGGGGTCCGCGGTAATGGTGACAGGCTCGCCAGGGTCCGCCGTGACAGTGACAGGGTCCGCGGTGATGGTGACAGGTTCACCAGGTTCCGCCGTGACAGTGACGGGGTCCGCGGTAATGGTGACAGGCTCGCCAGGGTCCGCCGTGACAGTGACAG
>Ga0307516_10003496_pt1 | contig 20114 bp, 26 predicted proteins | sample 19_EM_MG_FD_203310 | JGI IMG/M metagenome (GOLD analysis project Ga0307516, IMG submission 203310) | Populus trichocarpa ectomycorrhiza microbial communities from riparian zone in the Pacific Northwest, United States - 19_EM | ecosystem: Host-associated > Plants > Roots > Unclassified | place...
CATGTGAAATATCTAATCTCGTACAAACTATTGCATACATTAATGCACCAACTACTTTTGCATATAGAATTTGAGCCATATGCTTGTACTCTTCCTCTATGTGTGGAGACATTGAAGCAATTAGTTTAAAATGAGGAGCTAAAGGTGTGCTTACAGGCTTGGTCTTACCATCTACCCCAAATCCCTGTAGAATTGTTTTTAAGTATTGGGTCTGTGTCAAATAGATTATGCCTTTTCTTTTATCCCTCTGAATCTCAATGCCAAGAATCTTCTTAGCTTCTCCAAGGTCCTTCATTTCAAACTCAATTCTCAGTTGAGCTTTCAGTCTATCAATCCCAACCTTGCTCTTCAATGCAATCAACATATCATTCATGTATAAGAGCAAATAGATGAAATAACCATCAAGGGATAGGGGTTTTTAAGATCATAATAAATTATTTGTTGTCTTTACTTAAGGGATAGGCGTTGTCGTGCGAGTTTAGTTGGGAATTGCTGGAAAGACAAAGAAATAAACACGTGCGGGTTTGTAGACTTATAAAATTTTACAAGCACATCTATGCAAGTGTAATTTATCCATTTGCAATATATTAGAAATAGTACATCAATTGCGAATAAATAAATCTCTCTATTATACAACCAATCATTCTGTTGCAATATGATAAAATATCATGTCTTTTGTAAATAGTTTGTAAGTTGAGTTGAGAGAGTATTCTCTTTTATTGGTCTAATTTTTTATTTTGTTTCTTGTGAGTAAAATTAGTTGTTTTATGGGTGTAGTCAATTTTTCGAAACATGTGTATTCTTAATTTTGAGCATTGATCATAAATCCTGATAATTAGTTCTTTGATAAAACAACAATTTGATTATCTTAACAAAGCCATCACAACCACAATTACTCAAAGCATATATCTGTAAAAGCATGATGTTCTACTTCTATAGCAGGGCGAGATGTAAATATATTTTTCTTTTTTCTATGAAATGATTGAACCCTCGAGGAAGAAACAATATCCATTAGTTGAGTGATGATTAGTGGGATCATTAACCCAACTTGCATTAGAATAAGTGACCAACTCAAGAGATGATTGTGCTAAAACAAAGTAGCTTATGTAATAAAGTATCTTTGATGTAGCTGAAAGCCTATTTGTTTTTGTATTTTTAAAAAATTGATTTTTTTTTGCTTCAAATTAATTTTTTAGTATTTTCAAATCATTTTGATATGTTGATTGTTACAATAATTAAGATCAAATACAAAAAGGAGGCTAGAATTCTTAATGATCTGTTTATTATGAGTGCTTAGTATTAACCTAAATATAAAGAACGTATATATAGGTTAAATTGAAAATATTATTCTACTCTTAATAAATAAGTTAACATAAATATTATCTAACATCTCCCTTCAAACTCACAATGCGACAGCTATAAGCATCGAGAGTTTGCCAACTAGAAAACAAAAACGAGAGATGGAACGCGTTTTGGTAAAGAAATCTGCAATATGCAAGGAAGAAGGAACAGAAGGCAAAGCAATAGTGCCATGCTTGAGATGATGACGAGTAAGATGACAATCAATCTCAATGTGCTTAGTTCGCTCATGAAAAACCAAGTTGTGAACAATCTGAACAGAACTCTGGTTATTACAATACATAGGAGTGTGATGAGAAAAGAAAACTCCTATATCAACAAGTAACCAACATAACTAAACAATCTCTTTGGTAGTAGATGTCATGGCATGATATTCTGCTTTGGTGGATGATTGAGAAACAATAGATTATTTCTTGCTCTTCCAAGAAATAAGAGAATCACCTAAAAAGTTACAGAACCCGGTAATAGACTTGCGATCTGTGGGATCACTACCATGATCAGCATTGAAGTATGCACGTAGCTCCAAGGAAGAGGTGAATGAAAGTAAAAGACTCTAAAAAATTATACCCCAAAGATATTGCAAAATACAAAGAACAGTTGCCCAATGAAAAATAGTAGGAGAAGCAACAAATTGACTAACAACATGAACAACATATGCAATATCTGGACGACAACTGATGAGATATACCAAGCTCCCAATAATAATACGGTATAAAGTAGGATCTATTAGAGGTAAACCATCAGAAGAAGAGTACCTTGCGTTAACCTCAATAGGAGTATCTAAAGTCTTGTTATTAGTAAGTCTAGCTTGCTTAAGAATATCTACAACATATTTTGAATGAGAAAGAAAGTAACCTCTAAGTGAGTATGCTACCTCAATACCTAGGAAATATCGAAGATAATCCAAATCTTTCATTTTAAATCGTCTAGCCAACTCTGTCTTCAAAACTAAAATACCATCAATGTCATCACCAGTAATAATCATGTCATCAACATATAAAGACATAATGATATGGCTTACATTAGCGCACTTAATAAAAAAAGTAGAATCATAACTACTAGAAACAAAGCCAAGAGACAAGATCACAATAGAGAATTTCTCAAACCAAGCACGGGGTGTTTGTTTGAGACCATATAATGCTTTCTTAAGCTTACAAACATATCCAGAGTTATGTGAAATACCAGAAGGGGGTGCCATATAAACTTCTTCTTGAAGATCTCCATTCAAGAAGGCATTTTTAACATCAAGCTGAGAAATATGCCACTAACAAATCGAAGCTACAACAATAAGAGTACGAATAGTAATCATTTTTGCAACAAGGGCAAATGTTTCCTCATAATCCATACTATATTGTTGAGAGTATCCTTTTGCAACCAGTTTAGCTTTGTATCGCTTAATAGACCTATCAGAATTAGTCTTTATTTTATACACCCAACGACAACCAACAACACTCTTACTAGAAGGTAGAGGAACCAGATCCCAATTATCTGTCCTTTGCAAAGTAGAAAGTTCCTCATCCATAGTTTGCTGCCAAAGCGGATCAAGAATTGCCTCTTTATAGGAAGAGGGCTCCAATAAACAATGAATATAAGCTAAAAATGAACTAAATGATGAAGAATAACAAGAATAAGTAAAATCTGGTAGTTTTATGGACTTATGAATGCAGATGGACTGACGTAGAGGTGGATTTACAATCTCAGATGAAGCTTGAGGGGCTGTAAATGAGAATGAAGCTTTAGGTGTGTTAGAGAGTAAAGTATCAATACTTGCAGAGTTATTATTATCAGAATCTTCAGGTTTAGTCAGACTATGAGTAGTGGATGGAATAGAAAAGAAAGGTATATGCTTAAGAACGACAACATGATGAAACATATAAAGTTTTTGAATTATTGAATTAAAACAACGATACCCCCTTTTTACCTTCACCATAATTGAGAAAGACACAAATAGCGGATCAAGAGGATATCTTACTGTGTTCTATATGAGAACAAAGAACGAAACAAGTACAACCAAAAACTCTAAATGAAGAATAATCAAGGACGTACCCATATAACTTTTCAAAGGAGATAGACTTGAACTGTAAGGAGATGGAATTGTATTAGTTAAACTTACAGCAGCAAGAACATCTTCTCCCCAAAACTCACTAGGAACAAAAGCAGACAATAAGAAAGAACGAGTAGTTTCGACAATGTGCCTATATTTTTTTTTAGCAACACCATTTTGCTCAAGAGTATTCATAAATGAAGTTTGGTGGATGGTTCCATCTAAGGTAAGCAATTGATAAAATTTATTAGAAGTGTATTCCCCACCCAAATCACACCTAAAATATTTGATCACAGCAGAATGTTGAGGTTTGATAAGAACTCGAAAAGCTGCATATATCTCAAAGAATTCAGAAAGATGTTTCATTAAATAAACCCAACAATAACAAGTATGATCATCAATAAAAGAGACATAATATTGAGACCCTCCTTTTATGGTAACAGGAGAAGGTCCCCATATATCAGAATGAATCAAGTTAAACGGTGAAGAAGAAACATAAATACTTTAATTAAAAGGTAAAGCAGAAAATTTTACTAGTTTACATTCACTACAATCAGAAATGTCACAAGTTTTCAAATTTTCTAAAGCTCTTGTGGATGTCAAAAATCTCAAATGAGAAGACAAAACATGTCCTAGACGAGAATGCTATAAATAAAAACTAGAAGATGAAAGACTCAAATGAAAAGAAGACAAATCAATAGTAGTAGAAGTAGCAGCGAGAACTGACACTTTTAACTCATCCAAAATGTATAGTCCATTCTCCCTACGGCCTGTCCAAATTAGCTTCTGAGACTATAGATCCTATACACAACAAAAAAAGAGAGGAAAAAATGACTAAATAATCACCAAAATCACATATTTGACCAATAGAAGTAAGATTCAATTTGAGGTTTGGAATAAGATAGACATCAAGAAGAGACAAGTGAGGTGTGACAACAAAACCAACACTTGCTAAAGGCGTGGGAGTGCCATTAGCAATCATAACAAGAATGGAGGGTAAAGGGGAAACAAAGGTAAAAGATGAAGAATCTAGAGACATATGATGTGAAGCACCAGAATCCAAAACCCATTCAGAATGTGACATACCTAAGGAACTATGAGGCAACTGACTTATGGAAGAAGAAGTGAACATTGCTTGTGGTTGCAAGAAGAGAAACTTATGAAATTGCTCAACCAAAGTACTAGGATCGATAATAGAGCTTGAAGAAGCTACTGCTGCGAATTGTGGTGTGGTGGTTTATAAAATTAAGGTGGTCTATTAGAATTAGATTGTGACTGGCTGTCGGGCTTTCAAGCTTGATTTTAATGTCTCAACTTAGGACACTGAGTCTTCTAATGACCTTTCTGCTTACAAAAACTGCACTCGTTGAAGTCAACCCTTGTGTAAGGCTTATGGTAGTGATTGGAGAATTGCTTAGAGGGTACTGCTAGTATAGAAGGATTCGAAGCAAAAAGAATATCCTTTTCAGAATACGACTGAAGACGTATTTCTTCAGTCAATAACTCACTGACAACCAAGTCTCAAAAGAAGGTAGTGGAGAGCAATGTAGTATTGAACCTCTAAGTCCTTCGAAATCACTATGAAGTGCTGTTAGAAATTATACCAATCGTTACTGCTCTCTACTTTCAATATAAGCACCACATGCTTTTAATTTTGCCGATTATGTAAGAGCCAATTGATCCCAAAGATCTGTCATGGCAGAATAGAACTCATGAATACTCATATTCTTCTAGTGAAGAGCTCGTATGTCATTCTCTAAATGATACTATTTTGCAAAATTTGATTGTGTGAATAATTGTTGCAGATGATCCCATACCTCCTTTGTTGTCTCATACTTCGACAACTGCATACCTATAGAATGCTCAACAAAATTATTGATCCAAGTAATGAATTTTGCATTGTTTGCTTCCAATGCATCTATCGAAGCAGTATCTCCATCTTCAATATTCTTAGGTACCACATAAGTTCCACTGACATATCCCCACATCTTCTTACCCTTAAGGAAATTTTTCATTACATAGCTCCAATACGAATAGTTCTTCCCATCCAACATCACACTCACAGACTGAAGCAAATCATCTCTTTTAATAGTCACAATCAACTATCATGGAGAACCAGAATGCAAAAGCAGTGGAAAATAAATTACCAAATTGCAGAAACTGAACAGAGATTACACAAACTAAACAAATATCTTCTTGAAATTATACAATTACTCCAAAACACAAAACAAATTTGCAGAAAAAGAACGTAAATACCAAATTGCAGAAGCTAAAGGGAAGATGAAATACCAAAATAATTGCAGAAACTGACGAAATACCAAATTTTGCAGAAGAGGAAGAAAAAATATCACTCCAAAAAATTGTGTTCAAGATTAAGCCTCGTTCCATAAAACCAACTTTGATACTATGTTAAAATAATTAAGATCAAACACAAAAAAAGGATAAAATTCTCAATGATCTGTTTATTATGAGTGCTTAGTATTAACCTAAATAAAAAGAAAGTATATATAGGTTAAACTGAAAATACTATTCTATCCTTAATAAATAAGTGTATATAAATATTATTTAACATTGATGTTAAAAATATATTTTAAAATATTTTATTTCGATGTATTTTTAAATAAAAAGAAACTACTATCATAATACTAAACAGATTGTAAAACTATATAGTTTAGCCTCAAAATGAGTGGTCCTCAAATTGTTAAACTAAATAACAATGCGAACAATATATTTTATACGAAGATGAGTGCAATAAAATGCAAGACTTTCAAACCAATTGACAAAACAGTGTATGATCATGTCACGTTGTAGACTGAGGAATACTTTAAGCTATGTGATAACCTAAAAGTAATCTTAAAAGGCTTGTTGGAGACCATACAAAGGTAGACGAAGATGACAAACTTTCTTTAACTAGTAGTCTCCAATATGAGGTAAGAAGATTGATATTCAAAGAAAAGGTCTCTTTGAGTCAATGTCATACTCTTAAATAAAACCCTTTGCCATAGAAGTTGATTTTAAATGGAAGATGGACAAGACTTCAAGCTGGAGAGCTGACTTGATTTTAAAAACTGGTGTTGCTGCTAAGAAGGAACAAGTTGAGGTAAGTGATTGTTTTGGCCTATTCTTGGTGTTTAATTTAAAACTTTTGGATAAAAAATTACTTCTTCTTGTTTGGTTGCATGACTTTTGCCAACGACTTTTTTCTTAGAAACGATAATCCTAAGGATAGATATATAGTGATTCCTAAAGTTATATTAAGTTTTATCTTTGCAGCTGTTGTGCTTTTATGTTTAAAAATACAAAAATTAAATTATAAAACTAAATGATAGCGAATTTATTGGAATTACCTATTAAAATAACCATTATTTTAATACCTATTAGAAAAAAAATATCATTCTCTTTTAAAACTTGATATATATATATATATATATATATATATATATATATATATATATATAGTCTTTTATACAAGTACTTTACCTAGTGAAACACTTACCATAATAATTAATTATTTCGAAAAGCCAAAAAAAGCGCAATCCATTTTATAATAATAAGGTACTTTAATTCCCGCACCTCTCTTGCTCCATTTCTGATCTGAGAAGTTTGGAAAATATCATCATCATGTTTGCTTATTATACCAAAAAATTGTCTTATCATGTAATTTAATAATTTATTCCATAAATGATTATTATATATAGCTATAGATAGTTAAGTATAATTGATAAAGAAAAAATTTGCTGTCTCAGAGAGAAAACAATTGTTTACTTGAAGAATAACCATTCATTAATGAATTACTTTAGGGAGCCCATCCATTGACAATTGAAAAAATAAAAATAAAAATCATAAGCCATGACAGGATACCATTGTCATTGACAAGTACAGAAGCCAATAACCCAGAGTCTTCTCCCGCTCACATATTTCTTGATCAAACCATCTCTGATCATTTAGGTAACGATGAGCTCAGATTGTCTGTAAGAATTTACTTGAAGGAGTAGAAGAAGGCAATAGACAAGAAAAATCGTCTCTTATCATCAACAATATTCAGCTTCTTCTTCGTCTTGTTTGACAATGGAAAACACATGTCAACTGTTCTTATGATCTGTTGGTAAGTCTTTCTGGATCATGCGTCTTCTTTATTTAAGATTATATATAAAAGTTTGATAAGTTTGTTTCATGAACATGTTGTGTTGGAAAAGAAGAATAGGATGTAGTAGCTAATTTATAAGAACAAAGCTATAGAACAAGAAGAAGAATGAGAGGAATGATATTTTATTAAGAGTTTTCTCAAAAGATATACCTTTATATCTCTTATCTATATCTCTCTATACTTGTGTATAATGCTTAAGATTAAAAGTCTATTTATAGGCCTTAAGTTCTAGATAATTAAGAAATTAAACTATTAAAAAAAACCCTAATCTAATAAGAAATCTAACATTCTAATAAACTTTTTTTTTTGGAAGAAGTCAATATATTGAGAGGGCTAACCAGAAGATAGCTAAAAACAAGATACACAGAAAAAAAGTATAAAAGAACAGAAAAGAGAATCACAAGAAGAAAAGCAAACACAAAAAGAAAGAAAAAGAAAGCCAACAGAAACATAACCGAAAAAGAACATCAGAACTGAAGGTGCTGATGCGCCGCGCTTAAAGCCTTAATTTAGTGTTAGACCAATCTATAATGCTTTCAGGCCCTATAATTAAATCAGTACCAATAGTTATGAAGAACTTATTTGCAAACTTGAGCCAATTCGAGAGGTAATAAAGAATTAAGGAGAAACTGTCTTTGAAGGTCGCAATTCCATCATTGAAGATTACCTTGTTCCTTATAAGTCATATACTCCAGCTAACACAACAAGAAAGCATAGACCAAGCCCTACGCTAGAATTTTCCAAACACTACGTTGGGCCACTAATGTAATAGATCATCCACACAGCAGGGAAGACAACCATTAATACCCCACCAATCCAAGAATTTCATCCATAATTTCCACATTAGTCTACAATGAAGGAGAAGATGATTTGAAGTCTCAATCTTATTTTCACAAAAAATACAAAAGGCTTGATCAAATGGGATTATATTGCAGCAACTTAAGAATTTTTTAGTGCATAATCTATTATGAACAGCTAGCCAAAGAAAAGATTGAACCTTAGGAGGAACCTTTTTTTGCCATATCGAAGCCTTAAAAGTTCTAAGCTCTGGATTCACAATTTTGTCAATAAGTAAAGAACAAGTTTTAACTATATAATCTTCATCTACTGATGAGGACCAAACTTTCTTATCTGAGATTGTTGCCTTTAGCCCAAAGCTTTCTAGAGATGAGAGAAGGTAGATGACCTGTTCAGTTTTGAAGAGGAACAATTGTCTCCTCCAAGCTAGCTCCCACTTCCATTCCCCTTGCTCTCAATTTCCCATATCAACAATTGTGGCATTCAAATTAGTGGAGAGAATATAGAGTCGTGGGTAAATGACTTTTAATGGAGAGCCATTAAACCAAACATCAGACCAGAACCGAGTTAGAGAGTCATTTCCCACTACAAATCTGCAGTTATTGGCTAAAGCTGAAGAGACAGAGTCTGATGAAGTCATTAGGGATGTGATGTCCCTCTAGATACAAGACAATCTTCTACTAAAAATAGGAAAACCATTTTCAAACACCGTCTTAAATTTGTTAAATATCATCTTCTTTCATAGCTTATTACCAGGAAGAGAGAGTCTCCAAAATCCACTTGAAAAGCCTTGCTTTATTCTTGGCTATCAATGATCCAATCCCAAGGTCACCCCTATCCTTATCTCGAAAATCACACTCCATTGAACTTTGCAAATTTTTTTGATTTTGACAGTTCCGGACCATAAGAATTTACGTTGAATGGAAGTAAGTAAATGACACACACCTTTTAGCATAAGAAAGATGGACATGAAGTACAAAGCAAGGGAGTTCAACACACTTTTGATAAGGCAAATGCGACCAGCCATACTTAACATTCTCCCTTTTCACGAAGTGAGTTTCTTTCAAAACTTATCAATGACGGGTTTCCATGTTGAAATCCTTCTAGGATTAGACCCCAAAGGCATCCCCAGGTAATTACAAGGAAGTGAATCATGCAAGGAAGTGAATCATGCCTATAGTAAATTGATTTTGCAAACGCATCCAAGCAAGAGTTGCGACATTGATTCCTATAAGAGAGCTCTTAAAAAAATTAATGTGCAAGCCTAAGCATAGGGCAAACCACCTTAAGACTATTTTAATTGACAAGAGGGCATGCAAACTAGCTAGCATAAAGACAAGAGTGTCATCTACATATTGTAGGTGACTTAAGAAGTTGTTAGAGCCAAAATCAATTCCCCGAATGATGTTCAAAGTTACTGCACATTGAAAGAGAACAAATAGACCTACAACAACAATATTAAAAAGAAAAGGCAATAAGGGATCACCTTGTCTAATACAACGCCCCACTTTAAACTATAGGGAAGGAAAGCCATTGACGAAGACTGAAACCTGACTAGTAGATAAGCAGGAGGAAATCAACCCTCACCATTTAGCACCAAAACCCATGTAAGTCATCACCTCATCAATGTAATCCCATAGAACTGAATCAAAAACTTTTTGAAAATCAACCTTGAATATGAGACCTGATCTTCGACTTCTTTTTAGATCATAAACCACTTTATTAGCTACCATAAAACCATCAACAATTTGTTTGACTGCTATAAAAGCAGTTTGATTGTCACTAATCAAGCTGCTTATTACTTATTTTAGTCTGCTGGACAAAATCTTCTCAATAATCTTGTAAATACCATAGATCAAACTAATGGGGCGGTACTCTTTGAATTCTAAAGTAACCTTCTTTTCGACACCAATGTCATATAGGAGAGGTTAACCCCTTTCGGTATAGACCTTATTCTAAAAAATTTAGTGATCAGGTCCTATAAGTCTTCTGCAATAAAATCCCAAGTGAGCTTATAAAATTTAAAATTGAAACTGTCTCCCTAGGACTCTTAGAACCATCACAATCCCACACACATCTTTTAATTTCATCCAAGGTAACATCTCTTTCTAGCCGAAGAGACAACTTTGAATTTAAACTTTTAAAACCTAAACCCATCTTTGTTTTCTTCCCAATTGAAGCTTTATACATATTATAAAAATAATCAACTGCAGCGGATTTGATTTTTGGTAAAGATCAAAGTTCAACCCCTTTTATGATTGATCATCATAATTTAAGATTTAGCTTTTCTAAAGTTAGTTATCAAATGAAAGAACCTAGCATTACGGTCCCCTAGCTTGCACCATAGCCGTATAGATCTCTGCCTCCACTTATATTCAACTCTATTATTGTAGGTCCATTTGTCCCTTATAAGAGATTCAAGCTTGAGGTGATGTGAGGGACATAGAGTATCAACCTCCTGTTTTCTCTCTAGATCATCAATTTAGGAAATCATCATATGAAGTTTATGCTCTTGATCACCAAAATCATCTTTCTTCCATCGCTGAAGTTGAGTTGCTACAAAGTTAAGCTTCTTAATGAATCTGAAGTGACCTCGGAATGTAGTACACCCATAAAACCAAAGGCCTCAAATGATGTTTTTGAAGTTAGGAAATTAAAGCCAACAGTCCAAAAATTTAAAAGGACTACCACTCTTTGGGAGGTAATCAGACACTAGATCTAACATTTCTCTAGGTAATCGATGGAGTATTACATTGGAGAACTGAAAAAGAAAGGAGTAATATGAGAAAGCACGGTCTAGTTTTCTCATCAAGAAATTCTTGAACTAAGTGAAGTAAACTCCTGCCAATTGATACTCAATAAAGTGATAATAATCTAGAAAACTCCTAAAAGCTGAAAAGCTCCTAATGTGAAGATAGTCACTACTTCTATTAATCTGATTTAAAGTCTTATTAAAATCTCTTACCATCAACCATGGAATAGGAAAGGCATATTTGAGGATACACAAGTTTTCGAAGATCCCATATTTTCTGACATAGAACAAGGGGCATAAACACCTACAATAGCACATATAAAACCACTTTGCATATGCTGATCGTACAGACCAATCCACCCGTAACCATATTCAACAAATGAAACTTGAAAATTTGTATCATCCCAAAGAGCAATCATACCCCCTCTACTTCCTTCAGCCTCATTATAAGCCCAATTAACATTGTTATTGTTCCAAACACGAAAGATGAAAGAGTCTGTACAGGTCTTAATTTTTATTTCTAGAAGAAAGCACACATCAATAATATGAATATCAGTAAGTCTACCCACAGCTCGTAATTTTCCAACCCTACCCAGTCCATATAAGTTCCAAAAAAGAACCTTCATAAAGAAATAGAAAAAATCCTAACCAAAGCAAAGGAAACAAAGGACTTACAAGACAACCCTCCAGTCAGCCTTCTCTTGTTGAAGTTGTTTCCGAATATCTCTTTCAAAAGCATAAAGGTTGGAATCAAGGGCGGAAGCATTAATTTTTTTCCCTAGGCTTAACAATAAAATATATTATTTAAAATATTAAAAAATAAATTTAAAAGTACATAAAAGTAAAGTGAAAGTAAAAATAAATTCATTATTAAATTACACCCTTCGATGTTTAGTGAAAAAAATTCATCTATAATCGAATCTGAATTGATATCTTCAGTAAGCTCTCGTTCAATGTAAATCATCATAAAATATGCTAAGAACTCCTCTTTTATTTTATTATGAAGCACATTTTTAACATTCTTCATAGCTAAAGATTCTCACTCTTGGTGATAGTGAAAACATGCAAAGTCAAAATAGGACGATTCGGTCTGTTAATCAAATGATTGTGTTGTGACTTATTTGTTTCGATTAATCATTGATATAATTTGAAAATGATAGACATGTTCTAAAAGCTCTCATGATAAATCACATCAATATGATAATGCTCTAGCTAAGATCTTAAATAATGCATCTTTTATTTATTGAAATCTTCAGAATAAAAATTATCAACAAGCTTGCAGATAGCATCAATTTTAAATGATTTAAAGTTGTCCTTAGGTTCTAAAGCAAAGCTAAGTACAATAAGTTTCATTGTCCTATCATTGAATCTAGAATTCAACTCTTCAAATTGAAAATCTATTGCTAAGTTAAATATATTATAATGATAGTGTTAGTAAACTGTCATCAATTCTTATTGCTGATATGAACGACCTATAGCCTTTTATATGAAGCATTTATACAAGGTGCGTCAATCTTATTGTGTGTAAATAAATTGCACATATGCAAGGAGAATATCAAATTCAGCATCTTTTAAAGTTTGAAGCAATACTTTAGTAGTTAAGATAAGATTGAGTTGAATTTCTGTGATAGATAGTATCATACAATAAATGAAAAAAAAAAAAGGACAAGTGTGTTGTTTTTGTTAAATTATATAAGTTGAATATGTAGAGAAACAAAAAGTAATCTAGTATAAGAAGGGATATAATTTTCAACTTTGGCTCTCTTAACTAAAAAAGATAGAGATTTTAATTAAAAAAAGTAGTTAATTTTATGGACAAAACATGTTTTTTTTTACTTAATTTAATTAAATATAACTTGGAATAATTTAATATTAGTGTAATTTTTTTTTATAAAATCTTGACTAGGCTATAGTCCACCCAAGTCTTCAACATACCTCCGCCCTTGGTTGGAATTGTCCCCAATAAGCGAAGCTTCCCTAATCTAGACCATACCCTGAAATTCTCGATCTTCTAAACTCACAGTAGCTTCTTCATCTCTTGATTGTATGGATACTACTATACAAATATGTTTATAAGAGTCCCCAACATTTTGAAAATGACATCTATTTCCCATGTGAACATCTAAGTCATCTATAAATTTTTTCGTGTCATTCGCATCAATGTAAAGTCCCATGAATTGTTAAAAGTTTCATCTTTCTTCGTCTTGAGCAAAATTTCACTTGATCATTGTCCTGTTGAGTAAGATCTCTAGAGTTGGTATACACAGTAGAGCCCAACTTTAAGGGTTGGCTTGCTTCATCCGTTTAGGGCCATATATATTGAATTGGCTTATGGCCAAGTCATAATTAGAGCAAGAAAAACAGGAGATATTTTTTAAGGAGTCAGAGCAATAAGTACCCAAACTAAGCTAGGCTTCTAACATAAGGCGGTGGCCCGTAGCAACTTGACCTAGGTCCCTCAAATGATGAGCTTGAACTTGGAGTCTTGCACCTTGCTTACATCTGCAACATTGTTGCTAGTAGTGCTGATGTGATGATTTAAGTTTTGAGCATATCCTGAAATTTTAGGGAAAATATCTATAGATGTTGTTGGGAAATGGACTTGCCCTCCTAGTTGTTGTAGTTTATTTATGATGACAAGAGAGTTGTGGTCTTAGAGCCTAGTTGGAGCATAATAGATAGCCTCCCTATGAGCTGGATCGCCAGCTAGATGTGGTTTAGTAGTTGGCGCCTCATCACAATTTGAAATAAATTTCATTTTCTCCCCAATATCAAGCCCCACGTCATGAGTAGTTTCAACTGGAATATTTGCTATAGTTCCATTAGAACTAGATTGAGAGCCACATGTTGTGTACCTATCTTCCAAAACTAAGTTACTATGAAAGGTGTCCATGGAGTAGCAAATTGAGTCAGCCATAGGATAGTGAAGACTATCAATTTTGTCAATACCAATGGTATGATCTTCCCCGTCAATGTGCAAATGATTTGTCTTTCTTATATCTTCATCACTTCTTGTACCAAGCAATAAGAGTAAAGATACAAAGGGCTTAACATCTAAGGCCTAAACGGTCAAAGCCAATAATATCTCTTGTAGATCCAAGAAGAGTTGCTAGACAGTTTCTATTCCATCCAACTATTGGCAATCCTTGTATGGAGTGTTGGTGGGAGAAACCACTGGTGGTGGCTTTGAAACACTCAGAGGGGATAAAACACATGGTTTTATTTCAACAACAAGAAGCTTACAAAATAAACAAAAGCTCTTAGTACACATCCTCTCTCTTTCTCTCTAGTGTTTCTTTCTTATCTTTCCCACACACTAATAATAGCATAAACTTAGTTGCCTATTTATACACAAATTGAAAGTAAGGGAAAAATCTTAGTTGGAGGCTTGTAAAGGCTGCTGGTGGTTTGTGAAGGCGGTTGACAGCTGGTGGTTGGCGAGTAATGGCTGGCGGTTTGAGAAGTTACAGGCGGTGGATGCTAGTGGTGGTTGCCATCTTTGACCTTCTTGATTGAGTTTAATGCAACAAATCCCTCCTTTAAACTCAATCGAGGGATGTCATGCCAAGCTCGAACTTCAATCTGATAAATATTGCTCCCTTCAATGGATATGTAAAGATATCTGCAACTTGATTATTTGTTTTGCAGGATATCAATTCAACTTCTTTGTTCTTCACATGCTCTCGGATAAAGTGATGACGTGTATCAATGTGTTTACTTCTTTCATGATACAGTGGGTTCTTTGCTAATGCAATCGCTGATCGATTATCAATATAAATCTTTGTAGGATTTTCTTAAGGAAATCCCAAATGCTTCAGCATATTCCTTAACCATATTAAATGGCATACAGCTGAGTTGGCAACAACATACTCAGCTTTATAGCTTGATAATGTTATTATCAATTGCTTCTTGGATGACCATGTGAAAGATGTATCTCCCATAAAAAAGAAAAATCCTGTTTTGCTTTTCCTTTCATCCAGATCTCTACCCCAATCACTATCCGAGTAGCCAACAAGATTGAAGGTTTTACTTGAAGTATAAAACATACCTTCATTTATTATTCCTTTGATGTAGCGAAGAATTCTCTTGGCTGCATTCAAGTGAGACTGGTCTCATGTCTCCATATATCTGTTGATAAGTCCAACTCCGTAGAGTATATCCGGTCTGGTACATGTCAAGTACCTTAAACTTCCTACTAAGCTTTTGAAGTAAGTTGGATCAACATTTCCAACTTGACTCTTCCTCAATTCCACTCCATTTTCAACTGGAGTTAATACTGGATTGCAGCTTTCCATCTTGAACCTTTCAAGAATATCTTTGGCATAACTGCTTTGGGATACAAAAATCTCTTCTTCTTTTTGTATCACTTCTAAGCCAAGAAAATGTGCCATTAGACCAATGTCTGTCATCTCAAACTCTTGTACCATATATTTCTTGAAGTCTTCAAACATGGTAAGATTGTTGCTGGTGAATATCAAGTCAGCAACATATAGGCACGCAAATAATATGTTGCCATCTACTTCTTTCTTTACATATATTACGTGTTCATATGGACATTTTTCAAAACCATTGTCTTGAAAATACCTGTTAATTCTGGTATTCCAAGCACGTTGAGCTTGCTTCAAACCATAGAGAGCTTTCTTCAACTTGTATAGTTTGCCTTCATTTTCAGCTTCAATGTATCCAAGTGGTTGTTCAACATAGATTTCTTCTTCTAGGAAGCCATTCAAAAATGATGACTTCACATCGAGTTGATAGACCTTCCATCTATGTTGTGCAGCTAGTGAGATCATCAGTCTGATTGTCTCTAGCCAGGCTACTGGAGTAAATACTTCTCCATAGTCAATGCCTTCTCTCTGTTTGTAGCTTTTTGCCACTAATCTTGCTTTGTATTTTGTACTTCTCCTTTTGCATTCTTCTTTGTCTTATAAACCCATTTGACACCTATTGCTTTCTTCTTTTCTAATAGATTAGTCAGCTTTCAGGTATCATTCTTCTCAATGACATATATTTCTTCATCCATTGCTTCTATCCACTTCTCTTATGTGACAGCTTCATTGAAGCTAAGTGGGTCATTATCTGCAAAGAAAGAAAATAGAGTTGTATCTTCCATGATGTGAGTGGCATCGTATAACTCTTCTAGATTTCTCATCCTTCTTGGTTCTTTTAATGAGGATGTTGATGGTGGTGTTGATGATGATTCTGGTATGTTTCTCCTATTGAATATAGGGGATCTGTGTATCGGAACTTGTGGCTTATTTGGTGGTAATATTGGACCTTCTGTAAGTACTGTTGGTACTTTCACTTCATCTTCAAGGATAAAATCAATGCTGATCCATTTGACTGCTTCTTGATCATCATTCCATTGCCAAGTTTTATCTTATTCAAAGATAACATCTCTACTCATAATTTCCTTCTTTGTAATGGGATTATACAACTTGTATCCCATCCTTCTATCACCATATCCGACAAAGATGCATTTCTCGCTTTTATCATCGAGTTTGGTCCTTCTTGCATTTGAGATCTTTGCATATGCCACACAACTAAAGACTCGAAGATGAGTAACACTTGGTTTGTGACCACTCCATGCTTCTTCTGGAGTGACAACTTGCAAACTTCTGGTTGGGCAGCGATTTAGTAAATACACTGCACATGATACAGCTTCAGCCCAATATTGTTTGGGCAGTTTCTTTGCTTTGAGTAGACTTCTTGCCATGTCAAGAATCATTCGATTCTTTCTCTTAGCTACACCATTCAACTGTGGTGTATAAGCTGGTGTTGTCTGATGTCTGATGCCTTGTTGTGTACAAAAGGCTTCAAAATCATTTGAAGTGTATTCTCCACCTTGATCATATCTCACAGTTCTGATATTATAGCCACTTTGCTTCTCAATAATTGCTTTAAAATCTTTAAAACAATTCAACACTTCTAACTTCCTCTTCAGAAAGTATATCCATATCTTTCTGCTAAAATCATCAATGAAAGTAAAGAAGTGCCTATTTTATCCAATTGACATAGGCTTTATGGGACCACACACATTTGTGTGCACTAACTCTAGTGGCTTATTTGCTTTCCAGTTGACTTCTTTGGCAAAACTGGATCTGTGATGTTTGCTGAGGACATAACTCTCACAGACTCCATCTAGATGATCAATGTGGGGCATACCTTTGACCATCTTCTTGCTTGCTAGCATCTTCAGACTTATGAAATTCAGATGTCCAAGCTTTAGGTGCCAAAGCCACTCTTCATTGTTAGTGATGACACTCAAACACTTTGCTGCATCATATTGGATGTTTAAAGGAAACATCCTATTTTTGGACATCTTCACATAGGCAATTAATCTCCCATTGTAGTCTGTAATTGTCAGATGACAATTTTTCGTGAAAAGAGTATAACCTTTCTTCATAAGTTGACCTACACTCAGCAAGTTGTGCTTTACGGCTGGAACATGGTAAACATCTGTGATGTAGCTGTGATCGCCATTCTTTAACTTGATTGGGATGTTGCCTTTACCTTTAAATGAAACTTTTGAGGTATCTCCAAAGGTGACTAGTCCTTGTATGGTCTCATCTAGATCACCAAATAGATCCCGTTGGCCACACATGTGATTGCTGGCTCCAGAATCTAGATACTAAATATTCTCTTAATTCTCACCAAGTCCTTGTTGGATAAATAATGCAGCTGATCCTCTGATGATGGCATCCTCCTCTGCATAGTTGGCTTGTTCATGTACCTCTAATGGAGCTTTCCTTCGACATTCAGTGCTATAGCGCCCAAATTGATTGCAACTATAACATTGGATATTCCTCTTGTCACAGTTATTGTAACCGCCTCCTCTTCTTCTAGGAGTGAATGCTTGTTGTCCTCGACCTCCTCTGGTGGTGTTTCTACCACCTCTTCCTCTAAATCCTATATTCTAAGATCCTCTGCCTTGAAATCAGTGAAATCCTCCTCGTCTTTGTTGACCTCTTCCCCGAGTGGTATAGCCGCTTGTTGAAGTCTCCCCTTGCTCATACCTGTCTTTGAGAGACAACTTTACTTGTAAGGCATGCTCAATTGCCTTATCTCCATTTCTTTTCACAATCTTTTGCTCATGAGCTTGCAAAGAACTCATAAGTTCATTCACTATCAACTTGTCCACTTCTTTGGACTCTTCAATAGTGACAACAACAAAATCAAATTTTGGATCTAGGGATCTCAAAATTTTCTCAGTAATCCGAGCATCTGTAAGGGCTTCTCCATTTCTTCTCATCTGATTGACTCGCAAAGATTGGAGATGAATCTTCTTGATTATGTCGGCACCTCCCATATCTCTTTTGATGTTTCTGCAGAAGCAATGATCTCAAATACTGCTTCATCAAGACCTTGATAGATGATGGTCTTTGCTTTGTTGTCTTTCTTTCTATTGGCTTTGAGGACTTGCTTCTCTGCCTCTTGTAGAGCATCTTATGCTTCCTTGGACTCTGGTTCGTCATAACCATATTGCACAATCTCTATACACTCTTGTGAACCAAGAAATGCCTTCAATCTGATACACCAACTATCATAGTTGTCTTTGGTTAGCTTTAGAATGAGTGTTTGTGCATTTTCTATAGTCATTTTGCTCTTTGAATGACTATATCACCTTCTGGGAGTTGAATTTGGCAAAACAGACACTGTAGATGGATCCAGAATGCTCAAAACAGTAGGAAACCGGTCTGACTTGGTTGAAAATAGGTCAGAAATGGGCTGAACCAGTCAGGAAACTGATTTTGGATGTCGGGTTGTTCGCTGGGATTGAACTAGGAATATTCTGGGGAATATTCTTTTAGCTCGGCTAGCGGCTCGGCTTGGCGGCAGCTTAGGCGGCTCAGAACGGCTCAAATATGGCACGCGTGGACTCTAGTCGTCTTCTTCCTCTAGGCGCGTCATCTGCGCGTAGGCTACAGTGCTGAACTTTCAGACGATGCGTGTGGCCCACCTCTTGCTCCGATGAATTTGATTGTTGCACCAGTGAGTTTGTATGGATGAACCTTACACTGTGGAATGATCAAAACGTGTTTTTGACAACTTTGAAAAATCACATGTATCCCAACAACGTCTCTGTTTTCTGACGTATGGGGCTCTGATACCATTTGTTGGTGGGAGAAACCATCAGTGGTGGCTTTGAAACACTCAGAAGGGATAAAACACACAGTTTTATTTCAACAACAAGAAGCTTACAAAATAAACGAAAGCTCTTAATACACACCCTTTCTCTTTCTCTCTAGTGTTTCTTTCTTATCTTTCCCACACACTGATAATAGCATAAACTTAGTTGCCTATTTATACACATATTGACAGTAAGGAAAAAATCTTAGTTGGCGGCTTGTAAAGGCTGCTGGTGGTTTGTGAAGGCGGTTGACAGCTGGCGGTTCGTGGCTGATGGCTGGCAGTTTGAGAAGTTGCTGGCGGTGACTGCAGGCGGTGGATCCAAGTGGTGGTTTCCGTCTTTGACCTTCTAGATTGAGTTTAATGCAACATGGAGATCCATGCTAACCTATCGATAGCACAATCCATAGAAAGCCATGGCCTTGTATCATCAAAATATTTGTCCTAATAAGGCAAGTTAGCCTCAAAAGCATGCAACATGGAGGGATGATCTTCAAATAGGAGCAGAACATGTGAAGCACCAAGAAACCTCATTCCTGTTGATTGAATATCACAACTAATAAGGTCATCTTGAATCTTTCCGTGGTATGCACCGGTAGATATGGATGCAAGCAAACAATTGTTCAACCATGATATGTCTTGTGGTTTTGGAGAGTAAATGACAATTTCTTTCATCGAATCAAGTTTAGGTGGTTTTTGAGGAAGAAAAGCTTCTTGCGCAGGCATTAGATATGCGGGGTATCCATAGTTTGCAGAACTGTTGTATAGGTTCGGTGGTCTCTTGTCCTAAAAGGTGGGCTTTTCAGTCTAACTACAGGTTTAAGGGGATTTTGTGGGATTTTGCCTTGGGTGTGTCTTGTTTCAAATCTTGCTAAGTTGACCCA
>Ga0307516_10003498_pt1 | contig 20112 bp, 14 predicted proteins | sample 19_EM_MG_FD_203310 | JGI IMG/M metagenome (GOLD analysis project Ga0307516, IMG submission 203310) | Populus trichocarpa ectomycorrhiza microbial communities from riparian zone in the Pacific Northwest, United States - 19_EM | ecosystem: Host-associated > Plants > Roots > Unclassified | place...
CCCTCTCAATCAGTGTGTAGGGAAAACCCCATGCTGAACGTATGACCTGTTCTTCCTCACTCCTTCAAAACTTCTTCTTCCCTCCCATGGTAGTTTGATCATCCTCTGGAAAATTAACTTGCAGCACAAAGCCATGAAACCCAAACGAAACCCTTGACAGCCATGCCAGACTTCCTAACACACACTTTATTTTCTTTTGTATATTGTTTTCTCTACACATACACTAACTTATGCATCAGAATCCTCTATTTCACAAGGGATTTATTCTTACACGAACCGCTCATCATCTCAGCTTCGTCAGCCAAGAAAATTATTTTTGCGGGAAGTATTTTTTTTTAATTTTTTTTGTCAATAGCGTCGTTCGTGAAAACCAGAATAAAAAACCAGTTGATTCCCTTTACTTTCTAAATAAAAAATTTTGTTCATGATTGACGAAACCCATGACAAAGGAAAATAAATGATCTCTCCATTACATACTCAATAATAGTTTCGTACTCTTTCATTTTATCAACAGAAAAGTCAATATCCAATTTTATTACATACAACATGCATAAAGATAATTATCTAATAATTTGTTCTCACGATTGACATATATCATGAACACACTGTTACCGGATCAATTTAAGATCTAACCCCATTCAGGATCTAATCTGGTTTAGAATCCAGATCATGAAATCGTGAGAACAAATTATTTGATCAATTCGCTCAATTTTACATGATATATGTCAAGTCACATTTGCAATTTTCATTTTAAACTATTTTAAAACTTGTTGTTCATCACTTTTTGTATAGTAAAATCTTCTTGTTCCCTTTTCATTCTAGCATAGAAAATCTTACTTCGCACCCTCATTTTGTTCTAAAAGTTTAATCAACTTACAATGTTAATTATAATGTAAATAACAATTAATTTATATTTCATTCAAGTTATGAATTTATTTATATTTATATTTAATATTTCAATCCAGTTCTAGGAAAAAAAAATCATTTTGCACGTTACATGTTAATTTTATTTATTTATTTCTAATTGTTTAACATTGAAAAAATATATTCCAACTCATTTTGTTAATACAATCAAACGTCTTTAATAATTCATTTTTCAATGAATAAACGAGACTATGGATAGCTTAAGATTCTTATATTTTTTAAAAAATTAATATTTTGCAATCGGAGCTTGGTCGCTCAACTGAAGTAAACTCAAAAAGTTTCTCAGCTCAGAATCAAGTGAATACCCTCAATGATCACAAAGCAAGCATTTCTTTCATTATAGAAGATTCATTAATAGAATTTTGAAATTATATAACAACGTTGTCTACCATCCCATAAATTCCACACCCTGTTCCAATGAAATTTCATCACATAATCCTGAAGCTGGAAAATCCAAGCTCAACCCTCCTCTGTTTCCTTTGGGATTATACCCTCAGGGCCTGAGATAACAATGGTACAGAAGGATAGGAAACACAACCAATTAAACTACCGGAGTTGGCTGAAACGCCAGGATAACCACAGGCTTCATATGCATAAACATAGGGATAAGAAACGATAATAAATTAGTATAGCAATCACAGGAACGGTTCCTCATGAACCTGACTCCTTGCCTAGTTTACCATGCTCAGCCCAAATACTTATTGTCTCCCCACCATAATTCAGGGCTAGTTGCAGAGCGAGCAGAACAAAAGAGCTGGCCAAAAACCCATGACCAGATCAAGCATTGACAATTAGCCCGCCTGCAGTAAAATGCGATAAAAGATTGTAAAATCACTACATATGAACAGTAAATACAGGTTCAAATTAGATTATTGATGCTCTAAAACATCCATACATACCATTAGGATGCAGAACCTGGCCATTAAAATAGGAGGAACACTCATTGGATGCTAGGAACACATAAGAAGGCGCGATCTCATAAGGCTGTGCTGCCCTGTCCATTGGCACATCAGACCCTAAGCTCGCAACCTTTTCAGCAGGCAGTGATGCTGGTTGTATTGGCGTCCAGACTGGACCTGGAGAGACAGCATTGACACGAATCCCCTTGCTTATAAGTAGTTGGCTCAAACCCCTGGTGAAAGTTACAATGGCTCCCTTAGTGGAGCTGTAGTCCAGAAATTGTGAGCCCCCGGTGTAGGCATTAGCAGATGCTGTGTTGATGATACAGCTCCCTTCTTTCATGTATTTTAGAGAATGCCTATGCACACCAATACGAAACAATCATTAGTCCTTGTACTACCGAGGGTAGTCGGCGATCCTCCTTCAATTCGATCTCTTTCAAGGTATGCATGAGATTTGATATCAAATTATTGTTTGATACATGGTGTAGAGTGATTCTGCAAGCTAATTATCATCTCACATAATAGCTTAAACCCAAGCTAGCTGGACACATAATCTCTACGAGATAAAATCCATTACTTTACGCTCAATAGATCTACGATGTTAATATTCAACTGATTAAGAGCCAACTACAAAATAATAATCCATCTTCGTTCTAAATTGTACCATGCATAATTCCAGTTTAGATTCTAAGAAATCCTAGTATAGTTATACAAGTACTCCAGTTCCAATCTCTAACCGAGATGAACAAGACCGTTTGACCAGACAGAAAGGTGGCATGGTTGATTCATATACGCTTTTTATGTATAATTTTGATTCTTTACCTGGCCATGAAGAATTGAGAAAATATATTGGTTCTAAAAATTCTCTCAAGCCTAGACTCGGTAATCTCTTCAATTGCAGTTACGTAGTACCGTTCAGCTGCATTGTTCACCAGAATATCAATCTGCCCGAATTCGCTCACAACTTGATCAACAACCTTCTTGCAATTCTCTTCAAACTTAACATCGGTAGCTATGGCAATAGGCTCTTTTGCATCATTTGACTTTGCCTTGAGTAGCATCTGCAGGGTTTCATCTTTGTCCCTGTCCTCTATCCCTTCTACATATATATGTAAAGGCCACAGTTGCACCCTCTAATGCAAAATGGTAGCACACGGATCTTCCTATCCCAGAATCACCTCCAGTCACCAGAGCTACCTTTCCCTGCAACGGATCACAATGCATCGCCACTTGATCACTGACATTCAAATGCTACAATATCGTAAATTCGTACCCAGCAATGAAAGAAATAAAATAGTGAAAGAAAACATTATGTCATATATGCATGATCTAGATATTAAAAGAAAAGGATGTACATGGAGCTTGTTGGAAGGCTGGTACTTGGGATTTATGGCCTGTGGAAGTGGATGCATGAGATATTCTTTCCCCGGTTGCTGGGGCTGAGTCTGCAGTGGAAACCGAAACTGTTCATTGCCAGTTGCGATCTTGTGCCAGAAATAATAAATTTCTTCTCCTCGACTCAATTCAACTGTAATAAGAGAGCAAAAGGGAGGAACGAGAAACTTTTGATTGCTTTGAGAACAGCATGATGAGCAGCATTCGTGGTTGGATATTTATTGACAATGTGGTATCAGGCAGACAAATCCTACCATCTAAAATCTACTTGGGTGCCGTCTAATGTTGAAGTTTTTGCCAAAGCTATATGGGGTCCTCGACTTGGGTTATCTAATTGGTGGGCCTATGAGTCAAATCCTATTAAATGCATCTGTCCTCATCCCTTGCCATTTCATTGAAGAGAGAAAGAAATTGAGTGCATGGATAGAGTTCTACCAGAATTTAAGAGCTCCATCTTTGCATCCATGCAGCCAGAGACGACTGTACTGTCTGTACATACAAAAATGAGATTGATAAGGTATATATTTTTCCACCCAATATATTTCTTATCCAAATTTATATATATATATATAAGATCATTTGTTTAGGTGTTTTTTTATGTATAATTTAACTTAGCTTCGTTTCGATGCATTAATTTTTTTATGTTTTAAAATGGTTTTGATATATTAATATTAAAAATATTTTTTAAAAATTATTATTTTAATATATTACTAAATCAAAATACTTTAAAAAACTACCATAGATTCTCAAATACCTTCTTTACATATTAGAAGTGAAAAAAAGAAGAAGAAAATTGCACAGAAAAAATTGCTTGATGTGCAAAAATGAAGAAACTTTTTTTGTTTTAAATAACTTTGGCTTTTGATAGATAAGAAAATTAGAAAGGGAGGAAACCAGCTGACATATCAGGCTCCGTTTGTTTGTAGGAAAGTTGTTTCCTTTTGGAAAGTGAATTTCGGGAAAGTATTTTCCGATGTTTGGTAGTGTTATGGAAAATGAATTGGAAAACACTTTCCAGTGTTTGGTTATGTTATGGAAAATGAAATGAAAAATAATTTATTAATGAATTAATTTTTTTTTCAAGTTTATCTAATATATATAAAATATTTAATATAAATATTTAATCACTTACAATAAAAGAATGAAATCTAAAAAGTATAATGATGAATTTTTTTTATTATATCCTATATTCATACATAGTTTATTTTATAAAATATAACTATATATGTCATATTATATTATAGAGAAATAAGCTTGTGAAATATTTTTTAAGTAAAACCTATTAATATATTTTTTTCAATTTTAAAAGCTTAAAATAAGTTTTTTTTTCATATGAAGAAAGCCAAATTAGTTTATGGTAAGAGTTATATATTTGGGTTTTTTTTTTTTGGTATGAAGAATTTTTTAAAAGATAAATACATACAAAAATATTTTGATGGGTTTTTTGGATAAATATTTTTTTTATGGGTAAAGACAATTATCTCTTTAATATCCCTTTAATATATATCAAATAAGCATCAAGAAATAAATATACAATTCATAAGTTCACAACGATCAATAAGATCAATCATTTTAATTCTTAAAAATAATCTGATTATCGAATAATTAAATAAAAATAAGTTTCAAAAATCACCCCGCATGCAGCAACACAACACACGATCGAGTTCATGACTAGGTTCAATTCTATTCTATTTTGATTTGTTAGTTATAACCATGGAGATTGTTGAGTTTAAGCACTAATAGGCAGGCAAGGCTGGTCCATAATATTTGGATGATAAACAAACTAATCTACCTAATCATCAGTTATAAATTAGAGAGATTTTATTGTTAATCTCTATTTTTAGGGGAACAATACCTACCTAGAGTTGTATTACATTAGATTTCATTATGTTATTAAACACATAATTTATAACTGAAATTACAAATATATAGTATAATTATAAATAAAAAAAACCCCACCATTCCCCAGCTCTTGCATTGCAAATCTCTAACTCTCTCCCATAACTTAATTAAGACAACATCATGGGTTTCTCTATTTTCTCTCATTCGATTTCTATAATTCCCCTGGTTTCCCCTCTGTCGCTTTCCCATGGTTTCCCCTGGTTTCCCCTCATTCTCTAATTCCCCTGGGTATTTGGTATTCAGTTTCCCCTCCTGTTTTCTCTGTTCTCTCTTACAATTCACTGTTCGTTCTACTAAGTCCTTAACTTTCTCTATCGGTTGTTCTCTCTCGGTCCTTAACTTCCCCTGGCTTTCTCTCGCCATTCCCCTGTTCTCAAGAAGCAGGACAACATCACAGATTCAAGGGGCAAGGGCAGGAGGGCTAGACCTCAAGGACCTGCTCCTCCTTCCCAGTTCTCATCCCTCTCTCCCTCAGCTAAATGTACTGATAACGCTGGGAAAGAGAGCAAACAACAGATTCACTGATCCCCCCCTTTTACTTTGCGTCTCTCTCTTTGCGCTGGATCCGGGGACGAGGAAACAGGGTAGGGACTGGATGGGGAAGTTTGGTTTCCGTAAAGAAGCTACTGAATGTGCAAGAAAAAATGCAATAATTTTTATGGCTTGCTTGTGATGAATTTGGTTGGTTTTTTCTGTGAATTTTTTTGAACGTGACGAGGTAAGGTGAAGAAGAAAACTGGGTATGGAAAAAATTTAACAAAGTGTTTCAGATATGTGTTTTATGTAAAGATAGGAAAATGTTTTCCTTTTGACAAGGAAAGGAAAACACTTTCCTATGATAAAAGGTAGTTTTTTTTTTTAACCGGAAAAAACTTTTCTTTCTGGATGGTTGCCAAATATGGAAAAATAAGAAAAATAGATTCTAGGAATTTGGTTTCCTTGAAACAAACAAGGCATGATCAGTATCACCAAATTGAAGAACTGAATTCTACCTGCAAAACGTCGATATGAAAAAGAAAATCTGAAGGGAAACACGCCTCTCTCTGTTTTTTTTTCTTCTTCTTTAAAGAGACAACAGACACATGTCATTTTTATGTTCCAAAAATGTTGCCGCGAGAAAGAGAACTCTATTGATACACGGACTTCCACCTGTGTACTCCACAAGGAAACTCCTTTGGTACACGAATTTCCGTCTGAAGGAAACTCTGCCTGCCTGCCTGCCGCAAACATTTTCTATGAAGCTGACCCTCTATGCTTGCAAATTAACATCATCATTTAAAGCTACAAAACTCCATTGGAGGTTGCAAATAATGAACACACTCTAAATTTAGGAAAATAGAGCTTTCGAGATTTGACTACTGTTTGACATAAAGGGACTTAATTGCAAAATTGTTTTTTAATTCAGGAACTAATTGTATTTTACAAGAAAACATGAGGACTAAAAAACTTCAAGTTAAGGACTTATCTGTGAGAGAAAAATATGAGGTCTGAAATAATTTCTTAAAAATAAATGAGAGCGAAAATTTCAATTTTTTCCTATGTTATATTTTTAAACGGGTGAAGATGAAGAAATGCTTATCTCAATTTATAAGGTGAATGCATAAAGGAATGTAAGGATCCACTCTCATGTTTTTCAATCTGTTCCAAGTGGTCTATTTTTCCCCAATTCAGTTCTTTTTTTCTCTCTTTGTACAACTGATCATTCTTTTTCCTCTAAATCTCTATGTCGTCTTGAGATTTTCCTTGTCTGGAACCTATACATTAAAACACTGTCGTTTTTTAACGAGGAAAATACCGAAGTACATGTCAAAATTCTCAAGGTCAGTAGGACGCGCCACATGGATAATGTCTACCATTGATGTACCTCCTGCAGAAATATCCTACTAAAAAACATACTAACCTGGAATACAATGTCCAAGTTTTCATAACAAGACAAGGAGCCCACAATCTCATCAAAATTTCTTAGAACATTCTCCTGTTGACGATTGATATAAAGGCGGGGGGGCGTTTCCACCATTGTTCTAAGCAACATTAATGCTGCTACCTGTTCCAATCGTAGTCTCCCCCATATCTTGGATTCACATTGTTCTCCCGGCTACTGTCTGCTGATTTTATGGAATTTGCATTCGCATAGGCATGCCAACCTAGGAGGTATGGCAAGATATACTGCAGGGGGCAAAAAATGAAGAGCATCAGAAATAACAAAATGAATGGAGGAATGAATAAAACAAAATGTTCACTCCAAAATGAAACTTAATTTTGAAGCCAAGTTAAAAACAAATATATAAGCCACCATAAATTCAATCTCCCCAGTATTTCACTCATGTCCAAGGATTTAACAAGTAGTTCAAAGGCCAAGAAGCAAAATTTTTTTGAAAGATGTACTACTTGTTACACAAGATCCAAATGCATTTGGTGTTAATTATATAAGAGCCATCAAGTTCTATTTTTAGACTGGGCAAATTCAAATTATTTCTCCAACTATCCACCAATTCTCAACTAGGTCCCCAAACTATGAAGTTTCTCAACTGGATTCCCAAACTATTAAATATTTCTCTATCGAGTCAATACATTCATGTCTGTTTAATGTCTCCATCTAACTTGCATATAGTATGCACTAAAACAACATAGATTTGGATTTGACATTTTCTGGAAAAAAAAGGGGAAGATCTAGGACGAGCGACCCAAGTGAACAACATTTTAGTTTGGAACTATATTGAGAATCAATTCACACTTGGGGACTATTTTGAGGTCTGCCATTTTACATTTTGCACACTGTCCTGCTTCTTTATTGACCATGCAAAGGCTACTGGATAGCAACATTCATCATGTTGGGCAAGAGGTAGAGCTAATTCTATCACATTAATTCAACAGAATCCCTCGATTTCTGATGCTTGCAATTGAGAGAGAGAGATAGAGAGAGGGGTTGTACATTAAAAGCGGAGATGAGGACAGTGTACTCTGCCCTGGTGACTGGAATGTATATACTCTCATCTATATTCAGAGCTTTGTTTTGAACACCTGCACAAGAACAAGAAGCACGGAAATGTTGGATGAACTTGCGTTCGCAATGTAAATGAGCCACATTTACATACTCGACCATCCAATTACTATTTATACATGAGAATTTATTATTGTTCCAACACAAATAACAGAATTGAGTTTTGATGAAGATATAGGAAGAAGCACTTGATATAATACCACCCCAAAATACAATGGTAGAATCCAAAGCCAAAACAAAACTAATTGAATTAATCCATGGGTACAATCTGTTCCCAAAATTTCAACCATACATCACACATGATTTAAATACTAATAATAATTGATGGTTCTTTTCGCCCAGATGTGGTAGTAGACATATGTGAAGCTTTATCAGGGTGATAAATGAGCAAGAACTCATGTGAATATGATAAGTCCTCAGGAAATTAACTGAGAATTGATGCATCATCTTCACATAGAACATGCTTTTGGAATTCAGTACCAGGAGTTGTGGGAAAAGAGAATTACTGAGGTTAAAGAAGTGACCAGAACCATCTGGAAGTGGCTCTACCTTCAACACCTTCCTGACCTTACCTTCCTCGCTGCAAATATCAACAGTTTAGTTACACTTTACAAACTATTAAAACACTACTGCTATAACTTGCAAATATTCATGTTTTCCGTGGTCAATAATAAGCATTCCTGCAATCTATACTGAGCAGAATGATAAATCCACATCAATAGGCATACAGGATACAAACATTGCAATAGGGTGGGCACGATACAGTTGTTAAGGAACATAAAAGCCAGTCTCAAATTCTGAGTATCTCAGCTCATAACAAACTGCAGATTTCAGTGTGAGTCAATAATGAGAGTTGAAACATACCATGTCTACTGTTAGTTGGAATTGGATGCAATTACAAATTAACAGAAATTGTTGCTCATCAATTATAATCATTTGATGACTGGCAGGAAGATGGAATCACAAAAAAGAGTTTTCATATATTCTTCATTGAAGAACTAATTTCAGATTGCAACAGATGAAATGGAATTTATATATATATATTCAAAACAATGAGTACAAAAAGCATTCAAATATAGCATGGCCAGCTGTTTAGGGCTATATAATCCGTATCAGCTATCATTGTTGGAACACAAGATTACAAAGAAGAATATAGAATGAATAAGAGCATGCAAACAAGTTCAAAATGTTTAGTCTGCTGTCCACGTGAAAGATTAGAAAGTACCTTCTTCCCTTATTAGGATCGTGAAAAAACTCACAGGAATCTCTTGCACCAAGACTTACAAGATGTCCAATTTCTGTCACCGACAATGAAAATACCTACAAGATGTCCAATTTCTGTCACCCGCAATGAAAACTCCTACCGAGATCAATCAAACTCTAAACATAAATTAAAGGATAAATTGTGATGCAGGCCACATGTCAAACGCAAGAACACGTTTTTCTTATAATCATGCCAACGGCCTGCTTCTCCAATATGTGGAGTATGGCGGGTCAAACACACTTGGGGTTTGGAGTTCGGGGATCCACAAAAGGTGGTTATGGTCCTGGTTTTTCACTTATAAAATCATTAACTAGGCAAGGACTGGAGTAAACCTGATCTGAAGGTTTTTTTTTTTTTTCAATTGAAACGGTAGTTCGAACAGGTTGCAATGTTTCAAGTAAATTGTAGGTTACCTGCTTTCTCGTCCAATCATATTGACGAGCAGAAGATGCAGGAGCAAACTGTGACAGCACGAAGCCTTCCTTGACTAATTTATATGCCCCTGACTGCAATATATATTAATTTGAAAACATAAAGAGAAGCAAAAAAAAACAGATGAGAAGAGCAGTAGGCTTACCTCTAATGGGGAAAACTCTGGGGCTCGAGGCTCGATTGTAAGAGCAGCCTTCCCTTTGTATATTGAATGGCCCACAAAAACCTTGGGCGGAGATTCTCCAACTGTGCGCGCGTGTGTGTATATATATATATATATTAAGTAACAATAATAGAAATAAATAAACATCTACAGGTGATTCGAGTTAATTAAAAGTGAAATATGAATATATAAATATAAAAATATAACCTGGAGGAGCAGAAGAAGAAGACGGCCGTGAGGAAGAGGTGAAGCTCTTCTGCTGCTGGTCGTAGTACTGGCATTTCACACTCAATTTTTTCTTCTTCTTGGTGTTCGAGGTTTTACTATTACTAATACTGTTAAATGCGCTACTATCTTGTGAGCTTTGACTGTTGGATTGGGGAAGCCATAGCATAGGGTTTTGGGTGGTACTACTCAACCAGCTCACACTGTTTAGCTGCAACATTTTCCCTCTTTCTTGTTTTTCTTTTGCTGAGCAACCAGAGAGAGAGAGAATCAGAGAGAGAGGGATGGATAAATTATAAAAAAGACTGCCATTCCCTTTCCATCAAAACGCTGTTTTGACATGTCGTTTTATTGTATGGACACTTTTTCTTGTGACACGTGTTATTAGTTTTTATTATTATTAATATTTGTACTTTATTGATTCAATTATTCATAATATCCACACAACTTTCCTCCTTCATCTCTTGTTTCTTGCAGGATTTATGAGAATCTATGTTGTTGGTCAGTTAAGAATTGAGATAGAGATCACAAACATAAACATGTCCTCCTTATGGTCTCTTGGAGTTGGGCTTGGGACCATTATTCCTGCCTCTACAGGTCATAATAACAATAAGTGGAGAAGGCACAGTAATACTCACTTCCTCATTGTGCTTCATTGTTCCACCACCACTCGGAGAAGCTCTCCTCCTCTCATTTCCTGCTCCTCCTCCTCCTCCTCATCATCGTCAAACAATCACAACTCATTGCCCAAACAAACCTCTCCTCAGGCACTGGCATCTCTCTCTGCCCTTTTCTTATACTTCACTGTGTGTTTTTCTTTTAATGTGATGGGATGCGATTGGTGGTATTTATTTGGTTTTGGTTTTGTAATTAATTAATAGCAGTTGGGTTATGATCCTTCAGCGGACTTACTTGGAATCCAGGTCAATCCAAAGCCAAGGTCATTCCCATTTGGATATATATATATATATATGTTATTAAATTGATTTCATTTATCGGTTTTTTTAATTCATCTAAAATAGCAATTTGATGACCAGGAATGATATATCCTCCGATCCACCAAAACCAAGGTCTTGGTTTGGTCCGAGTGGTCAGTATATCAGAGAGCTTCCCTGCCCAAGTTGTAGAGGAAGGGGTTATACTCCATGCTCTGAGTGTGGAATTGACAGATTCAGATTAGATTGTTCACTCTGTAATGGAAAGGTACTTACTTTGCTCGCCTCTTCCCATCGTACCAGTTATTTATGCTAATTATAAACATGACGAAACTTAATTTTCCTGTTGAATTTCACTTCTTTCACCATTGTCAATCATCATAACAGGGTATGATGACTTGTCGTCAATGCTTGGGTGATTGTGTCATATGGGAAGAGTCAATTGACGAGCGACCATGGGAAAAAGCCCGCTCAATGTAACTTCTTCATATCATGCTTTTCGACTTACATGCTTCTTACATCTTGCTTTCTAAGTGCATGCTGTTAGTTGTTACATAGTGAGTGTGATCAACACCTATATCCATGTTTTAATATCTTTTTCATTTGGTCACACGTATGAATAGATGACAAACAAATGTCGGTGTTGATCTTTGTGGATGACGGGTTCTTGTGAGGTATAAATGGAGTTCGTTTCCATACCCATGGCACTCTAATAACATGCACGAGTAGTAAGGGAGAGGAGTGAGAGGACAAGAGGGCACTCGTAGTTGAATGAAACATGTGCCGTGACTTGCAGACCCAAATGCAAGTAATTTAGAAAGGTGCTGCAAGGAATTCCCCTGGTTTAATAAATATGAAGTAGGGTAATTATAAGGAATGACTAGGATAATAGATAGCAGGTATGATTCGTGAGGGGATGTTCATGCAAGCATGGTTGTATATGAGGCTAGACAGAGAAAAGACGATGTAAAAATGAGGAAAAAATCCTTGAATGATAGGCTTGAGAGCACAGTTATAATATAGAGGAGTTGATAGTTGGCTGGCCAATGAGAGTATGCCAAGAATTTGATGCAGATAATTAATGAGGTGCCATTTTTCAAGTAAAAAAACCTGGATTGTACTCAAGCTTAATATGAAGGTCTGTGGGTCTTGAGCCATGTGGAGTCCATCAAGTCAAATATCTATAATTCATTCTTTTAGTTTCGGGTTAGTCCATAGATCCTGCCACCAACCCATAACTTATACTATGTGCAGCTGAAATTAGTGATAACTGTCCTTGACAACAAGAAATTTTCAAGTGGAAAGGCACATTTTCTGATGAATTCATCCAAGCATGTTTATTCCATATTCATGGGATAATCAAAGGATGAAATGAGGGAATTAGCATGATTTTGCATGATAATAATACTCATAGAATGATAAAATAACTTAGATTGTAATCAATGCTTATGAGAATAATGCTGTGAAACTTGTTGATATAGATGCTCGACCACGTGACTAATCGAGGGCAATTCTGTAAATGAGAAATGCAGTAAAAGTTGAGAATCTAGAGTCTTTTAACCGTACACACACATAGAAAATGTAAACTAGATGTACATGCATTGACAGTGTAAGAGACTATGAATTCCTTGCACTACACATAAAGCATAAAGGTATGTAATGTTTTATATCTTTTATGCCTTTATGCAACAGTCTTGTATTCGTTTCACTGTGACATGCAGTGATTTCCCATACATATTGTGATATGTAGAGGATCGAAAATCTAATGATAAAACTCTCCTGTTAGCTACTAATTTTGGTTGGCAAGGAATTTGTCTTATGGAGTGGTATGGTATGTTTTCTTATTTACTTTTTTAAATTGCATGCATGGCTTTGCTTGGTGTGAAGAGTGTAGCTTGAAAAAGATAATTTTGATTTGCTTGTTTGTTAAATGTCTGAGTTTGTAGATGACAGAGCATGGGCCTTATGTCTGGTTTGTGTTTTGTCAGTTCTCCATTCAAGGTGAAGGAGGACGATGATGTAGACAATTTGGAAATAGAGCTGGCGAAGAAAAAATCAAAGCGTGTTTACCAATCACTGTCTCCTGAAGTTGGACTGAAGATTAGTAGATCACTAAAAGTTAGTTTGTTACTTCAATCCGCTTATACGTTCTATATTCATAGCATGATGCATGAGTTTCATGAAGACAATCTAGAACCATACGTGAGAACATGCAATCACAGCTATGTGTCCTTGTTATGTGGCATATCTTTATCCTCATCGAGTAAATGTAGACTAGGTGGTATGGACCCTCATCCAGCCAGGGCATTATGGTCCTCTGGATCCTCTCTGTGCAGCCCCTTGTACTAGTCTCTAATTGTTTTTTTTTTCCTAATATAAAGGTGTTATGCAAAACCCATGCAACCAAACACAAAATATAAGGACACACAAAGTTTAATATGGTCTGGCAAATCTCCTAATCCCCTAACTTCGGCTATTACTATTAGAGACAACTTCAGTAACCATCCCAAAGAAAAAAACTCACAAGAAAACACTCACAAACCCAAACCCCAAAGCACCGAAGGAAACAATCCTCTAAATAATACTTCAAAAGAATCGCAAGAAAAACAATTCCTCAAAACCCTCATGGTGCAAGCCGTCTGATTTTCTTGGCTGCAATGCCAAAGAAATATACCTGTGCTGCTAAGGTGTATAGCCTAGCATTAAGTCGGTTGCTATAGGTCCAAAAACCAAATGGGTAAGTACATTGCAACTGCCACTTCCAGACAGGAAAGGAAAACCGAGTCATTTGACCAATAGAGGGTGGAGGTAGACTAGGCACCAATCTTCACACCTGGTCATTGCAGCTCCAAATAATGTGAGCAAAAGCATTTTGGGGACTGCTTGCAATTCTGCAAACTTAAGATGTCATTGAATTTGAGTTAATGGCCTTTTCTAGTTACTCAGATTAGAGAGCTTATATTGGATTTATAGTTCCTCGCAGGGTAAATGCAATCCTCAAATAGGCAACTATTAAATTATTTATCCTTTGTCAGTTTACAAAATCTTTATTGTTTCCTGTGATTGTTTTGGCTGATGCACATGTTTACAAGGAAGTTTGAAGTAGCCAGATCATGATTTTAAGCTTCTTTGTTTAGTTGGATAATTGCAGAGTCTCAATGCGAAAACTGGACTATTTAGTAAAAGAATGAAGATCATCCATCGTGATCCTATGCTTCATGCACAACGAGTGGCTGCAATCAAGGTATAAGATTCATAATTTCCTTTACCTTTGGGTTTTCATTTATTTTTGTTGACTGTGTTTGTTTTGCCATTAGTATATATCCAAAATTCTGCCCTGCAGCGTTGGAATTGTAGTTCAATTACTAAGATGCATGAGAGTCGTCAAAATGGTCTCATAATCTTGAGATAGTGAATATAATTGAACTATTAATTTTAAACATAATATTACATGGAGATTGCTCTCTAAGGTGTGCTTTAAATATGAAACGCAGAAAGCAAAAGGAACTGCTGCGGCAAGAAAACGAGCTTCTGAAACTTTGAAAGCTTTCTTTAGTGATCCCGAGAACCGTAAAAAACGGAGCATTGCCATGAAAGGTCAGATCACGTCATCCACTAAAAGTTTGCTGTCATTGTCACGATATAATGTTCTGTTTCTGGTTTCCCAAACTAATACAAGTCTCACTTTTTACTAATTTACTTCAGTTATTTCCTATTGCCATGATCTATGAATATAACCTGGATGAAGGCTACCTTTCTTCTTAATGTGGTTCCTGCCTTTTCTGCTCATGGTATCCATTTTAAGCTTTCCAAAAAATTGTTCAGGACTTTTAAGAGCGTCATAAATTTGGGGAGAGAGTATGACAGGAATATCTGCAAAAAATTCGTTTTGTATATTGCTGGTATTGGGGGAATGCTACTCCAGATGATTTTGTTATCATCACTAAGTTCTTGATTGATCAATTACAACATTTGATCTTTTATTTGTCATTCTGAATTGATTTATAAACAAAACTAATTTTGACAATTAGCATGAGAATTTTGTAATTTAAACTAATTCATTAATCAATCCTTGGTGATTATTTTTATTGACTCAAACTAATTCATTCATCAATCTTGAATAGTTGAATAATTATGATCCCCACCAGAATTGCTGCTTCCAGTGAGACAGTGAGATGAGTAATCTTCATGTATTCTTTGGTATGTGTGTTCATCAGCTTGATTTCGGAGTACCAACTATGTTCTCTTTCTGAAACAGGAGTGAAATTTTACTGTTCCAATTGTGGACGTGAAGGGCACAGGAAACACTACTGTCCAGAACTCAAGGATAGCTTGGTAGATAGGCGGTTTAAGTGTCGGCTTTGTGGAAAAAAGGGACACAACAGAAGAACCTGTCCAAAGTCAAGAATGAGCAATCATAAAGGCAAAGTTACATGGCATCATCGCTGCAGGATATGTCGTCAAGGAGGCCACAATCGCAGGTCCTGCCCTCAAGTGGTTGGGATAAAATTTGGTGGCAGCGATACATTCAAAGGTTTTATGGTTTCTGGAAGCAGAAAATACACTTGTCGATTGTGTCGAGAAAAGGGCCACAATGCGAGGACATGTCCTAGCAGAAACACAAGGCCTGCAATGCTTAGTCCTCCACGTGAATAGGAAGCCACCAGCCTTTCTGGTGAATTATTGCTTCTTCCTATTATTTTATGTTTAAGTGATCGAAACTCCAAAAAAAAAAAAAAATTGTGATGGTGCTCTGTATAACGATTACGAGGACACATCTATCCCTCTGTAAAATACTAAATGTGTAAGGAATCTATTATTTCTTAATCATATTATGTTATATAAAAAATTTATAAAATAAGATTAGCCTTTTGATATAAGAAATAAAAAATAATAATGATAGATAAAATATCACATCAGCTTTGACGATTGAGAAAATAAGTATGAAAATCTGAATCGTTTTCTTATAATATATTTGTTTTTATTGTTTTTATTTAAATTAATTAAAAATCCATGTTGTAAACCTTAATTTAAGAGGTATATTTAATGTTTTTTTGTTGGGAAGTAGAACTAGAAAAAAAAAAATCTATCCATGCTAGATCAGTACTTGCCACAACCCTTTAAATTATTTTAAAAACTTATAATAGTACAATAGTTAAATTATATTTCGTTTGCAACCTTATTGTTTTTCAATTAAATCATTTATTAACAAAATACAAGTTTTGTAACTTTTTGAATTGAATATACTTTAAGGATGTAAAATATATCAACGATTTATTTTTGTTTTTTTTTCTATCATTTTTTTTAATTCATATCATTAACAATCAATTGATTAATAAGCATGTTTTTATTAAATGTATTTGATATAACATGTGTTTTGAGTTAATAACAAAATAATTTAGATTAATAATATTGCAGCATACGACCTCTAAAATTTGGGTTAATAAGTATCTTTCACGGGCATCTATTTTATTATTGTTTTTCTTTAAATAAAACTAGACTAGTATTGATAAGAAAAATTATATCAATTAGTATGATAATATTAATATGATCGGAGATTTTTTACTTGCAAATAATCATACTATAAAAATAGGGCAACCCTAAAACCGCGGGAAGAGAACATATGGTTGAAAAAAATTCATGTAGTTATGAGAAAACTTACAAGCACACGACGTCGTATAAATTATATGAGAATCTACTATTAATGAGTTAATTATAAATTAAAAAACAATAATCGAACACCCACTCGACAAGTGGTTCTCTCGCTAGTTGGTAGCTTATTACGTTGTTAAATGTCGTATTAACCTTTTATCGCAGCTGGAATTTTCAATTAGGTTGTTGTCATGTTTTTTCCATGCAACTGACAACAATACTCGACATTTTGAAATTTAAGACTTGCTTGGTTAATTATTTAAATAAAATATATAAGTCTGTGGTTGTAATTAATTACACGCAATCACTAAATTAATTAGATTAAATTTCTTGTGCGACGTTATGTGATAGAAAAAATAAAATTCCATATATTAGACTTGAAAATAACTTTTATATGAAATCCAATGGCATCCAGATGAACAACGATTTATACTTTCAAAAAAAAAAATATGTAAGGGGAAAAAAAAGACAACAGTGGTAGTTATCATTCTTAGGGATTAATTTTGCATCAAAATATCGAAAAATGTCAAATTAAAATTCTTTATATATATATATATATATATAAAGAACTGAATTAGAGAGGTAAAAAGACAACGGTGCCATTTCTCTTCCTTATCTCTGCCCTGTTTCATAATTTCGAACCTGAAAATGCAATTGTATACTCATAGAGTAGTTCAGTGGTCTGGATAAAAGTTGGTGTTTTTATAGATTGTTTATTTATTTTTACGAACTAGCATTCTTGGTCTATGCGTTCCTTGTACTAGGATTGACAATTTTCTATTTGATTTTAAAAAATAACCAATCTCAATTTTTTTAAAAAAAAATCAGGACTGAAACTGGTTCAAATTAATAATTTTTTGTTCAGTTTGGTTTGATTAATTAATGTTAAAAACCGGAAAAACCTGGGTTTTTATTTCGGGGGCTATTTAAGGATTTTTTTAGATTTTAAAAGTTATTGATTGATGTAAAATACACTAATTGCCTTTTTTTTTTTTGTATCCTTTAATTGAATTTGCTTGTGACTTTTGATGGATTTTTAAAATACTTTTAATTGATGTAAATTAAAATACTTTTAATTGATGTAAAAAACATATTGCCCAAATTTTTTTTTATCCTTTTTATCTTCGAACTTAACTTTTAATTTTTTTGATGGAGCTATTCATAGTATTGATTCGTCATGTTTTTTATGGTTTTGTCACACAAACAAACATGATGATACAAACAATAACTATCAAATAAATTAAAGTTTTTTAAGAAAAGAAACACATCGATTCATCAAGTCAACTCAATTTAAAACATGTTTGAAATTGTGGTAACGGTAATGATTAAAAGTATTTTTTATTTAAAAATATATTAAAATAAAAAAATATCTTTTAAAAATTATTTTTAATATCAGCACATTAAAACGATTTAAAAATATAAAAAAATTATTTTAAATAAAAAAAATTTAAAATTTTTAAAAACACGATTTGCTTCTCGTGCTGAACATGCTCTTAATTGTATGTCAAGATCCAAGATTAGGAGATGAAAGGATGATACGCCACTGCCAAAACAAAGCAGAAGAAGTCAGTTGATGAGATATTAACTCGCACAATGCAAACATCATTATATTGTTAACTACTTGACTCAAGGTAACCTGCAATTGCAAAGTTAGCGGGCAGTGAAATGGGAAGGTAATTTATGAATTATTTTATTATTATAATTATTTTAACAGGATAAAAGATAGAAATTGAATAAATATACATAGCTAACTAAAATATTACAAAATTTAACCATCTAGTAGGTGAACTAATAATAAAAGTTTGGTGCTAAAAGATTTACTTTTCTTATGATCTCAGGTTCGAGCACTGTGGTTGCTAATATGATGATCTCTGGAGGTTTACATAGTCGTTAACTTTAGAGCCTGTGAGATTAGTTAAGGTGCGTGTAAGCTGACCCGGACACCTATGTTAATAAAAAAAAAATTACAAAATTTTGCTGAGATTTTCCTTAAAAACTAACATCAACAGTGAATAAGAGATGGTTACTTAAACATACAGATAAACTGAGGTCTTTAAGGGACAATATATAATATATTTGAACCAACATATGCACTCCGCTTGACTTGTATAAAAAGCATACTAGCATATTGCATTTACGGTAATTGTAAAAATATCACGGAGAATCGTAACAGGTGATAAATCAATGGTTAAAAGCACCCCATGAATTTACCAGTCAAAAATCGTACGAAGAAATAACACATAAATTGTGGACAACTTAACATTTACATCCAAATTAAGAGGGGAAAAAAGATGCTGGTTAAAATGAGGAACCACTTACAGATTGAGACAAATGAAACGCTAGTAATAGATATAAGTAGATTTAATTATGTCTTTGACCCGTTATTTAAAATCTCTCTTTTCTAATCGATTTATTCAATATATTTTATATTATGATATAACAAATATTTCATTTTATACAGAACACAAGGCTTTTTTAATTTTGATAAATGATTTTTTTAAAATATAAAACTATATACTTGATATTTATCCATCAAACCCTCTTAAATTGGATCGTAGGTGACATGTCATCCACTTTACTGATGGAAAAACACACCGATGGTTGCTTGGAGTTAAATTTCTAATCTTCTACATATGGAAGTGATTTTTTTTACTTCCCGTCGAGCCTACGTATATGGGCTGAGTGGCCCAGTGAGGTCGCTCGAAACTCAAAAGGCAAAGTGAAGAAAATTGGGCCCAATAAATCATAAAATTGACTCCGGCCCAGTATACCATGCTCGAGGCACAAAGTGATCAACAACTCAACTTGATCCTCCTCAAATAAAGAATCAGAGTCTTCTCTCTCTTTCTCTTCCTCTCTCTCTACAGGGTTCCTGATTTACCGAACTTAGTCATGGCTATGCAAGCTGGAATCGGCGTCTCTAGGATCCTCATCCTCGCCGGAGCAGGTATTATTATTATTAATTATTAATCGCCGATCAATCATGTGTACTTGCCCACGTATTTGACTAACTTTTGCTGGCCGTGTTATTTACTAGGATACACCGGTACGATCATGCTCAAAAACGGTAAATTATCCGAATTAATCGCTGAACTTCAGGTGCTTTTATTATTGCTTTACTATCATCATCATCATTATTGTTTGTTTTAAAGAATCATATAGTTTCTTTTTGTTTTGATCAGATAGGTTGTAGCTTAGTTAGATTGGCCTTGTATTTGTTTGTTGAAAATGACTGGGGGTTTGAATTTTATTCTCCTTCTTGAAAATAAAATTGATTTCTATATAATTAAATGCGTATTTGTGTTTGTTAGAGCTTG
>Ga0307516_10003499_pt1 | contig 20112 bp, 10 predicted proteins | sample 19_EM_MG_FD_203310 | JGI IMG/M metagenome (GOLD analysis project Ga0307516, IMG submission 203310) | Populus trichocarpa ectomycorrhiza microbial communities from riparian zone in the Pacific Northwest, United States - 19_EM | ecosystem: Host-associated > Plants > Roots > Unclassified | place...
ATTAATAATCATATTATTTAAATCATATCGTTTACATTTTAATTTTACTTATTGACTTGAATTCCTTGTATCCTATTATAGCTTGGTTTAATTCTTAACATTAACAAAACCAAAATACCGTAAATATATATCCATTTACACTATTAATTGAAATAGCATATCAATGTTTTTGCCCTTCAAACAAAAAAAATATTAAATTGACTATTGGGGACATTAATGTCTTTTTACAAGGCACAGTAGTTATTACTAAATTGATTGAGAATACATTTTTTTTCATTTTAAAAGCACAGTGAAACAATAAAAATACCCTTAAAAGCAAAAAATTTAAAATTGACGTCAAAGGATTTTTTTTAAATTTTCACAGTGATTTTTTTGTTACTAACCATTCAACTTAGGAAAAATTTGATATTTTTATAAATATAGAAAATAATAAGAAAATAAAAGGCATAGTGAACGATCAAAATGCCCTTGGAAGTAAAAAAATTAAAACTTGTCTCAAGGGGCTTTTTCATATTTTCACAATAATTTATTTAGTTATTGTTTGGTCAACTAAGGGGCAATTTGATACTTACATAAAAATAAAAATTAATAAAAAATAAAAAGTGGCTGGTGGGTGTGGAAGGCACCAATGCTTTTTGAACAACGTGTGTAATGCTTCTCGACAGTCTAGATACCATTTTCGCCGTGTCATTGAAAACAATGCTATGTCCTCTTTTTTTATAGGCATCATATGTGGTTGATGGTGACACAGTTCGTCACCAGCATCACTTTCGTTTTCCCCCTTTTCTCTTTCTTTCATCCCTTTGAAATTTGTGCCGATCATGCAAAATTTTAGTGTTGTCCTCTAACTTATGGAGATTTCTACTTCAATCCTTATTATTTTGATTTTTAATTTTGATTTTTGGCTTTTTTGTAAAACTTTGATTTTTTTTTTTATCAATTTCATCATTCAATCCTAATTTGTGTTTTTTTTATTTGATCTTCATTCTTTTAATTGTTTTTTATTTGCCTTTTGTTAATTTGCCTTTTATTTTCAAATTCACCCCTCAATAAAAAACTTGTTGTTTTTTCTCATTTCAATTTTAATTCTTATTCTTTTGATTGTTTTTTTTTCTTTTTGTTAAATTGCCTTTTCTTTTGAATTTCACCCTTATAAAAAATTTTTTGTATTTCAATTTTGATCCTTATTCTTTTAATTGTTATTTTTTATTTTTAATCCTTTTGTATAATTGATATTCTTCTTTTCAATTTCATCCTTCAATGTTTAATTGATTGAGAATTAAGTTTCATACTTTTTTCAGATAGGGTGCTTATGGTCTAATAACACGAGTCATGATTTTGAGAAGTTAACATGGGTTGACATTGTTTTTTTTATTTAAAAAAATAGCTTTGTGATTTTCTTCATTTTTTTTATAGGGTTATCTCGATCTCATTACCTAGATTGTGAGTTTGACAGGATGACCCAGGTTGACTCAACCTAGATTACTAGGGTTATAGGTTTGTCATGTTAACTTAGGTTGACTTAGGTCGATTACTTTAGGTCTATTTTTTACCAACTCCGTCCTTCCGTATTTAATGGGTTAAGAATCGAGCTACATTGTTTATCCTTTTTTTTTCCAGAAAATATGTTTTTTTTTTCAAGTTATCGTGAGCATTATTTTTTAGATTTGATCCATATGTTGTCATTGTCTTTTTTTTTTTAATTAAAATAAAACCAATTTATTTGACCAAGTTAGGTCTATGACTCGGGTCGCAGGAAAAAAATCAAGCTCATAGCATAGCGCAAGACCACAACTAGTTAGTTGTCTAATCAATAGATAAGACCTATTGATTAGTTGAATCTAACTCCTCCGATTCACTGAACATGATATATCATATACGAGATGGCATGCCCGCGCGCTGCCGCGGGCTTATAAAACAAATGTACTTGATAGTGTTATAATTGTGAACCAGCGCTAGATAAGTAATAAAAACTAAAGGTATGATGAAGCTAATATTTCATGATGGGAAAAAAAGTTTTGTTGGTGATCAAAAACTTAGAGACGGAACAAAATGATTGTTTTCGCCATATTTTTTAGCTTTTTTGTTAATAAAAAGAAAAACAATTACAAAGTTAAATTCTCTACCAACTTAATATTAAAAAAAAAACCAACAAAGATAATCTTGGAAGGAAAAAAAACCCATGAGGAAAAACGTTGTAGCAATTGACAATGTTTTGTGAGAAAAACTACAGTGCTTTGTAGCAAAGATAATTTTAGAAAAAATCATAAAAAAAACCATTTAGAGAAATATTGTAGCAATTCACAGTGTTTTGTGAGAAAAGCTACAACACTTTCCCCATATGATTTAGCTTTATTGTAATTTTAATTCTTAACCAACTCGATATTCAAAAAAAAAAATCGACAAAGATAATTTTAGAAAAAATCATAAAAAACTCATATGGGAAAACACTGCAACAATTCACAGTGTTTTAAAGAAAAAACATTACAAAGCTAAATTCTCAATAAGCTCAATATTAAAAAAATAAAATCGACAGATACAATTTTAGAAAAAAAATAACAAAAAAAAACAGGGAAAAAAAACCATGTTGGAAACATTGTAGCAATTCACAATGTTTTGTGATGAAAGCTACAGTGCCTCCCCACATGATTTAGCCTTATTTGTAATGACTTGTAATTGTTAACCAACTCAATATGATTTAGCTTTATTGTAATTATAATTCTTAACCAACTCAATATTCAAAAAAAAAATCGACAAAGATAATTTTGGAAAAAATCATAAAACAATCATATGGGAAAACACTGCAACAATTCACAGTGTTTTAAAGAAAAAAATTACAAAGCTAAATTTCCAATAAGCTCAATATTAAAAAAATAAAATCGACAGATACAATTTTAGAAAAAAAATAACAAAAAAAAAAACAGGGAAAAAAAACCTTGTTGGAAACATTGTAGCAATTCACAATGTTTTGTGATGAAAGCTATAGTGCTTCCCTACATGATTTAGCCTTACTTGTAATGACTTGTAATTGTAATTCTCAACCAGCTCAATATTAAAAAAATAAAATTGACAAAGATAATTTTGAAAAAATCATAAGAAAAAAAAAACCATGTTGAGAGACACTCTAGTAATCTATAATGTTTTATGAGGAAAGCTACAATGCTTTCTCCACATGATTAAGCTTTATTATAAAGTTAAATTCTAACCAACACAATATTTAAAAAAAATTGACAAAGATAATTTTGGGAAAAAATATTACAAAAAAAAAAACACAAAAGAAACTGGAAAAAAACCATGTGGGAAAAAACACTATGGCAATTCACAGTAATTTGCGATTACAGTGTTTTTCTTACATATTGTAACTATAATTTTTAACCAGCTCAATATTAAAAAATAAAATCGAAAAAGTTAATTTCGGAGAAAATCATCAAAAAACAAAAAAACAAAAAACCATGCGGAGAGACACTATAAGCAATCAACAATGTTTTAAAGAGAAAAAATTATAAAACTAAATTCTCAATCAGCTCAATATTAAAAAAATAAAATCATCACAACAAAAATGCTTCCACTCTCGGGTTTGACGTCTATAAAGTGAGGTAGACAAGGAATTCTCATCTTTTATTAGTAAAATGAGGGAATGAGAGTTGTCACCTAGTATTTTGATCACTAGAAACCCTAACTGGTCTCAAAGATCGGGTACGAGGACTATTTGTGTAAAGGGAAGGTATTGGCACCTCAAATACGCCATACCTGAGGTAAGCTATATTGTTTAATTGTTTGATATATGCTAGGGTGTTATCGTGTTTTATAATTGTTGGTCTGTCTAAAGTTTAAGATAAGTCCTCCTCAGTAAGGAGATCTTTATCTTATCGGATAAAACCTAACCATTCTAGCGTCAATAAAAAAGAACGTTTTGCTGTATAAACTCTCACATAAAAAGTGAATGATGCATGAATCAATTCTATACAATATATGAACAAATATGTACAGAATTTTAAAACGTTAAAGAATAAATAAAGGAAATGCATATTAATAGTAAACACGTAAACCAAATAATAAAACACAATAATCAGACAAAAAACAAAGCTTAGTTGACAAGGTCCCTAGTGGAGTTGCTATTTTGTCGCACGTGAGCGACGTCGCGGTGAAAATGCTTCCACTCTCGGGTATGATTTTTGGAAAATGGGGTAGACAAGGAATTCTTGTGACTAAAACTTCAATAAAGCAGAACTCCCTCTACAAGTGTCTGTTTGTTGCACCGTCAATGAGAAATTGAAGAGGAGATAAAAGAGTTTTAGATTCATCAGGTTCTCCTCCAATAGACACAGCGCGTGATTCCACGCTGGGTTTGACACTGGTTGGACCTAAGAGATGATTGGGTCTAATACCATCAATTCTATAGATTTTTATATAAAATCTTAAAGGAATTATTTCTTAATAAATAAGCTTAATTAAACAAGTCTATATTCCATCAAGACTTTTAAATGTGTTAAAGTCTTTTTTGGCCAACCATAACACCATCTTTTAGTTGGATGAAATGAGTGGAATACTATTCACAATGCAACTCGAAATATCACGAAGATGAAGTTACACTCCAACCCATTTTCTTCACAACAGAACAAAACTAATGAGCTATACATACACCATGAGATCTATTGTTACCCAATTTTTGACTCACCTTTTTGATAAAAGTTTCAGAAAATCCAAAAATAGCGAAAAACAATGAAAAAAATATGTTTTTTTTAATATATTTGCATCGTTTTTAGCATTTTCAACATCGTCTCAAAATAATTTAAATTTTCAAAGATCTTTGGAACGCGTTCGACCTTTAACGTGTTATTTTTAAAATCATTGATTTTCCTCATTGAATCGATGTTGATATTGCTCGTTTTAAAAAAAATACAAAAAAAAAAGAAAAATCAAAATTTACAAAAAAGAAGAAGTTGAGGGACCAAGTTTGGAATCTAGCAACATTTTTGCATATAAATAGTAGCCTTCAACACACACAAAGAAGGGGGCAATTTTGCACATTAAAAGAAAAACACAAAAAAACCCTAACCCTAGCAACCCTTCTCCTTTGTCCAAGAGCCACCGCCCCTCGGTCTCTCTTCCCTCACAAACCGAGACCCAGCTTTCCTTCTCCCCTCAGCCAATAGACTTTCCCTCTCAGCTAGCTCACCCTTTTTCTTTCCTTGTTGCAGCTCCCCTTTAACCAGCAGACCTCAACAAAACACCCAACGCCATTTCCTTCTCCCTCTGCCCGAGCATCTCCTCCCCTTACCTCACCAGCTTTTCCTCCACAGCTCAGAACAGATTTGCCTCCCTTCCCCCTGACTTTTTCCTTCATCTCCTCATCCCATCAGCGTCGTCCACTCCATCAGCCACAGCAGCGCCGTCTTCAACTGCCACAGATTCACCGTCGCCCTCTGCACACCGCAAATCTGCCCTCCAGCGGCAGCCCCCACACGACAGCGCCCACAGAGCCAACAACCTCAGCACCGCCACACCGATACCCACCGATACCCACCGATCTGTCCATTCCTCCGGCTCAACACTGCCAGCAAGCACATCTCCACTGCGGCTTCAGTGGCCACGAACGACAGTCGCCAGATCAGAAGAAGGAGAAGACGAGAAGAAGTTGAGCCAGACCCACCCATTTTCCAGCATTTCTCGCTGCGGCGTGTGAACCTATGCGCCGCCAGTGGCGGTGGCGCGTGGAGAAGACGCGCCGCCACTGTTCCTGCTGTCCCTGAGGCTTCACAGAACCCTTCCCAGCAATTCCTGGAGTTTTAGGGGCTGTTTTGCAATTTTTAAAGTGTTTAATGTAATTTTTGTTTAGTTTTTAAATTTTGTATAATTTGTAGTGTGTAAGAAAAAAAAGAAAAAAATATAGTAAAAGTGTATGTGTGTGTTTGTATTTGTATTTGTTTTATGGATGTTTTTTTATTTATGATAAAATTGCAAAGAATAAAGAAGAATTTAATATTTTGATTTGATCACGGTCAAGAATTATAAATTTATACATAAGTCGTATTTTTAATATCCGATGAAAAGATAAAATTTTTAAAACTTCTTTAACACATCAAAGCCACGAAGCAGCTTATCTCAAGTAGGGTGTGTTAGGGGTGTTAATACCTTTTCTAACCACAACCAGTCCCTTACCCGTGAATCTCTGATAAGACCAGTACACCCGGGTTTCCTAGTAGCCCTCAATTAAGTACTAGGTGGCGACTCCTAACGAATCAAAACCAATGAAATGAAAAAATCGCCAAGCAGACACCGCGTGGATGACGTGCGACAAGACCTTCAAAATAAATGTTTATATTTTTCATTCTCTACTACATATATATTTTTCAAAGTTATCTTCAACTTGCCCTTAACCTTATTTGAATCTAACTCATAGCACTTAAATGAACGATGTCTCTGTTCAATATATTAATAACATCAAAAATATAAAACTAGAACTAGAACTCCGACTTATAGTTTGAAGAGGAGTAGATTTATATTGATTGGTTATTCGTTATTTTTTGGTATGCGTACCCCTGGTATTTTAATTTATAGAAAACCTGTTTAGTCCACCTAAAATCCTCTATTAGTTCTCCTAGTTTGTTGTGTCTACATGGCTGGAGGTATCTTATAAGTTTAAAAAACAATTCATAATGATTATAATCAAAGCATGTTATGTATAGAATGTCATCATCCACTCAAGTATCATACTCAAGTATCATGCCACCAATTGCTCCTCCATTTATGACATATCATTCCTAATCATTAGTTGATAAAACTCATTAGTATACTTGTTAACATACTTTCCCCCTTGCCTCAACATATGGAGTTAAAGGAAGAAAGTGAACTTTCATTTTCTTCTTAATCTTTTCTCAATCACTAATGTTTTGTTTTCCTTATCTCTCTGAATTATTTTTTAGTTGTTCCTACCAAGAAAAAACTCTTGTCTTTAATCCAATAATGATCAGTTTCACCCTCATTTATTTCAAATCATCCTTGTATTAAAAAATTCTCTGCACTTCATACACATAATCAATGAATTCCTTAACCTAAAAGGTACATGTAAACTTAAGAATTTTAAGTTGAAATCCTTAGTCTCTATAAAATTCATATCATTCAAAAGGTTGCCTCCCCTGCTTCAATTCCCTCTAAAAAGGATTTACAAAATTGTCTATAAATTTATGATCATTCTTCTTACAATCCTTTAGGTCTCTCTCCTCCAATCAATTGATTAATTCTGCAACTTGCTTTTGTAAGTCCTCAATCATTAGTTCATAGACACTATGTTTATAAACATGTCTTGTTTTGCAATCTTTTCTAGCCATAGCTTTTCAACATCACACAATAATAAATCATCAAGAATCGTTAAGTTTTGATATCAACAATCACAATTAAACCTAAAAAATAGAAATAAAGAATAAAGAAAAACAAGATTTTTGTAAAAAGGTCACAAAAAAAAAACCTAATGCACAATTTATTATTGAAATAATTATCTTATGATAATCCATCCTCAAAATAAGAATTACAACCTCTTAAATATGTCTTAATCGAATCTTTAGAAGTTACGAATAATCAGAATTTTAATTCAAATAGGAAAATAATATAAACCCAAAAAATTAAGATAAAATCTAATATTAACTATGAAATTAACAAAATTAATTAAAACAGAATCTTCTAAGCCTTTTCTTAAGGCATTTCCAAAGTGAGCCGGTAAAAAGGTATACGATATTATTGTCGTTGTTGGTAATAAGGTATAGGGTGTTATTACATGTGTTGCTCTTTGTACAAACAAATACTAAAAATGAATATTTAGATATTTTTATTATTTATGTGCTGCTAAATTTAAAAACATGAAATAAATATCTAGTGGATCTCATACTAAAGAAGCTATTGAGAAACAAAATAACAAATAAAAATATACATAATTTTATATATATATATATCAGCATGGATATGAGTTGATAAAAATAACAAATATTAAAATTAACCAAAACAAATAAAAAACCAACATATTTTTTTCAATTAATCAAAACATCCCATCTCGGTTTGATCTGTTTGGTATTGTGGTAGCTTTTGTGGTTGTGATTTGAAAAAAATTGTTTTATAAAAAGTACTTTTGAATGAGGTTGATTTGGTATTTATGTATGTTTGGTTAAAATTGTGGTTGATGGTTTTTAATTTAAATATTGTAGATTTAACTATTGTTATTACATCATGAAATAAATAATACTTTATATAAAATATTTTTTATTATTCCATTAAACTATCTACAATTCCATCACGTATGAAATACATACGACAAGGACTATAATTTTCATAAATTTTTTAAGAGCGCAACAATATCAGGTAAAATATAATCAGGAACAAAATTGGGATTGCGATCAAATTCTGCAAATGTTACATCATCAAGCGATCTCCGTCTAATTTATGTAACGTCATTGAATAATGTTAAACACTAGTTTTTCGAATAAAACACAATTAAAAAATAAAAAATAATTTTTAATTTTTATTTTACTGGATCGGACCCGGTTCAATGCATTTTGAGCTTTGAACCGGACCCGGTCCGGCCGGAACAGTGGAGAACGTCTCCACTGTTCACGTGAACAGTATAATAGCATGCTACACTGTTCACTGAACTATCCGCGCAAGAAGCAGCAATAACTTTCTTTCCTTCCCCCTGCGTTTCAAACGCAAAAACACTGTGGGATCCATGAACAGTGAACTATGTTTTTTTCTTTACCAAACAGATTGCATTGCATTTTAAGCAAAACGCAGATGCAATCTCCTAAACAAACGCTACCTAATTAGAATGTTTTTGAAAAGTACTTTTCAAATAAAAATACATTAAATTGATATTTTTTTATATTTTTGATATTACTATATCAAAATTATTGAAAAATACTTCAAAAATATTAATTTGATTTTTTTTTCAAACAAAAAACAATTTGAAATTAAAAAAAAAAACATGTTGGACTAAAATACCAAATACACACTAATCACTCCAATATATCCTGCTTTTAAAAGAATCAAGTAATGTATTACTTTTAAAAGTTGAAGTTTTCAAGTTATAAATTCTTTGAAAAATCGAAAATAATAAGAAGAACGCCTGATTTTATCAAATACTTGTATCATATTGGAAGTGAAAAAAACAGCTTATGTGCTGTGATTTTCAGCAAGACCAAACAGATCCTCAGCTATCAAACACTTATGTCAGCTTTTTCAAATAAAAATTCTGAAAAAACTTGGGGGGTCATGAGATGATGTTAACTCATACCTGACTTTTGGCTTTTGTAGAGTTGTTCTCCTGTAGAAAAAAGGTACCAGCTTTCTCTCCCTAGGAATATAGTAAAATTCGAAGACGCTGGGATCTTCTAGAGCCACTTAATATATATATATATATATATATATATAAACAATAACTAACCTGATCAACACTATCATAATCTAATTTTTAAATAAATAATAAAATTAAATATAATTGATATTGTGGTTAAGACAACAATACAGCCTATTTTAAAAATAATATTTCTTAAAAAAAACAGATTTCTGGCATCCTATTCTTTGATGGTGAATAGTTTTATTTAAGAAGTCGCCACCTAGTATTATGGTCACTAGGAACCCTAACTGGTCAACAGAGATTCTATAGTTCGGGACTGGTTACGTAAAAAGGAAGATATTATCACCACTTAAATGTTCTGCCTGAGGCAGACTGCATTGCTGGTCTTGTCATAAATTGCTAACATTTTGTTGGTTTATGCTATGATGGTTTGCGTGTAATATTCCTGACTCTAGCGCCAGTGAATATTTAACTACGGATACTTCCAACTCTGGCGTTGGTAAATATTACGTAGCTATAAAAACAAAATAAATATAAATCAGTATTTTTTATTCCTCACTCTAATGTCAGTGAATAAAAAAAGTAAAATAAATTTATTTTTACGCATACACAATTTTTTATTTTTCTACCTAAATAAAATAAAACACAATGAATAAAAATAATATAAATTTAAACCGGTATTTTTATTCCCGATTCTGGCGTCAGTGAATAAATAAATAAATTTATATTATTTTTATTCATGCATACACATTTTATTTTTTATTTTTTTATCTTTTTTATCTTTCTATTTTTTATTTTTTTATTTTTTGGGGCTGGGCCCAGCTCAGCCCACATGGGCTGGGCTGGACCCAGCCAGCCTAGCCCGGTCACTAGCCCAAGCCAGTGACCTGGTTGGGCTAAGTCCTGCACGCGTGAAGTGAACTTCACGCGTGCTGCACTGTGCGAAGGTAATTAAATTACCTTTGCACAGTGTTTACAAACACAATATGCAGAGAATGAAAGGAGAAAGGAAAGAGCGTACCTGCTTCAGGAGGCGAAGATGCTTGCAGCGCTGATGGATTCTCGCCTATTGCTTCCCTTTATCTTCCTTCTGTGTTCACTTGTCTGCGTGTTCCTTTTGTTTTCTCAGCAGCTTTTGAAGCCGAGAAGATGATGAAGAGGCCGGCGTGCTGGGAATTTGTTTTGAGGTGTTTTCTTTTTTGTGTGCAGGGGTGTCTGCAGAGATGAAGGCAATGGCGGGGAAAATTCTCTGTGTATGTTGGTTTCCTTTCCTCTCCTTCTCTCTATGTATTATTTCTTTCTCTGGGTTTTTGCTCTGGTTCTGACTCTCTTTTTTGCTCTGGTTTTTCCTCCCCTTTTATAGAGATCCAGTAGTTTGCCTCCAACCAGTCCTGCCTTTGCAGGACTGTTATTTTCCACGAACGAGATCGTGGGCAAGAGACGTGGTCCATGATTGGATCGGATTTGTTGCAGATTTTCAGCTACCCTGTTGAATCGGGATGGAGAAAACGCACGACTGTTCCCCAGCAACGGTGCCGTTTCGGCAGAAATGGGAATTTTCACTTTGACCCCTGCCTCTGGAAATTTAACAATTGGATCCCAAATAATAAAAAAAAATCTTTTAATTTTGCCATTGAATTAATTTCACCTAAATCCCTAAAGTATAGCACTGTTTACAAAACGGTCCTTAATTCCTGGATTGTTCAATTTGGTCCTTAATTAACTCTTTAACTTTTAATTCTTCAATTATTGATCAATTGACTCTCAAATTTCATAATTACATCCCCAAACTTTGAATTTTGTGTTGTCTTAACCACAATGTCAACTATATTTAATTTTATTATTTGTTCAAAAATTGAGTTATGACAGTTGCCCTCTCTTTATAATGTTTACGATACAAAGTCATTGGCAAATTTTATTTTCCTTTGGCTTTGCATGGTAAATTTATAAAGAAAAAAAAAGTAGACACAAAAGAACTTTTGCTTTTCTGAGAGTCCTGAAAACTTCAAAAACAATAGATTGACATGACTTTTACAGAGACAACAAGTCATTTGGAAGACGGCCCATTTTTTTTGTTTTTGTTTTTTTTTTTTTGAGATGGATCAAATTGTTTTGGGCAACCTGCCCGATGATAAAAGAACGCGAAGAATTTCGCGAGTGGTCTAATTGTTCCAGGCGACCTGCCCGATGTTTGAAACATACGAGGATTTTTTCAGATTGGTCACATTGTAATGGGTGACCTGCCCAGTGGAAAAATACGAGGATTTTTCAGGATGGTCACATTGTAATGGGTGACCTGCCCAGTGGAAAAATACGAGGATTTTTCAGGATGGTCACATTGTAATGGGTCACCTGCCCGATGTTTGAAACATACGAGGATTTTTCAAAAGTGGTCACATTGTAATAGGTCACCTGCCCGATGCTTGAAACATACGAGGATTTTTCAGATTGGTCACATTGTAATGGGTGACCTGCCCAGTGGAAAAATACGAGGATTTTTTAGGATGGTCACATTGTAATGGGTCACCTGCCCAGTGGAAAAATACGAGGATTTTTCAAAAGTGGTCACATTGTAATGAGTTACCTGCCCAGTGGAAAAATACAAGGATTTTTCAAAAGTAGTCACATTGTAATGGGTTACCTGCCCAGTGATTTGAAAAATACGAGGATTTTTCAAAAGATGACATGATAGGGCTCGAAGTCGCACTATTCAAGAGATGGAAGCTCGAAGGAAATGAGGGCTCAGAGGCGTGCTCGAAAGGAAATGAGGGCTCGAGGGTGCACTCAAAATGAGGTAGGGTTAGGAAACGCACTACCTTGAATGGTCGAGGGCTCGAAGGCGCACTCGAAAAGAAATGAGGTGAGGGCTCGAAGGCGCACTCAAAAGGAGGTATGATAGAAAATGCACTACCTTTGATGGTTGAGGGCTCGAAGGCGCACTCGAAAAGAAATGAGGGGAGGGCTCGAAGGCACACTCAAAAGGAGGTAGGATATAAAATGCACTACCTTTGATGGTCGAGGGCTCGAAGGCGCACTCGAAAAGAAATAAGGCGAGGGCTCGAAGGCGCACTCGAAAGGAGGTAGGGTAGGAAATGCACTACCTTTGATGGTCGAGGGCTCGAAGGCGCACTCAAAAGGAGGTAGGGTAAGAAACGCACTACCTTGGGAATGGAAAATGAAAGGTGGTGGAAAAATACAGAGATTTTTCAGGTGGCCTAATTCTAATGGGCGGCCTGCCCAAGTCAAAAGTGAAAAATTTTCAAAAGCAATTTCAATCTTGGCCGTTTCAAGTTGGCCTTCACTTGATGGATTTCGTCAGAAATTTGCAAAACTCATTGTCCAATATCTCAAAGTTTAGATGATATGCATGCATCTTTACCTGATTTGAAATATAGGCCCCCCATTTCTTCTTAGTCTTCTTGTTGCTTGGTTTGTGAGATCTTGCTATCTGATTTGAGTCATTTTTGTCGTTTGGCTTTCTAGCCCACTCGAGTTAGCCCATATAAGTTTTTTTCCAGATTTGTTTGCACAACTCAGCCTTTGTGGTGCCCATCGTGACCCACTTGCTTGCTAAAGATTTTCTGACTCGTCAAATAATTTGTGAGGATCATTCATTACCCCTCGTCTCACTACTAAAACATTCGATGTCACTAGCTGAGAGGATCAAGATGTCTTTTGTAAACCAAAATGTCCCTTGTCTTGTTGAAGGAAAATAACATCTCCTTTTCTAGAATTTTTTTTTCTAAACACAATGTTGCCCCCTTGTATTGGTCATTGCCCCTAAGTGTGCTCTGTTAGCGACTTAGACAAATAATGGTTTTAAGAGACCGATCTCTCATTTCTCTCCTTTTCAGTTTGGTGAAGGAATATGGGTCTAGAATAAATCTTGAAATCTTGATCTTGCATTTTGAAAACAAAAATTATTTCGATGTGAGTCTAAAACAATTTGCTTTTGAAATCTTTCAACTCCTTGGTTATTTTCATTCTTGGAAAAGAGATTATTCGTTCTTGTGTTTGGCAATGAGGTCTTCGATGAAAATACATCCCGAGATGACCTTTTGTTTTTATAGGTTTTCAAAGTGAAGGGCTCGAGAAAAAGCTCGAGGTTTTATTTGAAAAAAAACTTGTCTCTTTTTGAACACTTATTTTTATTAACATGAATAATAATGAGTAGTTTGTTCTTGATGTCATGAATTTTATGAAAAAGCATTCTTTGCATGTTGAGAGCATTGTTTATTGTTCTAGGTTGCTTGCTTGCTTGATTAGAAAGGACTTCTACAAGCACGTAACATAGGCTGTGGTTTTTGGCTATGAAAGAAAATGATTCATAAGGCTCAAAGAGTGTTTCAGGGTTTCAAAGACTGAGGATCACTATCAACAGTTTGACTCTTGATGTCATTCATATTTTCTTTTGCCGCTCTTCTTTGATTTGCCGCTTCTTATTTTTTTATTGCTTTGTTAGGACATACTCACTTTATCTTGGATGTCACTTTTTGTAGTGATTTGAGCATGCCCCCTAGCATTTGAGTTTCTTGAGCTCTTATGCCTTTTTGGCTTTCTTGCAGCTTTTTCTCTTGCCCCCTAGTGTGGGTTGTAATCCTAGTCGGGATTTTTTTTTCATGAAAGAAAAATTATTCAGGCTCAAAAGGGGATCGCAATGGATGTATTTATTTCAAAACGTGAAAGGAATAACAAAGATGGCCTTTTCTCATTTCAAGCGCAAGCAACTATGATCAATAAACTTTGACCTCATCTAGTGTGATGGTTTGGTCTTTGCAAAGATGCATTTAATGAGTCATGAGCAACGAGTTCACTACATACCATTATTCATACATTTAAAAACACATGATTCAAGAGTCATGAGGTAAGAGTGTTTATTCATTTCTTTTTTTTCTTTTTTTTTCTTGGTTTATAATTTAGTCACCTCAATGATGGAGTTGCTTGATTCACTTGTCATTCTACAAGTAGAATATTAAAAATATCATTTTTGAATAAACATTAAATTATTTTTGAAATCAAAATGCAAGATCAATTTTTCAAAACTCCAATAGGGAAACTGATTTTGGTAAAAGAGATGAATTGCGTCTATGAGATCGCGCAAGGCTTCAAAGATGTATTTGTGAGTCTTTATAAGAAAACTCTCTCAGAAAAATGAATAATGCTTGGTCGTAAACCCAATTGAATGACAAACTCATTATTTCATTGAAACTTTGGAAAAGAAGTTTAACAATAAAGAACTTATGACAACATCTTGGGCTATGAATACTGACATGATAACATATAAAGGGGCTAAACATTTAGCAATCATTGATTGGAATTTCTGGAATCATTCATTCTTCTTGATAAAGGCATCTTTTCAACAGTCAGTTGAAGTCATATGTAGACCATTCTCTACCTACTATCACCATAGCTTTATCTTCAAGATAGTTGATTTATAGGAATTGGTGTGAAGAAATCAACTATATGAACGATAAGTGCCTTGGCAACCACCTTCAGTGTCCTTTCCTTTTTCAGTGAAACCGTTCTTCTCAGTCGGGTCAACAATCTTACCTAACCCAATGGCTTGTTCAATCCTTTCAGCTATAACAACCAGGTCAGTGAAATGTTGTGCAGAGCTTCTAACCAAGTATTCAAAGTGCGGAGCTTTAAAGGTGTTGGAAAATAAACTGATCATCTCTTTTTCCAACATGGAAGGGTTAACTTGTGCAGCTACCTCACTCCATCTCCGGGCGTATTCCCTTATGGATTCCTTGTTGTCCTTCTCCATAGCTTGCAAGCTTAACCTATCAGGGCCCACATCTATATTGAACTTATATTGCCTCATGAAGGCATCAATTAAATCCTACCATTTTTTAACCTTGGTATTATTCAACCGTATATACCAAGTGAGGGCAACGTCACTCAAGCTGTCTTGAAAGAAATGAATCAACAATTTCTCATCATCAACCACCTCAGCCATTTTGTTGCAGTATGCTTTGAGATGAGTTATAGGGCATTAAGTTCTCGTATATTTGATAAATTCTTGCATTCTAAACTTTTTCGGAATGACCACGTTGGGCACCAAACACATCTCAGCAGCCTTTATGGGATCATATAGGTGAATTCCCTCAAATGCCCTCATCCTTTACTCTATGGCAATGAATTTGTTTAGATCATCTTGTTTTACCATCTTGTCTTTTTGAGATTCCTTCTTTGTAGAATCAATGGTTAACGACGTTCTCGTGGGGTACACTGGTTGGAAATGCATGGCTTGTTGAAAATCAAATGACAAACCATTTACCCCCAGATTCTGTGAATTGAAGGGATTTACGGGCATAGGTTCATATGTGTTGCTTTTCCAGATATGTCTCTCAAGGCCTGTTCGAGTAGACTAGTAAGCCTTGCGACTTCTTCTTTAAGATTGTCCACCTCTTTTTGGTGTTGGGCTTCCAACTGGGCTCTTTCTTCGTTTTCCATTTTCTTTTTCTCAAATGATTGTTAGAGGTAGGTTTCAACGGGGAATCTATATTTCAACCTGCTTAATGTAAATCATGCAATTTATGCAAAAATGTTGATTAAAAAAAATGCGTACGAAATGCAAACTTGCCCTTCACGGGGTGACAACCTAGTAGGAAAATCCTAATTGTTGAGTGCATCAAGGGGTTGGTCATTATCTAGTTTCAAAGGGTCTCTCGCATGCTCAGTGATCATCCTTGAAAGGTCGATATGAGGCTTACAAGGAGTGTGAAGATAGAGGCCTTGAGTAATATCAGTTTGGCATATCAAACCACTTCCAAGTAAATAATCAAGTGAGAGTTGGATGGTTTCACGAGTCTTACCCAGGCTAAAACCATTGGGGTACCATTACTCCCCCACTTATCCTAGGTTGTAAAGTGTGTGCTCTCAAAGTGATGCATGGCAACATAAACAAGGATGCATGCTAAAGCAGTAAATGCAGGAAAAATAAACAAATAAACACAACAAACAAAATATCAATAATAAGACAAAAGACGAAGCTTAATCTTAAAGTCTCCAGTGGAGTCGCCATTCTGTCGCATCCGACATCGCGACGACCTTAAAAATTATCTCGATTATGGAAAAAGAATAGATTTCTGGCATCCTATTCTTTGATGGTGAATGGTCTTGTTTAAGGAGTCGCCACTTAGTATTATGGTCACTAGGAACCCTAACTGGTCAACAGAGATTCTATAGTTCGGGACTGGTTATGTAAAAGGAAAGATATTATCACCACTTAAACGTCCTGCCTGAGGCAGGCTGCATTGCTGGTCTTGTCATAAATTTAAACCGGTATTTTTATTCCTGACTCTGGCGTCAGTGAATAAACCAATAAATTTATATTATTTTTATTCATTGTATTTTATTTTATTTAGCTAGAAAAATAAAAAATTGTGTATGCGTAAAAATAATTTTTTTTATTTTTTTTATTCACTGACATCAGAGTGAGGAATAAAAAATATTGATTTAAATTTATTTTGTTTTTATAGCTACGTAATATTTACCAACGCCAGAGTTGGAAGTATCCGTAGTTAAATATTCACTTGCGCCAGAGTCAGGAATATTACACGCAGACCATCATAGCATAAACCAACAAAATATTAGCAATTTATGACATGTGGGTGTGGCCTTCCAAGCCTAAACACCTGAGTTGTTTTTTTTTGGGCAGATACACGAGCCTGTCCTCCTAGATTGCCTAGCCTCCCTTTAATTTTTTAAATTATCTTTTAATTTAAAATAAAATTCACTATAAAAAAAATTATTAAAGAATATTTAAAAAATTATCTAATTATGTCATACTTTTCATAGAAGATATAACCTTTTATGGTAATGATAACAATTATATTGTAAATTATTATATATGAATCTAATATGCAAAACATTTTAAAAACTTTTCTTATGAATATTTAATATTTATTGAGAATAAAATATACATTTTGTTAATTTTTATTGCAAATTTCTTACATGATTTTATTCTTTTTTTTTTCTACAATCGCGTTAAAATTATCAAGTTATGTTTTTTTTTTTTTATTAAAACTTGTTTTTCAGATCATGATAAGCTTTTTTTTAAAATGCATGTGATAAAAAAAACATGTTTTTTTTAAAATAAGAAATACATGAATAAGAAAAGGATGTTTTGATTGAAGAGATATATTTTTTCATCCTTAAATCAAATTATTTGAATTTTTTATGAATATTTATTTGAATTACTTTTAGTTTTTATTCTACAAACATATTACTAATAAAAAAATATGTGTCGTTTTCAAATAAAAAAATTGAATAAGAAAAAAAATATATTTATTTTCCTTATAAATAGTTATTTTAATTGCTATAAAATTAAATAAAAATAGATTTTAAAGACTATCATGCCGAAGCTTACAAGCATATTGGCTAGTTGAACCTATAACCAACCATATCATGCAAGGATGGCACTCCCTTACATCAAGTTGGGTTTGGCTAGATACCTGCCAAAGGTTGTATTTTTGTCATTCAACCCACCTTGAGCCATGACTAGAAAGGGCATAATCAGTTCTCTGTCACTTCATACCAAGAGATAGATGATAGATGGTCACCGAACTATTAATATTTAATACAATGAAAATTTAAATTTAATTAGTTCTCTGTCATTCAATGCTTCTCTCTCTGTGTGTGTTGTTCAGCTGTGGAATCTTGACATGGAGATTAATCGAAAAGAATTATGAACCAACAAATCTAGGCTTGGATTTCATACACCAATTAGGGAACCCAAATGAAGTGGTCCATGACACACACAAGAGGCCTACGTACACTGAAATATCTCAAGCCATTTTATGGGCTTTTTTTTCTTCGCAAACAAAACTGCGAGTGAAATTATATCCGAGCACGTTTAGCCAGCAGTTGTATATCTTTAAGTTTTAAGACACAATGATTGTAATCTTTGAGTTTTAATTATTTAATGAAATAGGATCATCCTTGCTGTGGAGTCCAAGATCTATTGAGCTTTTCATAGAAAAACAAATAAAAACTAATGGTCCATTGGAGGTTAGACATCGAAGAGATCTATTGAGTTTTAATTATTTTATCCATATACCTCTAATTGAATTAATTAAGTTTCTATTTGATCATTCAGATGAGAAGGAGTAGCCAAAGGGAAAAGGCTGGGGGGTGGTCGCCTGCTTGGAGAGGGAGAGTCGGTTTTCTTGTTTAGGTGAGCGGCCGGATAGATGGAGTGGGGAGAGACAGCAAAAAAACAAAAGAATTGGTTTGATCTCAATTCATCCTTATGTAATGGAGTATTGTTTTTTTTTTAAAAAATTTATCCATATACCTCTAATTAAATTAATTAAGTTTCTATTTGATCATTCAGATGAGATTTTTCTGGCAATCCACTAAAATTAATCATGTGAAAATATATTTATACTTGAATATTCGTTAAGTTTCCAAGTCAATATAATTTTTACATACAAATCACGTCACTTATTTTGGTGGTCAAGTCTAAAAATTTTGTTAGAAAAATAGATTAGAAATTCAATATATATTTATGGATAAAATTGATTCAATTAGAAATATAAAAATACCTCATTATTTAACAACATATTAAACTGGTAATCTAATAAACAATTTGGATGAGATGTTATTCATATCTTTATCGTGCCATGATTACAAGAAAAGGTTGTCGTTGAGGTTCTTATACATCAATCTAAGTTCTATATGGTTCATTAGTATTCATTACTATTTTTTTTTGTTATAATTAAAATAAATATTTATATGAAAAACAATAGTTTAAATTCTGAAAAAAAAATGGTAGATGAATTATTCTTTTCTCATTCATGTAACTTTTGTGATTTGAACAATATATGTGTTTTTTATTAGCAACACATTTTTGAATAAAAGGGGACAGCAATTAAAATAAAGGTTTGTAAAAATTTTAAATGATTGGAATAAGTATTTAAACTATATCTTCTTAATTTAAAATCTATTTTATTATTAATAAATTTAATTTTTTTTTTGTAACGAAAACATGTTTTATAATCAGAAGCAACATTGTTTAAAAATAAAAACCTATCAAAATCTTAAAAGAAAGTTTTAATAAATAAAATAAAATAAAATAATGCCTCAATATTTTGAACATGATTAAAAATAAAAAAAATTAAGTAATATTATAAAATTAACTAAAAAATATATTTAAAAAAAATATTTTCATTAAATATTCATTAGCACATTCTTAAAATTTTCTCCATATTTGTTATATAATAATTAAACAAATAATTAATAATATTACTATCAACTTATAATATTATTTAAAAAAAATAAAAAACTGAATAATAATTTATATATTATTTTATTTTGAGTTCATTTTAATCACAATAAAAAACTATTTTTTGAAAAGAAAAAAAAAAAAAACCTAAAGTGCTACCTACAACAAGAGCCCAAGCAACTAGACATAAGAGGCACAAACCTCAAGCCTAATAGAAAGAAAATAAGGTTTATGAATCTTAATTTTTTATAAGAGTAGATGATATGTTGTTGGCTATAATTTTTTTTAAAAAAATAAATGAATGACACATTATCTATATTTGTAGATAATCCATCGTGGTTAAGATTTTAGCCACCTCTTGTTGTTGAAAATTTAGGATCCAAGTTTGGAACCTCAAAAATCTATTTTTAAATTTTTTCACTTGAAAAACTCTAATAAATACTATTAAACTATATTAAACTTATTTCTAACTTTAAAACACCATTCAATCTATTAAAAAACCCAAAATTAAATCAAAAGAAATTTTTTTTCCCAAACC
>Ga0307516_10003500_pt1 | contig 20109 bp, 12 predicted proteins | sample 19_EM_MG_FD_203310 | JGI IMG/M metagenome (GOLD analysis project Ga0307516, IMG submission 203310) | Populus trichocarpa ectomycorrhiza microbial communities from riparian zone in the Pacific Northwest, United States - 19_EM | ecosystem: Host-associated > Plants > Roots > Unclassified | place...
AGTTCTGATTGGTGTAACTGACCACTACTCACCAGAATAGCAAGTGCAATAGGTAGGTCATAATGAGTTCCATCTTTAGGAAGCTCCGCCGGGGCGAGATTGATAGTAATGCGCCGGGCGGGGAATTCGAGTAGGGAATTGGCAATGGCACTTTTGACGCGCTCGCGGGCCTCGTCGATAGCCTTACTTCCGAGACCAACAATCTGTAGGGAGGGAAGGCCCTTCGTAACGTCACTTTCTACTTCTACTAGATGGCCGTCAAATCCAAGCGGCGCGACCGAAAATACTTTTGCTACTGCACTCATATTGCTTATAGTTAATCATATCTATTTTTTGGCTGCAAATAGTGCTATAATATACATATTCATGTTGGGGCTGAATTTAGCTTTCGACAGAGGGATTTTAATAGATTATTTTGCGAGCCGACTATACACGTACGTATATATTTAATTGCAAACAAACTTGCTCAAGTAGTTGAGACAGTAAAGAGCGTTCCTGCGGTATTTGCCCAGGCTTTCGTTCCAGCTAGTCTTGCTACGAACCGCGCTTAATTTAGCCGGCATTCTGCATCAGCAGGTGACATAGCGATGTGGAGTGTTATATACATGTCACTTACTTCTCGTAGGCGCAGTGGCCTAGTAGAAGGAAAATTTACCACGTGACGATTTGAATGTTTCTGTTTGTTTTTTAATTCAAAGCGTCATAAATCATTAAGACAAACTATGCTCGTAGACGAATAATCAATTACCTTTTGGACCGGGGGGCAGTACCCCGCAGCTCCACCAATTTGAATGTTTGAATCGCTCCCGGAAGGGAGTGGTTTTTGTTTTGGTCATAATAAATAAGGCAAAATAAAACAACCACCTGCGAGTAGTGGTTGTTTTTGTGGAGTTTTTGATTCGTTGTTTATTTTTGGCTTCTGTATAATTTATTTATTCAGGAGCTACCCCTATATTATGACGAGAAAGCGCTTGTGTCAATAATATTTACAAAAAAACTTTGAGTAAAAAATACTACGTGTGGACAACTCCTACGTAACCTTTCTGATGCTTGTGTGAATAAATATTTACACATGTAGGATGTATATAATTTGTTCGATTATAAAGTACTGCGACATCCAAGGTAGATGGTCAAAAGTCGGTATTAAACCCCCCCCTCTAAAAAATTAATGATTACATACAGAAATACGTTATTGATTAGTTATGTGTGCTTAACAAAAGACAGTGTAAACTAAATTAGAGCAATATGCTTGGGTAAGTAGGGGGTTGCCACGAATCTGATTGCTACGCTTATGATAAAAAATAAATTTTGATATGCTTCACTTATTATTTTTTTGAATTATAGATCCACACAGGACGAACCCTATAGAGTTTGTTGTGTGACATGCCTAATGGGTGATGTGTCACGATGGTTGTGAATATACTGGAGATCTATTCCATTCCTAAGTATTAGTAAACGAATAAATTTAAACGAAGAGAGACTAAAAGCGGTAGTCTCATATTACCAAAAATTTCAGTATCAAATTTGTAAATATGATAGCAGCGCGAGAATCAAATGTTGTCTATAAAACTATGTAGATATATGTACAACTATGACGATTTAACACCTATAAAGAATACATACAAATAAAATGATGTTTTAATAACATCTTTAAATATGTTCAATATATTGACCATAAGTAATTTGAATGCTATGGTAGACACAAGCTTTTATAAAAACAAAAAAGCAAAAAATACATTTACAATTCAATCAACTGGCTGCCGTTTTGACGGAAATTCGGTAACGACACGGGTATTAAGAACAATGATTTGCACATGCAGGTCACGCACCTTTTTTCTTGAACCTGTAAGTGGCGTTGCCGATGCTCCGCCAAATCAATGGCGTCGAGCGCGCGCAGAATAAGTACGTAGATTCTAATAGCATCTTGCTTAAGAATTAACGAAAAGTTAGCGCATGAACGATATGCCCCAGGTTTTCCTGGAGCGGTCAGTTGCCCGTAGTGGCAAACTCGTTCATTGGGACACGCGCTAAATTTTAAATATAGAGTGCATGTAGTTACCAGAAAAGAGAAGCCACTCGGGCTCTCTTTTTGAATTTAATTTTTTGGTGGTATAGTGGGAAACATGTTAAGTAGGGTAGTGGTTATTAGTGTAGTGATGGCAATTGTTGCTTTAGCTATTATCTTGCATATGACACAGCCCTCCTCTGTAGGGCCTCTCGGTATTTTAATGGTTTTTATTTTAATGTATGTGTCAGTGCTTGGCGTGCTGACTTTTTTGCTATATGCGATATCGAGAATTATTAGCAAGATGTCAGCTTCATTTACAGTCAAAAAGCCAGTTCGACCACTGAGTATGAGTCGTTCATATTATTTTTCATCTGTTGTGGCACTTGCTCCAGTGATGCTGATCGGTATACAGTCAGTAGGTAAGGTTGAGGTTTATGATGTATTACTAATTGTGTTGTTCGTGGTGATTGCTTGTGTCTATATATTGAAAAGAACGAGCTAGATTTCATGTATTTGATGAAATGATTATGCTATAATTACAGATATGGAACCTAAACTGCCTGCACCAAATCCTGGACCAGAACGGTCGTCTGCAATATATGGTCAGAATTTAGAGCAAGTATCGTTTTCGCCGAGTCCAGAAACGAATATCGAGCGACGCGTCGAACAGGTTGAGCAGCGCAGTGAAGCGGTTTCGGCAAGTGTCATGGCGACTCCTATTTTACCGCCTCCGGCTATGTATACGGAGCCGAGCACTGATCCGAATAATACACTAACTCAACCGGTAAGTAGTACACCACTTGTAGCAAATGATGATGATCTGATTGAGAAAGAATGGGTTGATCAGGCTAAAAAGATTATCATTCAAACTAAAGACGATCCGTATAGACGTGAGCAGGAAGTGGGTAAGCTGCAGGCTGATTACTTACGTAAGCGTTATGGAAGGGAGCTGAGTGCTTCATCGTAAGCGCGCGGTGAATAGATAGTATGGCGGGTTTATTCATTAGTGTATTTATCTTTATTTTTCTCGGTTCTGCCGTCGGTTTGTTTATATTTACCCAGTATCGCAAGACGCTTCGTGAGGCTAAAAACTATGAACGCGGACTCAAAATGGTCCCCATGCTTATTCATTTGCCGCCATCAAGTGATGATGTAATGGCTGGTAGTCGCGATGCTCGTGATCTTACTGAAGAAGTACTATCTCAGGCTCAGGTAATGTATAACATTATCGCGAGTACGGCTACCAGGGGATTTAAAAGTAAAATATATGGCCAGCGTCATTTGTCGTTTGAGATCGTCGCAAATGAAGGACTAGTCCATTACTATACAGTTGTCCCGTCAGTATTAATTGATGTGGTACGTCAGGCTATTGCGGCTGCTTATCCTTCTGCGCGACTTGAAGAGGTTACGGAGCATAACATTTTTAGTCAGGTTGGCAAGATGAGTGGAACGATTGGCGGTGAATTCACATTGAAGAAGAATTTTGTCTATCCAATCGCTACTTTTAAGGAGTCAAAGCGAGATGCTTCACGAGCTCTGCTTAATGCGCTATCAGCTGCTGGGCGTGAAGATGGCGTTGCTATTCAGTTAATGTTGCGTCCAGCTCGTGAAGGTTGGACTAGAAATTCAATAGCTTTAGCTGAGAAGATAACCAAAGATAAGGGCAACAAGAAATCTGGGCTGGGCGGTTTGAGGGTCTCAAAGGATTTGATGGAAGCACTCTGGAAACCGCCAGATAGTGAAGTAAAACCAGAAGATAAGCAATTAACATCTCTGGAACAGGCTACCGTTGAAGCTATTGAAGAAAAAACGCGCTACCCAGGTTACGAGGTACTTATTCGTGTGGTTGTTTCCTCAAACACGGCGACACACTCACAGTCACTATTGAAAAATGTCGTAGCGGCTTTTGCACTGTTCGATTCGCCAAGTCACAATGGCTTTAAATTTGCGGTTACAAAAAATGTGGAAGAATTAGTGACTGCCTATATATTCCGATTCTTTCCTCAGACCATTACACAAAATGTACTCAACAGTGTTGAGTTGGCGACTATTTTTCATTTACCTGATCAAAGTAATATCCCCACCTCTCAAGTGTTGAGACAAATGTCAAAACAAGTTGATGGTCCAACGCAACTTATGGACGAGGGCTTTTTACTCGGGTATAACGAATTTCGTGGGGTAAAGAAGCCAATTCGCCTAAGTACAAACGACCGTCGCCGTCACACGTACGTGATTGGTCAAACAGGTACCGGTAAGTCGGTTCTTCTTGAAAACTTGGCATTTCAGGACATGATGGATGGTAGAGGGTTTGCTTTTATTGATCCGCACGGTGATTCGGTTGAAGCACTTCTCGGTAAGGTGCCAAAAGAGCGAGTAGAGGATGTTATTTATTTTAACCCTGGTGACATGAGTAATCCAATAGGATTAAACATGTTTGAGTTCGATAGTCCTGACCAAAAGGACTTTTTGGTGCAGGAAGCAATTAATATGCTTTACGGTCTCTATGACCCAGGACACACTGGTATAGTTGGCCCACGTTTGGAGCATATTTTCCGGAATTGTGCATTGTTGTTGATGTCCGATCCTAACGGAGGTACGTTTATTGATATTCCAAAGCTTCTAATCGACGAGGAGTTCATGAAGAGTAAACTCAAGTATGTAACAGATCAAACCGTGCTCGACTTTTGGACGAAGGAATTTCCAAATTCGCAAAAATCGAATGAATCGGGTGAAGTTGTCAGCTGGGTAGTGAGTAAGTTTGGACCGTTTATTTCTAATGATGCAATGCGTAATATAATTGGTCAAACCAAGAGCGGTTTTAATTTGCGTGAAATCATGGATAATAAAAAGATTCTGCTTGTAAATCTAAGTAAGGGTAGAATGGGTGAATTAAATTCCAAGCTACTCGGCATTATATTCGTAATGAAATTTCAGGCCGCAGCGATGGGTCGAGCTGACATGTCGGAAGATCAGCGAACTGATTTTTCACTCTATGTTGATGAGTTTCAGAACTTTGCTACTGATAGTTTCGAGTCGATTTTATCAGAGGCCAGAAAGTATCGCTTGAATCTTATCATGGGAAACCAGTTTATGACACAACTGACCGATAAAATTCGTGAAGCTATTATTGGTAATGTTGGAACAGTGATTAGCGGTCGCATTGGCATTACTGATGCGGAGATGATGGTCAAAAAGTTCGCTCCAACGTTTGACGCCGAAGATCTTACTAAAATGCCAAACTACCAGTCTGTCACTAGCGTGATGATTAATAACGTACCATCGGCACCGTTTAGTATGTCGTTTCTGCCACCGATGGGGCAAACTAACGTCCAACTTAGTGATGCCCTTAAGCGTCTCTCTGCTGCTAAATATGGTAAGCCGCGGGCACAGGTTGAGAAGGATATCTTCATTCGACTTGGAGCCGCCGAGGCTGAGAAGAAGGCCAAGGCTGAACAGGTGAAAAAAACACAACAACAGCGCATGACCGGTATGAACACCGGAGGTGCTGGCTCATCGTTCTTGGACGAATGGTTGGCGAAACGTAGCAAGATCAGTACGTCAGGAGCTGCTCTAGCGCCGACAAAGCCGATCGCGAGCCAGGAGGTGGTATCGTCCACTCCGCCTACGTCTAGAGCGTCGTCTGTGGTGTCACCTAGCGCAACAAATTCGCTGGCGTCTCCAGTGGTGGTTAATTCGCCTACGGATATTAGCAATCCGTTCATACCTCGATCGTCAGCTCAGCCCCAGACTCCGGCGATAACCCCTGCCGCTCCTTCTGTTAGTGAAAACGGTCTTCATCTTCGTGGTGATAACGTAAATCATGATAGTGAAATTTCCATCAAACTCCGATAACCATCACTGAGGCATGTTTTATTAGATTGCAGTTCGCATATAAGGCATTCTGGAGCGGATAAAACTATAGAGGGGGCTTACGAAAGAACTATTTTCGTCCTGTAATCATGACTTTAAGAAAGTCGTAGATAATACCAATAGCCCACCCAACCACGAACGCACCAATTGTTTCAAAGCCTGATAAACGATAGTCAAGATTCTTAGCAACCAAGTACACGACTAAGGTTAAAACAAAGGCGAACACTGCGCCGGAAAGCATGGCGTTAGGTCTCGCAATAGTGTTGCCAGCTACATCGCTAACTTTCTCAATGGTTCTATTATGAATAATTTTGCTGAAAGTTCGACTTGGTCCTGACATCTGACTCTGTACCTCGTGCATCGTTGCGTTAAAGCTGGCATCGCGTTCTGCTTTACCAATAGGGCCAACCTTGCGTCGTTCAGCAGGGGATGGTTGTCTCTCTGTTGCTTCCTGGTGTTTATGCTCAAGATCTATTTTTGTGGCTTGTTCAAGGGCTTCGTGACGGGCGTTGTCGACGTCCTTCTCATGAGATTGCTCACCGACCTTTTCGTGCATTTCACGTATTCGATCTCGCTGTTGTTCGCCAGCTCGCTCTATTGTATCTGAACGTTTATGTTCTGGACTAAAACTGATTTTTTCTCTGTTATCACTCATATCCACCCCATCGATCTCATTAAATTGTTCCAGCGTTAAGGTCGCGGCGAATCAGGCGAACCTCTTTTTTAACCTGTCGGCTGCGGACGTAGAAGTAAACGACCACGGCAAGGACACTGCCAGCGAATAAGATATTTTCACTCGCTCCAGTATGAGGCAGCTGCTCTACTACCTGCTCAACAACCTTTGGTGCGGGGCAGTTGACCATTGTTACGGTATGGTTAGTGCCAAAGTCATTTACCATTTTGCAGTTATATGATTCAGGGTTGCCAAGACTCTGCGGCGTGGCGGGGATGGTCGACTTTACCTGAACACTGATTATCTTTTCGATAGTATCACCTGGTTTAATAGTGACTGGTGGCCACACAATCGTGTTGACACGTTCTACCGGAGATCCGTCTTCTCTTGTAAGGAGTCGACCTCCGCCGGTATCGATTATATCGGCGTATTCAAGTACGTCAGCTAAGTTGTCTTCTATTGTATATTGCCCTGTCGTTGTCCCTACGTTCTTGACAGATATTCTATATTCTAATCTATCTCCAGGCTGAACTGTTGTGTTATTCGCATCGGCAACGAGCTGAGAGGTATTCTTTACCATTTTAGTTTCTTTGAAAGCAGAGTGACAATCGTTATCTTTATACCAGATTGTTTTATTTTCTTCACATGGCTTACATTCGGGGCTGCTTACAGGATACTCTGGATTAACCACACAGCGCGCCTCAGGAGCAACTGTTAGGGCTTTTTGACATGTAGTTCCTGTTTTTGCTCCGACACTTGTATTTACGGTGACGCTTGCAGTGTAGTTGCCGTCTTTTGTGAATTCATACGTAAATACATTTGTTTTACCCGTACTTACCTGATTCTTTGTTGTAATGACTGCACCCTTACTGTCCTTAACGACATATGCATAGCCTGTAATTGTGGCACCATTACTTGTCGAAGCGGTAGCAGTGAAGCTGAACTTTGTACGAGTAATCGGAGTGATAATAAGAGTTGAACAGGTGGCTGCTGGGGGGGCGGGTGGAGGGGGTGGCAATGTGATATAGGCTACATTACCACAGCCGCTCATGATTGCGAACCACTTACCATCAACTGCTCGCTTACCGACTATTGCGGTATAGTCAGAACCATGAGGGATTGACCAGGATGTCGAGTCCCATTTTGAGAGCAGACTTGAGTATACAGTTGTTGATGTGCCTGGGATTACATGTGCTGTGCGCTCAAATTCCGCCTTTGATCGTCCGGTACTTTGGATTTTATTATCCTGATCTTTTGAATTGATCGTTTGCATGTTACCGTTGACGATATCTTGGCGAGTAACGCCAAAATATCCGTAGATTTGCTGAAGATCTCTATGGCCAGCGGTGTCTTTATTGCGATCGTAGATATCAAGGAGCTCTTTTTTGTCTTTAAAGCCGCCATAGATAATATTGTTGCCGTCAGCGGCATTAGCTGATTCTGGAGGTGTAAAGACCGCGAAGCTCTGCACAACAAGAGCCAGAGCTGTAAAAATTAGCCCAACACGTCTCGTTGCCTCTTCCTTACGCAGCCGCTTGGCGTAAAAGCCTAATTGACCCACCAGTGCTGGACTGAAGGCTAAGTTTGAAACAATCTTTCTAAACATTTTTTGTTTACCGCTTCTTTTTTGTTTATCACATCTCTTAGGTCTTAGATTAGCATAAGAAATATGTTCAATGCAATAGCTTGAGTGAACACAAATTGTTCTGTATAATAGAATAAATGTAAATAGCTGAAATGTCTGAATAGTGAGGGAAAATGGCTAAACAAAAAATTGACGACGGTTCTTATACGGGTTCGCAGATCCAAGTACTTGAAGGGTTGGAACCAGTACGTAAGCGTCCAGGGATGTATATAGGTAGCACTGGTTATGACGGTGTTCACCACTTAGTTAAAGAGATTGCGGATAATGGAATTGACGAAGCGATTGCAGGGTATGCAAGTAAAGTTATAGTAACCATCCAGGCAGATGGTGGAATCAGGGTTTACGACAATGGTCGTGGTATTCCTGTTGATAAAAATGAAAAGACTGGCAAAAGTACTCTCGAGACAGTGCTGACAGTGCTTCATGCCGGCGGTAAGTTCGGCGGCGGTGGCTACAAGGTGTCTTCAGGTCTTCACGGTGTTGGTTCAAGCGTTGTTAACGCTCTTTCTACAAAGTTGGTAGCTGAAATCGGTCGTGACGGTAAGCTTTATAGACAAGAATTTGCCATAGGTGTTCCTCAAGGAGAGGTGAAGGTCGTAGGCAAGTCGACTGAAAATGGAACAGCAATTACGTTCTATCCAGATCCAGTTATTTTTAAAGAAACGGTCGAATTTGACTATAAGTGGGTTGTTAATTATTTACGCCATCAGGCGTACCTGACAAAGGGTATATACGTTGCTGTACGGGACGAACGTACAAAAGAACGATGTGCATTTTACTTTGAAGGTGGCATCAAGAGCTACGTAAAACATCTGAACATTGGTAAAGATGTTGTTTCTGACAGTATTTTTTATGTTGAACGCCAAGTTGAAGATTCAATGGTTGAAGTGGCAGTGCAATATAATGAAACGTTTGCGGAACTCGTAAAGCCGTTTGCTAACAATGTTTTGACGCCTGATGGAGGTACTCACATTGTTGGTTTCCGCTCGGCTTTAACACGAGTTATAAACGACTATGCTCGTAAGAGTAGTTTGCTAAAAGAAAAAGAAGATAATCTGACAGGTGATGATATCCGCGAAGGACTTACTGCCGTTATCCTTGTGAAGCTTCCTGATCCCCAATTTGAAGGTCAGACGAAGAACAAGCTTGGTAACCCTGAGGTTCGTCGATATGTCGAGCAGGTAATGAATGAGTACTTCTCTTACTATCTTGATGAAAACCCTGCGGTTGCTAAGAAGATTGTCGGTAAAGCACTTCTCGCAGCTCGTGCTCGTAAAGCAGCTCGTGCAGCTCGTGACAATGTGATTCGAAAGGGTGCACTTGACGGACTAAGTCTTCCAGGTAAGCTATCTGACTGTTCAAGTAAAAACCCTGCCGATTCAGAACTTTACATCGTAGAGGGTGATTCAGCCGGTGGTTCAGCTAAATCAGGTCGTGATAGTAAGACTCAGGCCATTTTGCCACTGCGTGGTAAGGTGCTGAACGTTGAACGTGCTCGACTTGACCGCATGCTTAACAATAATGAGATCGTAAGCCTTATTAAGGCCATGGGCGTGGGGATTAGTGATCAGTTTGATATTAGCGGACTTCGATATCACCGAGTTATCATTATGACCGATGCCGATGTGGATGGTTTGCACATTGCGACGCTATTATTGACGTTCCTTTTCCGATATATGCAAGAGGTTATCGATGGCGGCTACGTCTACTTGGCAAAACCTCCGTTGTTCTTATTACGACAAGGTACGAAAAAGTATTATGCTTATAGTGACGAAGAGCGAGACTCAATTCTTCAGACACTTATTGCAGAACGACGCGCAAGGGGCACTGCTATTGATGAGACGGCCGATGTTATTAAGCAAGCTGGTATCACGCTCTTGCAACGTTACAAGGGTCTAGGTGAAATGGACGCCGAGCAGCTCTGGGATACTACTATGAACCCTGAAAACCGTGTATTGGTTCAGGTAAAGGTTGAGGACGCAGAGAAAAGTGATGCAATTTTTACAAAGTTAATGGGTGACCAAGTCGATCTTCGCAAGAGCTTTATCCAAAGCCGTGCCAAGTCACTGAGTCTAGAGGATCTGGATATTTAATCATGGAAGACGAGATTATCGACACAAATGTACCAATTGAAGGTGATATTGTACCAGTGGTGCAGACTCACTCACGACAGGTAGAGGACCGGTCGGTTGAAGATGTGATGGAAGACAGCTTCATGAAATATTCAATGAGTGTGATCATTGAACGTGCGTTACCAGATGTGCGTGACGGTATGAAGCCGGTTCACCGTCGTATTTTATACAGCATGGGTGAACAGAACTTGCGTCCAGGTGGACGCTTCTTGAAGAGTGCTCGTATTGTCGGTGACGTGATGGGTAAATACCACCCTCATGGCGACTCGTCAATCTACTTCTCGATGGTTCGTCTTGCTCAGGACTGGGTAATGCGGTACCCGCTTGTTAACGGTCAAGGTAACTATGGCTCAATGGACGGGGATCCTCCAGCGGCCAGTCGTTATACTGAAGCTAGGCTTGGGCGTGCTGGTAACGAGCTATTGGATGACCTTGATAAGGATACGGTTAATTTTACAGCAAACTATGACGGCTCTGAACAAGAACCCTCTGTTCTACCGGCTAAACTACCAAATCTTCTTCTTAACGGCCAAATCGGTATTGCTGTCGGTATGGCAACTAATATTCCGCCACATAACCTTGGTGAGCTTGTTGATGCAACAGTTCACTTGATTGACAACCCTGAAACAACGACGATTGACGACCTTCTCAAGTATGTTAAAGGTCCCGATTTCCCAACTGGTGCGATCGTATATGGCGGTAGTCCAATGAAACAAGCCTACCAAACTGGGCGTGGAAGCGTAATGATCCGTGCTGTAACGAATATCGAAGAGACTAAGAAGGGGCGTAGCCAGATTATTGTTACGGAAATGCCGTATGGTGTAAATAAAGCAACGCTTATTGAGAAAATAGCTGAACTTCATAAAGAGAAGAAGATTCTCATTAGTGATCTCCGCGACGAAAGTGCTCGTGGTAAGGTTCGTGTGGTGATTGAGCTTCGTAAGGACGCATATCCAAAGAAAGTATTAAACCAACTCTTCAAGCTAACTGCTTTACAAACGAGTTTTCATTACAACATGCTTGCTCTAATCGATGGTATCCAACCGAAAGTGCTTGGCTTACATGAAATTCTTGACGAATTTATCAAGCACCGCCAAGTAGTTGTTCGTCGTCGTACGGAATTCGAACTTAAGGCTGCTAAAGCTCGAGCGCATATCCTTGAAGGCTACAAAATAGCACTCGATCACATTGATGAGGTTATCCGGATTATCCGTGCGAGCAAGACGAGTGAAATTGCCCAGGCGTCACTTATCGAGGCCTTTGGCTTGTCGGAGATTCAATCTCAGGCGATTCTTGCGATGCAACTTCGCCGTCTCACAGGTTTAGAGCGTGACAAGATTGAGAACGAGCTCCGTGAATTACTCGAACTGATTGCGAAGCTTGAAGCTATCCTGGCAAGTGAAAGTGAAATTCTACGGATTATCAAAGAAGAACTGCTCGAAATGAAAGATAAATATGGCGACGACCGTCGTTCACAGATGATCAATCATGAGCTTGGTAAGTTCAGTGATGAAGAACTCATTCCTGAAGAAGAGTCTGTTATATTACTTACAACAGAAAACTACATCAAACGAACGCTTGTCAGTGAATATAGACGTCAGAACCGCGGCGGCAAGGGCAAGCGAGGGATGACAACCAAGGAGGAAGATGTAATCGATCAGTTGGTTCCAGCGAGTACGCACGATTATCTTCTATTCTTTACCAATAAGGGTCGTATTTTCCGTCTCAAGGCTTACGAGGTGCCAGCTGCTGGCTTGCAAGCCAAGGGTGTTGCTGCGGTCAACCTCTTGCAGCTTCAACCAGAAGAGAAGATCACTTCGATTATTCGTCATGCAAAGGATGCGAGTGATGAAGGCTATCTCTTCATGGCGACCAGTAAGGGAACCGTCAAGAAAACTCCTCTCAAGGACTATGCCAATATTCGTACTAACGGATTGATCGCAATCAAACTTGATGATGGTGATGAGTTACGATGGATAAAAAAGACAACAGGCGATAATGATGTAATTGTATCAACATCTGCTGGACAAGCGGTTCGATTTAATGAGTCAGACGCTCGTCCAATGGGTCGTGCTGCTCGAGGAGTACGAGGTGTTCGCCTTCGTCCAAATGACTGGGTAGTGGGAATGGACATCGCTGACGATGAAGCACGTACCTTACTCGTTATTAGCCAGAAGGGCTACGGTAAGATTACCAAGGTGTCTAACTTCCCAAGCCACAAGCGGGGTGGTGTTGGTATCAAGGCTGCCGTAGTGACAGCTAAGACCGGTCCGATCATATCGGTTCGCACAGTAGAGCCAGATGCAAGTGAGGTATTGATGATATCTAATAACGGTCAGACTATTCGAGTTGGCCTCAAGGATATTCCAACACTTGGCCGCACTACTCAAGGTGTTCGTATTATGCGTATGGCTGAAGGCGATGCCGTGTCGTCACTAGGTTTAATGCCTGAACAGACCCCAGTAACCGAAGAGGAAGAGGCTTAGGACTATGGAACTACTTTCCCCCTATATAATTGCTGTTATTACCGCATGGTTAGTGGCTCAAGGAGGAAAGTATCTTATTATCGCAATTAGGCAGCGTCGTTTCGATCATATTCGTCAGCTGTATTTATCCGGTAATATGCCAAGTGCACATGGGGCTAGTGTTATGGCTGTTGTGACAGTTATAGCACTACGCGACGGCGTACATTCAGGTCTATTCGGACTGGCGATACTGTTCGCTGCTATCGTTATGTATGATGCAATTATGGTTCGTCGCTCCTCGGGGGAGCAGGGAGCGGCTATCCAGCAGCTTATTAAGGAGCAAAAAAGCGCAATTCCACTACCACGGGCGGCTAAGGGTCACACCCCTGTGGAAGTGGTTGTTGGGGCGCTTTTAGGGATCATAATAGGCGTAGTTGTCTTTTTAGCTACAAAGTAATCTCAAATTACCCTTGACGATAGTCCGATCCGTAAGGTATGCTAATGAACAGTCTGGTCGCAAGAAACGCGATAAACAATTGTGGAGTTGAACAGATCAAATGAACTTTGACAATTTAGTTGTGCATATATATCATCGTCAATTACATTTTATGTTGATCTAACAACTTCGGTTGTTAGTCATTTTTATGGAGAGTTTGATCCTGGCTCAGGATGAACGCTGGCGGAGTGCCTAATACATGCAAGTCGAGCGGCAGCACGAGTAGTTTACTACTTGGTGGCGAGCGGCGGACGGCTGAGTAACGCGTGGGAACGTGCCCCAAAGTGAGGAATAACTGCCCGAAAGGGTAGCTAATGCCGCATATGATCTTCGGATTAAAGTATTTATTACGCTTTGGGAGCGGCCCGCGTCCGATTAGATAGTTGGTGAGGTAAAGGCTCACCAAGTCGACGATCGGTAACTGGTCTGAGAGGATGATCAGTCAGACTGGAACTGAGACACGGTCCAGACTCCTACGGGAGGCAGCAGTAAGGAATCTTCCACAATGGACGAAAGTCTGATGGAGCAACTCCGCGTGCAGGATGAAGGCCCTCGGGTCGTAAACTGCTTTTATGAGTGAAGAATATGACGGTAACTCATGAATAAGGGTCGGCTAACTACGTGCCAGCAGCCGCGGTCATACGTAGGACCCAAGCGTTATCCGGAGTGACTGGGCGTAAAGAGTTGCGTAGGTGGTTAGTAAAGTGAATAGTGAAACCTGGTGGCTCAACCATACAGACTATTATTCAAACTCACTAACTCGAGAATGGTAGAGGTAACTGGAATTTCTAGTGTAGGAGTGAAATCCGTAGATATTAGAAGGAACACCAATGGCGTAGGCAGGTTACTGGACCATTTCTGACACTGAGGCACGAAAGCGTGGGGAGCGAACCGGATTAGATACCCGGGTAGTCCACGCCGTAAACGATGGATACTAGCTGTTGGAGGTATCGACCCCTTCAGTAGCGAAGCTAACGCGTTAAGTATCCCGCCTGTGGAGTACGGTCGCAAGACTAAAACATAAAGGAATTGACGGGGAGCCGCACAAGTAGCGGATCATGTTCTTTAATTCGATGATAACCGATGAACCTTACCAGGGTTTGACATCCTTGGAATTTTGCCGAAAGGCGAGAGTGCTTTATTGAACCAAGTGACAGATGATGCATGGCCGTCGTCAGCTCGTGTCGTGAGATGTTTGGTTAAGTCCATTAACGAGCGCAACCCTTGTGATTAGTTGTATTTTTCTAATCAGACTGCCCCGGCAACGGGGAGGAAGGAGGGGATGAGGTCAGGTCAGTATTTCTCTTACACCCTGGGCTAGAAACATGATACAATGGTTAGTACAATGCGCAGCGAAGCCGCGAGGTGGAGCAAATCGCATCAAAACTAATCTCAGTTCGGATAAGAGGCTGAAACTCGCCTCTTTGAAGTTGGAGTTACTAGTAATCGCAGATCAGCATGCTGCGGTGAATACGTTCCCGGCTCTTGTACACACCGCCCGTCAAACCATGAAAGTCACCAACACCCGAAGTCCGATTCGTCGGCCTAAGGTGGGGGGGATGATTGGGGTTAAGTCGTAACAAGGTATCCGTACCGGAAGGTGCGGATGGATTACCTCCTTTCTAGGGAGAGTTATGCCAGCAATACGAGTAATCTATTGCTGAAGCTAGGTCGGTCTTGTTATTGTGATGAGCTTACACAATAACGTTTGTTCTTTTCGGAGAACAAGACTAAGTTCAAAAAAACTTGTAAACGACGATGAATATATGCACAACTAAGTTGCCAAATGGCTAATAAAAAACCTCCGATTTTGCTCGGAGGTTTTTTATGGTTGCAAATACTATGCGCTACCTGGGAAGAGAAGACTGAAAAAAGCCCTAAGTAGCATAGTATGGAGGTTTAACATAACAAGAAAGCCAACGCCACAAGTAATAAAGGCCCACAGCTTGGCCCTATCATAGCTGGAGACACCGCCAGCGAAGTTGTTGGCAATAACTTGGTGCCAGCGCACGAAGGTAATACCCGCAGCCAGAATTAAGAGGCCGATAAAGAAGGATCCGATACTAAACTCGTATGTCATGAGGTTATTATACCCTTGCCACCAAAGTTAATCTACGGTAAAATATATAAAGTTCGCAACATGCGGGGATATAGCTCAGTTGGCTAGAGCACCTGCTTTGCAAGCAGGGGGTCCAGGGTTCGAGTCCCTGTATCTCCACCACGAGGGGTGAACCAGGCGAAAGTCTGGGACACTCCACCAAGAAATTGCGTGAGGCGAATGTACATTAGACAGATAGATCATATAGGGGCGCTTAGCTCAGTTGGCTAGAGCACCTCGTTTACACCGAGGGGGTCGGGGGTTCGAGCCCCTCAGCGCCCACCATGAATTTATCTACAAAACAATCAAGCATTCACTGAATACGTGGGCGACTAGCTCAGCTGGTTAGAGCGCGTCACTGATAATGACGAGGTCGGAGGTTCAAGTCCCTCGTCGCCCACCAGTTCAGCGGATGCTTTTTTGTTTTACACGAGGAAAATAAAAAACGATAAAACTGTACTTACATAGGACTAAAAAGACTACAGGTCTTTTATCACGTACTTTTTATCGCCTTTCACACTCTCTCGCATGTAACGCTGTGCTTTCTTTAAGCCTGCTTGCACGGCTATATTTAAAACTGTTCGCCAATCCTCTCTAGTATGAGCCTTTTTGTACTCCTCACTGAATACAGTCGTCTGATCAATAGCTCGTATCATTTCTTTTAGTTGTTTGAGCCCGAGGGAAGGAAATTCTTCCGGAATGGCTAGCAACATATTAGCTTCGTGCATAAGACGTATGACATCACTTTCCATCGCTGCGCTTCTCTCAATATCGGCAGCCCATGCCGAATCACGCGTAAATACTTCACCAAGCCTTTTTGCAGAAGCTGTCTCGCATTTTGTTTCATCCAATGCGTATAGTTCTTCTAAGGCCCAGGCTAAGTCTTCGATGGTTCTACGTGCGGACACTTTTGAGTGCCCCAATTCATTGACTACTTCCGAACTAGCATTTTCTAGACGTGATTTCAGATAGATAAGTCTACCTGAAAGTATAGCAACCTTGTTCTTGCTAGAAAGCAAGACTGAGCTGTCAAGTGTGTTGCCCGGCCTGTTGACGTATGATTCTTCAAGGCTTATTTTCTCTTCGATCTCAGCAATTTGCCTTTCCAGGTCTGCCCGCCACTTTTCTGCGAACCCCTCTCTGTATTTGTCATCTTCTAACTGGGCGATTCGTTCGCGTGCCGCTTGCGCGTCTTGAACTGTATCGAGGGCTTCGAGGATGTGCACCTCTCTTTGGGTAGGTTCTTGCTGTTCGTCCATTTTTGGATGTATCTCGGGATTTTTAATATCTCCATGCGACTGAGTTGTTTCATTTCGTTCCATGGGTATGGTCTCCTTAATTTTTTATACCGAGACGATAGCTAGGTAGTTACTTCCAATATACTAGATAAAGATAGGGATATAAATAGATGTAAAATGGTGATGATATAGAGTCTGTTGTTGAACGGCAAGAATGCGCATCAGATTTCATAAAAAGTCCTTGCAAAAGAAACATCTGTAGGGTATAGTTACTAACAGATAAGCGAATGTTCAATATGAACCTCTGGCGATGTGTGGTAAAGAAGCAAATCGTACGGGGTTTTCTTTATTGCAAAAGAAACAACATGAAACCACTTTACAGTATGCGAGACTAAGTGGTACGATAACAAAGCTTGAGAACAGAAGAGGCGTAGGCTGAGGCCCACGAGTAAATGTGTTCTCAACGTGTGAGACTGCAAGTTTTTTGACAATTTGGTTAGTAAGAAAATAAAGATTGACGGCAGTAATTGGTATTTTCCAATTACTAGTTAAGTCAATGCATAAAAAGGTACTCAAGAGCACACAATGGATGCCTAGACGTATATTACCGATGAAGGACGTGGAAGACTGCGAAAAGTCTCGGAGAGCTGTCAACAAGCTTTGATCCGGGAATATCCGAATGGGGAAACCCAATATGATTCATCTCATATTACTTTTACCTGAATATATAGGGTAGATAGAGGGAACCGACTGAACTGAAACATCTTAGTAGGTCGAGGAATAGAAAATAAATAATGATTCCGGGAGTAGTGGCGAGCGAAACTGGAAGAGCCCAAACCTTACAAGTTTCTTTAGTAATAAAGATAAGTTTAATAGACGAATGCTTCTAAGGGGTTGTGAAATAACACGAGACCAAGTCAAAGTACTGAAAGTTTACTTTCAGGAATTTGACTTGCGATAACGGACTATTAATCTGTTAGTAAGGTAAGAAATTTGCGTGGTTAGCGGAATAGTTTGAATGACTATCCAAAGAACGTGAAAGACGTGTACGCGAAAACGACGCTGACCTTATACGTGTTTTTTCGAGTAGGGCGGGGCACGAGAAACCCTGTCTGAATCCGGCTGGACCACCAGCCAAGGCTAAATATATTATACGATCGATAGTGAACTAGTACCGCGAGGGAAAGGTGAAAAGAACCCCGGGAGGGGAGTGAAATAGATCCTGAAATTGTGTGCTTACAAGGAGTCGGAGCAGATTTATTCTGTGACGGCGTGCTTTTTGTAGAACGATCCAGCGAGTTAATTTCCAGTGCAAGGTTAAGTCAAGTGACGGAGCCACAGTGAAAGCGAGCCTGAATAGGGCGAATAAGTACTGGGAATTAGACCCGAAACCGGGTGACCTAACCATGGGCAGGTTGAAGCGACAGTAACATGTCGTGAAGGACCGAACCGTCGTACGCAGCAAAGTGCTCGGATGACCTGTGGTTAGAGGTGAAATGCCAATCGAACTCGGAGATAGCTGGTTCTCCTCGAAATAGCTTTAGGGCTAGCGTCAATTAATTAGCCAACGGGGGTAGAGCTCTGTAAAGGACTGGGGGGAGCAATCCTACCCACCCTTAACAAACTACGAATACCGTTGGTGGTACATTGGCAGTTAGAACGTCGGGGCTAAGCTCGGCGCTCGAAAGGGAAACAGCCCAGACCATCGTCTAAGGTCCCTAAATATATACTCAGTGGGAAACAAGGTGAGATTTCTTAAACAGCTAGGATGTTGGCTTAGAAGCAGCCATTCATTTAAAGAGTGCGTAACAGCTCACTAGTCAAGAGATCTTGCGTGGAAAATGTAACGGGGCTCAAGTATATTACCGAAGACATGGATGCATAATTTATTATGCGTGGTAGAGGAGCGTTCCTATCTGCAGTGAAGCTGGACTGGAAAGTACAGTGGAGCGTTAGGAAGTGAGAATGCTGGAATGAGTAACCATAAGACATGTGAGAATCATGTCGGCCGTAAGAGCAAGGTTTCCTGAGCCATGGTAATCATCTCAGGGTTAGTCGGGCCTAAGCCGAGGCGCATAGCGTAGGCGATGGACATCAGGTTAATATTCCTGAACCGGTTATAAATTGTACACTGTTCACGGTGAAGTAGTCGAAGCGGATTCATGGTATGTATCCGTCCAACCTAGCGGGAACGCAAAGGGAGTGAAAGTTAGCCTTCGGGCTGACGATTTTGATCAAAGCACTGGCTAGAAAAGCAGATGTACGCGTGTTTATAGCCGCCCGTACCGCAAACCAACACAGGTGCTCGAGTCGAGTAGACTCAGGCTTACGAGAGAACCTTCGCTAAGGAACTCGGCAATACAGCGACCGTAACTTCGGGATAAGGTCTGCCCCCACATCTAACGATGTGAGCCGTGTTCAACTAACTTGGTGAAAGGTGGTTAAAAAACGCGATAGTAACACCTAAAAGCAGTTGCTATCGTTAGTGAGTACGCTCGTTTCAAACAGTAATATGTTTGAAACAATATGAGCGACAAATCCTTTTTTATGAACCACAATTTTTTACTGAGATAGACAAATCATGATTGATTTAATGTCATTATAGCGAAAGTTATAATGATTCTTGAGCACGACCTCTCGCATCCTTGGATGTGGGGGCCGCAGCAAAAGAGCCCACGGAACTGTTTACCAAAAACACAGGTCTCTGCTAATTCGAAAGAAGATGTATAGGGGCTGACTCCTGCCCGGTGCCGGAAGGTTAAGGGGAGTGCTTTACGGTGCGAACTGAAGCCCCGGTGAACGGCGGCGGTAACTATAACCGTCCTAAGGTAGCGAAATTCCTTGTCAGGTAAGTTCTGACCCGCACGAATGGAGTAATCATGTGGGCACTGTCTCAGCGAAGGACTCGGTGAAAGTGCATTGGCGGTAAAGATGCCGTCTGTCCGTACCAGGACGAGAAGACCCCATGGAGCTTTACTACAGCTTTACATTGATCCGGGTTACAACATGTGTAGAATAGGTGGGAGCCTTTGAAGCAGATACGCTAGTATTTGTGGAGGTGCCAAGTGAAATACCACCCTTGTTGTGATCTTGATCTCACCGTCACCATTATCTGGTGACGGGACCGTGTATGGTGGGTAGTTTAACTGGGGCGGTTGCCTCCTAAAGAGTAGCGGAGGCGTTCAAAGGTTGGCTAACTTCGGATGGAAATCGAAGTGATAGTGTATGCGCATAAGCCAGCTTGACTGTGAGAAGTACATTTCAAGCAGAGACGAAAGTCGGAGCAAGTGAACCGCTTTACGTACATTTATGTACATGAACGTGGGATCGAAAGCGAAAACGGATAAAAGTTACCCTGGGGATAACAGGCTTATAGCGCCCAATAGTTCACATAGACGGCGCTGTTTGGCACCTCGATGTCGGCTCATCACATCCTGGAGGGGGAGCACCTTCCAAGGGTTCGGCTGTTCGCCGATTAAAGTGG
>Ga0307516_10003501_pt1 | contig 20105 bp, 22 predicted proteins | sample 19_EM_MG_FD_203310 | JGI IMG/M metagenome (GOLD analysis project Ga0307516, IMG submission 203310) | Populus trichocarpa ectomycorrhiza microbial communities from riparian zone in the Pacific Northwest, United States - 19_EM | ecosystem: Host-associated > Plants > Roots > Unclassified | place...
GTGCCCACCCTTGAACTTTATAATATCGTCCACAAGGCCAAACAATGATGGGATGGAAAAGAATAGATAGTTTGTTTAATAAGATGAGAGAGGCATAGTTGATAAGATCAAAGAGATAAGATAAGAAGAGGCTGAGGGGCTGTTCCATAACACAACCAAACTGAAGTGTTGGATAGTTCATTTGATAAGATGAGAGAGGCATGGTTGATAAGATGAGATGAGATAAGACAAGAGGCTGTTCCATAACACAGAATGTCAAAAATATTATCACTCAATTCTGTCTGTCTAGAGTACAAATGTCCTGACTTTATACCTAGAGAGTCTTCATGTGATAACATAGTTAAGGAACAGGGGAATTCAAGTAGAATGATGAGATAAAAGATAGGTCCACAAAGATGTGACCAGAGTATGCAATACTTGATAAAGTCCATAAATCATCAGGGAGATAGAGAGAGACCATTCAGGTGTGAAATGGTGGTAAGGAACATAGATAGGAACATGAAAGAGATCAGGAATGGGGGCATTCATGGATGAATGAGGTGGTGTGTGAGTAGAGATGCACTGAGAGTGAGTCAGGTACCACACATCCATTACACTGACACTTGCTCATTGATTGACAGTGTGGTGAAAAATTACTCTGATATGCATACATATTATCGTGTGCTATATACTACAACCAATGAACCCATTCCCCAGAAAACTTCTACAAGCACCACACCTGCATTCACCCGAACAAGCATACTGGTGGTTGATATCCACATGCAAGACAACCAGGATATCCATTGGTCATTGCCGAATCGCAGGTGTTCATGGCTTTAGGGGTAGATGGGGACATTGTTTCCGACTAAGCGTCGCTTCCAGATTCGCAAATGGACAGGAGCAACGTATCCAAACTAATGAATGTCGGCATTAGTCTGACAAATTGGAAGCTTCGTCTCCAGAATCAAGGAGGCTGCAAGAAAGAATTCAATACTAACAAAGACAGAAACCAAGACCGGGCATCACCTATATTGCTTCATCAAGGAACACTCTCCACCATGCTCCAAATCAATACTGTACGAGTAGAAGTAGCCTTCAGAAGAGATGACCATCACATGTGGCATCGTACTAAACATGAGGATGAATAAACGTGAGGAGACAGAATTTGGAACTGATTACTGACGGGCTCAAAGCAACAATACATCGTGCCCCACTCGTCGGCAGTCGCAAGAATGCAAAGTCTCGGGAGGGTTCCCACATCTCCGTCAATGTATTCGGTAGATACCCACCCACGGAATGCGTCAAGCTCTTCGTCATCTGCATCGATTTCCGCCGCAGGCTAGACCTAAGTAAAAATCTAAGCAAACTTGCGTCAGAATGAAGATACCCGTGTGACTCACGAGACACCTCCGCTTTTCTTCTTTTCTATGAATGCCTCGTATCCTCCGTCCAAACCCTGCCCTTTGACATCCTCCCGACTATCAACAGACTCTTTCGGACTTGCCGGTGTCGCAGGCGCTGCTTTCTGCGGGCCGAGCTTGAAAATGTGAACGGTATCATGTGCCGAGCTCACGGCCAGCAAGGACGACATGACATTGAAGTTGATTGAGTATATGCGGGCCTCCCTGGTCCCTCGACGAAATTGATACAGCTTTTCGGCACCGGGAATACTCCACACTCGGATGACTGTCCCCTTGTCGGACGCGGTGGCAAGGAGCGTGCCATTGGAGTTAATCGAGAGAAAGGATATTGGTGACTTGTGCGCTTGTATGACGTTGGCTACCGTAAGCGAGCGAGTTGAAAAGATAAGCACGTCGCCGGATTGGTGCGGGGGGGACGAGGAGCTTGATGACGATGTCGAAGCTTCCGCAGAGGTACCGGAGGGTGCTGGGAGGGCGGAGGAAGGAGATGGTACAGAAGATGGGTAAGCCAGATATGAGCTATCGGCAGACGGGGAGAGAGCACAGATGGCTGCAAAGTAGAAGAGGCTGGCGAATGACGGGTATATAAAACAAGCTGACCTTCTGGATTCGGTATGGTCTCTATGACATGCAACAACCGCATATTGGAGATGTCATAGATGTATATCTCCGCCTCCAGCACGATGACCAGTGTCTTGCGGTTCAGCTTGACGGCCAGAATGGAGGATGGAAAAAGGAGCTCGCAAATCATGGATTGACGCTGAAGGGTCAAGGGGTCAGCATGAAAAGCGTGTAAGGAGGGCCGAGAAACACACCTTTGTGTTGACGATCTGAAGTTTACGGGGACTAGACTGTGGTTGATCGGCGGCTCCGACGAGGGCGATGAGTGATGTGCAGAAAAGCATTTCAACTATTCCTCTTGCACCATCATCTTCAGAGCGCCGCTGAGTTGAGCGCAATAGCGGTGGGGTCGTCTAACTTACTGAGATTGTAGACGCGGCCAAATGGGTCGCAGTTTGTGATGGTGTAGCCTTTGCGGGTGCCGACAGAGACGCATCTGGACAACGTTGAGCTCGAAACTGGCCTCGTCAGCGAGGACGTACGAGAAATCCTGGTTGAAATTTGCGAAAAGCATGTTCGAATTCGTGCGTTCTGCCATAGAGACTTTCTGGCGTGACGTAACATGGTGACTAAAACTACACATCATTAATCCCTTCCAGTCATCTCAGCCAGCGCTGCGGCCTGGTGGCTACCCTTCGCCGGCTTGATCACCAAATCCGCTTGTTGCCTGCGGAAGAGATCAGGTCAATAAGATGTAGAAACCTGCAGGACTCACAGTTTCATTCTCAACAACAACTTGCGGTTCGCAGCTTGCATCTCTGTCCCCGCCTTGATAGCCCGTGCAAACAGCTCTGCGCGGTAGTCCGTCTTCTTTGCATACAATATCTGCATGTTATGAGCTTCAAGGCTCCCCATTTACGACGAGTCAACTCACTTTGTTCTGGCTGTCCACCCGTCCTTGTATCTTTCCGGCTTGGATAAGTGGCACAACGTGAGCTTCAACCTCCTCGACCGTCCACCCAAAGGCCTTGCTCATTCTGTCAAGTCTAATTGTCGCAAATGGCTGGAAGTATAGCACGACCGCCCAGTTCCTTATCTGATCGCTAAGCTCTGCGACATGGGGGGCCAGGTGAATGTCAACCAAATGTCGCGTCTGAACCAGAAGTTAGGTCTCAAGAAAAGATTTTTGATTCGGAGAGGCCCACCGAATACTTTGTGAGGATCGCTAAAACAGTTTTGAAATCGCTGCTCATGTAGGCCGCGATGAGCTCCCGAATGTACGGTTCTTGTTCAATGTATGCATTGAAAGTCGCGTTGCCCAACAGTTGGTGTTTCAATGACGATCTTGGTAGACTAGACAGCGCACACAAAGTGCCATATATCGCGATATCACTGGGAGTCACAAACTAGATCAAGAGCGGGGGATTGTTATCCAAGAAAAAAGACGAAAGCCCAACTTGCCTTTCCCAACCAATCTCCTAGATCTTTTGCGGGTCCCAGCTTTAAAAAATAATGTGCCGCCCTCTCATAATTCGATCCCGCCAACTGAGACAGCGCGGTCGCCAGATCCAATTTGGACTGGACATGTTGACGGTCCGTCGGACTCTTTTTCTTCGTCTGTCCTGTCGCACTAGCTCCTGTTGTGCCGCTTCCAGTAGCATTGGCATTATTACTGTTATTCGAGGTGGCATCGAGGGCAGCATCGGCTTTGAAGACGTATGTAGGAAGGTGGGAGTAATTCCGTTGTTCGAGAAGAAGCTGGATTAAATTAGGGACGTGCCATACATCGCACGAAATGAACAAGATACCGAAAGAACGGCGAGGCACATGTCGAGGACGTGTTGGCTGGTCGCACAAAATTCGCGTGATTTAGTGAGGTGCTTGAGCGCGCTGGGGTAATCTCCTATTGAGCGATAAAATTCTCCCAGATCCCGATGAGCCATCTAGAAATACACGCATCAGCGGACTAGAATTACCCTATATCCAAGCGCCTTTGGAACGCACGCGAATGCTCTCTTTGATCATATTATTAGTGTATGTCTTCAACTCTACCTCGAGCTTGATCTTCTCCGCCGCATTTTTGGCCATCACCTCATCAGCCCACTTTGTATTGAGCTGTGCAATCTGCATCGGGTTGGGCAGATTGATAGGAAGATCGGGGGAGGAAGAGACATGGTCATAGGCGGAGAGCAAACGCTGGTATTGACTGGGATCGCGCGACTGGTGTACGTGATGAACAGCCAACTCGAACGCTTCTGGTGCGATACTAGGACACGTCCGGATAATATGGATGAGACGGTCGACGGCAGGACGACCTGAGCCATGCGTAAACAAATGTGGGGTAGATCGCGGGACGAGAGCACCTGAATAATTCGAAATATATGCGTCCAAATCGAATGGATGGGCGTCATCAATGGGGGCGAAAGTTCTACTGGTAGAAGAGGAAGTGGGGATGGGCGCCTGTGTATAGTCGTCGTCGATGTCCATAGTGGGCCGGCAAGTGCCGACGCGTCTCTCAACTCAATCGCGATGGCCAGCCTCATCGCCATCCTTGACCTCAAGGGCAAGCCCCTCATCCAGCGTTCATACCGCGACGATGTCCCCTCATCTTATATCGAACGCTTCCTGCCCCTGATACTCGACTTCGAGGAGGAAGGCCAGCAGGTCACTCCGTGTTTCTCAAGTCAAGGCATCAACTACATGCATATTCGACATTCCAACTTATACCGTGCGCTCACCTTTAAGAACTCATTTACGTGTTCATTAATTCTTTTTAGTCCTGGCGCTCTCGAAACGCAATACCAACGCCGCCGAAGTCATCATCTTCCTCCATCGCCTCACTCAAGTTCTCGTAGAATATTTCAAGGAGCTCGAAGAAGAGAGTATACGCGACAACTTCGTCATTATATACGAGCTCATGGATGAGATGATGGACTTCGGCTTTCCCCAGACCACAGAAAGCAAAATTCTACAAGAGTGAGTTGCTCCGACTTCATCACAAGTGTCCGTTACCATTCCCAATTAGATACATCACCCAGGAGTCACACAAACTTGAGATTCAGGCTCGGCCGCCCATGGCAGTCACGAATGCCGTCTCATGGCGGACAGAGGGTATTCGATACCGTAAAAATGAAGTATTCCTCGACGTCATTGAGAGTGTCAACATGCTAGTGCGCCATTATCACCATAACCCTTTCTTGATTTCTCACCCGCAACTCCAGGTCAATGCAAACGGTAATGTGGTTCGATCCGAGATTCTAGGCGCCGTCAAGATGAAATGCTACCTCTCGGGTATGCCTGAACTAAGGCTCGGTCTAAACGACAAGGTCATGTTCGAAAGCACAGGTCGAAGTTTGTATTTTCATTTCTAATTTTTCTCCTTCATTCACATGACCTCTTCTTCTACGCAGCCGCCCGAGGAAAAGCTATCGAAATGGAAGACGTAAAGTTTCACCAATGCGTTCGCCTCTCACGTTTCGAGAACGATCGGACCATCTCCTTCATACCCCCGGATGGTGAATTCGAGCTCATGTCCTACCGGCTCTCCACACCAGTTAAGCCTCTCATCTGGGTCGAGGCCTCTGTCGAGAGCCATCGTGGCAGCAGGGTGGAGTACGTTGTCAAAGTCAAGGCGCAGTTCAAGAGAAGAAGTACCGCAAATAATGTCGAGATCTATGTCCCGGTTCCCGATGATGCGGATAGCCCAAAATTCAGGGTACGTGACATGCCCAAGCATGCAAACTGGACAATAATTTGACCAAAACAACCAAAAGGCATCAACGGGTACAGTTCAATATGCACCAGACAAATCTGCATTTGTGTGGAAAATCAAACAGTTGGGGGGAAGCCGTGAATTCCTTATGCGAGCACACTTTGGTCTCCCGAGCGTCAAAAGCGGTCCGTCCCGGCCTTTTGGATGTCATGCCTGACATTGTTGACCTTTCTTGGCCTTTTATATACAGAGCAAGAAAACGAAAAGCGGCCGCCAATCACTGCACGGTTTGAAATCCCCTACTTTACGGTATCGGGTATTCAAGTTCGTTACTTGAAAATTGTGGAAAAAAGTGGTTACCAAGCTTTGCCTTGGGTGAGGTATATTACGCAGAATGGTGATGATTATAGGTTCGTTTTACGTTCGAGCAAGATTTTCTTTGATGACAAAATTCTTTCCCTGCAGCTTACGAACTGCATTAGAGAAGGGCAGCGCCCCGATAGTGCAGCCTATCTGATCTTATCTACGATTATTGTCGCAAGCGATTCCTTTCTCTCTGTTTGTGTTGTTATAGACAATTTGATACTGAGAACCAAGAACTCTATCAGGGAAACAGATCGATGTTTCTCGATAATTCTATCACTAGGCTACAAGGCTACAAGCTACCCAACGAGCTTTCCTCCTCGAGGTTTCCTCAACGGGATTTTCTTTCGGGGATCATCACAATTGTCCAGCTCTCGAACTAAGACTTATACGCTGCAGCAAGACGCTTGTTCATCGACATCACTGACGTAGCCTAGAAAACCGTCCCATCGCTTTGAATTTCGATCGGTGGACCTCCCGTCTCGGGTCTCTTTTGCTTCGCGATCTCCCTCCCACCTTTCCATGTCGCGCCTTCGAGAACCTGAGCAAGGGTCAGTTGATCAGCAGTCAAACCCAATTCTTTGCGAATGGCATCCGCGATACGATCTCTGTTCAGAACATATAAGAGAGTGAATTTCGAATTGGGAAGATGGTTACAGTTCTATCACGGTCATAGCCCGCCATTCAATGATAGCAGGGTGCGAAGGGGGTACACTGGGCAGGCCAGATCCAGGATCGACAGGAAGGACGTCTGGTTTGAGGGTTAGCACGCCGTGGTCTAGAAGCAGCCCGCCTAGTCGATTGTGAGAAACCTGCGGCAAAAAGTGGGAACAGACCGACATACCATTTCGATATTCTGGTAAGCCGGTGAGATCTTCAAGACCTTCCACCTTCCACTTGGCTATTTTCTCCAAGACCTCCACGAGACTATAGGTTATCCACTGTGTCAACTTGTGGAACGGCACAAAATCTTCGCCTTCTTCCGCAGTCCCCAGAGCTTTTTTGAGAGCTGGGCAGGGCCAAACATCGCCGAGAGATTTACCAGCGAGCTGGATCCGAGATGGCCAAATCGGATTGAGACCTTCTACGAGGACATACCACAATTGAGAGAGGTGTATAACGCGTTGGTTATCTACGAGTTTGGAATCAGATTCAAGGAAATCTGCATGAAAAAACTTCAACCTATGTAACGACCAGATTTGTAAATGGCTCGACACACCAATCATGTTTCCTGGGCGCCCGTCTTCCCCAAAGAATTGAGGACTAGCCTTGAGGGCGCCACTCAAATTAAAGAGCAAGGACGTGCGACCTTCGAGGCCAACCATTGGATTCGTCTCTCCGACTTGAAAACCTTTAGCTGTTCTTTCGACTGTCACTTGCGCGAGACCGGCAACTTCAAAACGAGAATCAGAGTCACAAACTCAAGGCGTAGGATGAGGACACTCGAGCGCACCGTCGACTCTGTGAGGTTGATTGGGATCGCTGGAGAAGAAACCGTTGTCGAACATATGGATGCTAGCGACTCCGAGGCCCTCTGATCGAGTAAATTTCATGCCTGAAGATGTCTCATTGTATGTCCACAGATTTCCTGCGCCAGCATCGAGGAGGACAGACACCAGAAAGAGATCGATGATCCGACGGGTCTGTTCTTTGACATCTAGATTGCCATCGCGGGCATGCATCTTTGCGATGAGAGGCCGAACCCGTCCAACTCCTGCGTCCAGGTGTCTCCAGCGGCCATGCGGCTTGATCTTTATAAAGTTGAACGTTTTGTACAAGCAGGTCAACGCCAAGGCTCACAGATGAGAAATCGTCCTTGAAATCTCGCTGGAACCCCAAGAAACAAAGAATTGAACATTACAGCCCGTGTGAAGACAATAGAGGCTTCCTTACTTTCATGAGATCGATGCAGAATGCTGCAACATCGGCCTCCTTCTCTGGATGATAGTCAAAGAATTCGAGCTTCCCCTCCTTCCCAAGTTGATAGACCTGTTCACAGCGCTGCCGGATAGCAGGAAGGGTACGAAGATATTCAGCCTTCTGCTCAAGTGGCACGATTCCTGCAATGTTCATCTTGGTGTATCTAGGGAAGGGAAGATGAGTTGACGATCAATTATTACACCGTGACCCTGAGTACATAGCACGAAGTCTCCTATCCTATCCTATAAGCCAATATAAGCCCTCCAAGAATCAACTTGGTAAAGCTGTTTCTAGGAATCCAGCGTTTACAATACACATTGTGTACTTACACCTTCCACGATTCTTCTCTTCCTGCACGAGTCCTTTACGTTAAACGCGTAACCCTCGCTCACCGCCTCGACCTTGCCTGATGAACACATGTCGAGACAGGGTCATGCCCAAAGCACCGCCTAGTACCATGACCTTAGAAGTCCTCGTCAGAAGGGTGATATCATCTTGTGAACTCCATGCTCTGGCACTCACTCCGCAGAAAATGATGGCCCTATACCACACGTAAGGTCCGTCACCGATCCGCACAAGCGTGCCCTCGATAGGTGTACCAACTAAAAGGGCCAATCCCACGAACGAAAATGCAACTCCCATCCGCGTGCTGAAGGTTAGCGAGAGCGTCATAAGAGATGTAAAAGGGTCATGAACTGAATTGGACGCACCCTTGGTCGTGCGTATGTGTACTCATTTGGGCAAGTAATGAGGGGATTAGGGAGACATCTGATTGTAGGTCAGGCATTGCCAAAGCGCACCGCGGTCATAGAAGGCACTGACATGACCCAGACCAAAACCCGTATAAGAATCCAAAGATACTCGTCCCCGTAAACGTCAGGACGCCAAACATACCGAAGACCAGGGCAGATGTGATGATGAGGCAGGGGATGAGTAAGTTGTAGGACCCAGATGCATCAGCCAAGAGGTTTGGTATAATACGCCCGAAAAAACTGCCAGCATTTATTATAGTAATCTGATATCAAGATTCAGCGCTCAGCAGCGGGTGGAACATATTGAAATGCAAGGTTGACGGACAACATAGAATGAAAGGCGATTGCCAAAGCCATGAGTAGTAGCATACAGCTGGAGGTAGAAGTCTTCTGCCTTCAATCCGTTGACGCAAACATGATGGATTATGAAACTTACATGGAAAGAAAAGGCCAAGGTTGACGAGGAAGGCGGCTCCAATGGATATCAAGTAAGGGCCATCCCGTAGGATCCTAAGAAAAGCCAATTTGGATGCTTCCAACTGGTGGCCACAAGGGAGACTCCTGGGTTTCATGAGAAAATTGGCGATAATGAGAAGGACGCCAGTTATGGCAGCAGTGACGCGAACTCCAAGGGTAAAGGAGTTTCGTAAGAAAAGTTGGTCGAGCACGACAGGCCAGATAATACCGCCCATCGATGCACCCTAAATTGCTCATCAGATCGACAAGAAATTTCTCTGTAGATTCCCTAACCGAAACCGCGATACCTGTCGCCATTGCTCTGCGGTGTTTGAAATGATGGCCAATGACAGTTAGGGATGGGAGAAAAAGTAGTGACTGCCCGAGCCCCATGCCTAGTGCTTGTGCCAAGAAGACCTGGAGGATGGATCAGCATTGCCGGGAGGTGCGTTCAAAACATCTAACCTCATAGTACTGGCCGTTGTGTGTCATGGATAACATGGACATCGAAGCAACTTGCAAGATCGACCCTGCTATTATCATATGACGGCTAAAAACATGTCAAGCGTGTGGCGGTTGAACATGAGTTTCGGGATCAGCATAAGCACTTACAAGTAACCCGCATCGAATGCTCTCCCGATAAAAATCCCAGGTGCGTACTGGAAGAATAGTTGGAAGCTTCCTATCCAGCTTTTATTGTGGTTTCAATACGTCGGAAAGATGAGTGAATTCGGCAGCGCACCTGATATTGGATGGCGAGGACACTGGTAGAAAATTGTGTGTGTAGAAGTCTTGGTAAACACCAAAAGCGGAGACACAGCTGGAGAGGAAGAGGTTACTGAACATAGTTATAGCCCAATTCAATCGACTGTTCTCACCCATAAGTACAGAATTGCACCAGCCAGCTGGTATCCTCGGTCAAAGATCTGATAAGAATTTGATGACATCGGGCACTTACACCCCTGCGATTGTCATCCAGGCATCTCTGCCTGTATCCATAGGTGGTAGAAATGCCTCTGAGGTTCCATCCTTGCTTTCTGGGGACTCTTTGGAGATGGAACGGAGGGTTGACGATTGAACGTCGGCGGACATAACCCAGTGAAGGAATCGATATTATGGCTGAGACCTGGCGAATAGCAGGGATGGCGATATAAGTATATATAATGCGGAATTCATCCTAATCGAAGAGGCTGGAACTGGGTCGGCGTCGGCACGGTAATTCGATGGTTCATCCGCGCACATACTTTCGAGAGGTGTTCTCCGGATGTCAAGCCAGTAGTAAACAACCGTAAACAGCATCTCGACCAACATTCTAGCTCAGTGGAGGACAAGTGTACTTATTCGGTCCCGGAATGTTCAAATGGTGAATACCCCAGGCAAGTACTCCTTCACGAGCAGAGGTAGGGACATATGCCTGAGTTAGAGGCAAATTTCGGGCGTTAATTTAGTGGCTTCGTCTCTTTGTCATAGGCTGGTAAATTTACGTCTATTCGATTCGAGTCCGGTGATCCTCTGAAGCTGAAGCAGGGTTTACGGGCTTCAAGGGATTCATTCGGGAACTAATCACGGCACGAGCGACCACGGGCACTAATACATGCATATGCAGACATCGTAGCCTTGGCAGGTGCTTTTTGCGTCCTCGCTGCGAACGCTGAACGGATCGTAATCGTTTAAACTGATCAGACCGAGATCAAGAAGGCGGCGCTTATCCAATGGAGACTCGCTGACGTCCGCGCCAATATCCATTGACTATAAAAATGGGTACCCTGTGTGCTAACCGGAGAATTCTCCCCCCTTGCTTTCATCCGTAGGTACGAGGTTACCTGACATCTGCACTCATTTATCCATAACCTTTCAGTCGTAACTTAGAAACGTGCTCTTCCGGTAGAACGACCTTGGAAGCTACAACGAAGTTAAACAGCAAGTACATCCGAAAGGCCGAACCTCCGGAAAAGACATCAACGAGCCCCGGGAATTCGAATCCAGCGGTCGATTCAAAATCCTGCCTAATGGTACAGCTGGCCCACAGTATCAGATGGATTCACTCCCTTTAACGATCTTCGGTGGAGTCGAGCTATAGCGTCGCATCCTATGACAACGGCAATTGGAGTGCTCGCAAAGGGAAGGGCCATTCAAAATGAAGCAACGGTGTGAGGACTAAGACTGTCTTCATTATCCGAGGTCCTGATGCGTAGCACATTAGAGCACGCAGGTGTCTTATTCCAGAGCCTCTGTGGTAGAGGGATATAAAAGGAAATAGAGTTGACAAAAATAGGCAACACCATACCGTTCTGTTTCACCCCGATGGAACCCAGTTGTTTCGTCTCATCATGGCCTCAACCGTGGTCGCAGCCATCGACATCGCCACGACCCACAATAATCCCCTTTCAGACGACGTACAGGCCACAGCACACCTCCTCATCTCCGATCTCGAGTTAGCAATAGCCCTCCTCCAAGAGAGCCCTACGCATCCACATCTTGATGAACAACGTGAACAGTACGCAGACATGGTCACGCGCTGTCGCTCAGCAGTAGCTACGCAACGTAAGGTCCCTAACGAGATCCTCGTTGAAATCTTCTGCCTTGCTGTTGATTTCCCCCTCGTTATACAACCCAACTGGAATATCATCCGCCGCGACCCACCGTGGAACATAAGTCATGTCTGCTCGCGGTGGAGGCGTGTCTTGTTTTCCACTTCTGAAGTCTGGTCCAGTCTGGTTCTCTCTGCAGGTTCAAAAGACTGGCAACGCCGTTCCATCCGAATTGCCCGAGACATTTTTGCGCGCAGCAGTGGCAATCGGCTCCTCTCTTTGGAAGCCGATCTGTACCTGTACTCGTCATGGAGAGAGAAACATGAGTCTAGTCTTTCAAAACTTATCGTCTCTTACGCTGGTCGCTGGAAAGACTTGAATTTGGGCACATTTGTCCAGACTCGTCTCAAGTTCAAACCAGCCGAATTGGCTTCGCCTTCTGGTCCTTTTACATCTTTGGAATCCCTACGTGTATCCCCCAACTGCACCTCATCCTTATCCGTTTTCTCTGGAGCTCCGATGCTTCGAAATGTCACTCTCAATACCTCGAAACCCTCTAGTGAAATTTTCCAACTCCCTTTGGGCAATCTCACCGTTTTACGGATCTACGCTCCGTGCCTCGACCCTACCACTCTTTTGGCCATCCTCCAGCGCTGCACCTCTGTCATCTTATGCGTGCTGCCACCTGGGAGAGATACCAACCAACCTTCGCTCATCGTCAAGTCCACCACATCCACGACTCTTTGTTCCCTTCAACATCTCCACCTCACCACAAAGAAAGATCACATCGACGCCCTCTCATTCCTCTCATTCCTCGACCTTCCCGCCCTTGTTTCCTTCAGACTTCTCGACATGTATGTCGATAACACCGTCTCAGATTGGCGCCATTGGCGCGCCGGGTTTACACCAAGCATCGTCCGGTCCCGCAGACTGGAACGGCTTACTCTCGGAACTATAGAATCATCCGACTTACTAAACCTTATGGAACAAACGCCCACGCTCGTCGAACTGGAGCTCGTTTCACATCTCCCGCGTCCCGTGAGGCGGCGGGTAGCCTCGGGCGAGCTGGTGCCCAAGCTGACAAACCTTACATGCGGGATTTATGGGATGGATTGTCTGGAGGGGCACGTATGGATGCTGAGGAGAAGGAGGGGAGTGCATGTCGATTTTGCGGGGTTGGTTTCGGAGGTGTCCGGGCGCGTAACGGATATTAAAGTTGTGGTGTTTCGGGCACTTGGGGCGCCTTGGGGGCGTGAATGCACAGTACAGAGTGTTCTTGCGCTGAATGACGAGGGATGGCGCGTTCGCGTGGAGCGTTAGGTGGGATGCGTGATATGAAATGAAAGTAGTCAGTTTGATAATGTCATCCATCATGGCTCTCCTCGTGTAAACCAGGTGTCCTCCTCTTTTAACGACCTCACGACCCCGTCACGACCCAACCCGTTCGTCCGAATGCCCTCTTAGTAAGTCCTCCCCGTCGTTCTCCACGACTAGCTCATCCCAACCATCTCGCCCAGTCCTCGTGCCGCTGTCCTGCCCAGTGACAGGCCCGATACCCCCCTCGACTCGCCCTCGTCCCCGCTGCGGCTCCTCCCATTTCTCAGCCTGAGCGTGCTCATCGTCATCCTGCTCTTCTTCTCCGTCCGACTCCTCAAACGCACCCTCCACCTCCCGAACTTCAAATGGCTCCGTGGCAAGGGCCAGGGTGCCAAGAACCGTCTGGGCTTTGAGCTCCTTCCGATGTCCGTCAAGGCCATCCCTATCCCAAGCCCGAGCCCGTACGCCATCGCGTTTAACCTCGCGTCGCCCGGCACCACCTCCCTTGCCACCAAACCCTTGCTGCGACGTTCCCCCAGCTTTGACTCGCTCTCTCCTCATTCCCCCACGCGGCCGCCACGTTCCCGCTCCTCCTTCAAGCTTCCCTTTCTCTTCAAGTCCAAAACCGAGCCCTCCCACCGCCGGAGCAAGTCTCTCGGCGGTGTTCCCATCCGCCACGTCTCGCCTACGTCCACCTTTGCCCCCTCCACGCCTCAACCTCCTCTCATTGACTTTTCTACATCTTCGTCTTCGCATACCACCTCTGCATCTGCCACATCTGATCTCGGCACCCACCGAGTTTCCTTCCACTCTCCTGGACCCGCTCCGCTCATCCCCGGCATTCCGATCCCAATACCCGACGATTTTTCGTCTCGTTTTGTGGATCCGCCGTCTCTTGAAGGTACAGCGCCTCGCATGCCAAACATCTGGGCGTTCGATCTTGGTGGCAATACTTTGATCCCATCCACGTCTTCGGGAAGAGTGGCGTCCCCAGTTAAGCGGCCATATAGCCTACCACTCATCCAATTTGCGGATGCAGATAACCAGGGAGACCCAGTTGGACTATCTAATAAATTGGCTCTAGCAGCTGGTACTGCCATGGATGACGCTCTCGTACCTATTTCTCCAAGTTCTCAAGTAGAAGTCGACGTTGGCGCTGATCTGAGTATTCACAATACCTCGACCAATGTCCTCATCGAACTTGAAGATTCTCAGAACCCAGCAGATCAAGTCTTGATTTCACTTGACCTCGAAGAATCACCTCTGATTGTTGGCGTCGACTCTCCGGTACCTCACTCCCGTATGTGCACTCTGATAAAATTGACCACGAAATATTGAATCTAATGCCTCATTCTTCGAAGCCATGGCGTGGTCCCAGTCCTGGTCGACGTGGGATGATCCCTTTTCGAACGCCCCCTCTCTACTTTCACATACATCTGCCGCTGCAGACCCTGCACCGTTAATCACTGTTGATACACAGGCTGAACAGGATATCAACTTAGCTCGCTTAGATGCAGCATCCGCTCAAACTGGCTTTGAGGTATTATCCAATGCTCTGGATCTTTCTCCTGCGAAAGTCGATGACGATCCATTTGCGGATCCAGAGATTCCTGTTTATCTCGTTGATGCTGCCGAGCTGGAGGTGGTGAAAAATGAAGGCAACTTGGTTGTCGGAGATAACATTCCTACAGCTCTGCTGTCATATATGAAGACAGAAGAGGAACAGGATCCGGACCCCGAAGAGACGTGGTTCGTACAGGAGCCGAGTTTCGTCTGGGATGATGCTCGGGTGGAAGCTAGGGGTGAATTGCCGTTGGGAGTGGAAAATGACCTACTCGGTTTGGAAACGTTTGCGGAGATGCCTGAGGAGACCGTTCAAATCACTGAGCAGGAAGTTGAAGTGCGATCCCCGGTGGCAGAGCTGGTGCTAGTGACTGTGGAGGAAGTGGATGTGCTACAGAGTGTCATGCAGCTAGGAAACGACGAAGAAGAAACTATGGCTGCGCACCACCTGCAAGAGGACGATGGAGAAGGGCAAGGGGCTTTCGAAGAAGTCGCCCAGCCCATCGAGCCGTCCGAGTCTACAGACTCACTCCCAGATCCGCTCTCCCTTCTGCCGATCCTGATGGAACCCGCCGCTCGAGTGTCAACGGTCATGTCGACCTTGGCCGTCTCCCTATCCTACAATAAGAGCATCTCATGTCCGCCCTCATTGTCATCCTCACCGAAATCACCAGGCCTGCCGCTGCAAACGCCGACACCTCCTGACTCCCCTCCCCCATCCCACTCCCGCTCTCGCCCGCGCACACCGCTCGCTGTCCGAGCGCCGTCGCTAATGCTTCTGTCCCCCGAGTCAGACACCACGATTATCGCGGCGTCTTCAATTTCTGGTGAGAGCACTCCTGGAGAGCGGGTGCAAGATGGAGGGTTATTATGCGCGCCTGTATCGGGAACGCGGACGAGACCTCATTCACGTAGTGCGTCGCCAGTACTGGGGATGCATCCTCGGCCGCTGTGGAGCATAAGGGCTGCTGATGCGCCGCCGCTTGGTTTACCGGCGGAAGGAACGGTCGTCGCGGATGTTGGTGCCGAAATCAGTTTTGTCAAGGAGAGCGAGGAAAGTGGAGTGCAGGGTGATGGCGGGATGGTTCAGGCATTGGAGGAGGAGAGGATGGGTGAACTCGAGAGTGAGGCCGCGGTCGATGTCGAGCGGCTGGAAGAGTCCCATGGAGAGGACACGGTGGCGGAGGAAGAAGAAGACCTGGATGACGACCCAGATGAGGCGGAGATTCCTTCGACACCGGTCCCGGGCTCGTTCCCTGAGGTCATATCCGCGCCTACAGCTGCCTCTTCTACGAGAGCAAGTGTTGCACTGTCTACAGACAGCACTGCCGGTCTCCGCCTGCGCACCCCGCGTTCGGCGCTGGACATCGCCCTCGCGATGCAGCTGCGACCTGGTCTTGGGCCGGGCGCGGACCCGGCGTGGATGGTGAGGTTCTTGATGTCGATGTTTGGGTGGTTTGCGTTGTTGCTTAGCGGGCAGTTAGAATGAGTGGGAGGATGAGGGGAGGTTTAGTACTATGGTCCTTCATTTGCTTTCCTTTTCATCGGATTCTAGTGTTCGGACTCCCAGAGAACATCACTCGCTCTTGACTTTTGCATTTAGCTCGCGACAGACATACTGCATTTCCTTCTTCACGCATCTACACACGCATGCATGCCTCTTATAAAATCACTCCTAGTTCAGCTTCCCCTGCAATTCACGTACGTAATATAACGATTCCCGCCCTTTCTGCTAAACATCCAATCATGCTATCTCATCATTAAGATGGAGCCTTAACTTTTCGCTGGACAGCTACAGCTCAATTCTGTCGCGAGACCCACTGACACCCTCTCGCTGGTGAGTACTTATAAGTGATAATATGTTCTGGTTCGCAAAAGTGACCATGCCGGAGGCTCTTTGCAGGGCTGGCTTGACATCGATCTCAGCCTCCTATGGAGTCGGGGGTTTGTAACTTGTCCTTTTGGTAAGTGACAAGGATCGTGCATGCCCTGTTTCCAATTTCCGATTCGCTTAGTATCGTTCTGGCTGTCCTTCGGAACGTTGATCCATTCTTCCCGGTCAGTTCCGGCTTTGTTGAACTGTTGTCCAAACTTCCAGGTTCCAACTGGCTCAGTCTCCTTCTACACCTCTATCCGAAATGAAACTCTTGAACCGGTCAAGTTGATGGTTACGTTCAAGTCTCCGGCATCAAGTTGATCTCTGCCATGATAAATGTTGGCAACGGGATGATCCACGCGGTCATGGAATCCACCCTGAACTTACCCTACTATTATTTCTCGCCGGCTTATCCGAAACGACGGACATCGGTGGACCATTCCCCAAGGTTGAACTTATAACCATCCCTATCCTATTAGGAACCATCGATCCGAAATCGCAACCGCACTTACGACCGTCGGCCACATCGATGTTGATAATCATCTGCTCTTGTCAGATGCGCCGGTGACAACCTGACAGTGGCCACAAAGCAACCTTGATATACTCATTGAAAAAATAATCAAAACCCTTTTTACTTGGCAGTGTCGGACTCAATGAGTTTTTTACAGTCTTTGACGGGCCTTGGAGCCTCTTGTCGTTGTATTTCTCACAGTGTTGTGCTATTCGGTCCGGGCTCGATCAGCGGTATGTGATTAAATTTGAGAAAAAAACCGCTCCAACTTAGGTTCACGTCTGTTCACATTTTCCCTGCATAATCCCAGTCGCTCTTTCGTTTCTGATTCTTCCCTCCCCCACCAGAGATGTTCTTGTCTGACACTATCACGGTCGGTCAGATAACATTCGTCATCCGTGTTGCAATCCAAATCCTTGCATATGGAGGCGCGGCTCTGCTTGGCCTAATCATTCTTGGAACTGCACCACGCGTTGCGAATGTCGATACCCATGACGTGATCATTCGTATTGTGGGTGCTTCGACACAAACCAAACAGGCAGCTGCATGGATATACCGCCGCCTGCGACACCATGGAACCGACCCTTCACCGTCCAAGGACCTCATCCTTATTTTGTTCCTCTATATCTCCTACTCAGCCATGGTTTCGTTAAGTGATATAGGGTTCCTGGGTTTTTACTCATGTTCCGTACCGGGATCCAATGTCCTGGCATTTCCAGCTTCAGTGGCTTCCGCGGACAACGCTGTAGCACTTGTCAATCTCAATCTCGTGAACGGGTCCGACCCCCAGGAGGTGCAAATCCGCCGTTGTAACTCGGTGGCGCCACTCACTTTCGGCGGCCAAACCTTGAGCAACTGCACGTCCTGGCAAAATTCCACATATGCAGATCGCAGTTTTTTCAACGGACTCAATGCAACCGACAGCGACGTGCTTATGCCGCGCTTTCTCTCCCATGTCAACACATCCAGATCGGCCGTCGTCGATCTCAACCAATTTTACATCGGTCCCAGCACCCAGCGCGTGACAACTACCACGCTCCAAAACGGTATCATCGTCGACCCACACGACACTGGCCTGACGACCATCTTTGGCCTCCCCAATCTAGCGCCAAATACCGAGGTCGATCTTGATGCCGCGCTGGCAGTAGAGCTGGATGTCGGTTGCATGACGATCGGAATGTATGCGGTTCACAATCTTGCTGCGGGTGGTATTGGTATCGATGTCTTCCAGACCAATGGGACTTGGAGGAAGTACACTGGGCCTGACTACATGGTCGATGTTTTGACAAACTTCACGGACCAAATCAGGGATTATGTCCTACCTTTTTTCAACGCGTCGACTCTCGACTCGTTCGGATCCATCTCCCGCAACCAGACCAGCGTTCTCCTTTCCAGCGCTGCAAACGTCGGTTCCTGGCGCCTTCCCACAGCGAATTTCTCCGTCACCAGTCCCCAACTTGCTATCCTAGGAAACTGTACTGCAGCTTTGCAGAACAAACTAGGAATTGCATCCCCGTACGACGTGTTCAGCTCAACCAGCATGTGCTCCTTCCTAGGAGTTGGAGGTTCAGTAGGTAATAACGGCATATCAACTTCCGCGTTTTCCAGGATGATCTGCGCGACAGCCACGCAGGTGAACATGGTCGCTGCGAGGGTTGTACGAGATGGCAACAGTTCTTTATCAGTGGGCGTGACTCGCCTTCCCAGCGACCTTCATTATCTTGGAGCCGACTACTGGGATGTCACTCCCAACACGACCTTTACCTTTACCCCCATCGAACGATACACCCTGAGCCACAACGCCAACGGCCCAACGTCTCATTATATTACCAACCGTAAAACCTTCGTATCCGATAATGCCGGTAGCACAGGCCCTGGGAGTCCGGGGAACGCAATATCCTCTCTGGGACACGTCGCGATTAACGCGAATGGTGACCTCGACAACGAAGCGGCATTTGCTGGGCTAAATCTTTTGGATGAAGGCTTCAACGCGATCGACCTCAAGCCGAAGGTGGTGACACGATGGGCGGGACAAGTCGGCAGCTCGGTCGTCCTCACGAGTCTAGGATATAACGGATGGGCGGCGCTCAACAGTGTGCCGGTCGTGGTGAAGAGCACAGGTGGTCACCCGGGCACGTGTTACAAACCTCTCTATGCCATCGGATTTTTGCCGCTACTTCTTGCGGCAGCCATCGTGGTTGCCTGGGTGTTTTCGATGATGATTGGTTCATCTTTCTTTGGATCGAGGGTGTTGCGGGATGGTTACGGCGGGATGAAGCCTTACCTCAATGCCGTCTACGCGGGTGATCCTCTAGAGGATGTGATTTTGGCCTGGGAGAATGCGCCTAAACCTCATATGCGCGTCATCTCCAAAGGTGCACCGATCACCGGGGATGGACAGTTTGGAACGGCGTTGAAATTTTTGAAATCGGGACATGCATACCAACCTGGACCAGCATGATATCAGAAAGTCTACTTGTCATTTTCTCCCTCTAGTTCATCTACTCCGAATTAAATTAAATATTTGAACGAGACCTTCCAGGCGGGCGTCAACATCCACCATTACCATGTACCATCTTAAGTACGACATGCATAGATGAACCTCAAAATTTACACGGAACTCTACCATCCAAACAGAGAGAGAGATTCAAAAGTCGCTGATGATTAATGATTACTGACGATGTCTTCCCAAAAGAGGTGTTTCTTCCCTGACGGACTCTTCAGGAAGAGGATCGTCCCAGCTAGATCGGACGAGAGCGGGCACGCCGCTGCCGTCAAGTGGGTTTCCAAAAGTCGTCAATCCCAGGCCGGCGTTGGCGGAATGTCCAGGCTATGCACATGGCAAGAAGGGTGCCTTGCATGATTGCCGCGACCGCGAATGTTATCCAGCCTGCAGCACAGCGCGTTAGACGCCAAGATGAATTGTAAAAAGGCAAGTATGTGACGTACTTGTCCAATTGGTTCCGGGACTGGCCAAGATTTAAAAGGGACGTGGAGAGTCTGAATACCCGACGATTCACCGGAGAGCGATGCTGGTTACCATCAAGATGCCACCAGGACTCTGGATGCACATCATCGGGATGCTGAGGGCACCCACCAGCTTTGTCTTATATGTATGGACCAGCTGAGGCGCGTACTGAATA
>Ga0307516_10003502_pt1 | contig 20095 bp, 16 predicted proteins | sample 19_EM_MG_FD_203310 | JGI IMG/M metagenome (GOLD analysis project Ga0307516, IMG submission 203310) | Populus trichocarpa ectomycorrhiza microbial communities from riparian zone in the Pacific Northwest, United States - 19_EM | ecosystem: Host-associated > Plants > Roots > Unclassified | place...
AACTCACGAGCGGTCGTGCAGGACGCGCGAGGCGGAACGGGTCCGGTGGGTATATGAGGGGAGCCAGACCATCTGTCAGTTGTTTGAAGAAGATCGGACCTTAACTTGTTAAGTTACAGTGACGTATTCTTCAGTTAACTGCAATTGCTGTGGCACTTGTACCGACGTCACCAGACATTCCTGGAAGCATCTAGACTGATAGATTGCGACCACGGATGCACCTGAGAAGCATTTAGCCAGTAAGGGCTGTGATCAGGAGCACGAGGGTGACGACGCCTGCAAGGGGGTGCAAACGAAGATTGTTCGCGCGCGCTCAGATCGAAGATCTTCTGGGTCCATTCCTATCAATCAGTGCCACGTCCCAATCAACCATATCTCCCTCGGAAGAGGAGAGACGCTGCTACGTAATACCGAGGTATTGCGCTTCCCGAGTCAGCCCGAGGGAGGACGGCCAAAGAGTCGGCGTGACATTTAAAGAGCGCCAGTTTCCTACGTAGAGAGGCATCAGCAACGATCAGTCGGAAGTTGAGCCTTAACAATATTACATGGTTTCTGGGATCAACTCTCTAGTGATATTTCGAACGCGAATCTCTTAGTGAATTTTCCCATCCGCTCCCGTGCGAATCCTTTGGAACTACACAGTCGCTCTGCTGCCATCATACAAGTGTTGCCCGCTCAAGGGTGATAGACTGTTGGTGACCACCTGGGCGATTGTGCTGTTGGTGAAACACCCACGTGTTACAGACGGGACCAGAGGCAGCGAAATCGGAAGGAGAACTCAAGAACCGTAGGGAAAGATTCGACTAGAGGGACAGCAAACCTGCTTGAGGAAAAGGTGAAGGACCTTGCAAAGAAGTTGGAGGAGATCCAAGGGCACACATCACAAGCAAAAGTTGCACAGATAAGTCCTGTGAATATAAATCCTCCAACAGTGATGCCACGGTACGTTCCCCTGTTGGGCTATGGTGCCACTGAACTGCAGGTCCACGCCTCCAGTTTGATCGAGGACGGAAGGCCTAACTGGATGGCGTCGAATCTGAACATTGTCTGCTACAATTGCAAAAACCCTAGACACTACGAGTCTCGATGTGCGCGACCAGAGGTTGCGCCAGAGATCCGCGCTGAACACGTCCACCATATCAATGCAAATTCTGGTCGAAGCAGGTCATACCCACCTCGCTCTGGGCAAAATGACACCCAGGTTCAGCAAGAAATGGAGTTCCTTGGGAGACAGGTCCTGGAAATGAGAGCAGGCCAGATCGCAGCCGGGCAAGTCCAGATCGCAGCCGGATCAGGACAGTTTGGTGCCGGATATGCCTGAATCGCGGCCGGACCAGTACAAGGTCAGATCACGGCCGGTCCCGGACAAGGCCAGATCGCGCCCGGAGATGCCCCGGTCACGGCCAGTGTCAAGATCCTGCCTTGACTACTCTGTGCTGCTTGACAGGTAACATAGGCTCAGTTCTTCGGGGCAAGCTCGTAGTCACACTTCCGGCGTACTCAAGCGCCGCTCATATTCACACTTCCAGCGTACTCACACGCTGCTCGTAGTCACACTTCCAAGGTAGTTACACGCCGCTCGTAGTCTCGCGGTATCCGTCACGCCCGGCGTGGTCTCATCGCGGTCTTCTCACACGCCTTGCGTGGGCTCGTTGTTCTCGTGGTATCCGTCACGCCTGGCGTGGTCTCGTCACGATCTTCTCACACGCCTTGCGTGGGCTCGTTGTGTTCACGGTATCCGTCACGCCTGGCATGGTCTCGTCGCGGTCTTCTCACATGCCTTGTATGGGCTTGTTGTTCACACGGTATCCATCATGCCTGGCGTGGTCTCATCGTGGTCTTCTCACACACCTAGCATGGGCTCGTTGGTCGCCTGGTATCCGTCACGCCTGGCGTGGTCTCGTCGCGGTCTTCACACATGCCTTGCGTGGGCTCCTTGTTCTCGCGGTATCCGTAACGCCTGGCGTGGTCTTGTCGCGGTCTTCTGACATGCCTTGCATGGGTTCGTTGTTCTTATCGGGGTGGTGGTAGCAGCGCTGGATCACCGGTAGAGAGAGGTAGGTCTGTGGAGAGAGATAATATGCGACTTCGATCTATTGCGCTTTACACTACAGGTAATATGCGCTCCTCCTTGCCGTACCTCCCCCATGGGGTTTCCATCTCTCCCGTCCGCCAAGAACGTATTCGCACCAAGGAAACAGAATTCCAACACTATGAGAGTCACGCTACAGACCAGTTTGAGCAAGGAAACACTCCGACAGTACAAAGGAAATTCGTCCCAGTCCATCCTTCTTCGAGCTTCATCGTTTCATTTGTGTGATTGTTTATAATTTTCGAAGGTGCCGAAGTCTGGTTCAGGCGAGTCTGAACCTGAGTATTCGGTGCCTTGTGTTGTAGGTTGGTCCTCCGCGAAGCAAAGGTGCGTGGAGTGGCCCAGACCGGTTGCGCGGAGGAACTTGCGGAGCGGGAGGGCATTTTCTGGTGACGTGATGAATTGTGGGGTGTGGATGTCCCCTGTGGTGACGCGTTGGAGGATTGTTCGCTGTTTACTCAGCAGTTGGCATTCCCGGAGGCGGTGGTGTGAGGTGGCTAGGTCCATGCCGCATGGGCAGGGGTTAGCGGTGATGTTGGGGGGTGCCAAGTTGGTGCGCGGTTGCAGAAAACCCGCCAGAGAGCTCGTGTGTCAGCCCATTCCACCTCTTGGAGGTGTTTGGGGAAGGTGAAGGATGGTGTGGAGAGGGGAAGCTGAGTCTTCCATCGTTCCATGAACTGTGCTCACGGTTGCACGAGTAGCCAGGTTTTTGTTGGAAGTGCGAAGCGGCATGGAACTGAGCTGCCGGCCCCTTGCTTGGCGAGTGTGTCGGCCCTCTCGTTGCCTCTCATGTTGCAATGAGACGGGCACCAGGTGATTGAGGTTTGCCAGCCGAGGGTGCGTAGGTCTTCGATAGAGTCGAGGGCCCGTCGGGCATATTCGTGGTTGTGTTTGTTAAAGTTTAGTGTTGCCATTGCCGGTTGATTGTCGATGCAGATGAAGACTGTGCCCCGTGGGGCTGTGGTGGTGAGGAGAGTGGAGACTGCTTCTTGGACCGCGTGTAGTTCAGCGTCATACACCTTGGCCCGGCTGCCTAGATGACAGCTGCTCTCGTCCAGTCGGTATAAGTGTTGGTCGCCGCAGTGATAGATTGCCCATCCACATCCAGTTGACCCATTGTTGAGTTTGGAGCCGTCCGTGTAGATGATTATGGTGTGGTTTCCTTGTGATTCGAGCCATTGTCCGTGGAGTTTTTGAGGTAGGGTTGTTTTGTCTGGGTTCGGAGATAGGGTGATGGGGACCCCTTCCGCTGAGGATATACTTGTCCGGTTTTCCAGTTTGCCCATTACCAGGTGTTTGCTCAGATTGTATAGGCGGTGGAGCCCTGTGAGGCTGGGGGAGGTGTTTGGTGCGGCCCGCGGGGGGCCCAGTGCATGATGGAATGGGAGGAAGTGGAGGCGTATGGCGTATCGTAGTGACAGGTAGTCCAGGTATGCTTCCAGGGGTGGTAATTGGGCGAGTGTGAGGAGGTTGGAGATTCTGGTATTGAGTGGGAGACCTGTGATGCATCGGGTGATCATGTTATAAGTGGCGTTGAGGATAGCTGTTACCATTGGGGTGCCTGTCCACCATGCTGGTGACGTCCAGAACATGGTTAGCAGTATCACCGTCATTGCCAGATGGTGGGCGATGTGTGCGGGGATGCCACGTGACTGGTGGCGTAGGAAGCCTAGGCTGCCAAGTGTTTTGTTTCCTTTGGCCACGGCCATTGTGGGGTGGTGGAGGAAGCTGAGTGACTCGTCGATGAACAACCCCAGTTATTTAATCTGGCGTGTTGCCATGATGGTGTTGTTTCCGATTCAGAGGGGGGGTTGTGAGGCGAGGCTTTTGTTTTTATCCATACTAGTGAGGGGGAGGCAGTACAGGAGTTCCGTTTTTGGGGGGGCAAATGTGAGTTCCAAGCAGGATCCCCTCTGTAGGTGTTGGTCTGTTCTTTCTTCAAGTAGGGTGTTGGCTCTGGACACAGTGGGTGACATTTGGACCATGCAGACGTCGTCTACATAGGAGGTGTCGGTTGCGTCTGAGGGGTGATGTTATTTTTCTAGCATTGCGTTGCTGTAGATGAGGAAGAGAAATGGTGAGATGGGGGATCCTTGTGGTAGGCCGCACTCGTATTGTTGGGGTTGCTCGGTGTGTTGATCAAAGCCAAGTGCGAGTTTCCGGTCTGTGTTGAATGCTGTGACCCAGTTCGTGAGATAGAGTGGCATCTGCCGTTGCAGCATGGCTTCTTGGAGTGTTGCCGGGTGAACCTGGTTAAATGCGCCTTCGATGTTGTGGGTGAGTACCGCCGGTTGTAGTGGGAATTTATTTGATGCTTTCTTCAGGCTGATTGCCTTGGCGATCGGGTCGATTGTTCGGAGGAGGGCGTCGACTGCGGAGTCCTCTGCCTGAGCACCCATCTGTGAGGGGTGTGTGACCCAGCACATTTGTGTGGCGTGGGCTAGTAGTTTCGCGATTATGGTTTCTAGCAGTTTGCCAAAGCATGATAGAAGTGAGATTGGCCGGTACGATTTGGGTTGTGAATAGGATTTCTTGCAGGGCTTGGGGATGACCACGCAGTTGCCCGTCTTCCATTCTGGGGTGTGGACACTCCAGGTGACGCAAGCTGTAAAGAGGTTGGGGTTGAGGAGTGGGGCTGCTTCGTTGAAGTGCCGGAGGGTGGTGTAGGAGATGTCGTCTGGTCCTACTGATGTACTGTATTTCAGGTGTGCGATAGCCAGGCGTGTTTCATGTATTGTGACTGGTCTTGTGTGGTGGCGTATGTCTCTCGTGTGGGTGAGAAGGTCAGGGGGGAGGGTGTCCGCGGGGCCATCCTGACTGGGGGGAAGAGTGCATTCTGTAGGGCTTTGCACTTGTCTCCGCAATCAGATTGTCCCTCGAGCGCGGGGATGGGTTTGTTGTGGGTGCTGTGGCGTTGGATTGTTTTCCAGATGGTTTTGGTTGTTGCGTTTTGCAGTTGGTGGACATGGTATGTCGTTTTTGCGTTGCGTACCATTGTCGTCCATTTGTGGCTTTTGTATTGGCTGTCTTGTCTGTTGGTGTCGGTGGGGTTGAGACAGGCTCTTCTATCTGCCCGTTTGGTGGCTTCTTTTGCCAGTATGAGGCTGTGATTCCACTAGGGTGCCTCCGCCTTCCTTTGGCTTTTGTACGGGACGGTGGCTTCTGTGGCCTGGTGGATGAGGAGTGTGGTGTTGCTGATTGCGCGAAGGGTAGCTTCCGGGCCTTGGAGGTCTGAGAGGTCCATTCGTGTGGCTTGTATGTAGCTGCCGAAGTTGTTCCAGTTGGCTTTTGCCGAGTATCGGTAGGGTTTGGGTGGTGGGGTGGTATATGGCAATGACAGGGTGAGGGTCAGGGAGCTATGGTCTGAGGTGGTATCATCGTCGATTGCTAGTGAGAGGGGAGACCTAGGTGTGTCCCCATGGGTGAGGCATAGATCGATGGTGGAGGGGTTGCTTCCATTCCTGGGGTGGTGGGTGGGGATTGCTGGTTTGTTTTGGAGGTGGAAGTTGTTGTGTTCGAGCCAGTGTGCGATGGCATGGCTTGCGGGGGAGGTGCGGGCTGTGTGGGGCAGGGGGCCCTGCCACCATTGGTGGTGCGCGTTGAGGTCGCCCATTATTAGGCAGTTTGCTGGGATGTTGAGCGAGGGGAGGAGGGCTACCAGCGGTTCTGGCCTTCCGGGTGAGTACAGGTTGAAGATGGTGAAGCTAGTGGTGTGTTGTTCTTGTTGCAGTGTGATGGTGGTGCCTAGGAAGGAGTCCTGGGCTGTGAAGGTGGTGGTGGCGCTGAGCCCAGGGAGTTGGTGTACGTATGTGGCGCATCTGGGCTTCGTAGGTGTTGCGAGGAAGAGGTTGAAGTTCGGTAGGAGTGGTGGGTTTCCATGTTTATCGCACCATGGTTCTTGGATAAGGCAGATAAGGTTTTCTGTTTTTCTCGCAAAATCTCGGAGTGTTGAAATCGTAGTCGCACGGCCTCTCGTGCAGTTCAACAGCTGCACGGACCCGACGGCGTGTCAGGGCATTTCATTCAGTCATTCCCGTCATGGGGGCATCTCCCGGGGTGGTTGTGGCCATTGTATTCGTGTTGTTGTTGAAGGATCGGATCTTGATGCGTGTGGGGCAGTTAGGGTAGCTGGCCTTGTGGGGTGCGTCGCAGTTGGCATGGCAGATTGGTGGGTGGGTGGAGGTGGGGCCTCTCTTGCAGGCCGGGATGGTGCATGGGTGGTCTTTTGTTTCGTGGGCATCTGCACAGACGGCGCAGCGGGACGGATTTTTGCACAGGACGGCGGGGTGCCCGCAGCCCTGACAGTTCTGACACTGGGTGCTTCTTCCGTATGAGATGTAGTCGTCAAGTTGGCATTCGCGGTTGCAGATGGTGAGGTAGTGTCGTCCAACGTCAGCCTTCTTGGTGCTGCCACTGAGGGTCATGACTATCGTCGAGGTTGCTTTCTGTTCACGTCGGTCTGCCAGGGTGAGCAAGTGTGGCGTCTGGCACTGGATCAGCTAGGGGTAGTTGGTGGCAATGCTGTCGGAGATATCGGGCAGGGAGAGATGGGTTGGGACTCCGTGGAGCAGGAACTGGCTGAAGCGCTTCCCGATTGCGACCTTCTTGCACTTGCCGTAGTAGGAGAGGGCGTCGGCGATGATCGTCGTGTAGTCTTCATAGATGATGTTGTTTTGGGTGTTGGTGGTGGTGAAGATGATGGATCCACACATGGTTACCCAGGCGCGGAGGAAGGGGGGGGCGGTTACATCCTGGTTGTCAACCAGGGCTTTGTTGACTCGGTGGAGGGCTGCATCCGCGATGACTTGGCAGGCGATGTAGTCTCGTTCAGTGTGGGTGGTGGCTTCAGTGGGGGACGCGGCCGGAAAGTGGCACCTGACCTCGCTCTCGGCTTGGGAATACATGGTCGGGATAAGCTTGGGTGTGGCAGGCTTCTGTCCTTGGGTTTTCTTCTTCAAGTTCTCCCATTCTTCGACGTTGGTGGCGTGTGTGGCGTGATCGGTTGGTGGGTGTGGTTGGGCGATGGGTGCTTTGGCGGCGTCGGCGTATGTGCGAGTGCTGGTGCCGTTATTGGTTGGACGGTTGTTGGCATTGTATTTGTTCTCGGTGGCTCCCTTCCCCTTTCTCTTTCTCTCTTTCTTTGGGTTGGGGCCGATGTTGCTTGGGCCCCCGGTTGGCTTAGCAGTGGCAGCAGGGCCCTGTGCAGCCAAGAGGAGTTGTTGTTGTATTTGGGTGACTCGGATGCCCAGTGTGGCAATTTGCTTGGTCAGGCTGTTTGTGGCGATTTGAAAGGTGGTCTTGTTTTGGGCGAAAACCACGGAGATCTCAGCACTAATGGTTCTGGCAAATTGGTCTAGAAGGTTGCTGGTGATGATTTCGATGTCGGCACGGAGTGCAGCGTGCTCTGGGCTGAGTGGGGTTGCCATCTGGAGGGCAGTACTGGTGGGCTCGTCCACGTCACCGCCGATCGCCTGTGTTTCAGTGACGTGTTCTGTGTGTTGGAAGTCCATGGCGTTGTCGTTGTCTTCTTCCCTTCCTTCGTCTTCGGAGTCACTGGAGTCGGAGTCAGAGTCAGAGTCGGTGTCGTTCTCCTTGCGGGCTCACTTTGTGGGGGAGGGTGACCGTGAGGACACAACCATAGGAGGTTGAAGGTGGTGTCAGGAGGGGTGCTGCTGGGAGCGGGCTCTTGGGGTGCTGTGCTCAGAGATTTCGGTGGTGGCCGGGGTGTGCGGGGGGAAGAAGGCGTCATGGGATCCTTGACTGGGGTTGTTGGTGGACATGAAGCCTCTTAGCGAGGTGGTGATAGTTTGGCAATGCGAGTCAAAATCACGAAAAGCAGGTGGCGACAGGAGGGAAAATTCCCAGGAGGATTCCGCAGGGGTGCGGCCTCTAGTTAATTAACTATTGGCCGACTCCTGAGGTGACTTTCCAGGTTTGTTGAAAACTTAATTGGAAGAGAAGATTTTTGGTATCGCGAAAACAGTGAAGTTTTGGGGGGTGTTGTGAGGATAATATGCGACTTCGATCTATTGCGTTTTACACTACAGGTAATATACGCTCCTCCTCGCCGTACCACCCCCTTGGGGCTTCCATCTTTCCCTTCCGCCGAGGACGTGTTCGCACCAAGGAAACAAAATTCCAACGCAGAGAGAAACGCGCTACAGAAACGTTCGAGCAAGGAAACACTCCGACAGTACAAAGGAAACTCGTCCCCATCCGTCCTTCTTCAAGCTCCGTCGTCTCGTTCGTGTGATCTTTTTAATTTTCGAAAGCGCCGAAGTCTGGTTCAGGCGAGTCTGAACCTGAGTCTTCGGTGCCTTGTGGTGTAGGTTGGTCCTCCGCGAAGCGGAGGTGTGTGGAGTGGCCCAGGCCAGTTGCACGGAGGAACTTGCGGAGCGGGAGTGCATTTTCCGGTGACATGATGAATTGTGGGGTCTGGATATCCCCGGTGGTGGCGCGTTGGAGGATCGCTCGCTGCTTTTCCAACAGCTGGCATTCCCAGAGTAGGTGTTGCGAGGTGGCGAGGTCCGTGCCGCATGGGCAGGAATCGGCGGTGATGTTGGGGGGCGGGTCGGTTGGTGCACGGTTGCAGTAGACCCGCCAGAGAGCTCGTGTGTCGGCCCATTCCACCTCCTGGAGGTGTTTGGGAAAGGTGAAGGATGGGGTGGAGAGGGGTAGCTCGGTCTTCCATCGGTTCATGAGTTGTGCTCGCGCTTGCGTGAGGAGCCAGGTTTTTGTTGTGATTGCGAAACGGCATGGGACCGGATTGTCGGCCCCTTGCTTGGCGAGTCTGTCGGCCCTCTCATTGCCTCTAATGTTGCAGTGGGACGGGCACCAGGTGATGGAGATTTGCCAGCCGAGGGTGCGCAGGTCATCGATGGAGTCGAGGGCCCTTCGAGCGTATTCATGGTTGTGTTTGTTGAAGTTGAGGGTGGCAATTGCCGCTTGGTTGTCGATGCAGATGATAACTGTGCCCCGTGGGGCTGTGGTGGTGAGGAGGGTGGACACGGCTTCTTGGACCGCGTGTAGTTCGGCGTCGTACACCTCGGCCCGATCGCCCAGGTGACAACTGCCTTCGTCCAGTCGGTACAGATGTTGGTCGCCGCAGTGGTATATTGCCCATCCACATCCAGTTGACCCATTGTCGAGCTTGGAGCCATCTGTGTAGATGATGATGGTGTGGTTTTCTTGTGATTCGAGCCATTGTTCGTGGAGTTCTTGGGGTTGGGTTACTTTGTCCGGGTTTGGGGACGGGGTGATGGGGACCCCTTCTGCCAGTGATGTGCTTGTCCGGTTTTCCAGTTTGCCCATTACCAAGTGTTTGCTTAGGTAGTATAGGCGGTGGAGCCCTGGGAGGTTTGGGGAGGTGTTTGGTGCAGCCCGTGGGGGGCCTAGTGCGTGATGGGAGGGGAGGAAGTGGAGGCGTATGGCATATCGTAGTGACAAGTAGTCCAGGTATGCTTCCAGGGGGGGTAGTTGGGCGAGTGTGAGGAGGTTGGAAATTCTGGTGTTGAGTGGGAGCCCTGTGATCCATCGGGCGATTGAGTTGTAGGTGGTGCTGAGGGTAGCTGTTATCATCGGGGTGCCTGTCCACCATGCCGGGGATGCCCAGAACATGGTTGGCAGTACCACCGTCATCGCCAAATGGTGGGCGATGTGGGCGGGGATGCCGCGTGACCGGTGACGTAGGAAGCCTAGGCTGCCAAGTGTTTTGTTTCCTTTGGCCGCGCCCATTGTGGCGTGGTGGAGGAAGCTGAGTGATTCGTCGATGAACACTCCCAGGTATTTAATCTGGCGTGTTGCCATGATGGTGTTGTTTCCGATCCGTAGGGGGGGGTGTGAGGTGAGGCTCTTGTTCTTATCCTTGCTGGTGAGGGGGAGGCAGTACAGGAGTTCCGTTTTTGGGGGGGCAAAGGTGAGTCCCAGGTGGGTTCCCCTCTGTAAGTGTTGGTCTGTCCTTTCTTCGAGCAGGGTGTTGGCTCTGGACACAGTGGGTGACATTTGGACCATGCAGACGTCGTCTACGTAGGAGGTGTCAGTTGCGTCGGAGGGGTGGTGTTGTTTTTCTAGCATCGCGTTGCTGTAGATGAGGAAGAGGATTGGGGAGATGGGGGATCCTTGTGGTAGGCCGCACTCGTACGGTTGGGGTTGCTCGGTGTGTTGGTCGAAGCCAAATGCGAGTTTCCGGTCTGTGTTGAATGCTGTGACCCAGTTCGTGAGGTAGAGTGGCATGTGCCGTTGCAGCATGACCTCTCGGAGTGTTGTCGGATGGACCTGGTTGAATGCGCCTTCGATGTCGTGGGTGAGCACCGCTGGTCGTAGTGGGAATTTATTTGATGCTTTCTTCTGGCTGATTGCCTTGGCGATTGGGTCGATTGTTCGGAGGAGGGCGTCGACTGCAGAGTTCTCTGCCTGAGCACCCATCTGTGAGGGGTGTGTGGCCCCGCACATTTGTGCGGCATGGGCTAGTCGTTTCGCGATGATGGATTCTAACAGTTTGCCGAAGCATGATAGAAGTGAGATTGGCCGGTATGATTTGGGTTGTGAGTAGGATTTCTTGCCGGGTTTGGGGATGACCACGGAGTTGGCCGTCTTCCATTCTGGGGGGTGGACACTCCAGGTGAGGCAAGCTGTAAAGAGGTTAGGGAGAAGGAGTGGGGCTGCTTCGTTGAAGTGCCGGAGGGTGGTGTAGGAGATGTCGTCCGGTCCTACCGATGTACCGTATTTCAGGTGTGCGATGGCCAGGCGTGTTTCGTGTATTGTGACTGGTCTTGTGTGGTGGCGTATGTCTCTCGTGTGGGTGAGGAGGTCGGGGGGGAGGGGTGTCCGCGGGGCTGTGTTGACTGGGGGGAAGAGTGCATTCCGTAGGGCTTTGCACTTGTCTCCGAAGTCGGACTGTCCCTCGAGTGGGGGGATGGGTTTGTTGTGGGTGCTGTGGCGTTGGATTGTTTTCCAGATGGTTCTGGTTGTTGCGTTTTGCAGTCGGTGGACGCGGTATGCTGTTTTCGCGTTGCGTACCATCGTCGTCCATTTGCGGTGTTTGTATTGGCTGTCTTGTCTGTTGGCGTCGGTGGGGGTGAGGCGTGCTCTTCTATCTGCCCGTTTGGTGGCTTCTTTTGCCAGTGTCAGGCTGTGGTTCCACCAGGGTGCCTCTGTCTTCCTTTGGCTTTTGTACGGGACGGTGGCTTCTGTGGCCTGGTGGATGAGGAGGGTGATGTTGCTGATTGCGAGGAGGGTAGCTTCCGGGCCTTGGAGGTCTGAGAGGTCCATTCGCGTGGCTTGTATGTGGCTGTCAAAGCTCTTCCAGTCGGCTTTTGCCCAGCATCGGTAGGGTTTGGGTGGCGGGGCGGTATATGGCAGTGACAGGGTGAGGGTCAGGGAGCTGTGATCTGAGGTGGTGTCATCGTCAGTTGCTAGTGAGAGGGCAGACCTAGTTGTGTTCCCACGGGTGAGGCACAGGTCGATGGTGGAGGGGCTGCTTCCATTCCTTGGATGGTGGGTGGGGATTGCTGGTTTGTTTTGGAGGTGGAAGTTGTTGTGTTCGAGCCAGTGTGCGATGGCATGGCTTGCGGGGGAGGTGCGGGCTGTGTGGGGCAGGGGGCCCTGCCACCATGGGTGGTGTGCGTTGAGGTCGCCCATTATTAGGCAGTTTGCTGGGATATTGAGTGAGGGGAGGAGGGCTGCCAGGGGTTCAGGTCTTCCGGGCGAGTACAGGTTGAAAATGGTGAAGCTGGTGGTGTGTTGTTCTTGTTGCAGTGTGATGGTGGTGCCTAGGAAGGAGTCCTGGGCTGTGAAGGTGGTGGTGGCGCTAAGCCCAGGGAGTTGGCGTACATATGTGGCGCACCTGGGCTTCGTAGGTGTTGGGAGGAAAAGGTTGAAGTTCGGTAGGAGTGGTGGGTTTCCATGTCTATCGCACCATGGTTCTTGGATAAGGCAGATAAGGTTTTCTGTTTTCTTCGCAAAATCTCGGAGTGTTGAAATCGTAGTCGCATGGCCTCTCGCGCAGTTCAACAGCTGCACGGACCCGACGGTGTGTGGGGGCATTTTATACGGTTACTCCCACCATGGGGGCGTCTCCCAGGTTGGTTGTGGCATTCGTGTTTGCGTTGTTGTTGAAGGATCGGATTTTGATTCGCTCAGGGCAGTTGGGGTCGCTAGCCTTGTGGGGGGTCTGGCAGTTGGCACAGCAGATCGGTGGATGGGTGCAGGCTGGGCCTTTCTTGCAGGTCGGGATGGTGCAGGGGTGGTCTTTGGTCTCGTGGGCTTCCGCGCAGACGGCGCAGCGGGAGGGGTTCCTGCACAGGGCTGCCGGATGTCCGTAGCCCTGGCAGTTGCGGAACTGGGTGTTTCTTCCGTACGAGATGTAGTCGTTGAGTTGGCATTCACGGTTGCAGATCGTGAGGTAGTGGCGTCCGATGTCGGCCATCTTGACACTGCCGGTGAGGGTCATGACGATCGTGGAGGTTGATTTTTGCTCGCGTCGGTCTGTCGGGGTGAGCCAGCGCGGGGTCTGTCCTTGGGTTAGCTGGGGGTAGTTTGTGGCGATACTGTTAGAGATGTCGGGTAGGGAGAGGTGGGTAGGAACGCCGTGCAGGAGGAACTGGCTGAAGCGTTTCCCTATTTCCACTTTCTCGCATTTTCCGTGGTAGGAGAGGGCGTCTGCGATGATCGTGGCGTAGTCTTCGTAGATGATATTGTTTTGGGTGTTGCCGGTGGTGAGGACGATGGATTCGCGCATCGTGGCTCGGGCGTGGAGGAAGGGGGGTGCAGTTACGTCCTGGTTGTCAACCAGGGCTTTGTTGACTCGGTGGAGCGCGGCATCGGAAATAGCTAGTCGGGCATTGTAGTCTCGTTCGGCGTGGACGGCGGCTTCAGTGGGGGATTCAGTTGAGAAGTGGCACGTCACCTCTCGTTCAGCTTGGGGGTACATGGTCGGGACGAGCTTGGGTGGGGCCGGCTTCTTCCCTTGGCTCCTCTTTTGCAGGTTCTCCCAGCCCTAGACGTTGGTGGCGTGTGTGGTTTGTTCGGTTGGCGATTGTGGCTGGGAGGCCAGGGCCTTGGCAGCGTCAGCATAAGTGCGGGTGGTGGGGCGGGTGTTCGTGGTCGTGTTCGGTTCGTTGTTGTCAGTGTTGTTGTTGCTGTTGTTTGTTCTCTTCTCCTTCCTCTTTCTCTCTTGCCTCGTCGGGTTGGCGTCGGTGGGGGCGCGGGCCCCAGCCGGTTTCGCGGAGGGGGCCGGCCTACGTTCGGCCGAGAGGAGTTGTTGTTGTACCTGGGTAATCCGGGTTCCAAGCGAGGAGATTTGTTTGGAGAGTTCGTTGGTGGCAGTGTGGATTGTGGCGTCGTTTCTGGCGAAAAGTTGCTTAATCTCCGCGGAGATGGTCCTATAGAGTTGTTCCATGACGTTGTTGGTAATTATTTCGAAATCGGCGCGTAGCGCAGCATGTTCGGGGCTCATCGGGGCCGCCATCTGGGGGGCCGTGTTGTCGGGTTCGTTGGCATCTTCGCCAATTGCCTGGGTCTCGGTGATATGTTGGGTGGGCTGGAAGTCCATGGCGTCGTCGATTCCTGTCTCCTCTTCTCCTTCTTCTTTGTTCTCGTCGCCGGAGTCGGATCTGTACTCGGATGCCGCTTCGTCGTCCTCGCGTGCTCGCTTGGCAGGGGAGGGGGACCGTGAGGTTGCGATTCGGAAGGGGGGTTGGAGGGTCTGCTGGGCGGGGTTGGGTGCAGAAATCTCTGCGGTAGCGGGGGTGTTGGGGTGGAAGAAAGAGTCGAGGGGTCCTTGACTGGGGTTGCTGGAGGACATGAAGCCTGTAAGCGAGGTGGTGATAGTTTGGCGACGCGAGCCAAAATCACGAAAAACAGGCAGCGACAGGAGGGAAAATTCCCAGGAGGGTGCCGGAGGGGTGCAGCCTCTAGTTAATAAACTATTGACCGACTCCTGAGGTGGGTTTCCGGGGTTGTTGAAAACTTAATTGGGAACGAAAATTTTTGGTATCGCGAAAACAGTGAAGTTTTTGGGGGGTGTTGTGAGGATAATAGATTGCGTGGAGAAGAATCTCCAGACTAGCTACCGCGCCCTTCCTTTATACTTTTCCTTCCCTCTGTGGAATCACAGCTTGCCCACAAGACTGACACAGTTCCTCCGTCTAACATCATGACTCGATCGCCGCGCCCAAGGAAAACACATGATCGCACTCGGCCGCTGCGCTGCCAACACTCTACTCGCGGCAACAGGAGAAAGGACGCGCAAGCAGTAAAGGTAAGGAACAGGGAACAGGACGTGCAAGCTTCATCTACAGGAGACAACAAATGTAGTGGACAGGAGAAAGGACGCTCAAGCATAATCAACAGGAAACGACATACATAATGATGACAGGAGAAGGACGCGCAAGAAACATAACGGAGATGAAGGAGAGAGGTCTAGACTGGCCAGCGGTCGGGGATATCGCTACTGGAGCGATATGGCGGAGATCGGGCAAGGCTTCTAAGCGCGGAGGATGACCGCTGCTGCGGCAGCAGAAACGAGGACGAGCCACAGGGTGACAAGGGTGAGAGTGGCACTGGTGCTGGTGCCAAGGAGTCTGTCACGCCACGTTTGTGACAGTACGTACCCTGTCTAGACCGAAGCTCTGGTGAGGTCATGTCGGGTTGTCAGGGTCCGGCGGCGGATGGGGGTGCGGTAGATGCAGATGGGCTGGCTAACCTGCTGCCGGGCTTGGAGTTGTTCGTTCATTCGCTGTTGTTCAGTGATGATGGCTCCCAGGGTGTTGGCCATCTGCTGGAGTTGCTGTTGGTCTGTGTTGTAGAACTCGTTCATCCACTGGGCGAGTGTCCAGTGTATGACGTGATTGGAGCAAGCGTCCCGGGTGGTTGTTTGATGTATCATGGTGACGATTTCTCCCAGGAGGGTAAGTTCTTCATCCTGTAGTGCAGCAGTCATGGTTGCCGCAGCGATGGGATCGGTGGCAGGGTCGGGAGCGTGCCCAGCCAGAGTGGCCTCCTGGTCTTTCTGTGGTGGCGTGACGTCGGCCAGGGGGGCGCGTGGGGCTGCGGCACTACAACGAAGGTGATGGTTTTCAATGTTAATGAGGAACCGGCACTCCAGGCAGACCCGCTTCCCTCAGTGCCAGTCTACACATGCCTTGACGGGGTCGAGGTGTCGTTTCCAGGTTACCATGACGAGTTCGTGGGGGTGGGGCATAGGACAGTCGCACATCTGGCAGTTGCGGCGGTGGCGGCGGCGGCCGCCGCTCCGTTGGCGGTAGTAGTTGTAGTCGTTCATTTGTTGGTGGGTGCGTCAGTCATCGTCATAGCAGGCTGTCCAATGTAGGGAGGCATGGTTGTTGGCACGGGGCTGTCTCACAGCGGACAGTGGGGGTGAGGGTGCTGGTGGAGGGGCATTCCATCCGTCCGTGGTGGTGGCGTTGGCGCGGATGCCCCAATTGTTATCGTGTTCGGTTTCGGTGTTGGCTTGCTCGGCGTTGGTGAAGGTCCAGCCTTCGTTGGCATTGACAGTGGCGGTGGTAGACATATTTTTAGTTTGGAGGGGATGGTTTCTCCGGGTATTCCTCGTGGAATTGCTGGACAATGTCAGGCGAGTTTTCGAAGTTGCGGGCAGGATACCAGCTACCATCCGGGTCTTGGAAACCGGTCTACTTGACTCTATACTGGATCTGGTTTCTGTGGTGTCGCGAGTTGAGGATTTTCTCCACTTCCCACTCCTGGTGTTCTTGGATGATAATGGGAGGTGGTGGCGGCTGGTGATGTCCGGGGATAGGTTCTGTACTGGCTGTGAGTTCGAGGAGGCTGATACAGAAGACTGGGTGGATTTTGACAGTGGCCGGCAGATCCAACTTATAGGCGCGTGAGCCTACTTTCTCCAGGATGGTATACGGGCCTATTTGCTTGTGATCCAGCTTGTTCGATGGTCGGGTTGTTTGGATGTGTTTTCGCCGCTGCCAGACTTTGTCGCCTGGGTTCAATACCGGGTCCAGATGTCGTGCTTTGTTGGTATGATCCGTTTGAGCCATTTGCGCTTCTTTGATTTCTGCTCTGAGGTCATCATACAGCTTCCTTAATGCCTCAACATATTCTGATACTTCTGGTATTTCGTCGTTCCTGGTGCCGAGGTCTGGCAGATATCGCGGGTGGTATCCATAGTTGGCGAAGAAGGGGGTTATTTTTGTGGTTCCGGTTTGGGTGTTGTTGTAGCAGAATTTGGCAATTGGCAGTAGTCTTTCCCAATTGTCCTGTTGATAGTTGCAGTATGCCCGGAGATACTGCTCCAGGGTGGCATTGGCCCTTTCCGTTGGTCTGCTAGGTCTTCGGGATTCATGGTGCCATGGCAGGTGACGAAGTGTCCCATTTTCGTCAGGCGATCGATTATTACCCATAACGCGTCTTTTCTGTTGCTTGTTGGCAGCGCGGTGATAAAGTCCATTGATATTGTGTCCCATGGCCGGTGTGGGAGTTCGAGTGGCTTTAGCAGTCCAAATGGCGTATGTCGGATTGGCTTGATACAATGGCAGGTGTCACAGTGGTCCACGTATCTGTGGATGTACTTTCGTTGTCATGGCCAGTAGAAATTTATGCTAATGAGTTCCAGGGTTCTTGCTCGGCCTGGGTGTCCCGCGGCTTGCGCATTATGGTGGTCTCTTAATATGCGAAGTCGTAGGGTGTCGTTGTCAGGGATCCATATGAGGCCATCGTACATTAGCAACCCGCTGTTTCCCTCCCATAGCTCTAGTGCGATCTTTCCGTCGTGGGTGGTCCCGTTTGCCTTTTTCCTCTGGATTTCTTGGATCTCTTTATCTGAGGCGCTTAGTGTCCGGATTTCGCTCAGACGCTCTTTGTCTATTTCAACGCTGATGGTTTCTGTTGTATTGGCTTGGAGTACTTTGGCGTGATTATCGATTCGGGGCACTTCAAAACCTTCCTCGGGTAATAGGATTCGGCCGTGGTTCTGCCGATGTTTCATATCCCCTTCCCAGGGAGAGTCTCCTGACTCTCTAGACAGGATGTCTGGCTTGCCGGCCAATTTCCCGGGTCAGTATTTGATTATGAAGTCATAGTTGGCTAGTCGTTCGCCCCACAGGGCTTGCCGTAGATTAAGGTCTTTCTTCGGTTTCCAATATTCGAGGTTCTTGGGATCCGTGAGAATCATGATTTTGGGTCCCCTTGTTTTTCAATAACTATCACATTTTCGTAGTGCGTCTACAATCGCTAGTGGTTCCTTGTCGTGAATATTGTAGTTGCACTCTGGATCATTGAGCTTTCTTGAGTAGTATGCCACTGGGTGCAATATCCCTTTTTCGTCGGGTTGTGAGCAGATTGCTCCTATGGCGTAATCTGAGACGTCTGTTTCGATGGTAACAGGTCTTTCTGGATCAAAGTGTTGTAGTATAGATTCCGTGATCATTACTTTATTGAGCCTCTCAAATGCCTCTTGTTGTTTATCACTCCATTCCCATCCTTTTTCCTTCCTTGTGAGGGTGGATATGGGTGTCGTGTTTGTGCTGTCATCTCTGATAAAGCGCTGATAAAAGTTGGCAAAGCCGAGGAAGCTCTGGATTCCTTGAGGTTTGTTGGTTCCTTCCATTCGTTGATGGTCCGGATTTTTTCTTCGTCTATTAGTAGTCCCTGCGGTGATATGACGTATCCCAAGTATTCTATTTCCGTTTTATGGAATTCGCATTTGGATGCTTTCAGCGTGAGCCTGGTATCCTCAACTCGTCTCACGATTGTCCAGATGTGCCTTCAGTGGCCTTTCAGATTTTGCGCGAAGATGAGGATGTCGTCCAGATATGCCACACAGAAGATATCAAGGTATTCGCTTAGAATCTTGTTCATCCATCGTTGGAACGACAGCAGTGCATTGGTCAACCCGAAAGGTATGACACAGTACTCGTATAGTCCGTACCAGGTTCGTACGGCTGTTTTCCATTCGTCTCCTGCTGCGATTCGGAGGTTGTAGTAGGTGTCTCGGATATCGAGTTCAGTGTATATGGTGGCACTGGATAGTTGATCCAGGGACTCTCCGAGTAATGGCAATGGTGTCCGGTCTTTGATTGTGATCTCATTCAGTTGTCGATAATCCACACATAGGCGTAGTCCCCAGTCCTTCTTCTTGACAAAGTGTATTGGCGCCCCAGCCAGAGAGGTGGATACCCAGATCCATCCCCGCTTCTCATTGACTTCTAGGTATTTCTTGAGAGCATTCATTTTTTCTTCGCTCATGGGTCGCAGGGGCTCGTATGGGGGCATCTTTCCTTCCTCCAGTGGAATGTGGTGGTCATGAGAGCAGTGGGGCGGAGGTGCCGTAGGTTCTTTTTCGGTGAATACTTCGAGGAACTCGTAATATTCCGGCGGAATTGGATTTTTGCTGGTCTTGGAGTTTTCCTTGATTTTGTTGATGATGGTCTGGCATACTTCCCATGGGTCCGTTTCACCAATCTCCCAAATTTCCGGTGTTTTCCTCTAGTATTGCTCCTTGGCCTTTTCTTTCGGGACCGTGTTCGCTCTTGGTGAGCTAGGTAAGCATTTTTCGGCACAGTAATCCGTGTGGAATTTCACAGTACGATTTTTCCACCCTATAACCGGGTCATGGAGCTTGAGCCATGGAAGTCCTAGGATGATTGGCACATTTCCGATTGTGATGCAGTGTAGCCGGATGTATTCCTCGTGATGATTGATTGTAAGGTGGACTAGGACGTCATGGGTTACTGACCCGCCGGTGACCTTGCTCCTGTTCACGGTCAGGACCTGTCTTGGTGTCGCTTTTTGCTGCATTGGGATTCCACTTGCTTCGGCGTAAGCCTTGTTGACAAAGTTCTCGGATGCCCCACTGTCCACTAGGGCGGTGGTGTTGTGTTCGTTTCCGTTGGTTCCTATGATTCGTCCTTTGATTATGATCTTTTCTTCATGGTCGTATCTGGTTGTCCGTATTCTGTAGGGTGGGTCAGGTTCTGCAACAGGTTTCTCCCTCGGGTGGCTGTTGCCTAGGCTTATTCCCGAGGGCTGTCGTTTCCTGCCAATTCGGGTTCTTTTCCTACTTCATTGCTTATGGTGTCTTCTTCGTATGTGGCTTCTGCTGCCCAATATGGCCTCCTCCATGCGACTCATGCTTTCTTGGGCTGGGGGCATTCCTTCGCAAAGTGGCCCTTTTTCCCACAATTGTTGCATTCGTCTGTTTGTGCTCGTCGGGGAAACCGGGTTGGCATTCTTGGTGCGAACTTTAACCATTGGGTGGCGTCCATGTCCATTGGGTCCCCCGGGGTGCTGATGAGTTCTTTCGTGTGGACATGGAAGTGTCAAGAATCTGGCATGACAGGCTCGGCGTCGCCATGGGCGCCGCCCTCACACTGGTCACCCTGTGGCTGTTCCTCATCTCTGCCGTCGCCATCGTTGTTCTACGCACCTAGGCGCCTCATCCCAGTCCCTCCGACAGTGCTCGGTCAGCGATTTCCCACAAAACCCTGACCTGGTCGCCAGCCGCCCAGGATCTGTTTCCTTTTCATCTGTGTCTGCCTTGCGTACTCACCTTGAGCTTATTACTTGCATCTCTCCTTGTCCTTGTCACGTTTCCGGTTTTGTATGCTTTCCTTGTCGCTTCCTCACTGTTTGCGAGTCTGCCTTACTATACTTGCGTTTCCCTTTCTCCTTATCAGATTTCCAGTTGTATGCTTTCCTTTTTGCTTCCTTACTGTTGTGTGCCTACCTTGCGTCAGTCTGTTTCGCGGCAAAGGGGGTGAGAGTCGAGTACGATTGTGTGTCTTTGGGGCGCGGCGATTGAGTTATGCAGGGGATATTCTGTGTTGGTCTTGCGGGTGAGACTGTGATATCCACAGTGGAGGAAAAGGTATTAAGGAAGGGGCGCAGTAGCTAGTCTGGAGATTCTTCTCCACGCAATCTATTCTCACCGATCCCCCCCCCAGCTTTTTCGACCACCAACATCGATCCCCACCATCGAATAAGCCCTCTACATTTCCAAAAGATTCTTCAAAA
>Ga0307516_10003503_pt1 | contig 20094 bp, 21 predicted proteins | sample 19_EM_MG_FD_203310 | JGI IMG/M metagenome (GOLD analysis project Ga0307516, IMG submission 203310) | Populus trichocarpa ectomycorrhiza microbial communities from riparian zone in the Pacific Northwest, United States - 19_EM | ecosystem: Host-associated > Plants > Roots > Unclassified | place...
AATTGTCTAAGTGATGGAACGGGTGCGAAAGGTGTGTGCCAGTGAAAGGTGTGCGCCAGCGAAAGGTGTGCGCCAGCGACGGTTATGGTGGTTTGCACCTGAAGCCCCCGCATCGCGACGTCTTACATAGTTCATCACTCGCTGCTTAGTCACTCGCCAAACGAATGTCGCCAAGGTGTCGACTAAAGGTGTCCCCAACCATATGTAAATACGCCTTCTGTGATGAATACGCACTGATTATCAATCCTGTATCAATACTGGGTATAGTACAATCTGGATTTATGTTTATTCGTAGCTTAAAATGAATGCGTATTCGAGATGAATGAATCTCAAATACTGTTGCGCATAAGATACAGTATTACTACAGCTTAAATAACACCCCATTTTTTGGTACTGTACTTAGATGCGAATGGACTTTTTCCAAACTTTCCTAGCTCTCTCCTAATCAACACGATACCATCACCCCTCAGAGGTTTTTTTTTTTGACGTTGGGCTTTCTCAATTGTGCTGAGCAGACGTTGACACAATTTTTTTGAAGGGTTTTCGGGTGCTGATATCTGAGTCGGGGATTTGCCCCCAAGTTCGGAGATTTGGAGGCTCAGACTTTTCCTTCTAGACCCTGAGTACTAGAAATAAATTATTACAGAGCGCGAGCGAAGTGATGGTTGATGACGGGCTTGGCGAAGGGTCTCGCGAGACTAGGAGGGAACACCATCTCCGACCCCACCAAAATAATAATAATAATCATAATTGTATAGCTGTCGCCGCCATCCCAATGACGTTATGAGATGTCATTCCGATTGGACCCCGCCCACACACGCTCACCTCCATCCCCACGCGCCCCCATTTAGCTATCGCGCTGGAATGCGCGGATGTGTAAATTTAATTACATTCCGTAGGGATGACCAAATACGAGCAGCATCGATTTCCTGAATTCCGCATCGTGAGTTTGTAGTGCGGGACACTAAACTGCCGCTTAACCCGATAGCAAAAACCCTGAAAACTCCGGACACCTCCCGGGGCAGAAGTTAGTAAAATACTTACTCCAAAATATGTTGTGTAAACATTTCGAAAAAATAACACATCACAAACCCCGTGCCCCCCACCGCCCCTCGCCGCCACACGGTGAGGGAGCTCATTTGAAGGGAGAGGAAGAATATAGAGCACGAATCCAAAAAAGAGAGCCTTTTATTATTGCGCGACCTCCGCGAAATAACTGAAAAGGGTCATTCAAATATTTAAAATACCGGTGACATATCCCTGCCCCCCCCCCCCAAAAAAAAATGAGATAAGGAAAAAGAAGGAAAAACGAATGCTTGCATCCCGTGTACGATGCGGCAGCGAAGATGACGCGACCCTCTCTCCACCAGCCCTTCGTAACATCGAAGACCCCCAAGCAACAGAATCATCATCGCTGATCACTGTTGAAGCCACTCTCCCGCGGCAACACGACGAAACACCGACTGTACCCTAGAGGAATCACTCCACCGAGTCGCGTGGGAGGGAAAGAAAGAGAAGAAAAAAAAAAGTAAACGAAAATAGAACCGGGGAGATGGAGGCAAGCCGTCGACGACTACTCGGAAGTTTGAGCAGAGCTGGCACTAATGCCGTCAATAATTCCAGCGCCTTGCTGGTCGGTGGGCTGCGTAGTAATCTCTTCTCGCATGCAGGCCTTCTCGAGGTAGTAGCTCCACCTCCCGCTCAAGCCACGGTGGCTGTGCCTGATGTGCTGCCTGAAGTGGTCGGCGCGGTAGAACTTCTTCGCCTGGTTGCAGTCGCCGAACTTGTGGCCTTGGGTGAGATGCTCGATGCGGCGCTCCCATTGCGCGGGAAGCGGGAACTCTTTCCCGCAGTAGCCGCATTCGTCGGCGGAGTTTGGGCCATGCCTTGATCGGTGGAAGGCCACCTCGTAGTTGCCGGCCAGCGATGCGCACGACCAGGAGTGGTCTCGCAGGTGGAGGGACCTGTGGTGCCTCCTGACCTCGTTCTTGTTTTTGAACAGGCTGCTGCAGTGCTGGCAGCCGTATTTCTTTAGCCGCTCGTGCCGTCTGCCGTAGCATAGTCCGTCAGTAAGGGCGTGCGTTTTTGTTTGAGCGGGGGGGGGGGGGGGGGGGGAAGTGGAAAGGGAGTGCACGCACTGCAAGTCGTCACGGTTGAAAAACATCTTAGGCTTGTTGCGGCAGCACTTGCAGACGAAGCAGCCGGCCATGCTGGGCGGAGGGTTGATCTTTGCAGTAGGTGAATCCTGCTCCCTGCCGTGCGATGGCATCTCCGCAGGGCTGCCCAGGCTATCCTTCGCTGTGTCGATCTTCATGCTGGAGTTACACGGCGCCATCGGAGACCAGGCGGTTGGTGTCGATAGGATGCTGGCAGACGGCGATAGCTGGCCCGTTGACATGGAGCACATCGTGGTAGCGGACGCCGCGGACTCAGGGGAGCTGGCCGGCGACTCCGGCTGGGCCGGGTTGTAGTACCCCTGATATTCCCTCTGGGAGTCCCCGTGGTAGAAGTGTGGAGTTCCCTGGTTCCGGCAATTCAAGTCTGGACTTGCGCCATCCCGTATTAGCACTCCCTCCGAGGTGTCCGTGGTACCGGACCTGTGTGGGCGTCTGTCGCGCTCGTGTGTCTCGAGTAGCGGCGAAGACGCCCGACTCTTGGAGCCCACCCGTTCGCACTGCGGAGGCAGCGTCCGAACATCACGCAAGGTCAGGCGGCCCACCTCCGGCCCGTGGGATGGCGGGGCATCCTGCACCTGCGAATCTTCGACCGGCGAAGCGCAGCCGGGCCCCAGGTAAAGCGAACGGACGGATGTTCGCAGCCGGTTATCCAAAGTGGGCGATATGCTGCCGTCCGTGGTGCACGACGGAAGGATCGCATCGGGGTTGCAGTTCCCCCGGAACTCCGACAGCGATGGCGAGATGACGGGGACGCCGGATGTCTCTCGCTCCGGTCGAAGATGGATGGGCGCGGTTCCCGGGACGCGCCCGCGCACAACGAGCGGAGAAGGCAGCATCCGTAGCGGAAGCCGCGCCGAAGCCGGCACATGTCGCTGGCTCGATGTCTGAGGAGCCGATGGTCGCGACGGCCACCTGGTGTCTTGCGACGCGGCAAAGGCGCGAATCTCCTGCACGGGAGTGAGTCTGTGCTGGGGCAACGAGGGTGGTTGTGAGATGCGAGCGCCCAGCTTGCGCAGAATGGTTTGGTCGTATTGCCACCCTGCCAGGTGGATCGCAGCTCGGAGGGTCTCTTCACCGAGTCTAAATGAAACACGCCGCGTTAGGACCAGTTATTCGCCTGCACGGAGTGCACGGCACCGCATCGCCCGGCGAGACAGCGACAAATGGAAATGCGACAGCAGATTGCGAACGGGGAAACTGACTCCTGGCGGGGCGCGTGGTCATTGCCCTTTTTCATGTAGAGGCTCGTTCTCCGGTTTCGCTCGTACGAATCCTGCAGCCTCCCGCTGCAACCGTCGCGACTTCCGGAGAAACTGGGCGCGTCCTCCGTGCAGGCGCCTATCGGCGATAACTTGCATTCCTGGGCTGCCCCTTGTCCTTGTCCTTCACCATCACGACCGTCCCCGATCGAGCCTAGGGTGGTCTGGTGCCATTGCTGGTGCGGACGCGGTAGCGGTGGAAGCGCTGGCGCATCGTGAGGCTGAATGGGCGAGGGACGAACGGCCATAGACGCAGAGGATCCATGCACGACACCGCAGCTGCGGGACGTCGGCGAGACGCCGGGTCTTGGGAACGGAATCTCGCGAGGCATCGACCGCGTCGGGAGAGAGGGCGAGTGCTGCTCGTAAATCTGGGTGGATGACGGGTGATGAGTAGGTAGCGGGGGATGGAAGAGTCAGAGCTCGCAACGGTAGATATAACCTCGGGGCAATGGCGGCGGTGGCCGATACTTGAAGATAGAGCCTGTTGCCAATAGAACCTGGGGGCGTCTGTTGTTGCAATGGTCTTTTCTTCTCTTCTGTTCTTGATAGTAATCAAGAACCCAAGGCGAAAAAAGGATGGATTCGGAAACGGAGAGGGGTCGCTTTTTTCCCGTCTGTCCGGGGGCGGAGAGAGCGAGACGGGGGGATGAGGGGCGGGGCGATAGGGCTGCTGATTGGAATTCTGCGTGTCAGACGGCTCCGCTGACTGTGGTAGACACCCGAATCGGTCAGTGCTCGTTTGGTTTGCGTCCATCCACACCTCGGCGACGCGGGCATCGGGGGCGATACCAGCAGCGGATGCGCACGGGCGCGCGAGCCCTTATCGTGCAGCAGCCGTCCGCAGCCTCGCAGAGTCTGCCTCGTTCCATTCGCCGGTTCGGCCTGCCGGGCACCTCCTGTGCGACTGCGAGCGGGCGGTGGGAGTGCACGGACTCGGTGGACGTCGGCGGGGCGGGCGGCACCGAGCGCGTTGCCGGTCTGCAGTGCTTGACGTTTTTTCCGTTTTCTTTTCCGCTGTGGTGGTGATTGGGAGTTGGTGGTGGGTGGGTGGGGAACGCGGGGGGTGGGTGAGGGCAGCAATCCTTGCGGCTGCTCGACGCCCAGCCTGGGCGGGTGTCTCGCGGCCGCAAAAGAGCCGGAGCGTGTCAACGGGGGAGAACCTCCCCTGCCTGCTGCCTGTCGGCGATGGATGGGCGGCACCATCTACAATCACGACGATGGAGCACTCATGCGAAGAAGGATGTGATGACTTTCCAATTCACCTCCCCCACCGGCTGAAAAAACAACGAACACCACACACAACGCGTGAAAAAACTCTTCACTTATCAAGCAATGTCAACTGCACGGAGTGAACCAATAATGGCAGTCTTGCAGTGATGGAGAAATTCCAAGGTTTCCTCCCCCCCTCCCCTAACCACGCAGTCCACGGGTACACTGAGGTGTCCGAAGAAAAAACCTTCATGACGTCGAGATCCAGCCGTCCTTCCAGCAAACAAAACAACAAAAACGACATTAACAGCTCCTCCTTTCCCTCCTTTCTGCGCCCCCTCCCACGGAAGATGCGTAAAATCCCAAGCCCTGCCTGTCTGCCTTCCACGTACAAGACCTGGGGATGTTTGCGCTTCTCTACAGTCCCCTGCGGCGACTGGCCCGGCCGGTGCGCCGATCAAGGAGCGGATACCGATCTTCAATCCTTCGCGACCCTGTGTAAACTGCCACCGTAGCCTCAGCTATGTCACTGCCCTGGCTGCGAGCTCCCGGTGCCGTGGTTGCATTCGTCGGCAAGTAAACCAACTCGGTCGCCAAATCCTCGTCGGGGACTTCACCCGGTGCGTCGTGTGGTTCCATTCCAGCGTCCAGGAAAACGAATACCTCTGGACAGCCAACGCTGCGCCCGCCGTTTTCGAGATTGAGGCTCGACCGCGGGGGTGGATCTCCGGTGGCCGCCTGGCGCTGCTCCGTCGTGGCCGCCGCAAGCAAAGCAGGCAAGGAGGAGACCCGACGAATCGGGGGCGACGCCACGTCGGACCCGCGGACGGGAAAATTGCGGCGCTGGCGGCTGCGAGCTCGACTGTTCGTGCTGAACCTCAGAGCAGCGAGGTAGGGCTGATGGCGACCGAGATCACTGGGGCACGCTGACGGTTGGTAGAAAATCGTAGTTTCGACTGGATTTTCGTTGAAATGCACCCGCCTATCCTGGGCCGTCGTGCCCGCGTTGTCCATCCGGCGAGACAGGATTGACGGTAAGGCGGAGGGAGAGGACCGGGTTTCGGCGCCGTCCGGTGGCTGAGCGTTAGATGGCGTTGCCGTACCGGCAGCCGCCGGCGCAGCCTCGCCCGCCGTGATGCTATCTGTCATGCTGGGCAGACCGGATGCAGTGGGAACTGGTTGTGGTCGATGGCTAGGTGGAAGATAGGAAGATTTTTGCGACTGGGGGGAGGTTGCAGGGCGAGGTAGGACCGGAAGCGGGGTTGGTAGCCAGGACGGAGTGAGGTGCTGATCAAAAGTTAGCGTGCTTCGACTGGTAGGAGGGACTTCTCGGGCGGGTAACTCGTACAACGCCTGACCACCAGTCGGCGTGAAGCAATGGAGATGTAAGAGTATTTACCGACGGGTCGGGTTAGCGGTGGCCCAGACCGAGCAACAGTTGCGCCTCGGTGTCAAAGACGTCAGGCGGTTCGTGGAAGCAGGTCTGGTTCTGGTTCTGAACACATTACACTCTCCTCCCTCGATACAGACGAGTTCGGTATCAACCACAACTACCTCCACCTTGTCCAGACCAGACGGCTTACGACTTCTAAGGCGAGACAGTGGTTAGTACCTTTCGTGGGCTGAAGATTTTAATCATGGGGGCTTATTCCTGTTCTTCATTCCTTGCGCTTTACACGTCGGAATCCGGAGATGACGACTTTCCGCGCATCCACAACACCGGCGTTTGCGAAATTCGTCCGTAAGTTCCCTCGTCGAGACAGAGAGGACCGCTGTGTACGGAGAGATTGTTGAGCATACGACTATGTCTTATTAACCCAAATTACTAGCCAAAGCTCGAACGAACCCCTTGTCGATGACGTCAGCCGCACCGAGGCAGTCTCGACCGAATCGCCACCTTCGTCGGACGTGGCCGACTCTGTGAAGCTAAAGTCGATTGGGTTTTGGGGGGTGCGTCGTAAGCTTTCCTTTTCAGCGATTGGCTTCGGACTTACATCTTACACGGACGCGCAGCTGCGGTGCACCGACAATACCGACGAGAATTGCACATCTAAACCCAAAGGTGTATTGCGTTACTCCTCGGGGGTTGTCACTCAATCCAGTCCCTCGTGCCGCGAGTCCCTCCTTTGCTTTTTCGATCAATTTGGACTTCTGTTCCCGCCCATTCCCGGAGTAGTCGAGGCGTGTCGGTGGTGGAGCTCAAAGGCTGGGTTGCTGTGCCAGGGCTTGAGTTGAGATTCTCTGCAGAGACGATTGCTGAATATTTTTTTAGACTCAGTAGCATTGGCATGCGGATGCCTAACTGTCGACCTGGCATATCGGGAAGCCCGGCCTGGGCTCTACTGTTCCAAAAGCTAGAGGGTAGCCCAGTAATAGGCCAGAACATTGCGCCTGGACTGCCGCACCACCTTCAAAGCCTCTTCAAGCTTTGGGACGGCCCAAACGTCCCTCTCCAACCGGGTGTCCTCGTAATACTCCAGGTGCACTATCTGCTGAACGCACACGAGGGCTCCGAAGATGAGGGTCAACAGTTCGAGCAGCTAGTACCAAAGAAATATTGGATATGCAATCAGAGAGAGGCGAAGAGATACCAGGTAATCGCAATCCAGTGAGGCAAAGTTGGAGTATTTAATGGCTCCTAACAGGAATCCAACAACACGATTTTTCAGACTATTGGGCACAATGCCATCGTTATCGCTGCTCTATCACGTCGCAATGCGCACTGTGAGGCAAAGTCGGCCGTCAACCGGAAGGGGTAGGTACATGTCGAATGTAAGATCGTTGACATTCGCGGCAAGCTACAGCCGGCCCGACATCTTCGTCAGCATCACCCCGCTTAGTCGATCGGATGTATGGCCTCTCGAGGTGCATCTCTCAACAGAGTACCGCCGGATGAGAGCTATGATATCTCAAGTCAACTTCGGATCTCGCCATTCACTACCTCCTCCATCCCACAGACCTCTCGATCAATGGTTACCCAGTCAGAATGAGGGCCGTCTCAAGGTGACACAGGAGGCGACGCGTCCAAAGATGGGCGCTGTACGAGCCTCCGTGTAGCTGCTCGGGTAACAGTATGCCGTCCTTTTCTTCTTTCGACTTTCTGAAGCCCGTTGTATATCGAGAGAATTTTCCGCCTTCGAGTATGAAGTATAAGTCCAAAATTGAGTATCTCCTCCTCTATCAATTGCGATGTTTTATCAGTGTGTATACTATCTGGCGTCCATAGGTCCTTCCGTCCGTTATCAGATGTCCATCTGCGATCTGGAGTCGGTCTGCTATTTGGAGTCTGTTCGCCCTGGCGGGTCACTTGTTCGTCGGGGTCCGTCTTTGGCGTGGAGTCCGATGGTTGTTTAACGTTGGTCTGTCGTCCGGCATCCGTCTATAGTCCTCAGTCTATTTGCGGCACCCATCTAATCGCTTGTTATTACAGACGCCTGCATCCGAATCAACTGCTGCAGCCCATCTCAGGAAGTGTCCGCAGCGGCTTGTGCTACCTCTCTCCAGCCTCCGACAGCATAGCAGGGCCAGAGTGGTAGTGGGCACACCCAACAGTTGTTGCCAGACGGATTGTGAACGCCCTAGGGTACCGGGAGAGGAGGCAGAGAATGGATATGGTCGAGGCAAGGGAGACCGTTGATATAGGAGTGCCGCAGGAAGAGGATGCCGGAGCCACGGCAGACGAAGACAAGCTTCGGCACCGACTAACTGTATTCGCGGACGAGTCTTGATTTAACGAGAGAGCTGCTGGATACAGGGTCGTGCGGAACCGCAGCTATCGTATGGAACCGCAGCTAATCACGGGTGGGCATCAAGACACGTGGGCTACAACCAGCGAGCATATGATGCGGAGTACGTTGCCCTCGCCACAGCGCTGGAGACTAGTGAGAAAGCAGATGGCACCGGAGCGGATCACGATCTTCACCGACGCGCATGCAGCCGTCAGACAAATAGCACCTGAGGAGCATCGCCTCGATACGGAGGGCTGCGGCAGACACCGCCGTCGCGATCCTGTGGTGTTCCTCCCCCAAAGGGTCCCAGACACGAGGGGGCTGATGAGAAGGCTAGGCTGGGACCGAGAAGGGAGATGCCCGCGCACTGGACTCATATGGAATTCCACTCCCCAGCTCTCTCGCTAACTTCAATCGGGAAATTACAGAGAAACAGTGGGCAAACGCTAAGCAGCCGCCGTACGGCTGGGTCCCCAGGAAGAAGTACAAGACTCCGCTCGGCCAGAAGGCGGGTCGCCGGCAGTTTCGAGGGGCTTGACTCGTGGTTCCATTACATTGATGAGAGGCCGTTGCCACTCCGGGTAGTACTTACACGGTATAATTCGGGTGGTGCAGGGACCAGACGCATCTACGGTGACACCTCTTGAAGCGGAACCCTAGGTGGAGGTCTCCGCTGTAGGGTAATCTATACGCGCGGAGGTGCGGAACGACAGTGCGACGAGATAGTGGGGCTCAAAAACAGGGGCTTCCTTGCCAATGGGGGGTGTAGCCAGGCAGTGCTCGACCGTCTTGGACGTAGGGGTGCGTAAGCATGTCTCAGCCAAGGAGGGCGAGCAATAGGCATGGAGCGATTCACTTGAATCGGTTCTGTGCAGTTGCTGGGTACTGCTGTGCTGGCTGCTGGGGCATCTGGCGTGCGGAGGGGGTTGAGGTCAGAGAAGATGTTTTCTATTCTATTTTATTATTTGCTCAGCGAAGCCGATGAAGTTGAGGGCTGGGAAGGAGGGGGCAAGTCCGTACTGTTGTTCCTGCACTCACCCATCTTCTTGGTATCTGCAGCCGACGAGTAGGGGACGGGCAGCCCTACTTTTTGTTCGGTCTTTTGTGATCCCGTTGGGGCCCATCCACCCTCCATAGGACAGGCCTGGGTGGCGACCAATGGGGAGCTAGCAACGTGGCGCCATCACGCGGACAGCGGTTGGGGTTAGACTAAAGGTGCACTGCCACCACCTACATAATAATATCGTCATGATCCAATAGGGTCGCACACGATTAATGAATCATCATCATCAGCCACCACCTACATAAGCACAAAGCCAGCATGACTGAAATTTTTTTTTACGAATGTATGCATTCCACTCGCTCCATCCCCACTCGAAAATTCCACTCACATGATAAGTAGAAGATATCAAAACGCCACCCTTATATCAGCATCTAGCAAGTTTGCCCCACACTATCGTCCGCATTTCACTCTAGACCCCGGGCTAAATCGGAATGCCGCCGGAACACCAAATCAGCCACTGCAGGTAGTAGGACCAGCCTCTAGATTGCGTCGGTATGTACACTTTCATGGTCGCTCTCCACCAAATTACATCTTTAGGTCCGACGGAAACGATAACGACACAGGTACCGGTGCGCGGTTTGATGTTCGGTACTTGAGCTTAACAAGATTGGTCAACGTCTACGGCTGCGGATTCATGCTGTAAAAAAGATACGCCAAGCAATGTCCGAGATCTCATGTACTGCGCTCTGTACCATATCACTTGAAGTAGAGTTAAATATTCCGCGAACCGGATATTCCCCAACACCGAGATCTAAGGTGCAGCGTCCTGCAGCACTACGGATGACCGAGCCGGGGCTTTGAAATCCAAGGCTGTTGAAGATTGCCCGATCACCGTTTTCTTTTGAGAGTCTTCACAAGTACAGAGAAAGAGAGAGAGAAAAGAGAGAGGGACAGGACGAGATGATTTGATTGCTGACGGGTGATGAAATCGCTCGAGGTAGACGTAACGAGTATCTTTTTTCTGCTATGTAGAAGTATATTACAGTCTAGAAGGAAGAACACGAAAGACGCTGCTATGGAAGAATGCCAAGCCGTCGTTACCAGGATCCCCTTGCCATTGCCGTTGCTATGGCGTTGCTGCCACCGCCGTTGCTGTGGTGTCGCTTCCGTCGGCGCGCCACGCCGGAGCGGCGAGAAGCAATTCCAACAAAGGCTAGTATGTATGTAGGAATACCGAGAGGATAGCAAATTAAGTTGTATATACATGATCATAGTCAAAATGGGTCCGTCCAGGCGGTGCTGCGTTGGAGACTCGGACATCCATCATCGCCGCACATCTTTTGTTTGGAACCTTCCGCTGAACGCAGGATGCGGAGGAGGGGCGGCAACGTGCAGAGCAACCATCAGGAACCGGAGAAAAACATTTATATCCAAATACTTTCAAAGTGGTTGCCGAGTGAAAAACATCGTGAGAACGACATTCAAAGGACAAAGCGTGCCTCGCCGAAAGAAAAGACAGTAAGGTGGAACCACAGCTATCTCCAACTACTTGCGACACGATTCATAGAAGCTAACATGCATACCAGTGCAATTCCCTGCCCGATCAGTTGATCCTTCCCAACCACTCCAATACCGACTCTGTGACGCCTAACTGATATGACGGGGCGCGCACTTCCTCCACCTCCTCGACTGCGCGCTGCATCTCCAGCAACTCGGAAGCTCCGAGCTGCCCGGCCATTGGTGACTCAGAGGCAAGGGGTTCCTGGGCAAACACTTCTATATCAGCAGCTGTCGGAAACTCGGGAAAACGTTGAAATTGGAATACCTTCTGCAAGACGCCTCTTCCTTCTTCGTGCCCGTGTGCACCAGCGGCGTCCGGTTCGGAGCCAACCTGCGCGTCTGCGGGACCGGGATTTTGTGGGATTTCGGTAGTTCCCAGCAAGGGCTCTCTCGCAAGTTTCGTTTTGGTCGTTGCTGCACTCTCAGCTCCTGATGCAACACCTCCTCCTCCTCCCCAACGACCAGCAGTCGGCTGGGACGTGATTGTCTGAACGTTCAACTTGCTGGCCACCCGATCTGCGCCACCAGTACGAGACACATGGTAGCTTCCGGAGGATACGGTGGCAATCGCCGAAACCGGCCCACTGTCTCTCCTCTTTGGTGGAGGTACGCTTTCCGGAGGTGAAGTTTGTCTCTTAGTGGAATTAGGCTTGTAGCGGTGATGTTTGCCTGCTGTGGTACACCACTTTTCAACATCCCATATGGGATATCTCTTTTCCGGTGTCCCCTGGCCGGCAACTTTCATCGACGGATACTTAAATCGTCGCTGCGACGGGACGACAGTGGATCTGAATTGTGAACTGGAGCCTTCGGCAGACACCATTGATAGATCACTGCTGTCATCGTCCGACAGCCGAATTTGTTCCGCAGGTATTTCCCTAGTTCCTCCTATCTTCGGCATGACACCGCTTTCGAGTTGCTGTCGATGGCTATCAGCAGCGACTGATTCGGAGCCAAACTGAGTATCTGCGGGAACGGAATTTCCGAGGTCTTCGTTCACAACCGGCAAGGGTTCTCGTACGAGTGTCTTTTCGGACGTCCAGGCGCCAATTGCTTCCGATGTGACGCCTCTTCCTTGCCTCCAACGAACTGGGGTAGGCTGCGACAAGAGTGACGAAACGATGTGCCGGCTGTCCACCTGATATGCGCCAACACTGCTAGACACTTGGCGGCCTCCAGACGCTCCTGCCGAAACCTGGCTTTCCGGGGGCGGAGGTTGTCTTCGAGGGGACTTAGGCCTGACATAGAGCTGTGCGCCAGCAGTGTTACGCCACTTTCCAGCACCCCACGGATATCGCTTTTCCGCAGTTACACCGGCGACAACACCTCGACGGCCATCGTGGGCTTTGACATTCAGGAACTCCAACCTACTCTGGACCTGTGCCGGGTCCCATCTTCCTTGCCAAAAGGATCCATCGCCCTTTTGCAATTCCGCTTGAATCTTGAGAGCATCTTCTGGCAGTTTCCCGTCGAACAAGTCGCACAACACAATGTCGTGCCTGTTCCTCCCGTACGAGCACAGCTGGATAACGCAACGAACGAAAGATTCTTGGTCGATGATAGGAAAGGTCCAATTCATCAGGAGTTGTTGCTTTTCATTATCCACCGGCCAAGTCTTCCGTATGGCCGCCAGGAGAAAGTCGTAGGATACAACTGTTGTACGAGGGTTGATGATCTCTCCGGCATAGATTGAGATTGTCTGATAGTCACCAGGGAATTTCCGGACGTCGTACCGCAGAGTCGGCAAGACAGAATTAATGACACTAGGTGGTGGAGATGGGGGTGCTATTTGCGGCGGAGGAAGAGGTTGCATGGAGTCGGTTTTGAACGAGTTCTCAGTTTTCCGCGACACCTCGGTGTCAGTCGATTTAGGTGCTGTCGTGGAAGGTTGTGCGGATGCAAAGCTATACAATTATCAGCTTGTCGTCGAAGTCTCTTTGCACGTGAAACTATCGTCGAATTTACCTTGTCCAAACAGACCGAGGACACCGAACCGCAGGAATAACCCTTGCCAATCCGACCAACGAAGAGGTTGTGTGTGATGGTGGTAGTTGGATGGGCAGGCGAAGAAGTGTTCGGTAATGTAGTCGGCGGGCACTGAGGCTGGAGGAGGGGGGTTGGGGAGACGATGTGAGCAGGTCGCTCTAACAGCACTGCCAAAGCCCGCCTCCTCACGAGTAGGTGAGTGCGGGGTAAAGCAGCTTAGGTCGATGTGACGTCATAAGTGCCGTACAATGCTAACATGGAGACAGTGTGGCGGCGCGTAAGTACTTACATGATTGTAATAATTATCTCTGCCTTCTTTTTTTTATTCATGGGATTACTATGCTACTCGAGAATATTAACGTCCATCTTCACCGTTTTCATAGACTCCCTCCACCCTTCGCCAAGCTGCATTATTCATCAACACGCTAGCGATCTCTAATGAGTATTTTCCAGCCCGCCACGACTCGAATACTGTTTCACACATGATCGGCTGACCCCACCACCATTTACCCGGCTGGGAGTCAACGAGACTATGGTTTTCAAACCTTTCATCATCCTACGTGATGACCCATCGACGAAAAAACATACTCTGAGCTTTAGGGTTGTAACAGATGCTTGTAGGTGCGCTCCGTGTTAGGACCTGTCTATGCACTGACCAGCATGATTTCGATAGTATCCCTTTCCTAGTTGTTCGTGCATCTACACGTCTGGAAGAACGTGATGCATTCTCATGCTGCATCAGCGCTCTGGCAAATCATTCTGTTCATGGTGTAACCCAGACAGAGTCGCCTGCACTGCATGGAAACACTGGTTGTCGATGCGGCACCGGCTTGCTGATGAGGTGTAGTGCGCTACATCGAGAACGGAACCCGATGTTCTATCAAAGTCCAAGCGAGCCGATATACATCCCTAGTGTGTTCTGGGGTTTGGCGGCGTGCGGAGTTGCGTTTACCGAAGTCCCACTATCTTCGGTTTTCTATAGGACGCCAAACATGCGGTTCTCATTTCATCCCCGTGCTCGGTGGATCTACCGCATTCTTTCTTGCCTGGTGATCCGCTTCCGAAGACTGGAAAGAAAACGAATATCTTCATTCGGAATCCAGGTGGCTTCCCGCCCAGGACACTTCTCCGTTGCGACGAGCCACATGCTTGTCAGAATCGTGAGCGCCGCCCGGAGTCGTGACACCAACTGGCGGCCAGTGGTGAGCGAAGACAGGTGGAAGCACCAAACCTTGCAGAGCCGGTTCTCCGAGCTGGTAACGGTCATAACAAGCGATGTACCATGAGTTCTGGTGGCAGTTCCGTGAGGGTTCCGAACATCATGAGAGGGAGCGACCGGCGTCGACGCAGGCCAGGCAACCCGGGCAGGGAGAGTAAAGAATGGAGGCCGAACAGGGCGAGAAGTTGACGGAGAGAATAAACAATGAGCATGGCATGGAGGAACACCCGGCCGAGAAGGAGGAGCTCAGGAGCAACGCAAGAAGGCCCGGATGCGGCGGCGAGGTAGGGAGGGGGGTCGGCGTGGCGAGGAAGGCATGGAGCGTCGTTGCAATTGTTGGGTAGGCCGTTTTGGCTTCTACTTTTGTCTTGTTTGATTATGGTTCTTTCTGTCAGCCCGATGAGTGACTAACAGGAGATGGAGGGATTGCTCGCAGTTCTAATGGGAGCGGTGCTACCTTAGTCCGAGCGCCAAGCATCCAAGCGGTGCAACGGCGAGCGATTATCTAGAGATCCTTAGACAATACAACGCGCTCGGCTGAGGTCGAATTCGGGACCCTCATTGGTGTCAACGGCATTGTACCATTTTCTTAGTAGCTTATAATTCATTACCAGTGCTTTTAAACTTGCCATGCGGACACAGCAGGATCCGGGCTGCTTCGTTGAGTGGTTGCGGTAGACTGGTCACCCGAAGTGGATGCTGTGATGTCCACCAGGTCACTTGAAACGAGATCGAGGATCGCACTACTCCATGTTCCAATTTGATGATTGAGCTGATCACAGAGCACGTTAGTAAACACAGAATTCATTACCATCAAGCGACCGAGCGTCGATATCATCTACGCCGATGCGACGAACATGGAGCAGTTGAGTACTGATTTTGAGACCCTGCTCTGAAAGACTCTCATCCTGTGTCGGTAGTTGGTGCCTCGCTCCAGCCTGTACCAGAGACAGGAAAGCAACTCCGTCTGGACAACTGGTGTCAGCACTGCTGTTGCCCGTTCGATGAATACCAGCGGTGGTGACTACGGAGTACGAGGGAAAATTCGGACCGAGAGGGAAGGCGATAGTAGGTTTTCATGGCAACATAGTAGTGAAGAAATCAGTCAATAAGAGGTCTTACCGCAGCGCCCGGCTGCTCGCCCGGAGGTCTTATGGGTGGCCCCCACGTCGAGCGAGGAGCCGGAGACTGTTATAGTATTATCTCACTTGCGAGGTCCTACTATAAACGCCACAGTTATATACTAGCGCGCATGCGAGAACTAGTGCGCTTAGGGACTAGGGCAGCATCAAATCATGCCTATAAAAAAGTATTGAATTTTCATGCAGTGCTCCGTCCACATAGCGTAAGTACATACTTACTTAGCTACTACGCATACACACGCAGCAGCACACCACCTACACACCCAAATACACCCCATCTATGTGCCAACAAAAGTCACACCAAGACCACATTCATCTTCATCCTCATCCCTCAGTGTCGGTAATTTGCGGGAATGGTGTAACACGACTGCGCCGAGGTTTTTCTGACAGCATAGGACTTCGCCGAGTTCCTATCTACTGCCGATGCTGCGTCGCGGCGTGCAGCTGGTTTTGCGGCGCGGCGGACGGCGAGTTCAGGTGTGGTTAGTGATGTGGCTGAGAGCGAGTCGCTACCTATGGTTCCAGTGGTGAGAGGTTCTAGGCTGGGTTCTTGCCATGGCCATGTCCCCGACTTGGACAGCCTGCCCTGCTGTGGGCGGACACGTCGCGTATCCTAGGTTTGACTCGAGTTGCCTCTGATGCTGATGGCAGACCTTGATTATCTAATTCGTCGTCCGATGATATCAGACTTCTACGGTTCCGCCGCTGGTACTCTTAGTCCCTTCGCCTGCAGTAGGTGGTCCTCGAGTCTTCCAGTACTGCAGAGCAGGCATCGCGTTAGGGGTCAGTAGCCCTTTGTTGGATGTTTCGCCGTCAGGTTACCCATCGGTAGTTAGCGAGGCATCAATGGAACAGAAGGTTTGAATGATAACCTCTCTCTTATCCTGTCGGAGCCACCTCCAAGCGGCACTGGGAGTCAGCGACTAGCGCACTCTGGGCGCCAAGCCCGGCGTAGTAGAGAGGCGAGCGAAGAGCTGCAGACTCCATAGACAACACAACGCACTCACTTTTATCTGATTTCGTACCATCATCGGTGACCACGGCAGGGAACCTCATCTCTCAGACACGCATTACGGATCGGTGATTGGGGCCTCGCGATGACCATCATCAGAGGATTTACACACCTTATTTGACTGGTCGTGGTCGTCATTTGTCTGTCTATTGTTTGCAGGGAGCGCTGCGGTGTACACCAAACAGGAGGGCATTGAGACCACGGACTTCCCTTATTCCATCGAATTATCATCAGCTGAGCTAATTTGAGTCGTGTCCTAAGGAATAGGAACACTCCCGAATTGACGAAGCGAACGGTGTCTGCATCTACGTCGAAGTCCCCGTACGGAACGGTGGCAGCCACGGAGGTGAGATACGAGAACGGAAAGACTGACTACGAAGAGGGTAGCGACGAAGAGACTCCGGAACTCTAGGTTGCTCACCCCGGCGACATACAGCGTATATCCTCAGTCTACAGGAGGAGTTGGAACGCGTGAAAGAACGTGCGAGAAAGGAGAAGGCAAGTGAATGGGCAGGTAGCCCTTCTACTGACAACGACTGTAGTGACAACTCCCTGTCGGATACCTATCACATGGACGCCGAAGAAGTTATGACGATGATTACCCATACCTCACTGAGGATCCCACCGTTCGGGGGTACCCAGGATGAGAACCTGAGCAATTTCTTTAGGAGGTTTGACAGAGCGGTCCGGTGGGTTGTATATGCCCGCTATCCCGCTAGCGCGGAAGGAATGAGACAGAAGGAGATGGATATGGCCTTGATGATTCAAGACAACCTGGTTGGAAAGGCCTTGGAGGAGTCGGTCATCTTTCCGGAGGCAGCTTACGAGTCTGTGCAGGCTTTCAAGGACGCTCTGAGGCAGGCGTTCCCACAACCAGAAACGGTGATGGCGTCTGAGGAGGATCAGTGGAAGGTTAAGGCGTTGCGTCTTTATAAGACCCTGTTTATTATTGACCCAGAAACTGGAGATAGCGATCCCCCAGAGCTATCCGTCCCGCCAGCGTGATGGTTCCGACAGTACCTCCCAGACACTCTACACCGTCGTCTCGCACACCTATTCCTTACCGGCTTACATGACATCCAAATAGGTCCCGGACGAAACTCAACGCCAGAAAACGCCAAGACTTTTAACCGACCCACCAAATTTCGCGACAGCTAAGACTTCACGGACTCCACGATGTCCGGCGAAGCGACCCTGCCGAGCGGGGCAGCCCCGATGGTGGCTGCCAGCGCCGGCCCGAGTGAGGGCTCCCTCTGAGGGAGCTCGGGGGAGACACAGGAAGCTACAGGGAGGAGAAGTGTTGGCAATATATGGATCGATAAACGTGAAGATTGTCTATCAGTATTATGCGGGCACAAGATCTATCTATATACAGGAAGGCCGTCAGGACAAAGGACGGAAGACTGCCCCCCGAGCCGGTGCTCGGGGACTCAGTCATGTCCGGACGCCTCCTCATCTCTGGACGCCTCCTCATCTCCGGACGCCACCTTATTCTGACACTTCCCCTCGTACGGAAGATGCAAAGGAACACAGGAGAGAACGAGAGAAACAGAATCCTCGGATGCCTCGTTAAAACTCGTAACCGTGTAAAAAACCCTTCGAGGGGGAAACCACGGACATAGGAGAAAGAGTGCATCCTCCAAAGAAAGAACAGGAAGATGAGAGAAAAACTATTTCAACCGCTTAACGCGTGGTCTGTCAGCCACTTCCCCTTAGTCCCGGCTTACAAGCCCAAGCCCGTGAGCGTGCTTCCAGTGAGTGTCTCGAGGGAGGTTCTTCGTCATGATGTCGGCGAGCATGTCGGATGTCGGAAGGTATGTGGTTTTGATGGCGTTCCGTTCGCAGGCGTCACGGACGAAGTGGAAGCGGACACTGATGTGCTTGGTGCGCTCATGGAACTTCGGGTTCTTTGCAAGTTGGATTGCACCTTGGTTATCGACAAAGATTTGCTGGGGCTCGGTAGCCTTAGAGTCGTTGTCTGAGCATAAGCAGTGGGGGCATTGCTCGGCATGCTTGTACAGGATCTTGCCATATAATATGCGAGCGTATAAGGAGCGGACCCATATGGCTTCTTTTGCGGCGTCGGAAGCACCTATGTATTCGGCTTCCACCGTTGAGAAGGCGACAAGCGGCTGCTTACGAGCACGCCAGGTAATAGCGCCTCCGGCAAGCATGAATACATAGCCAGATGTTGATTTTCGGTCATCGGGATCTCCGGCGAAATCTGAGTCGGTGTAGCCGATGGGCATGGTGGCTTCGGAGTCTGATGCATTGTACTGGATAGCGAGGTTGGCCGTGTTTCGCAGATATCGTAGCGTGTAGGTGGCTGCTGACAAGTGCTCAGTAGTCGGGGTGGAGGAAAATTTGCTGAGCATGGAGACGGTGAATGCGAGGTCCGGCCGAGTGCATAGCATTAGCCACATCAGACTGCCAACAATTGACTGATACCGTTGTTTACCATCTGAGTCAAGAGTCCTTGCTGTGCCGTTTGTCGGATTTGACTCTGGATCTAATCTTTGGAGCTTGCTTCCAGTAGGCTGTGGTGTCCAGTGGCCGTTGCAGTCGGAAAAACCATTTGTCGCAAGCAGCTTCCGGACAGCGCGCTGTTGGTGGATATGCAGTATCCGTCGTGATCGGTCACGCTCAATCTCTATGCCGAGGAAGCAGCGAACTGGACTGAGGTCGGTCATCTTGTACTTGGCGCGGAGGAGGTGTTTGATTGTGGTGACTCGGCTGGCCAATGGGAAGAAGAGCAGCATGTCATCAATGTACAGCAGCAGAATTATTGGTGCGTCGTTCTGAGCCAATTGCTTGGAGTTCCAGATGGCCAGTGGGGTATCGGTTCGATCGGTTAAGGTGATGCTTGCTGAGAGGTAGACGTTCGGATCATACTCGCATCGTTGGAGACCGAGAGATCTGAGAAAGTGGTCAATACGCTCATACCAGAGACGGGGGGCCTGCTTAAGTCCGTAAAGCGACTTTCTCAGCTTGCAGACTTGAGGTTTGTCCGCCTCAATACCCTGCGGCAGAGCCATATAGACGTCACCGTCAACTTTGGGATTCAGGAAGGCGGTGACAACATCCATTTGTTCGATTTCCCAGTCGTGGACAGCAGCGAGGGCTAGCATCATGCGTAGCCTTTGCAACTTTGCTACCGGGGCGAAAGTATCATCGAAGTCGACCCCCGCCTGCTGTTCAAAACCTCGGATAACAAGCCTGGCCTTATACTGAATGCCACCTCCTCATCAGGAAAAAAAAAAAAATTGCGTCCTGAGCGTTCGGATGCTCGAGACGCACTAGACGTTTCGGACGCAACCTGCTTAACTCGGACGACGCTTGCCATGGCACCGTGCGTCGCGACGCACTGCGCCACGGCATCGTGCGTCCGAACGCAGCGGCCACGGCATATGCTTCTAGACGAGTAGTGTCAGGGCGTTTCCCTTCTGGACGCAGCGCGTGTCTTACCGACGTAGGTAGTCAAGGCATATGTCGTCCGGACGACAAGTGCCACGGCATCTGCCTTCTGGACGAGGAGTGTCAGCGCATTTGCCTTCTGAACGCAGCGCGTGTCTTACAGACGCAGAATGTCAAGGCAAATTTCTTCCGGACGCAGAGTGTCAAGGCAAATGTCGTCCGGACGACGCGTGCCACGGCATCTGCCTTCTGGAAGAGGAGTGTCTTCGCCATACGGACGCAGCGCGTCGTACAGACGCAGAGTGTCAACGCAAATGGCAGACGAGGCTTACGATGGCGCGCCACACATAGGTAACAGAGTGGTCACGGTGGTAGCATCGAA
>Ga0307516_10003504_pt1 | contig 20092 bp, 22 predicted proteins | sample 19_EM_MG_FD_203310 | JGI IMG/M metagenome (GOLD analysis project Ga0307516, IMG submission 203310) | Populus trichocarpa ectomycorrhiza microbial communities from riparian zone in the Pacific Northwest, United States - 19_EM | ecosystem: Host-associated > Plants > Roots > Unclassified | place...
GGGCCGAACCGAACCTGAACCGAACTTCGAGAATCCCGCCGACTCGTGCTCAGAAAACCCTTAGCGGAGCCTTGGTGTTTTGTGTTCGAGCGTGTCTTGCGTGATCTATCCGCAGTCAAATGATCGAAGAATGGAGACTCGGCGGGAGGTCCTTCACACGGCTGAGCGGGAATGATCTCCATAGTCCCTCCGAACCGATGGACACCCGTCTTTGAGCAATCAGCGACATTTGATATTAATTAGTTGGAGATAGTATAGCGGGGAGCAAAAATCTTGCGGGTGGTTACTTGTCTACAGGGCTCGGAGATTGAATGTAGATCTACGCGACCTCCGTTTCGTTGGGGGAGAGTTCTCCTTTTCTAATTGCCCTGGTGCGGAGTCCAATGACGCCACAGGGTTTAAGATGGGCTTCAAAATGAAACCAGGGCCAGCCAGCCAATGGAGATTACCCTCGGCCCGCAATCACCGCGGGAACCGGAGGCAATATTCTCACGAAAGTCTAATGTGTATATACAGCCCGGCGGCCTGGCTTTCTGGTTTAGATTGTTACGGTCAACAGGGCCCTTGGGTCGTATCCCCCGGAAAACGGTCTATCAAAGCGAAGCCACCCGTGTGCATTACCTTAATCTCGAATACTCTGGGAACCGAACAAAACAGATTCGACCGTGACAACACGTAACTACAGATGAAACGTAGTGATAGACTCTGAAAATTCCATCACAAATCGACCCACGCGGCGACGATGAGGTTCAGGTGAGGGGATTCAGAGACGACGAAGATGGGGAAGGCGCCTGTGATACAACAGGCGGCCGTTCCACGCAAATTTCAGGTTGCCACGAGGCAGCAGAAACACGAACCATCCGGTTCAAAACCACGTTCTCCAACGCAACGTCTCCCCAGACACACCCGGGGTGACCAGCGACATGGCCGTTCAATTTCTCTCTCTGGTGCAATCGGGTGAGACCCAAGCGTGATGGAGGAGGTGTGGTGTAACGCACTTCTATGAATTTCTGCATGCTCTTCGCCACTTTGACGGCCAACCTTGTTCTGGTGATTGGTCGCCGCTTCGCGGTGAAGTCCGTGATAGGGATCTATGGGAAAGCGTGAGATTGATGGCCGAATGGCCTTTGTCGATCTCACCTTTGAATGCCAGGGTGAACAGCCGACGAGCTAGAAGGAAGGATCGGTTAACAACGTCGAGGACGAACGCTGACAGGGTCTCATACCTGTAATCTGAGGATAATTTGAAGGCGGTCACCCCCAAACAAGGCTCTATCATCCCGTCCTTCAAATCCTGCCCAGTTGCCTTCTAACGCGTCGGAGAGACGGATCCCTTCCTTGCCATCGACAATGAACTTGATAACCTCGGGACCCTCAAACTCTACGTGGTGTCTGGTGAGTTTGTAGGTCTCTTGACGGGCTGGGCCGCGTAGAGTTGATTGTCGGCGGGCTTGTTGTCGCCCCTGCCTGCCGTTACCCTCGTTTTTAGGGCCAGATTGGATGGTCCACACAGGTCGGAGAGGCGCATCGGTGTGCTAGAATGCATTTCGTTAGCAATTTCATGAGGGTATGGTGCCGGAGAGGGGGGTGGGATAACCTGAGGCTGAATCGAGGAGACCTCTGTCAGGCTGGATCTGTCGTGGATAAGTGGATCATACTCCTGTGATACTTTTGTTAGTGCGGGGCTGGCGAAGTTGATAAGTCACGGTCTGCCATACGGTCGGAGGCTTGTGCCAATCGTATCGGGTGTGTAAGATACCGACGGGGTTGTACCCCGGTGTGTAAACAGGGGAATAGCCCGCAGGTACGTGGTGGGACGCGAGGCTGTGCCAGTGTTGGTCGAGCGATCGATGCAGTTCAAAGCCAAAGTCGATTCCGTGCGGTCGGAGAGGACCGAGACCATCGTATGTCGGGTGGGGCGACTCCGAATAGCGACTCGGACCCATTCGAATCGAGGTATGCAAGGTTGTGAGAGGCGGCGGGGAGGGAGGCGGTCACGGTACGTGCACTATTTAAACTCAAGGGATCCAGGGGCGTAGGCGCACCCACCCCGTTGGCCAGGCAATATTTGTCTGGCGTAAACGCGTGTTAGCTTGTGGCGTGACCGCAAATATTCCCCTATAACTTCCATTCCCCCGGAGACCCCAGTTTTTTGGCGCCAGTTCAGGCTTCGTGGATTATCCGAGCACTGGCAAGGAGGGTCTGGGTTCCCAGACATCGGTGGGAGATCTCCACCGGCCGGAGGCAAATGGTTTTCAGTTTTGGAATTGACGTCTGTTGAACTTTCTCGACCTAGCCGAAGGACTCGGGCCAAAGCTGAGATGGCATCTGCGTTCCTGGCGGGGGTGATCTACCAACGGTGCTCCGGTTTTTTATCTTGTGTCAGTTGGTAAGTGGGTTAGAGATCTCAAGGAATGTTGAGCGTCGAACTCGGGTGGGAGCGCGAGAACGAGGACAACCTCCTGCGGAATCCACGAACCCCCTCCGAGGGAGTGGACACTGGTATGGGGAAACAACTGGTCGACCAGAGATATGATCGAAGTGTGGTTGGTCCTCTCCAAACAATTCATAACGGAGAGCGCTGGTTGTGCCATTCCGGCAGCAGTTGTGAGCGGATCCAATTTGGTTTACTGATCTACCCACTACAGTCACCGACTGTGCGTGTGTTTCCCACAAATCAAATGAGAACGATCCGCCGGGTCTGCAGGATTTGCCAGGACCGCATGAAAAGGCGACCTCAGTCGATCTGGCCATCAACACTTATGAACCGTGACTCCAGTTGGTTCGGCTCGCGGTGGCAGTCGTTGCTAGAGGGGCTGGTAACCGTATGTGACGGCCATTGAAACAAACTTCACGGAGAGCGCACTCCATGTTAACGCGCTCAATAATCTGGATGAGCTTAAGGCGCACCTGTCTTGGTAGTTATGGAGGGAGTAGTGCGCGGGGGTGGGTGCGAGCCTGAGAAGCTGCAGCACCGCGCCAATCGAAAACCCACCAACTTTTTTACCACTTGCGCGCCCCAAACCACCCTCATCGCGTCATAGAAACCGCGTGTAATCTCTGTTTCACGGGACACGCACCGTTCATCTCTGTTGCTCGGTACGGACTGTATAACCCGAGAGCGTACGGAGTCAGCAACTTGGGCTCTCCCGTCGGGTAGCGGTTTTAAAATCAGTGCCCGGAGTCAAGCCCCCAGGACGTAATGATATCCCTTTTGCCGAGTAACCGTAGGATTAGGGGTATTCGCTGTTGCGGCCACTTTCACGGCGGACGGTAGCGATGGGGAAATTTAATTACTTAGCCAACGGCTGAGGGTGCAGCGTCTATGGCAGTTGTTGCGACCGTGGCGCCAGGGGCAACGGGGGATTTATGTGCTGGAGAAATCCTGAGTTTATTGTGAACCCTGAATCAGTATACAAAGGATGGGGTGAGTGAAGGAGCGTTACAACGGTTCCCAAAAACCTCATACCTCGATTTTTCCCCCGCTCGCAATCGATTGGAGTGGGTGAGGGTAAGAGATCCGACCACCTCGCCTGAGCCGAGGCCATCGGAACGCCCTCTGTCCACCGCTCTGTGCCCCCTGCCCCCCCGCGCTTGTTGTTCCGCCCCATTGGATTACCATGGATGATCCCTTCATCCAAAACAGTGGTGGATGCTGATACCCAATCCCAACTCCCAGTTTGGGCCCCTCCCAAAATCTCGTTCAGCTTGAGGTAGAGTTCCTTTGCGTGTAGCATCGTGCGTGTCTGTGTGCCCTTTCGAAAATTCACGCTGCCAAGGGGGGCGGGTGGTTCGGTACCGAGGCGTCGTTGCGCGTTCAGATGACAGCTAAGTACGAAGTGCTAAGTAGGCGCCGATCGATCATAAGGGGAAAAATGGAAAGGGACAAGGTTTTCGGGGACCACAACAAGCAGAGCCATGTACTACTACTAGCCAATAGGGGCGGCGCACACCCATTTCATCACAAGGATTTTCGTTCGCCCCTGACCTCAAAAGAACCGATTCAAACCTCAACATCACCATCTCTTCAACGGAAAAATACTTCATCCCCGATGTGTGAGTACCCCCGTTGCTGAAGCGCTGACCCATGACACAACGGCGGCTGGTTTCGCATCAATAGGCCATTTTCCGGAGAACACAACCCAAATACGCGTTCGTTGTTTACCCTTTGATCCCGTTGGGGCCTACCTACCCCCTGCATCACCTTGTCGAGCGGTCGGTACGTTGATTGCAAACAGGTCGGCAACTCAGTTTTTTTCCGTTCGGGTTGTGGTCCGTGGGGACCTCTTCGGCTGTGGGGTTGCAGTGGAGATGTGTGTTCTTTGCCAATTATAAGACAGCGGGAATGTGTTGGGTGCGGGCGATCCACGTCTGACACCGCACTGGGGTAACGAACCCCAATTGGATTGAAGGGTAAGAAATGAATTGGGGATTGTTCTCTGAAACCGGCCTATCAGGGTGAAACCAGCTGAAACCCCCGAATATGATAAGAGCGGCTGATTCCGACAAATAATCGACCCACACTCAGCCCAGTTGACTGTACATGTCCACGATTGACACGTCTACAACCGCAGCGGATGCTGCTGGGGGTACGTGAGGTAGGACTGAAAGCGCTCGGGTTCAACGCGCCCCGGCGCCACTACCCACACCGCGGGCAACAACAAATCATTTCGTTGAATAAACAGCTGATGTTTGAATCAGTTCTTTCGGAAGAAAGGCGAACGACAAAACCTTGAAATTATTGTGATGATATAGGCGGGAGCCGTTCTCATTGGCTAGCGCATGGTCATACTTAACATTTTTCCGTTCACTTTATTCTGCGGATATGGTTGAGGAAACAAAACGTGTTTTCAATGATTAAATCCCCTGGTGCCCCCCGTGCCGGGGGTGAGTTTGCTATTTCGGGAAGATCTCTGCGTCGGTCGCAGTGTCGATTGCCGTAAAGCTTGCGGTTTGATCCCCAACCTCTGCCCGTGGTGGCCGTGTGCTTGTACCGTCACAATGTAGGAAAGGTGAATGCACCAGCTGGTTATGGAATGAAACCGCGCAGAGTTTACTGTAGGCAAGAAAAGGGAACGCCGAGGGTCAATTGGGATTTTAAATCGCAGCACGGAATACAACACCGATCGTGACGGATGAGAAGGCCATAGTAGAGGATGTGTATAATTAGGAAGCAGCCCTACCAGGGAGACAGCAGGGAAGGAATTGGCCTGAACTGCGCTGGTGATGGCGACAGCGAAGAGGCCATAGGTCTTGCCAAAACATGCGTGGAGGAGAATATTGTTGTACGTATCCCGGACGTTGCAGTCACGGACGGTGCCCCTGAGGCCGACCTGGTGGTAGATTCGTCGGCGTAGCTCAAAGGAAGTAAAAAACAGAGGAGGAAAGCGATCAAAGGTGTTCACAGCATTTTCTTCCCCCGGAAATCGGTAGATATGGCCGTTGAAGAAGGCCAGTGGAGATCTTGGGTTCAAATGGTTCAGCTTTTATGCCGTTTCGTTAATGAGGCCTCGAGGCCGTACGAGACCAGTGGCGTTTTGGTATTACTTTCAGCTTCTTGAAGCAGCACGTCGGCTTGAGCGCGTAGGAATGGCCCGAATATACTGCGAAGTACGCAGTATGATAAGATGCACTGAATTAATACGCAGCATTTACTGCTTCGGATTTGGCAGTTCCAACACTGCCGGCTCCCAGCGCCAGCGCTCAGCTACAGCGTTTACGAACGAAACTTGACACCGATGATCGGTGATTGGCAGGCCAGCATGTCAAACCCAAGCCCGTTTTCGTCCCCTGGCGGCAAAACACGGGGACCACGATCCAGTCGAAGTAATGGCAAGCACGAGGGTCAACAGAAGTATAACAGTAAGCCAATGATAATCGGAAAAAGAACAAACGGTTGCTTAATGGTAGTGACGGGGTCGAGGATGCGGGAAAGATTCCCCTCACGATCAACGGAACCGGCCAACTCGACGGTCTCCAGACCCGGCCGGTGATAGAAATTGACGTTGACACAGCAACCCCAGTAGTTTGTGGGGAGGTTGATCTCAGCCGAGGGGTAGGGCCATCAAAACCTGACGGGAACCTACCGCAAAGCACGCCGATCGAACGACTGCAACCATCTCTCTCGCTTTACACTTCGGCAGGCCATCGGCTGATTAGGAAAGGGGGTCCCGTTTAGAGGGAGACCAATCGTGGGCGTCGGCGCACCTCATTCGGCGATCTCATGTCCAACACGGGGCGCACGGAATTCACACCAGACGGTAGTCTATGGGGAGAGTGTACAAATTGATGTGTCGTCACGACGGAGAAACAGTTTGGAGGGAATGGGAACAAGAGATCTGTTGGCCATGGGTCACTCAGCAAGACGAACGGGAAGATCATGGAAGGTTTTGCGTTACCTATTTCACCCCGAAATGGCTTTGGGCATTGTGCCATATTGAATTGAGGACGAAGGCTTCGGACAACAGAAGTTCGATTTCGTGATCCCCCCAGTTCTGTGTTGGTAAGGATTGCAGGAACATGATGATGCCCTGAAGAAGACAACGGGATTAACAGTGACCGGTGGATCGAAAGTGAGCTGCAGTCGACCTGAAAATCCATCTCACGGAGTTGGTGGCTCCATCTCACCAGGAACGCAGAGCACACATAGAGATGAAATTGCGAGAATGCCTCCGCACCTTCGCTCTGCCACATGGGTGGATGTCATCAGTGCACAGCCAATAAAGAAACAGAACCCCAGAATATAGGGGGTGAGCATGTGCTTACAAGGTAGGTATCCCACATGCGAATGGTATTTTGCACGCTGATCTCTCTCATCAGCAGACAGTTCATCCATCTGAAAGCGAATTGCATGAACTCGACGTTCTCTGATTCCAGATGCGCCGCCAGAGGGGCTGTGTTTATTTGGCGATTATTGTTAGACAGCCTTCGGAGGCAGGTGGAACTCACAATCGATCCGGGCTACAAGTTCGGCTATTCTCTTGACGCCACGATGAATCCCGGGTTGGCCGTGGATATAGTTGTCTTGGATTCCGTCGAGGAGCCGAGACAGACACCAGAACGAGTCGGCTTCCACGGCGTTTAGTGCATTCGGCGGTAAGTAAGCTGGATCAAACGACTCTGGATCAGAATCTTGAGATGACAACCAGGTTAGCGTCAACAGACGGGATCAATCACGGAGTCGGGGAAACGCACCAATGTAGGAGGACAAAAACACCTGGTAGAAAGGTGTCACGAGGTCGTTGATACCTTGGACGTATCCGCTTGCGGGGTGCCGAATCGCCCAGACGTACAATATCCTCTCCAGGCTCTGATCATGGAGGAAGCCAAGATCAAGATTTTGTCTTGCACGGTGAGCAGACGGAGACGGTTACCCGTTGCGTCGACGCCTGCATCCACAACTGTACCCCAGGTCGGGTCCTCGGTACATCGATCTCAATCTGGTGCCAGATCTGTTGATCGAGCCCATCCCTTCCTCGCGCAAACGCGAGTCCCACCAGAGAGGCATATTCTTCCCGCTTTCGGGCCAGTGTTGTTGCCCGCAGATGAGATGGTAGGGGTAGATAGCCCTGTTCACGCCTGAGATTTACCATCACGCATATATCAAGGCACTCACCAGTAAGATCTGCCACGTAGCCGGTCGCAAGTCCGGGGGTGCGCCGTTCCACGCTAGTTTTCGGATCTCTGCTGTATGGCTAATCAACACCCAAAGGCAGGAAAGGGGCCTGTAATAAACGTACAAATGTCGATATCGTCCCTCGTGAGCGCTGAGACAAACTTATGGCGCCTGTTAGTTTTGATTGAACGCTCTCGCAAGAGCATTGGGTTGTTGACACCCAGCCCAGGTTGAGAAGGCGAAGGGCCAGCGCTACTGGCACCGTCGGATTGTGCTTTCAACAGGTAGAGTGGGTCTAGTGGGCTGTCATTCGAGAACGCGGAGCTTTAATTGCGATTGCCAAACGCACCTGCGACAACCTCGTCAACCTTATCGCGCACAGAGCCGCGAGACTCCTTGGCCTTGAGAGACGGTCCGTGGAGCACGACTGAGTCATCAAAGTCCCCAACCACGAGCTCGTCAGTGACTTCACTGGCGGTCGAGACTGCGAGGGGATCGTGGTCTATGTCGGAATCCTTGAGGTCTTTTGGGGGAGACGTTCGATCTTTGTCCCCGGATGCCTTGACTATCATCCATCCGCCCTTGTTGGGGGGTGGGAGATCGGGTCTCGGAGGGTACGAGCTCGGATTTGGGGCATGGATGTGGGTGTAGGAGGAGGCCAAATTTGAGGACGAAGAGGACGAAGAGCGGGCGACCTTCCCGGGCACATTCTTCGGGGCAGTTGACTGCTGTCTGTTGGCGTTCCATGACTTGTTGGGCTGGGGTGACTCTGAATCGGATGCGCTGTCCCAAGCGTCGTCTTCAATCCATTCCGAAGCAGTGCCGAAGGTGGAGAGGCGTGGATTTAGACCGATGTGGGGTCTTGCTGGTGGTGGTCGGGCGGACATTCGGCAGATATTGTGGACTCGAACAACACGAAAAATCTCCCCTCCCTCTTTCCTCGGGTTTTTTCCTGGATATCTTCCCTCTGACCTCCACGACCGCTTTCTTCCGTCGATGATGCGCTGGTCGTCAACGCGTGTGTAGTTTATTCGGAATAAGAATATTGGCGGCAAGGATTGCACGGGTTATTATTGGACTGCCGCGACGGCAAGGGGGGAGTGTTATTCATAAGTCGGCCCGCCCTTTAGCGTTGGTTTCCTCCTTCTCCAACCTCTTTCTCTCTTTCTTTACCGTCCGCGACGAGCGCAAACAGCATTCTTCAGAATGCCTGCGTCGATTTTCCAACTCGTAATCATCTCTGTTATTTTATCCTTGCGCTTGGCAAACGCCCAGTCATCGTCGCCAACTCCGACGTCGTCAAACACGTTGCCCTCACTCCCGCCAGCGCCCTCCGTGTCACTTGTCTCGACAAACCCAACCGCGGTTCCTCTCTCCCAGATTGTCGCAACTGAGTCCGTTTCTCCCACCCCGACCTTGTCATCCACCCCAACTCCCGGCACCGTCCCCACGTTCCTCCCGAACGCTCCCCCGTTGCCAAACGGTAAGCACTCGAACAACAAACATTGATCTCACGTTCCTGACGTACAAACCCAAGCCGCGTCCCTTTCCCCCGCTAATTACCCCAAGCTTGATACCGTCCCTCCCACCGACAGCCCAGAGGTTAAACAATGGATTGCCGACGTCCAATCATCCGGCATCCAAATCCCAAGCTTTGGTCCCACTGTGGCTGGAGGGTGCTCAGCCAACCCCGCTGCTGTCACAGATGCCAGCCGTTGCTGGTGGACGTGCGGTGGGTGCGTTCGCAGCACTGACGTTACATCTTGCCCAACCAAGGATACCTGGGGTCTCACGTATGACGACGGTCCTGCGTTCTACACTCCCAATCTCTTGCGCTACCTGGACGAGCATTCCCTCAAGTCCACGTTCTTTGTCATTGGCTCTCGCGCCATTTCCACCCCCGCTCTCCTTCAAAGCGAGTACATGTCGCAGCACCACATTGCCGTGCACACGTGGAGTCACGCAGCCCCCCTCACCACCTTGACCAATGAACAAATAATTGCGGAGCTTGGGTGGTCGAAGAAGGTCATCAAGGATGTCCTGGGTGTCACACCCAATATGATGAGGCCCCCTTTTGGTGACATCGATGATCGGGTTCGCGCCATTTCCTTGGCAATGGGGCTGAGACCCGTCATGTGGACCCGCATTAGCCCCACTGCAACTTTCGATACCGGAGGTACGATCATGTCTTCAACTCGGCTGCACGTAACCTAACACCTCCCTTGCAGACTTCAACATCCATGCGGGGACCATTACGGCTGGCCAGGTCCTACAGAACTGGCAATTCATTCTCGGAAACGCCTCTACGCTAAACACGGGGTTCATCGTCCTCGCTCACGACCTTTTCCAGCAGTCCGTCGAGATTGCCACCGGATACATCCTGCCCGACGCTCTCGCTCGTACCTCCCCAAAGTTGACCCTTCAGCCCGTCATCAACTGCTTGAACCAGCCCCTCGCGAATGCGTACATCGAGACCAACGACAACAAAACTAACCCACCCCCTGTTACCTACTCCGTGGTCCCGTCCGGTAAGTGTTCCACCCTCTTGCGCGGTATATTTCAGAACGAAGGCTCACATAACGGGCAGGCACTTTATTCTCTTCTGGTCGCCCAACCGCTACCGGAGCGAGCGGAAACCAGGGCAATGGGAACCAGTCTGGTACACTTCGGTCTCTTCCAGGCGTGGTTATCTATGGCCTCCTCAGCTTAGTCGCTGGGTTCGCAGTCCTCTTCTAATCTCGTCGTTCGGACCTAATGACCCTAACTGTCGCTTCGAGACGGATACTTTGTTGCACTCCTGACATGTCTTGACATACCCTCCCGGACTCTCTTCTAACGATCTTCAATGGACCAGTCTACCGCGTCTCTTACATCTCCCTCGTATTCACCCCTCCTTTTGCAAGTACACTTTTGATATGTGTATTGCCATCGTTCTTGGAGTTTGTTGTATGCACGACTTTCAGTTCGCTGTTTTGCGATATCCCCTTGTTCCCTTGGGCCAGCAAAGTACAGTACCACGCTTTAACGTTCAACCCTGGCTGTGAGGTTTCATTGAGTCGAGCCCCATTGAGCTGCGCCATTTCCAGGCCGCCTCCTGCCATGGAAGTTCACACCTCCCCGGGCAACGGATCACACCCATTCAACGGACCGTGGGTTTATCCTGAGGGATCAGCCAGTGGGCAACTACCTCTGGCGAGTATAGACAAAGAAATCAAAGGAAATCAAAAGCCCTTTGCGTGCCAACCAATGCGATGCATTCCCTCAGCTCCTTTTGATTCTCCCTATCCTAAAGGCGATTCATCCTCCAACACAAAATAGCGCCCAACAGGTACGTGGGGCCCGAGGAATGCCGATTACCCACCGTCACCTCGCTCCATTCCCCGGCGATCATAACGGAAACCTCTGCAGGCGAGCGCAAAGTGTGGCCGGCCCCCAAACCCCCGGTCGCTTCATTTTCGCTCCCAAGTTTGACATGCTACACAGGGGGCATAGGACATACGTGTACGAATTACGAGGATGCTACACTGCAACTCCTGACTGTGGAGCGTGCGTTTCAAAGAAATAATGTTCAATAGAAGCTCAAGGTGAAGAGCCAGAAAGGAAAATAGTGGGAAATCCGGTTACCCACATTCCCTTAGACTCTCCGACCGCCGCTCTATTCCTCCACCGCGCCATCATCACGGTCATTCGTACCCTGACCTCCACCCCCACCAATAGGAATTGGATGAGGCTTAGCAAGGTGGACCGCGAGCGTCCTCATCGAACCGAACCTGTGCCTGTAGCCTGCTTCAATATACGTGTTGTAGGAGTTGCGGGCCTTTTCGCATATTGGGCAATAGACCCAAAACTCATTGTCATGACTTCGAGTGTGGTTCATCCAACCTCTCTTGCGTATCGTGGTACTACACCCACCCCATCTACACACCGCCTCCCCCCCGATGTAGTTAGAATTCTGAAAGTGCTCATACAGGTGCTTCTGCCACCCACTGTCGAGTGGTTGCTTGGTCCAATTGCAATCCGGCCATTTGCATCGGATGGAGTCAGCTGAGGGCAAGACAACATCCCGGGGGGCTTTCTTCTTGATTCCACAATCCCTTGCTATGACACCACGGCCGATGGCTGATGACCTGGGCCCACGAGGTTCGCTGACCTCAGAGGGGGAGATTTCGATTCTGTGGTGACCCGTCCCCCAGCCGTCTTCAAAGAGGGACGAGATCGGGGGCAGATTAAATCGAGGGGACCCAGAGTATGATGCAGGAGAGACGGGGAAACGCGTGGACGTGGGCGAGGGTGTGTAGATGGTGGAGGGTGGAGTGCGTACTCGGAACGGACGAGCGGGGGTCACGGGGGTAGAGGGCGGAGGTGTACGCAGGAGGGAAGAGAATGGTGGGAGTTGAATAGGTGGGGGTATCCTATTACCCAGCAGACAAGTCAGTGTCCGTTCAAAGAAATTTCGTCTCGAGGGTATGAACTCACGGTGAATCAACAGCCCGAGGGTAGATTCGGTCCTTCTGGGGAGCGACAGGGAAAAACCTCTCGATAGACATATCTAAATCTGAGGCAATGTAATCCACGAGACTGTGTGCTTGGGAAAAGATTGGAACACCGGGCAGGGGGAGAAAGTGGGATGTAGATATCTGCGAGGAGAATTCGCACTTATAAATTGGGTGGCGAGGTCCGCACCCTCGACGCCATGGCGCACAGATAGCCGTACGGCAAAGCACACTGAAAGGCGGTTGGTGTAGATCTGTAGCTCAGCTCGAGGAAATTGTGGTCACACCGAATGTGTGAGATAGAGTTGTGACCGTGGCCAAAACATACTCCTTCCATCCACGGTCAGACGGTCGAACATCCAGTCGGACCATCGTCCGTGACCCATACTTATGGTCCCACGGAGAAAAGGAGATGGCCTCAGGTCGCGTACGATCGACGAAGGTCCCCTTACAGCATACAAGGCTTCGAAGCTGGTGGCCAGTGGGGAATGTCTCAGATCGGCTAGTAGGAGGGGCAAGACAATTTGCCATGGCCACCGAACCGTCAGAACACCAGTGCAGTGTGACGCCAAACAAGGGCCAACACTAAAGAGCGGGTACCCCGAAGGTTGCAAAACATACGTGTCTTCCCCGGGAAATAAGTTCGACCGCACTGAAGGAACATGTTGGGCGAGTCAGTCGTCGTCAAGGTTGTTCGCGGGAGTGATCAACAAGCCCAAGCCCCGAGACCGTGCTCGGACCGTCCCGCGTAAACGTGCGTAACTGCGGGACAGCAGCTAGTTCCATCTACACAGACGGCCCTAGTGTATTGAAGTAAGGGATCCTCAGGTCGGCCGTCGCTGGTGGACCCGGAGCTTGGACAGTCGAGCACACAGGAGTACCTGATCGAGGGGAGGGAGTGGGGAAAGGAATACACGTTTCTGGCTCGGGAAATAAGTACAATCGTACTAAACGCACGTCGCGGCGGATCAGTTTCCCGCCAACAGCCAACAAAATAAAAGAAATCACGAAAATATGACGCACGTACGCAACAGAACATGAGCAAAAGAACAAACCAACTCTTGATCTCAACCACCAGCTCGCTTTATGAAGTCATCTTCGATCCACCCATAACGCTCCTTGAGTCTCCTGCCGAACTCTCTGACCTTCCATGGCGACAACGTGGGGTCGGGATGCGCTAGAGACAAAGGATGCGTGTCAAATCGGCCGGCGAGGGTCAAGCAGGTCCTGGCTCACGTTTGTGGAAGGTGATCGAGCAGTCCCTCTGATCTGGTGGGTCAAACCTTACGCTGGACCCGGCTGTGCTAGGGTCGATCTTGAAGCCCATCTCCCTCATGATCTGTGTCCAATGAGCTGCGTGGACGCGAATGAGCGTCATGGTAGAGACCTACCTTCAAAAAATTATCCCATTTCATGGGTTGCAGACCCTCCTTCGTTCCAATCATCTGCCGCATATACATTTTTGTCTGTTCCTTCATCCTTACAGCCCAGTTCTCCCTCGCAACGACGTCTTCCTCCTCCTCCTCCTCCTCCTTTTTCTCCACCTTCTTCGAGAATTTCGACCAGAATCCCTTCTTCTCCTTGATAGGTTCCAGAACAGGTCCGTTGCGGCGAGATTTGACCTTCCCCTTCTCCGTCAGACCCTCAGAGCGAACATATGACCTCGCGGACTGGGCTCGCTGGGGCTCGGGTAGTGGAAGGGAGGCGGTCGAGGCGTAGGCAGGGAGTTGGGACGTGAAGGTGGTTGTGGATGTGTTCATAGAACTGTCGAGGTTTAAACCAGTCGTGGGTTCTGGCTCTGGTCGACTTGATGAAGGAGTCTTTTTCTTTTTCTTCTTGCTTGGCGAGGCCACGCTCTCCGGTGGCCGAGAAGGCTCCTGCGTGGTGGGAACTGGAGATTGTGGAGGCGTAGTAACAACCCCCGGACCGGGAGCGGACACAGCCTCGATAATACTCTGACCTTCGTTGTTTGCAGAAGCAGCGGCCGACCTCTTCTTCTTCGGCTTCTTTTTCTTCTTTTTCTTGGGTGCGGTCGATCGGCCTTCATCCTCTTCGTCTTCCACATCCTCCACAGTAGCCTTGGTTGACCGTCGGGCTGACGCTGGTGCATACGGCAAGTTAAAACTTATTCGGCGCATTAGTTCATCAGCCTAGGGAATGCCTTACCAGCAGTTTGCTTCCTCGGTCCTGTCCTGTCCGCAGTTTTCAGGGCTGCGCTTGAGGAGAACATACGACCTGCCACCAGGATATCAGTATATTTGGATCCAGAGTATGGGAGAAGGGGGGTCACCTCTCAGTGATCCCAGGAGTTTGAGGAATGGATTGTCCTTCCTCTCTTCCGCATACTTGTCGAACTCGGGGATGGGAGCCCTTGGATCCAGGAAATCTGGGTGCTCCATTCCGACATCCATCGTCTCGCGAATGTACTCATTCACCCCCTCCTCGTCTTCGGTGGCCCAATCATCCTCGTCCCAATGTTCATCCCCGCTCCCCCATTCACCATCCGAGTCGCTGTCGTCGCCTGAAGAAGAATGGGAGACTGACTGGAGGTCGGGCATATCCTCGTCCGAGTCACCCTCCACTGCGGCTGGTCCGGGTACTTGCCTTGAGGACCGGGAGGGGAAAGCGCCAGGAACCTTGTCGGGTTCTTCGTCTGCCCCAGGAATATAGTAACCGTGGAACTTGGGCGTTTGCTCTTCGAACCGCGCTTTTAAATCCCAGAGTGTGTCGATGTCGAGGCCGGATGCGGCTTTGTAGTTCTACGCAGGAAGTTGGTCAGCGGCGGTTCGGGTAGGTGGGTAATTCCCCCACAAGGTTCACATATCTCCACATGGTGTCCAGAGTTTGTTTGGTTTTCGTTCTCTCAAGAGGGAAGATAACGTCCTTGTAGTTCGCGTACTGTTTAGATGCTTTGGCAGAGAAGAGTTGAGCATCAACCCAGGTTTCGTATTCATCAGGCATGCCATGAGGGACTTGCTTCAAAGCCTCTCCTTCCGCTCCGAGTAGGGGTGCCTCTACAATCGCGAGCATTCGCACTGTTACCTGTCCACGGGATGCGGGATGGTTGAGTTAGTTTGCGCAACAACTATTATAGGGGAAATGCCCACGGAGAAATCACCGACTGCGTCCCAAAGGGCTTGCGGGAATCGCTTTGTCTCCTTAGGAGACTCGGTGGCAGCTTCATCCAGCAGTTGTAGCAAGATCTGTTTTGAATACTTTGAATTGGGGAGGCACAATTCAACGACGATTGAGTCCAAGAAGGATTTGTGCATCGCCTTGAGGCTGGTCCAGTCAAACAACCACTCCGGATCCTCGGCCTCATCCTCCGTCAGCTTAAAGTAGTGAGCAAAGTGTTCTAGTGGCAACGAGATATGAGCTGCATATTCGTGGTGTCACACAGGTGACCCACCAGCAGAGGTAGCGAGTACGGCAAATTTCATCTGTTCAGCTTCGGCAATTACTTGCACGAGGTGATAGAGAACGAGGTACGTAGATCGAAAGGTCTCGTCTTTCCGTACTCGAGCCTGAACGGCTGAGTCTTCCAAGTTGTATCCAGCAAGCTTCTCCAACGAGTTCCACACGAGGCTCCAGGCAGAAGCGAGCATGTACATGTTGTGAATCCTTGAAACTCCTTGTAAGACCATCGCGAGTATGGATAAGAAAGGACGCCTCACGTCGAGCCGACGACGGAAGCGACGAAACTGGGGTTGCGTTCCGAGTTCGACCTCCTGGCTCGGACCTCATCGCGGATCTTGTTAGCGAAGAGTTCAGGGTCCTTCAAGGTGTTGATCCCATCCAAGTACACTGAGGAAACCTGGGGATTAATTAACTCTGAACGAAGGGCCCAAGCCCGTGGGAGACGGGTGAAGCACCATTTAGCTGAGACTCGGCGATCTTGACGCATTGTTCCAGCCTGAACGGAGTCGCGATCACCCCCGCAGCAGTTGCGGTATAATCCTCTGTGCACAAATGAAGACCGAGCGTCAAGATTGGGATTATGGTTACATAGCTATGGGGTGGGCGCGTACCAGCGAGTAGATCCAACTTTTCTCTCCCGCCAATCTTCGACACCAAGGCGATTTCTCCTGTTCCCATCGCGCCGTGTTTCCCATTCCGCAAGATCAGGGCTTTGGTGGTCGTCGGTCGTTCCTTGAAGGTGTCTGGCCGCCCAGCGCCCGAGTTCTTGAAGACGTCCCTGCGGCCAAGTGGGACGACCTCCTTTGAGACTGGGGGGTGCTTCGGCGTTGGTTTCGGGTGCGGCATTGATGTGATGATCAGTGTCGTGTCTCAAGTGGAAGAGGCGGTGCGAATGGGCTGAAATACGTGACCGGCGTTCTCCCGTTTCCCTGGCTCTTGTCCACGGCCTTCACGACCCTCCCCCTCCCATTCCCCTCTCGTCTCTCCGGTAGAGCTGGCAGAGAGTTCTTTTTTTATATTTCCCCCTACAATCCACTATCTTTCATTCTAACGCCTTGATGGCCCGTTATGACATCCTTGGTGAGTCGTAGATTAAATCCTGGATTCTACGAGGGAATACTGAGAGTTGCGCGTGATCCAGTCGAGGACAGCAGTCCCCTTTTCACTTATTCTCCGCCTGGTGCTTGGGTCGACACTCCTTTGGAATTCCAAGACTCTCCGGCCCAGGTGCGTTACGCATCGATCCCCTGGTGGCTGAATAACTGGCAACTCAATTTCAGTCATACCATGCTACCGACGTCCAAGGCGCAACAGTCAAACTTGACTTCGTTGGAACTGGAGTCCACGTCTTCTCTGCCACCGTCCCTACCCCCGGTTCCTACGAAGTTTATATCGATGGAGAGAGATGTTCAGAGGTGGTAGACTCGACCTCAAACTCGGATTCGCAACTGCTCCTCGGATCCATCATCGGGCTCAAAATGGCACCTCATACCGTCACTCTCGTCAACTCTGGAGTGACTGGGGACATTTTGGACATCGATCACGTAGAGGTGGAAAGCGTGGTCACCGCTGAAAGGTGCGGAACGCCGTCGCTTCGTCGCCCCACCACTTACCGAAACATATCGTTCAGTTCATCTTTGTCTGCCAAAACGTTCGACGACACCATCGACGTGATCCAGTGGGGACCCGGGTGGGTTTACGCTCCAGGGCCGTCTACTTTCTATAACAGTACCATCCAGTACGTGCTACCGCGTATCCCGAGCGCTTCCCTCTCCTGACGTCCGCGCAGCTATACGGAACAGCCAGATGCCAAGATGGGCTTTTCGTTCGAAGGTGACGCCATTGTGATCTACGGGACTGCTGGGGTCGAGATCGGAGATTATGTGGTCACATTGAATGGGCAATCCCGTACGTTCAACGGTGGAAGCAATGGATCCGTTCGGATCCCTCATGACCAGGTAAATGCGTTTTGATTGACTGAACAACTCATCATTAACTACCTATTCTGTTTCAGACGATTTTGGTCAGCGAACGCTACGGTATATCTTGGGGCCGAGTCTGATGTATTTTTCTAGTACTTGGCCAATGGCCTCAGTGCTGGGCGACACGAACTGGCAATCACTGCTAACCCATCCTCACTGGGGGAGCCTCAAGTATTCAGTGTTGATTCAATCAGGGTGCTCTCTGGTAGTTCACCGAATGGGCCACTTCTCCTCCCCCCTGGTTCATCCAACACCGGAACATCTTCGACCCTCCCGCCGTCGGTGTCTACCGGGTCAAGTTATACCTCCCTGATAAGCGGCACAGTGTTTCCAGAATCCACGCCTCTCCCTACCTTAACCTCGTCTACCCTACCCCCCTCTTTAATGCCCTCTTCTTCGTTCACTCCACCGACCCCCACACACGAGGCCCAATTAAACAGGTAAGCCCGTGCGGTCGCGGGGAGCTGTCGTCAAGGCACTGACGTCTGGTAGCGTCCAAACGAACAATGGCTTGCAACTTGCCTCGGACGACTTCAGGGTGATGACCAACAAAGGGCTCGTGTCCAGCGCCATTTTCTCCGCACTCATCGCGGTGATCGGCCTCATTTTCTTCGCACTGTTCTTATGGAAACGCAAGACGCTGGATCCTCCATCTTACATCGACGTCGAAAAGGGCGACAAGCCGGAGAAGGGACCAGCGATAGCACCAGGAGAGGAATCTCCAGAGTTGCCGATCCAACACGCGGAAAAGGCCTCGCCCAGTCCCGAAGAGGACGATGACCCCCTTGAAGACTACCACCTGTATACTGATTACCGCGGGTCCCTGGCTGACCGAAAGCGAGGGCACTCCCGGAGTGGATCGGACGCGTCGTCCATGACCGCAAACGATTCCGCGTATTCTTTGTACCGGGAGACACTGCAGAAGAGGGCACTGTTGACCAACAGCGTTTCGTCGTTCGATAGCACGTGTCGGGATTCTACCTCCGATTTCGATTCGAGAAGCTCAACGTACAGTGGTTCCAGCCGGTATAGTCAAGTATCGGAGAGGAGGATCACCGTCAACAATGTTCGAATGCCACCACAGTTCGTAACACCGATGCCGCCACCGTCTGTTGTGGGTCAAAGATACTGACTCTGATGTGTTGTTTTACTGATTGATTTGTCTGTTCTCTGCGTCAGGTATTGCCTCTTCATCTCAAGCGTTTATCCCCCCCACGGCCACCACGGGTGCAGGAGGGTATTAGTCTGCCGTTCTGAACGTGGAACACCCGTACAGATCAATTGGCTAGGGCGTCAGACTTTTACGAGCGAGAATGTCTTTGCGTACCAATCTATTAATTGTTGCTTAGGAGTAATTATGAATGACATCGACTCGGGCCCTTTCCACTGTATTGTCTGTGAGAGTGTGAAGGCTGCTAGGCGACGGCCCGATCGTTGCGTGGTGGTAACGGTCACCTATGGTTGCCGGTTGTGTCGGCAGTCGTACCCTATAATCCTTCTCTCTCTACTTCCACCTCCTTTCCTCAGGGCTTTTCTTTCCGTTCAGCAGAGTCGAACTCTGTCTTCATCCACTTTCTTTTTCAATCCCTTCCTTTCTTCACACAGGCTGTTGGGACTTCCGTCCTCTTGAGCCGCGCTCTCTATCGTTCACTTCTACCGCACTTCACAGCACCTTTTCCATATCGAATCTCGACATTAAGCAGGATGGGAAACCTCATTTGGCACGAATACTCTCGCCTTGTCGCTATTACTGCGAGTGTTTGTGAGTCCTCATTCTCCCTTCCTCCCCACCGGGGTCTAACCGCGTTACACCCCGATCTCTTGCGTCGGCAGATACCTTCTGGGCCGGCTTCTGGGGTTTAATATGGCGCAAGTTTTTCTGGGATTTCGTTGGGGGGACGATGCGAGACCCAGGGGGACTTCAGTGAGTTCGCCGTCCACGCATCTCAAAGGGCTCCCACCTAACCACGTTGACTGCTAGAGCCCCGCCCAGTTCCGCCATCTTTGTTACGGTCATTATCAACGCACCCATCATACAAATCCTCTCCGTTCTATTGACCGTGTTTATCATCGCCTTGGAATTCCCCGCCCCATTCTTGAAAGGCCTCCGGTTCCATCGTAGCATCGTTATGAGGATACCGTTGTTGCTCATTCAGGCGTCCTTAGCCATGTTGTTCTATCAGGTGAGCCCTTGTTGCCTCGTGCCTGTTTGCGGTATGCCTTGGTTTCTCATGTGAATATCGCCTTTGTGACCACCAGGGAACGAATGGGGCTATATGGTCGCTCATAGCTGCCGTCGGTTACGCCCGTGCGTTGATGTTGGGCGAGGAGATGAAAGAGGCTAAAGAGAACAGAGGCAGGGAGGGGAATGTATAGTACGCCCACCCCCCAACTCAGTCTCTCCCTGCCTCAAAGCTGTTCTCGAGTGGAGTTCACTAGAGCCTTTCTTTCTTTCTTCCTTATCCCTTCTCATTCCAATTATCTGTCTTAACTTGTCTTGAATCCTTGGTGGTGGGAATATAGGGTGTTCGATATTCTGTGGGTCCGGGAGTCACCAAAGCCTCTTGGGACTGGATTCCTTTTTT
>Ga0307516_10003505_pt1 | contig 20089 bp, 30 predicted proteins | sample 19_EM_MG_FD_203310 | JGI IMG/M metagenome (GOLD analysis project Ga0307516, IMG submission 203310) | Populus trichocarpa ectomycorrhiza microbial communities from riparian zone in the Pacific Northwest, United States - 19_EM | ecosystem: Host-associated > Plants > Roots > Unclassified | place...
TTTATCTTTGCTGTTGGATCCTGGGTTGTTTATCGTAACTTCAGGCAAGTGTGTGTTGGTGAGGGAAATGGACAGTGACCATCTGATCCATCACAATCAATCAAAATTCTCATACACAAAAATACACGAGCAATGTAATAATGACTAAGGAGATAAGGCATGGTAGAATTCTTTTGACCAAAACTTGTTCAGCCAGAACTCACTGCTCAGTTCATAGCTGCTCAAGTTGGTCAGACAAGAATGTGCTTTGTGGCCAAAATTCAGGATAAGGTGTGCCGGAGAATGAATGTGAATGAGAGGAATTACCTCACAAATATGCTCACCATTCCCCCTCACTGCCCATTTCAGCATATACATGCCAGTTGCTGAATTGATATTAGTAGAATTCGACTGGGGAACGATCTTGAAGTGGTGGACATATGCAAAAAAAGAATCTGAGTGCAGATCATGGAAGATCATCTGCAGCTGCACCACAGAATGACCTGCTAGGCCATTCTGAGGCTAGTCACTCTGAGCACCAGGGCTAATGATAACAGAGTCATATCTGCCAAAATGATTCACGGTGGAGGGGGGGATGGCACAAAGGGTTTGAGGTGGTAGAACAGTCTCACTGTTGTGGTAGGACACCTGCTGCACACATACTTTGTGCCATATTTGAAGCTTATCAGTATGCAGGTGTCCTTGCACAAGTGCATCCCCATTCCTAAAGAAGGCAGCAATGGCATCGGCAAGGTCAGGAAGATGGTATGTGGTGGCAGCCTCATTGACACTTGACCATGATGAAGGTTTAGTGGCTAGATGAAAACTGGTTGTTGATGTTGCAAACGTGCAATAAGGCTTCAGAGCGGAGGGCTTTGTGCCAAGAAGAAGGGCAGAGGAGAGGGCAAAATAGTTAGGGATTCAACAGGTTGGCATGGAATACTCCAAGAGGTAGCACCTCTCGGCGTCAGGTCCATCCTCTTCATCTTCTCTCAAGTCAGAGTCATCTTTGTCCCCATCCTCTTCTTTATTTGTGTGCTCTGTGATGTAGGTTGCTAGGTCAAAATGAAAACACTTGCCTAGACAGTCGAGATGTCGTGCAATCTGACTGTAGTAATTTTGATTGTTACCTGCATGAGCTGGAACTTTAATCTCTTCAATGTGAGCATGTTCAATGACATCGGCCAACCACTGGATCACTGCTCCCAATTGGTAAATGCTATGGACTACGCTCTGAAGAAGTACAACCTTGGGTATTTGCCAATCAGCTTGCATGCCCTCACAGACAATGGCCTCCTTGTGATTGTGGAATTCTTGTAAGGCACTCGTAACCCTTTCAATAGATCGAGTGGTGAATGATGGCACTTGTGCAAGGTAATGAAAATCCAAGAGCACACAAATGGCCATGAGGAATTTGCACAGGACACTCCCAACTACAGCACCTATGATGCAGTGCTGAATTCCATGATTGTCATGACTGGTTACTTGTTTCAGCTTTGAGATTCCTTCATTGAGATGACCCTAGGCAGAACACCAAGGACCCAACCACACGCTAAGACTCTGAGGGAATAGGACGCGAGTACTAGGGCAATAACCCAAGATGAGCGATGGAGAGCCTCTGGGTGCTGGATTGCACTGTATATATACTACTATACACAAGGGCTATGCAAGGCTATCCATGAGGCTACGTGCTGTGTGATGCTATGCTAAGTGATGTCATAGTGGAGCTAAGGCTGTGCGAGATGACATCAAGGGAGGCAGCGTGTACAGCATGAGGTGCAGGTCTAGACTAGGTAGATAAGATATGGCTGTACACTAAGATAAGATAAACGCTATCTAATCACAGATTAGATAAGATAAAAAGTTGGTCTGTTACATTCGTTGAATGCTCAATACCCCATGAGGGTCTGAATAAGAGAGAAGTGGAAATCCAGCTCGGCAGCTCCTGTCACAGCAATACACCACTTGACATTGTGGTTCCAAAACATCCCATGGAAGTGGTGTAGTACTTCAGGGGTAATGAAGTCAGATGGATCCGACAGTGCCCAGATATTCCAACACAGGTCGATAATGCCATTCAACTGCAACTGTTTGATGACCTTCAGAAAATTCTTGTAATCCATTGGGGAATGTTGTGAGCAGACCTTGCAGATGGCAGTGAGCATCATTGTCCCAGTATGAGGTGGGTGTCGATAAGGGTCACCAAAATTCTTTGAAGTAGTGGTGGTAACTGGAGACACCTTTGGACTTGTCCCAGACAGGAGGCATTCCTCAGGTGTGTCTGCAATCCACACAGCTATTGGTGTGAAGCAATAGCATAAGTTTCCTCTTGGATTGCTCATCATGATCCCTACTGCTGCTGCAGTCTTGAGAGGGGATAAGACAATGTTAAGGGCTTGGTGCACAAGTTGGTCTTGAAGTAAGCTGCAGACATGAGTGGTCTTGTGCATGAACTTGGCGATAGGGAGTAAGGTGAGAAGAAGATGGGCATGGAGAGATGATTTACTGCGAATGCACACATTGATATTGGTGAGGCTAATAAGTACTGGATATGCCATATGGTTGCCGCTCATCACTGAGATATTGGTCTTGTCAGATGACAAGACCACACCAAGGAGTGTGGTGCCAGGTGGTAGTGCCTCCTGAGAGATGTTTGTCAATCCTTCATACACAAACCTGAGGTGTTGAAACTTACCTGCATGCTCCAAGCGTGATCTCCACTCAACCACTCATCATATATATGACAAATCTTTGTGGTGCATGTCCAAACCCTTCTTGGGACAAAGGATATGTAGGGTTCAAGGAGGGGGTGGCTCAGGAGCACTTGCAGACACTCTATAGGATTGTGGTAGAAGAGGTGGGGAGGTTCCTTTGTGGGATATTCAGGTGTTAATGTTTCACACAGCCATTGCAGACCAGGTGGAAGAATTTCTGCACAGGCTCTGAGCTCTCTTGCAGAGCGAAAGGATAGCAGTACATTCTTGATCTACAGGACTGTAAGACATTGAATATGTAGAAGTATTACTACTTACAATTTCGAGTGAGAGTAGGTCATCAATCACTGCCATGCTCAGGCGGGAACATAAGAGCTAGGAGGCAAAGCCCCACTCCTGCCTTGATGCCCAAGGAAAGTAAATGTTCTCTTGTTGCTGCTCCCCATATTGATCATTTCCAAATCGATCCATGAACATTTCTCCTCCAGGAAATGCCTCCATGCCTCCTTCATATCTCTCAACAAATGGTTGGCCTCTGTGGGGATCATTGGGAGGTGGTGGGATGTCATCATTGGACAGAGGGGGATTGTCATCATTGGATGGAGGGGGATCATCCACACTCCTTCCCAGTGGTTACTTCGAGGAAGGGGGCTATGTATGTGGTAGATAATGATAGTACTGAATCCTAATTGCCCATATTTGGTAATATATTCACATCTGTTTTTCAAACTTCCGCCCCCATCCTCTCAGTGACCGCTGGCATCAAAGACGAGTAAACAACACTGCCACTCACCGCCACAGGTCCATGGACCACCGAATTTGTCTATTACATCAGCCGCATCAGCATTATGATAACGATCAGCACGTCTGACTTGCACTGTGACCATGATATTGCCGTCCTTGATCGCACTTGTTCTGCAGACATTGACTGACCAAGGACTTTCTGTATCGTCATTTCTCATATCTCTGCTCCAAAGCCCTATGTTCCCACCTTCACCTGTGAATGATATTACTGTAAATCTCGAGCAGATCCTTGCTTCACTTCTTGTCCACTTGACTCCTCATGTCCATCACTGGGCATTTACTACTGTATCTCATAAACTAGCTGAGTCAGTATTAGAGCTTTCTAGGGCTGAATATGGCTGGCATTTTAGTGCTATCAGGATGTCAGCTCAACAGTTGACAGACTTCCGACTCGGAGAATTGGCACAAGATATGGAGAGAACAATGCCTGAGCTGTGGCAGCTCCTTGACATACTCCTGTCTGCAAATAGAAAGCCTGGTGCTCATGCCACTGAAGGAGATGGAGAGGACAATGAGATGGAGTTTGGGGGAGGGGATGATGAAGGTATTGGAAGACAATTCAAGGAGGGGGGAAAATCTGACAGGCATAGCAGTATCATAAACATTGTATGTCTTTTTTTTGTGCATTCTACTCTTCTTGGGTATTTAAGACTGGAAATACAGAAAAAGGTTGTCATTCTCAGCATCATGTTGCACAGCACCAATCAGAAGTGCAATGCATTTGAATGCATTGTTGGGATCTTTCTGCATTCCTGCAACACACCAGAGAGGGTTATCAATGCATTATCACAAATGGGAATCTCAATATCTCTCAGTGCCATCCATCGAGCAATCCGTTCATTGTCCCATGAAACACACCGCACTATGCAGGAGATGGGTCAGACATTGGTGGTTGCATATGCCTATGATAATTTCGACATTGATTTCAAGACTCATGTGCCAACAGTGGAGAATGTGAAGGATACTTTAACTCACCTAACATCAGGATGCATGATCAAGTTAGATGGAGTCAAACAGGAGGATCTCTGCTGCTCAACTTATCTCTGGAGGCAGTCCCAATTGAATCCAATGATTCCTGCCCACCTCAGACCACCCAATAGGAGTTTTCTGGACATATTGAATTTACACCCTGAGCCTCAGAGTCATCTATTTGCATCTGGCTTGACAAGATGTCAGCAATGGATGGCATATAAATTTCTTGCTGATTTGGTCAAATATGAACCCCCCTATTTCCATCAGTTCCATGCTCTACTTCAGTGTCCTGAGCCTATTGATCAGATCCCTGTTAAGAGGATGAATTATGTCCCTGTGCGTGCCATGGACATCAATCAGTCCAAAGTGTCTGGCAATATTCAAGCAATCACAGAACTACTACAACAGGGAAGCATTGAAGATCCCTCAGAAGAGTCTGATGATAGTATTGTGGACATATCTGATTATGTTGTTCTATTTCATGGTGACCTTGGAACAGCTGAACGGGTTCAGACCTTAATGGAGCATCAGGCAATTGAGGCCACACCATGGCAATGCTTTCAGTTTGTTATTTTTGTGATGGGGTTATTCCATCTCAAGATGGCCTGTGCAGATGCAGTATGGTGCATTTTGATTGAGCCAAGGCAAGCCAGAGATGATCCAACAAGTCTTATGCACTTTGTGTCTTTGAATCGCCCATGAGAGACAGGAAAGATTGCCTCTGATCCAGGGTTTTGGAGAATGCATGAGGTCATTGGTCACACAGGAGTGGTTCTTCAGCTAGATGCATGGCGGGTTGAGGCAAACAAGCAATATCCAGAATGTGAATCTTTCGATGAGTTTGCATCAAAGAAGCCATCCTTGGAGATACTTGAAGACATGGCAAGACAGCTGGTGACTTCACATGTTGCCCATTCTGAATATATTTTTGAGGCACACTGCAAGGCTGAGCGTGACATGCAAAGGGAGAATGTCCTCTTGATGCAACAGTACTTCTTGTTATATAAAGAGCTCTCATGGGCAATGAATGAAGGGGACATTGGGTGAGTGGAGACCTTGTTTCCTCCATGGATATATCTTTTTCGGGCCACTGGCAAGCACAAGTATGCAAAGCACATGGTCAAGTTTCTTACCAATGTGCACTACAACTATCCTCCAGGCCTTCGACAAGCTGTATGACATAGCATGCTGGTGAATCCAACTGGCAAGATTGGAAAGTTTCGTGCTGTGGACTGGGTAGTTGAATTGGCAAATCTAAATATAAAGGTAATTGAATGCTTGGTGCATACTAGTAGTAGGAGCTCACATACTGACAAATCCTACAGGTCACGTTTGGTGGAAGAGGATCCAATTACACTAAGCAGTGGGTGATTGAAGAGTCCCCATTGATTGAGATCTACTGCAACTGCCATAAGATGATGGAAGAAAATCTGGATATGACAACACCAACAACCACCCATGCTGATCCAAATATCACAAAGACTCTCAAGAAGATGTTGATGGATTGCAATGAGCATCATCCAAATGAATATATAGCTGGTAGAGGGACAACATATTCTGTGCCTGACATGCTTGACAAAGGTGAAAATATAATGTACTCAACTACTAGTCTGGTAGTACATGACGAAGAGGCAGAGGTGATGGAACAAAGGGCCGTGGATGCAGAGGATTTGTTTGATAATATATGACAAGTTAGTAGTACAAACTATGCCGCTGTTGTATTGACTTACTATTCATAATGACACATTGAGCATTGCTGGTGTGACATTTTCATCAGGACAATTGACACTTCGAGAAGTAGAACTTGATGCAGATGTCAAAGCGACCACACTCCTTGCAGGGCAACGGCGGTTTGAGGCTACGAGAAACGGTCAATTGAATAGTATTCAAAAAAAGAATGCCTACCTATATGATCAAACGACCCACATGCCTTGCACTGCTGCTTTGCACCAGGTGGACAGATAGTACTAGTGCTACCAGAAATACTATTGGTGTTGATGTCAATGAGTGGCATTGATGATGGCACTGGTGGAGGGCGATGTGTGGCAATGAGCTGAAGGACTGCATCACCATGTTGTTCGGCCCCCACCCAGCATGTCTCCTTCAGAAGGTCGTCCTTGGAATTAATCTTGTTGGCATGTGCACAGTCCACTACGCACTGCAGAATGCGTTGGGACATCACGATCCCTGCCCCATAATCAGTGAAGTATGCTTGGCCGTACTTCTGGACTGCTGTTTCTGTGCGGAATCGGTGTAGAGCTTTTTTCAGTGCCATGTCACAGTTATCAGAAATGTGATCCCTGAGTTTTGAACGAGACGGAGCAGCTGGCAGCTTAGAAATGGAGGTGCGAGCAAAATCGGAGAAAAAGGAAGGGCTACAAAGCTCGCAACAGAGGTCTGGTTGTTGAAGCATGCAGCGAGTACAGCTGCCAGGTAAATTGGGGTTGCAGAGTGCGTGGCAAGAATCTGGCATGAACAAAGGTAAGTGGCACATTCAATGGCAACGGCACGTGCTCATGTCCGCATCAAACAAACGTTCAACTTACCGCTTGCCTTGTTGCCAAAGTACAACATGGTTGGTTGCCTGTAGCATCGAAAATGTCGAGTCACCGCATTGACAAAGTCATCTTCAGCAGGATCAAGCTCATCGCCCATCCGTTTGACCTTCTGTCCACTTTTCACCTCCTTCTGGTGGTAGGCCATGACTTGCTTCAGGTCCAGCTCTCTCGTTGTACAAGCCTCCCTCTCTCCATCGCGTTCATACACTGTTGTGCTCATCTCTTCATCAGCCAATGGGACCAACCCCCCAGCAACAGTCAATCCTCCCTCCGTTCGACATCTCTTTGGCATGGGGCTGGGCTTGTTTGTGCTAAGTTTGCGCTTCGTTGCTGCTTTCTTCAACAACTGTTGCTCATGTTTTTGTTTATTCTTTTGCTTCTTTTCATGGTTCTTGTTGAAATATTTGGACTTGATGAAGATGAGACCTGTGGCCTGTTGCTCCAGGTCTCTTGCACCACACCCAAATCTTTGCCACAGTGTGCACAGGTCACATGTCATTCTCCACTGAATAACAAGCTCAATATCTCATAAGTCTATTCCCTGTCATTGTAATTTCAGCTGATGTTCACTGTGATTAACATGAAGAACTACCATTCCAAAGGAATCTGTGCAACACAATCCAAAGACTCCATCACTGGCCCTCAGATACTCAGTATATTGTTCATGGAACTCGGGCGTCATATCAGCGTTAAACCACACAAACCTCAGCTTATTCTGAAGAGGGGGAGGTAAGCGTGAGTTTAAAAAGTTCACCGCTGCCACAGAGTCACTAATATCATCAAAAAAAATCAGGAACTTCAGAGGCTTCCAGTCTGGACCTGAGTTGTCCAGCACCAAGAAAGCTAGGTCGAGAAAGGAGCTCATGGGGTATTGGAATTCGTGTATGAGAAGGTGGACATTTGGGCGGTCATTTGATCTTTTGATAGTATAGGCATTTTTTCGAAGGCCCATTATCTCAGTGATGTCATTGAGGACATGGGAGGGAAGAGTGGCAGAGGTGACAAAGTAGGGTATATGTGATGGGAGGAATAGCCGTAGCCTACCAGCAAGCTTGTACTCTGGTTGGAAGTCACCCCACCAACTGATACAGTGGGCTTCATCTCATACAATGCTAATGATCCAGGCAGTGAATAGATCATTTTTCCAAAGCTTCTCGAAGCTGCCATTATCCTTCATTAGGATTTCTGGGTTAGTTACAATCACTTGGTATTGTCCTTCTTCAATGGCCTTCCATCCATGGCATCAGTAAAGGTCACTACAATCATCCAGATGTCCATACTTTGAAGTTTTCAGTTGTAGCAGTTTCCCCATTCAATGCTATGGCATGTATACCAAGCTGTCTAAGGTTCTCCACATTTTGTGTCCCAAGAATATTTAGGGGTGTGACAACTATTTGTATGCCTTGAGGGTGGAATAGGAGTGGCATCCAAAAGGTCAGTGTTTTACCTGAACCCGTGGCAGCAATAGATACCACATCCTGGTCACCCTTCAGAATGGTGTGGACAGCTTGGATTTGCCACAAGCAAGGTCGGCGGCTAAATACCTCTTTGGTCTTTTGTCAGATTTGGCTGTAGGATGGGTCTTGATTGCACATAAGTTGCCAAAGGGAGGTTGGAGCAGATAGGCACATGCTGCCAAATTCGGTGGTCCATGGACCTGTGGCGGTGAGTGGCAGTGTTGTTTACTTGTGTTTGATGCCAGTGGTCACTGAGAGGATGGGGGTGGAAGTTTGAAAAGCAGATGTGAATATATTACCAAATATGGGCAATTAGGATTCAGTACTATCATTATCTACCACATACATAGCCCCCTTCCTTGAAGTAACTGCTAGGAAGGAGCATGGGAATCATCATCATTGGGCAGAAGGGAAATGTTGTCATCGAGAGGATCACCCATCTCAATGTCTTCAATGCCCTCTTGCCAGGGGGCAGCTCCAGGAGTTTCAACTTCCCTATCAATGTGTTCAACAGAATTGCCAGCAGTGGAAAAGCTTATCTGAGTCAAGGGTGTGTGATCATAGTAGCACACACTGGTGGGTTGGTTCATGTGCTGAAGAAGGTTGGTCTCCATGCAAAACTTTTTGCCACACTGAGGGCAACTGATGGTCTTCAATAGGTCGTGCATCATTTTCTTTTGAGGCATCTTGTCCTCAGTTGAACAGTTGGTGAGAGAACTTCCAAAGGTGTGACTTTGTTATTATTATGTAAGTAAGTTGATGACTGATTTGAAGAAGGGCCTAAGTATACTCACTCATCTACCATGGATACACACAGCTTACCAGCAACACCTGGACATCTTGACACTCATAGCACACATCTCTGTCAGAAACTTGGTGGGTCTGATGAGATCTTCCACTTTTCCCTGGTGGTGGAACTTTGGCACGGTCATACAATCTCAATGTCCTACCTCCAACATTACACAGACCCGATATCTTCTGGAAAATCTCAACATCCCTCTACAAGAGAGTCCCTGGTTGAGATGCACAATCTGAATGTTCAGATGTAAAGGTCAGTCACATGTACTTCTGTAACTTGCTAGTGCACATACTCATGCAAGATTTTCTCAGTTTGAGGGATCGTATGTGCCTCCCGCTGTTCCTCCCCCATGCAACAGTATGGAGGCTTGTCTCCTCCTTGAGGCTGCTTGAAGCGAATGTCAGATCTCCCTCATGTGAAAGGATCTCACCTATGAGATAGTACATTGCAACACCATCACCCTACAACTTAATTGCCTCGTTCTCAAGAGGGCAGAGAAAAATTTGCATGCAGCTGACAAGCTAGTTGGCCACATCCATCTGACGATCAGACAGCATGGTTATTCAACCATGGATGAGTATGTGATGTGAGAACCTTGGCCACAGAACCATTGTAGTCATGTTGGTTAGTTTCTTTCTTTCTTTCTTTCCTTTGTGAGTTTTGCATCTTGCAGATGAGTCTTACTTGTACTACAGATCCACCTCTCAATGTTGTTTTAGATCAATAGTCATGTATTTTTGAAATCAATAGTTGTCCCTAGGACCCGGTACACTACTGGTAGTTGATTGGGGACAGAAGATTGTAAGTTGTGTGCAGTGCCAGTGCTGGCCAAGCTGTACAAGAGGTCATTCAGCTAAATTGTATGAAATGCTGGGAGCCAATTCAAAACAATCTGTTTGTAAGTATTGGGGACACTGGACAAATTTGTATGGTTGTGTGAATCTGTGGCAGACTGGACTAGACCAGTCGTTTGGCTAAGTCATCTGAAATGCTGGAGCCTTGGCTAACTCAAAGGGTTGGTTTGCTGATGGAGATGTGGTCAGCAGAGACATGTTCAATGGCTGAAGGAAATACATCACCTGAGAAACCACTGTCATCGTTGACAGTCACAGCAGACTTCTTGCTCTGAAGGTTGGATGGAGTCAAGATTTGAAAGGTACCGCCACATCACTAATTACCTTTTGACTGCCTGGTTGGAGACTCCAGTACCATCAGGGTTAACCCCTCCCCAGCATCCTTGAACACATCAACTCTTCTCTTAGGTTGGGATTTGCCACTGCAGTTGCTTTGGAAAATTTGGACACCATCAGGACCCTTCACTTTCTTAGTGGGACATGATTTGGCAGGACTGCAGCAGCGTTTCTGGGTCTTCGGTGCCATGACCTCGCAACAAGAGATCAAGGGAGTGGAGAGAGTGTAAACAGAGTCAAGAGGGTATAAATGGAAGGAGTAAAATTTGTATGTGTTTTTTCATACCTACCCAATGAGAAATGTACATTGGCAGATATACATCATGTACATGCACTTGTCAACGACAGCAACCTTGAATTAATTTGAATCAAGCAGTTCAGATGAGATGTTAAGCTACTCTATTTTTAGGTGCCCATATTGTTCCAACAGTATCCTGTGAGATAATTGGGATGGCCTTGGATGGTAATGGGCTTAGGTGACATGGTAGGGTAAGTGCTATTCACCAATATTGGCACAGCATGTTTGCCAACCATAGCTTTGCACACTGTGGCCACGACTCATCATCTCCAATTCCCAGGATGTAAAAATAATACAAACAATCATCTATTGGCAAAGTTTACTCAATTTGTTGTACATGTCATATTGCCTTGCTGCATAACATGCCATGCTGCGGTCACAGTCCAATGCTGCTTTCGCTGCTTTTTCCTCCCAGAAGTTTGCCCGGTTTCTGAAGAAGTTATGTGTCCAACCCTGTTCTGAAATTATGAGGTCCACCTCCTCAGTCCATCGATCTTTTCTTGCCTTTGCCCATAACCAATGAACCCAGTAAACTATTTGAAATTGTTAAGTAGGTATATATGACCGAAGATTTCAAAGCTTACATTCTGACATCCAATCATTTTTATCAGTGTCCTTTGGAATGTCCATAGTCCAGAACCATGCCAAGGAGTCATGGCGATGGCCCCTTGCATTGGGATCGGACACCGTGGTACTCACTGTGAGATCCTTCTTGTTCAGTATTTGATACCGGTCAAGGATGCTTTGGTCAGCTCCCAAAGCAACCATTTGCTTTCGACACTGGTTATAGACCATGGAATATCTTTTGACCAAGGTGTCCAGGTCCAATACCTTTTTCCAAGCACAGGTTGTCACAGCATAGTTTTTCCCATGTCGGACCTCTGTGCGAAATAAAATTGCCTTGTCTGTGAGAGCAAGCCATATTTCATGCAGAGCATCATTGGCCTGGCCTTGTCTGAGCTGAAGTTCTTGCTCCACCAGGCCATTCAGCTCCAATTCACCGCACTGTGGCAATCCCATATAGGAAGGCAGCGGCAGTATGGCATGTTCTGCATTCCCTGGTGATACAGTAACGAAAATACCATCTTCATCACTCCCTGGGTCACCATTGTCACAGCTATCAAGTCCACTGTCCCAGTCAGCCCCAACAAATGCTGCCATGGTCTGCAACAAGCTATTGATTTGAGACTGTAGCCTGTTGCGACGGTGGAAAATGTCAAGCCTTTGGCTTTCGGTAGTTCTTGAATCAATCCTGCGTGCATCCAATAAGAGCACTATCTGAGACTCCTCCACCTTCAAGGCCCTTGCCATCCATGTGGTGGATCCTCACAGTGCCCCTGCCGCAGCTTGCATTTCTATGAGGCTAATCTCCATGGATTTAATACTTGGTGCTTGCCATGGGATGTCAGCCTTGTTCTGTATTTATTACATGAGGACATACCCTTTTCTAACTGAACTTCAAATATATCCATGGCCGTTGGATTGGATAGCCTCTCCACAAGTGCCTTTGACTCTTGGGCCTTCCAAATATCATGAATGTCTTCAGGCACAGTTGTATCCAAAGTAGCAAAGGCATAACGAGATGATGAAAGATTCCATTGGGCAGCAGTTAGTTTCCTCTTCAATGACAAAGCTGGAATATTTGAATACTGGTGCAATACCCGCAATTAAGGATCACTCACGCATGCGGACCATCTTCAAGAAATTACTGTCATTCATTTGGAAGTCCAGCATTTCCTGCCAATGAGGGGCAGCCATTCCCCAGGTGGGGGGGGAAATAATATTTAAGGACGACCAGAGAGTCTCCATTATTTCCCCGTCCACATTGCCTACTCCAGGAATGAAATTAGGGGAATACCTCATGAAACATTCCGATTGATGCCCATGGACATGCCATATACCAATGCCGGGTTGAATCTTCAGTCTGGGTGGGAGAGACAAAAACCAGTTCTCTTCTATATGCCAATACAGGTTTTTGCTGTATTGACAATTGATGTCATAGAAGTTTACCACCCACTGTTGGTGGTCCATTCTGTGATGCACTGCATGCACCAAGGAATAATCCATGTTGACTTGCCTATCCGCAGGTCAATGAAGTGATTTTATATGGGAGCCACGGACATACTGCTCTCCTTTTTGGAAATCAACCATGGCATGCAGAACAAAGCACCCATGTCTAGCACAGGCACATCCACCAATTCCAGTTGATGCCAACTGACTTCAACTAGTATTTGCCTGATTGACTGCACAATGATTGCTACAGTCCAATTTCTAACAGTAACATGAGGAATTACCACAGCTCAAGTAAAAGAGGTCATACCTCCACTCAATTTGCACTTCCTGCTAAATAGGACTTATAAGGCTGTGATGTTACCATGAACCCTTTTCCATCCATCAACCAGACTTCATTTGGAGCTTGTTTGAGCAACATATGTTCGGCTTTGAAATTTCCATCCATAGCAATGATCCTCAAATATTTCCAGCTGTACAAATCAGTTGTATTTGCAAATAATAGAAGAATTACAACCTATACTCACTGTGTGAGATCGACCCCTCCCACAGGCAGTAAATTTACCCCAGGTTGGGGACATGTGGGGCAAAAGAGGACCAGCTCCCATGGCCCAGGTTCCTCCGAGATTCTGTGGAATCCTTGCCACTTGAGAAGCTTCAACAATCTCCATGCCCTGGACAACCTCAGCAGATCTCTGTGCCTATTCTATTTCATCTGCAGTGTCAGTGCCACAGTGAACAAAAGGTTACTTCACTTACTGGCACCGCATGTGGGAATGCATTGGATGTCAGTCTCTGCAATTGACTATAGTAGTTCATTGCAGTGGTGCCGCATTCCACATTGTCCCGGATAAAATCATCCAGCACCTGGAAGGTAAATGCAGTCCTGGGACTTTTTGTTGTTGCAGGGAAAAGGCCAGCCATCATAAGTTGCAGATGTGAATCCTCTGAACCATCACAGCTGCAGTACCAAATGTCGCAAAAGTGCACCCCATTAGTGTGCACCAAAGTTAGGAAACTTTGGTCCCATGGTCTAGCTAGATGAGGTGGGCTCCCATCGTCCTCCACATCTTCCCAAGCATCTTCATCATCACTTGAATTATTTCCATGGCTATACCCTCCACTAGGATATGGTTTTCCACTGTGGCCCAAGTGCATTACAAATCCAATCTGCTTTATTAATTACCATGTGGATATGGTGAAAGAACTGACCCACCAGGCGAAGAGAGAAGTCCTCAAAGAAGCTTCCAGTCCACCTCTGAATCCAATGGAAGGGACCGACCTCATGTGTATCAAGGCAACAGTTTGTGCAGAAGATTGGCCTATGAGCACATTCAGTGCACCTAATTGCCCCATCCTTTCCACACTGCATACAGATCCTTGATGCAGGGGGTGCCTCCATTTCCAGGAGCACTGACAAATATTTGCCTTTCCAGGGCAGCCAGTCTTGCAGATAGTGGTCCTATGATTCGATGAGATATATATTAAGAGTGTGGAAGGTGCATCAGACCTGATTCCTTGGCAATTTACATGCTCACAGGGGTGGATCACCTTTCATAGAATATGCCTCTACAGGCTCATCTGGAAGGAAACTGGTGTGCTCCAATGCCGATGAACCAGTGCGAGTGGGAGACTGATCATCAGCTCTTTCAATGTGTGCCTTTTCCGGGGTGGAGCCTTGACAATCTTGTCCTTGGACTGTCTACCAGATCTTACTGTCTTCCATGTCACCTGTGTTACAGGTGTAGAGGGGCCTACTTTTACTACCTTGGACTTCCCCATGACTGTTTCTGGATGTGAAGCTCACAAAACGCTCACAAAACGACCACTTTTAACCTTGAAATGCCTCATTGCAATACCTTGAACTCGACCAACTGCATCAGATTGGGATCCTCCGGTGTCAATCCACTCGGTCGGGACCACGATCAGGCACAAATGGAACCTTACCAATTATGGCCTGAGATCTTGAGATTGGCACACAAGCATTGTCAAAATGGACCCTGAGCAACATGGACCTTTCCATATATGGTAAGACCTTTGCAGATACCCAGGGAGCCTTACCAAATATTCCTTGGGTGCCGTATTACATCTGCCCATACATGGTAAAGTAAGATCAAGGGTCCCTGTGACATGGGAAGCAAGTGACCATGTGAACTTCAATCAACAGGCCGGTATGTGTGCTGGAATTGGGAACTCGCTGCAAAGATTCCACCTCACCCATGTCCAAATCTGAGTACAGTGAGAGTGATAGCGGTGAGAGGTCTGATGCCACTGGGCAAGGCAAGACCCCCCTTCGCAAAGATGAGGTCATCATTGTCCAGGAGAAACTGGAACAGTGGATGGTGGCTGACGCAACAAAAAGGAAGTCCATTTTCAAGGACATTGCAAGCAGTGTTCAAAGGCTGGAGGCCAACAGGACACTCAAGAGTCACCAATGGGTGATAAAGAAGAAGGTGAGTGATCCCCCACTTATGGAGAGGTTGGCTTATTTTGTATTTTCATAGGCCATTCAAAATTGGCTGTATAATCACTCTCGCACTTGGAAGAAAAAACAGCTCATCAAATATGGCCACAGGTGGACCGCCCACATGGTAATAGTGGACCAAGAGAAGGCAAAAATAGATGATGTGCTTGCCAGAGCAGGATATGTACCTGGTTCCAGCGGGTACATTAAAAATTATCAGAGGGCGGTGGGCAAAGTGATAAAGACACTGACCGTGGAGAACATGGAGTGGGCAGAAAAGACAGCCAAGGAATGGAATGATACCCACCCACCCCCCAGAGATCCAAGCAAGGTGAGACTCTTATCCCGTGGCAGCATGGTACTGAAACTACAAATAGAACCGCGGAAGGAAAAGGTCGGAAGTTTGCCCACGAATTTTCAAAGGAAATGTGGAAACAATGTGGCGCCAGAGTGGTTGTGATGGCTGCTTGGAAAGGTGCTGTGGGGGATGTTATGTATAGCCTGTAAGCATGGTTAATGGCTGCATATATTATTACTGAAACACATAGGCACAACTTCAATGACAAATTTGGTGATGGGAAACTCTTTGAGGGCTGGGACAGCATGGAGAACAAGTGGGAGCGATATGCTCACCAGGTCTTTGGTGTGGAGGAGGAAAGTGGTGAAGATACTGAGGATGCAGTTCCAAGAAAGATTGTCACATGTAAAAGGCCCCCACGGTTCGACTTTCCAACAGATGCAGATGGCATCCCCTACATCCTGGTCATCCTGAATATGAACACCCAGGACAAAAAGGATGTAGTACGCACATTCATCAATTTTCACTATGGTATGTAAATAATTTCCATGGATCAAACACTCACCGTGTCACAACAGGACAGGCTTGTGGCCAGTCCAATGTTGCTGTCCCATGGGCAGCAATTGCGCTTGACCGCGGCACATATATATCAGGCAGATATTGGCCCACCAATGTCGCATTCAAGGAACCATCCAGGCTTACGAATAAGGAGGCGACAGAAATATTGGAGTGGTGGTGAGATAGGCAACTGAGTGATCCCATGAATACCTTCAAGGTTAAGAGGTGGTTAGAGTCGGATGGGTTGCTACAGGCCACGGTTGCAAACACCAACCACAAGAGTGCGGCAAAGAGAACAGGCAAAAAGCGCAGGGAAGGTAAATATTATCTTATTAAATTTGCAAACACTCAGAGCCATTGATAGAGACATCAAATGATGAGGACAAAGAGGACACTCAGCCTGCAGTGCTGCCTCATGGAAATGCCATGGGTCCTGCTAAGGATGCGGGGGTGGTGAGGGGATAGCCATGGCCAAGAACATATGCAAGGTAAGAATATTTATTCATGCAATGGGATATTGTTGATGTGTTGCAGGGAATGCTGAGAATGGCTGCGAAAAAAGATCCAAGCGGAAGCATGCTGGAAAAAATATAGAGGGTAGGTTGGATTACTATAGGAGCATACATTGATATGTTTTCATAGATTCCAGTTCAGATCAGTATGATGGTGACTCCACAGGGCATCACAGTATTAAAGTGGGCCCCCCAAACACAGCGTATTTTATGCCTGCTGGGTCTGGGAATCCTCTGACTGCGGGTACTGCAGTGTGTCAAACCCAAGCCACAGGTAAAGACAAAAGGTGGGAGTGTTCTTATGAAGTCCCACATAGAACTCACCTTATATATATATATATATATATATATATAATATTTATATCCAGAGAAACAAAAGACCGTCAGAGATCAGATAGTGACCGCGGGTGCTTCTGTTGCTCAGCCATTGACAAAGAGCAAAGGTGAGAGTGTTCCTATCAAGTCATACATGCAATTAGGACAATTGATATGATACAATATCCAGGTAAACAAAGTGCAGTGGTAGGAAAGAGTAAACCCGTGGTGGATGTGTCTGCCACAGAAATACCCCACTCTGACTCACTGCTTAAGCCCAAAGGTAATGATCTTCTGATGGACTGAATATATCCTGATGCTAATATATGTAATATCTACATGCAGACAAACATCAGGGAGTCACTGATAACAGCACTCACTCCATGCAGGTGACAAGCACTGGCCCTTCCTCCACCATGGCTCAACCAAGGTTGAAGACAAAAGGTAAGAGTGCTTGTATTGCATCACAAATAAATTTATTCTTACAAATTTGATATACATCCAGCCCAGCCCTCCGAAGTTGCCAAACGGAGTGGTCCGTCAGTTCAAGTGCCAACTGCGGGTCTTTCAAGGGCCGCCATTCCACAAGGTATGCATTGTGGCCCTATCAAGCAAATTACCCATAAGGCTCAAAAGAAGATGCAGGAGATTCATCACTCCAACTCCAACACAAATGTGATGGTGGGGAAAAGAATGTAGTGAGGCGGCAGTCAGTCCGGCCAAAAAGGCTCCTGCCCAGGCTGGAGGATTATGATGATGCCCGTATACAAAAGAGGTGCTGAATGTAGGTTTATTTCATATGTATTGTAAAGTACATACATCAAATATGGGACCACTGGGTGGGTCAAAACAAGGTGATGATCACAACCGCGGTATGTGTATAATAGCCACAGCATGTATATAGGAGTCGTACGTAAGGCCATGGTATGGATAATGCCTGGGGTAGTAACAACCAAGGCATCTCAGCACAGTGGCATCATGTACCACACATCCACAATATGTATGATAGCCGCGGTATTTACAACTATTGACCTCAGCCAAAGGTTTGAATTATAACTGGGGTGACAGTCGCAAGCACAGATGTCTGTAATAGCTGCAGTATATATGAGAGTTGCAGTATATATGATTCACGTGGTACCATGATGTTTGGAACCATTTAGAACAAAAGGTGTGGATTACAGCCATGGTGACCATTGCTACTGCAGGGACTATCACAAGCACAATGTGTGGATCCAAAATCAATCACTCCATGGTGCCCATCATACTCACCATGCTAGTGCTTATCCCTGTACAAACTGAATGTTTTTTGTTCAAGATAAAAACAGACAACCAATTGTAATTACAACATTGATGGGTGTAAATCTTCTAATTGATCCATGGCAATCTGTGTACCCTCCATCTCACCCTTATCAATTTGCTCCAACTTATCTATGATGTCAGCATAATGTGCCCTCAATGCAACAAGCCTCCTCCACTCCCAAGTTTCTTCCACCAACTTGTCCGCATATTGCATGTACATCACAATAAGCGGTTTGTTGTAGGAGTTGTCCAGGTGGGTAATTTTGCTGTCCTTGGGGTGGAAGTGGGCTGCAATCTGTTGCGCTGTGCTTACTATTGATTGTCAATATCAATTTAATAGAGATGTCAATGCACTCACATTCATGCCGCAGGCAATTGAATTTACCATTGTAAATTTCCAGGTCGGCCATCATTCTCAGCAAGTGCCACCATTCCCCTATGATGGTGTCAGTGTAGGAAACTCCAACCAAGGCCTAACTAACCTTCCATATCCTTGGGACATGTTGCAGGGAATCCGCTCACCAGGCCTGATTCTGTTTCCCTTGCCTTTCCCTTATCCACTAACCTACAATGTGCAATGGGGCTCGTACCAACGACCCTTGGCAAGGAATCCTCAAAGAATCTTTCCTCTGGGTTAGATCCACTCTCAGTTGGCTCACCTGTCCCTGAGAAGAGTGGGGACCCAGCCATCGATGGTGATCTGCGGGGTGACTTTGAAGGGGTGGACTGAACGGATGAAACTGACATTGGCGATGTCAGTGGTATGTATAATGCTGGCTGTGCAGGTGGAGTCCATCCTTCATTGTCCTTCGACGTGTCAGTATCGGAGGAGTCAGGTGATGTTGCGTGGATGGGTGTGATCGGCCATGGTGATGAGTTCCCATCAGAGGTAGGGCTTGGGGACACTTCAGGAAAGGTTTGTGATGGTGATAGAGGGGGAGGGATCCATCCCTGGCTATCCTCTGAGGTGTTGGTGTTGGATGATGAGTCAGACAATGTTTGAGGCATGGGTGTGCTGGCTACATCCCCATGGTCGGGTGTTGATGTCGGTGGAAATGCAGGAGGGTCCCACTTGGGACTTGGCAACACCCCTGGTTCAGCCCAGACATCAGACCTCACACCCACAGGTGATTCAAGCATGGGGAACGAACCTTCATCCACTTCAATAGACATTGGGTCTGCTGCAGGTGGAGGGGGAGGTTCATTGGGTGGACACCACTCAGTGCTATTATGACTTGCTGTAAACATAAAATGAGTACTTTTAAAGTGTACATGAAGGATACCTACATGTTCTGCTTAGAGACCATCTTTTTGGAGGTGTCCACCCTGGGCTACCAAATAAACCTGCCCAAAATCAATCTCAAATGCCAAAGACAGTTCCAATATAAGGATTTACCAGGGATGGCTGCTCCATCATCAATAAATCTAACATTCCTAGCTGGTCTGGTCATGGTTGGTGATTGTGTATGAAATAAAGAAGGCTGGAAAGGGCTTGGTGTTCACAGGCTGCAATCATATATGTTTGGGTCAAATGCTTACATAAGATATTTCCCACCATTAAGACATCTGGAATATAGGGTGGAATTCGGGTACTATATATCACTCTCAATAGATTGCAATTGTTCTATCTTTTTGTAGAAATGTTTAGGTATGAACAAGCCTATTGTAGCGCTGTAGGTCAGTATTTGCTGATAACAATAGACAATGAAACAGGTTTAGCACACCCGTGGTCATTGTTCTGTCACTAGTGTTTAAAAGTCCGGTCCTATGGACCACAAAAAAACCGGAAACAGGACTGGACTGGACCAGTTGCAACCGGACTGCAGTTGCCAGTCCTGGGGGTTGTGTGATCAGTTCGGTTT
>Ga0307516_10003507_pt1 | contig 20082 bp, 31 predicted proteins | sample 19_EM_MG_FD_203310 | JGI IMG/M metagenome (GOLD analysis project Ga0307516, IMG submission 203310) | Populus trichocarpa ectomycorrhiza microbial communities from riparian zone in the Pacific Northwest, United States - 19_EM | ecosystem: Host-associated > Plants > Roots > Unclassified | place...
CAAACATGCGGTCTGCAAAATTTTGTGTCTCTCCGATCTATGGTTGTTGAGTATCGTCGTTTTTTCTCATTTCTAATAGTGTCCGACTAATGGGTAGTAGCCGGGTAACCCCTACAGTACGTTATGGCCAATTCAACGTTAACATGGGTCGAGTTCCGAGTGGCTGACTTGTCGCCAAGCATTTGCCGCTTATCAAGGAATACTTCCATCCTGATGACAGCAATCGTCTTCGCGTCTTCCAGTCCACCAGCTCCACTACCACAAAAAACGATGGCTGACATAACGCCGCTCTTCTCCACGCTTCTGACACAAAAACGTGCACCGGCAATACCACCAAAGCGCTCGCCTCCGCCGCCGGCTGATGAATTCCTCAAGGAAGCTTACCGAATAGTTAGCCCGCCCAGACTGTGACGGAATGGAAAACAGCTAACCTTACGGGACATAGGCAACACATATCTCCTCGCTATTGTCACATCTACAGATAACCCGACAATCTTACCTGTCCACCTCGCGGTCGCCGAGCAGTAGCCACCTGACGGACGCTCAACGCGATGCGCTTGACGCAGAAACCAAGGCGATAATCCGGTCGACACTCGCACTCATCAGTCGACTTGAATCTGCGGAAAAGGTTCGGGTGCAAACCGAGGCACGGCTGTTCCGGCAGCGACACTCAACCCTGAAAAGCCTGTTCGAGGACGAGAGCGCAAAAGAGAGGGAGGAGACGGGGATGCGTATGTTAACTGCGCACAGGGAGGGCGTGCTATGGTTCTTGAAGAATCGGCTCGAGAAGGCGAGTGAGGAGCAGAGAGAACGGCAGGAGATTAGGCTGCAGAGACAGATTGAGCGCGGGAAGAGTCTACTACATAAGGCGCCGGTGTCGGTTGGAGTCGTGCCGCCGGCTAGTAGGAGTGTGGTTATGCAGGTGGAAGAGGAGGAGACTAGGAAGGCTGTCGAAGGGTTGAGTCCCGATCAACTCAGGATCTTCGAGAAGGAGAACGAGGGGATGTTGAAGCACTACGAAGACACGCTTGAACAAGTCCGGTGAGTATCTCAGCGCCCACCTCTCCTAATCTCAAGCACAGCGAGACTGACCTTCGCTGTTACAGAACTGCTGAAAGCTCCCTCCTTGAGATATCTTCCCTGCAAACACAGCTTGCCACAAATCTCGCGACGCAAAACAGTCAAATCGATAACCTGCTGATGGACACCCTACAGACTGCCGAGAACGTAGACCGAGGAAACAAAGAGCTCAAGAAGGCTGCTGAAAAAACCTCGATGGCGCGCTCGGCCTTCTTCGGAACTGTGGTGTTCTGTGGGGTGGTTTTCGTATGGGATTGGTTTATATAATGGGCTATTGATAGGGGAGATAGAAGGCGATAATTGATGTTAGACGGGCATATAGCCGTACCCACGGAGAGGCAGGTAATTACAGAGAGCGCAATGAAGTGATGGTGTCTAGTGAGATGAGGTTCGCAAATCCCCATTGTACTGGTTCCCTGTGGAGCCTTCTTGCACGAGCATTACAAAGCAAATCTAAAGCCCTTTAACGTGTTTCCCTAACCTGGCCACCACCCCACTGGCCAATCCCATTTCTTTCTCGATCTTTTCAGCCGACCATTTTCGGCCATCCCTCATTTTTAAGACCTCACGAAGGGTCGGAGCGTCAACCCACGAACGTTTCATCCTCGTGGCCGGATTATTAGCCTCCATAAGCTGCTCGTCCTCAAGTGCCTGTCGACGGGCGAGTGTTCGTAGTTGTGGATTCTCCTGACATTCTCATCAGCAATTGCCGCCGGATCAATGTAGAACGGTATGAGCCCGTACAACGCCAGCGAGATCACAGTTCCTAGCAGAATCGGGAATCTGGACCACGCCCACAGTCTTCAGCATGTTGGCGAAGTCCAAATCTGCAGCATCTTGTCTAAAGGCTACAGTGGTCAGCTGACGCCTTCTTATTTGCATGGAGCGAGGGACGATGCCTTCGGTCTTTGAGAATTCGGTCTGGGCCTTGGGCGATACGGCTGGGCCGGTCTCTGGGGATACGGATGAGGGATCAGATGTACTGCTGACTTGAGATGAGGGGAATTGTGTCGGCGTTCGTATGGGGTACTTCCGGGTGACGGTTGAGCCAGCAGCGCCAGCGATCTTGGATGATTTTCCTCCCATATCGTGACCGTCACTCTTTCGATCTGAGATGTGGGATCTGTCTGAGAGAACTGTCGTTGAAATTGAGAGGCCAAGGATTTACGTCATGGTTTGCCGTCAGAATCCTTGTAACACACTAGTTTTAGTCACCACCATCCCTCGATGTCACTCGCATGCAAACACCTGGGGATGCGATCATCTTGCGCTCATCAATCTTAGAAGCTTGGATATTGTACTCTACTATTGCGATGAGGCTAAGATCGTCCGGGGCGTTGCACTGGTTCTTATCTAAAGCTATCATACCTATCATATGGACAACCCTTCCGGCACTAACAACGTCATTGTTGTATCATCGCAGATGTGACCACCTGCAATGTCTACAAACATGAGGTAACGATGGTATCCCCCAGCTAATTGGCCCGTTGACCACGCGGGTACATATTTTATGGCCTGTTCTTTGTTCCTGTGAAACAGTGACTTCTCCGCCTACAAATCATGTTCTCCCCCACCGTCGCCTCCATCAGCCTTCGCAGTCTCTCGCAACTCTCCAGAACTACTCGCCCCAGGCCTGCAATTTCACGGCTCAAACCCAACCTGCCGATCTTGTATACAAACCCCCAACATCCAGGATTAACACAGATGACTACTTCCGCAATCTCCCCCGCAATGGAGCATTCCACCGCTGAGGACACTGGCATGAACCGCACCTCGGGCTACAAGCAGCCGGTGTGGATCTCGATGGAACCATACTCCAACCGTCCTAATTTCCCTAAGCTCAACAAAGACGTTAGGGTGGATGTAGTGATTGTTGGCGGAGGCATCGCGGGAAGCTCCGCCGCCTGCGAGTGTGTTCAGAGGGGATTGATCGTGGCCTTGATTGAGGCCAGGTATTGTCGGGCGAGACGGGAAGGACCAGTGGACATTAGCGAGTTCTCTGGATGACCATTATTACGAGTTGATCAACAGTGTGAAACAATATTTTCCGTCCGCTGTTTTAAAATGAGTCTAGTGTTGATATTGTTACAGCGTTCGGCGAGCAGGGTGCAAAGTATGCGTACGAGAGCCACCAGTGGGCCCTGGAACGAGTTGGTACGATCTCCGCGAGTGAGGGGATCGACTGTGAGTACCGCGTCCTGCCGGGCATCATGATTGTCGAAGTTCCAGACACCGATCCCAAGTACGGCAAAAAGAACAATCTCCCAGACGAAGCCGATGCGTTGAAGAAGTTGGGGATTCCACATCAATACTATCCTAACGGAAGTATCGGAAAGGCTTACACCGATGCGGTGTTGGAATTCGAGAAACAGGGTGTTTTCCATCCAACGAAGTGCGTCTGGAATCCCTTTGGACCCTGATACCGTACTAATACAACGGATTTGCTTAGATACCTCAATGGACTCCTCAGGGAGAAACATGCCGACAAGTTTCAGGCCTGTACCCACACGCGCTGCGTATCCCACAAGGGCCATGGCACGGTTTCTGGCGTTGCTGTGAGCACAGAGGGTGGCCACACACTCCAAGGAAAGCACATGGTGATGACTACTAATGTGCCTCTTCGAAGTAGCAACATCACTATTTGTCACTCGTGCTAATGTCGTCCAGAGAAATTCGTTGTCGTGATCAAAGAGGCCTACTACCGCACCTACTGCATAAGCATGCGTGTCCCCAAAGGAGCCTTTCTAGACCAGATCCTCTACGGCAGCGGTGGTACGTACATCTACGTTCGCAAGACTGCTCATCCCGATCCCAAATACGAATGCCTTGTTACGGTGGAGAGGATCACAAGGTGGGACAGGAGACTCAGGATGGATATGGAAGCACTACCAGCGTCTCGAGGCGTGGGCCCTGGAGCGCTGCCCCTTCGTCGAGGATACCGAGGCGATTACCCCCTGTTTGTGTATGTCAGAGTGACTCCTCCTGATAAAGTTTTACAGTTTCGATGGACTGGTCAGATTATTGAGCTCAACGATTATATGGCATACATCGGTAGAACGCAAGAGTGAGCGAGAGCAACGTGTATATCTGCTCCGGAGATTCTGGCCATGGTCTCACTCACGGTGTTATCGCCTTCTTACTGATCTGATGCTCGGCGTCGAGAACCCGTGGGCGAGCTTGTGCAGCCCTTCGCGCAAGCCTCAACCTCGCACCATTCCCGGGGATCTCAAGGAGAAAATCAACCAGAATCTTCAGTTTTCGCGATATCTCAAGACTGATGTTTCTGATATCGAGAGCATTCCGCGCTGCTCTGGTGCTGTCATGCATAGTGGCCTCAGCAGACTTGGGAAACCTGTTGCTGTTTATAAGGACGTAAGTTATACTCATACCCGAAAATGACCAGAGGCGAATCTGAAGCACGACAGGGTGACGGCAAAGTCAATACCTTCAGTGCTATCTGTCCACACATGAAAGGTTTTGTTGCTTGGAACGCGAGCGAAATGAGTTGGGATTGCCCAATCCATGGCTCCCTTCGACGGCTTGACTGGAAAGTGAGTGATGGGCCCGGCTATCCGTAAAGGTTGGAACTACACATTATCATTCAAACGTTGTTATATGCTTCTCAAATTCGTCATGATTTATGACTCCTCCGCAACGTGGCCCGAGTTCTGATAGGTGGGGATGCTTTGAATGTTTGGGACAAAAGAAGCAAGGCTTGAGAAGCTTCTTGAAAGCGCATTCACAGCTGTCGATTTGCGCTGCCGCTTCAGGAAACCCTCAGACTAAAGGTGGAAAAAATGCCTGTTTTGATCCGCAAATGTCTCGGCATGTCCGATCCTCCAATTTAAAACTTGGCACCACTTATCCTAGCTTTTCTTCTCATCGCCCAAGACCACTCCAACCATCTCATTCTCCCAAATTCTTTCACCTGACAAACTTCTTTCTCCAACAACACCTCAACCTCCAACCACTCCTTCTCTTCGTACTTAATATCACCAACGCCCCCCCACCCCCCATACGCATCGCAACAAACTACAGCCATGTCTTCCCGTGGAGGTACAACCCTTTATGTAACGGGCTTTTCCCACGGAACCCGTGCTCGCGACCTTGCCTACGAGTTCGAGAGGTACTGAATGCCAACCATCCTCCTCCCCTTACGATCGTTCGATTCCTCCTCCCACAGCCTACCTGCCTACCCTCGTACACAGCTCGCTCGCGATGAATCCTATACCCCCCCGACGTTCGTCGAAGCGATCATCCGTCATCGACACGCTTCCCTTTCGCGTGCGTACGGCAGAAAGAGAAAGAAAAAAGATCAATCAATTATCCCCCTTTCTCCCTTCTAACCTCGCCTGTCGCGTTCGCGTTCGTTCGTTCTCGCCGTCGTCTTCCGTCAATCTCGCGTCGCCGGCGACCGTGCATCCTTCGTTCCGTTACGGCACACTATCTTTCGTTCATCCAGTCTAACGTGTGGCCGACGCGCTTTTCGGAGTCAACAGGTATGGTCGTCTTGTCCGCTGCGACATTCCAGCACCGAGGACTGCCTCTTCTCGCTTGTGAGTCTCTAGATAACCCCTCGCTCCTCCCTTCTTCCTCTCGTGAGGACCTACTGTTGTATAAAGGATTCAGCTTATTCGGATCGACCTGCTGGCAAAATAGATTTGCGTTTGTGGAGTATGAATCTCGTCGCGATGCTGATGATGCTTACTATGAGATGCACGGTCGTCGCATCGGTCGTGATGATTACTTGAAAATCGAGGTACGTCTAAAGTCTAGATTCGTTGGTGTATGTGTGCATGTTCGCTGACTGTACAGTGGGCCCGTACCCCTCCTTCTGCAAGCTGGAGGTTCGACGGTGGCCGCGAGCCGCCCCGTAGGAGCCGAGCTGGCTCGCCCCCTCGCCGCGGACGCTCCAGATCGCGTGGAGGTCGTGAGTCGCCTCGTCGCAGGTCTGTTGACCGCCGCGATAGTCGTGATCGTTCCCGAAGCCCCGTTGCCCGCAAGGACGATGACCTCGACCGCGTCCGCCGTGACAGGTCTGTCGATAGGGACAGGAGTCGTAGCCCTCTTGCCACTAATGGAGACGATCGTGAGATGCGCAAAGGTATATCTTCTACGCGTCTATTTACCTTAAAGAATATGCTTCTAACGTGTGGTAGATTCCCCACCTCCTCCCCACCACGAGGACGACTTGGATACTGCGGACCTCGCGGACTAGATCACTCACCAAAAACACGGAGCTAGTGCGGTTGTATGAATGCGGCGGAAGTTTCCTGTGACGCGTTTGGATGGAAAAAGTTTCGGTCGGATCAATTTCGCTTTCATTACAGTCTGTCCCGGACGTGTTTTTAGCCTCTTCTACAGGGCGGGCATCTACGTAGTAGTTCACTGTCTTCGCATCTGAGGTCGTTCTCCTACAATATTTTTTTTGCACGGAGAGCATTCCCTTTGTCCTTAAACTCCCATTTTTCCTTTTGCTCCGTGTCCTCGGGTGTATGTTGGTTTGCGAGTTGGTGTACTAGCCTACGGGCTGGGGGGCGGATAGCCAACGGGGCCATTTATTTTCTGTGTCTGATTTTCTTTTTTTGCTATCGGTCTCTCTTAACCTCCTTGGTGTTGTCTTTTGTCTTTTGAGGGATTCGGTATGTTTATCTGGTGGCAGTTCCTCCGTCCGCCCATTCGTTCGTTCGATTCATCCCGTCGACCTTCGAATCGAATCCTTTCGTCGTCGAAATTCAATTCTGCGAGACGGTCCGGTCGATCATCGATGATTGTTTCCTCGGGATCTAAATAACGAATGTCTGCAGGACGTTCGCCTCGTGCTGGGGTGCTGCATAATTTCACCTCACTTGATCTACCTGTTGTGGACTTGATACATACGGTTACGGTACCTGTGGGCTTGGCTTCTGCACAACGGAATTAAATAGTCGGATAGCACCCTATTCTATATTCTTTTTACTATAACAAACAATTGAAAGGAATCTTCTATTTCTATAGTTTCAAATACTGCATACTTGTGCGGTGGGGTGGTCATCCATCAGAAAAACATTACGTCATGTGTCGTTCTACCGCCCAGCTCTAGCCATCCCCCAACACTCCCTCAAAAATCCTCTCTCAGCACCTGCAACCGCAGCCAAGAGCACTGCAGCCGCCCCCACCGCCCAACCCCCCTGTCTTATCGGTCTTTCCTCATCCACCTGTGCACCTCTCACCGCCGCACCCACTGCCACCGCCGTGGCTACGGCCACCGTACTTGGCAGCACTTCCAGCCATCCCACCGGCATCCCTCGCTCCTTAAAGTAACTCCCAATAAACCTCGAGCTCCACGTGATCCTAAGAATCATGTTCGTAGCATTCGCCCACACCAACCCCTCCGCGCCCAGAGCGAGCGTGTGCACAAAGATATAGCCCGAGAACGCAAAGCACGCCGAAAAGCCGAACATAGCGAGTGACTGGGAATGTAGCTGACTCGGCGTGGCAACGGCTTGAACGAATGCCTCGCTGACGCCATTGATGGCGAGAAGGGGTATGTAGTAGCAGTAAGCTGCGAGCGTCTCCCCGGCGGCGGAATCGCTCCAGCGCCTGCCGGCGACAAGGCGAAGAAGGATCGGGGCGAACGGTGCGCCGAGAGCGCAAAAGAAGAGGCTAAGGAGGAGGTAGAATTTGGATATCGTCTTGAAGGCGCGCAGGGCTTGTGTTGTGTTTTGGGAGGTGGGGGGAGGTGGGGTGGGCGGGAGGAGTGCGCTGAAGAGGGTGCGGCTGGTCTCCTCGAGGGGCTGGAATAGCATGCGTGCTATCAGACTGCCGTAGTTGCTGGCAAGCGCGTACGAGCCTTGTGCGGGTAGTGAGGCAAGGTAGGTTATCAGCAGGCTGTCGCCTTGCGTGAGAACGTGCTTGATAGCGCATTGAAGCCACATCGTACCGGCGAGGGAGGAGATGGAGGCGGAAAAGAGTTGGAGGTGGTAGGTCTCGCGGTCCTTTCTACAACACGGTTAGTGATATACTTTTGCACTGGAAACAGACAGCTCACTCAGCCTTCCCCCCGTCAGAAATCGTCCTCAACCCCACTGTCACACCCTCCCTCCACATGCGCCGCATATAAACCACCAACAACACTGCTCCATAGGTCAATTGGCCCAGGGCAAACGGCAATGCCCCGAATTCCTTCCCCGTATTCGCTCCCCAGATCGTAACACCACATGTCACGGTACACCTCGCCGCCGCCGCTGTACTCTCCGCCGTCGCACGAAGCTTATACCACAAATTCATTTGCGCAACCGCAAACGCCGGTTCCGCCATGAGCTCCAGGAGCGTAGCGAGGACGTAGAGCAGCACACTCTCGCGCCAGTAGCGAACGCCCCCTGCCTCGCCAGCGCGCAGGATGTAGCCACTGCCTAGCAAAGCGGAGAATAACACACCCAGAGGCAGCGTTAGGAGGGCAATGTTGACAACTGCCTGTGCACACTTCCAGCTGCTACTCGACTGTCGTTGTAGTGCATTCCGTAGGGACTCCCGAGAGAAGTAAAGGATGCTGATGGTGAGGAGCTCGAGTTGTACAGAGACTCCGAGGTGATTGGGGGAGAGGTAGCGCAGCAGGAGCTGGTTTACGCCGAAGGTAAGAAGACGCGAGGAGACTTGTAGTAGGATTAGGAATTTGGCGCCTTCGGCGGAGCGGGAGAGGAGGGATTTAGCGGGTGGTGAAGGTGGTGACATTGTAGACAACGGTTGAAGTGTTGTGGTTTGACAAGGGAGGCTCAGGGCCCAGGACATGCGACACGAGGCCAGCTATGTACGCAGGGCTTAGAGTAAGTAGTCCATTGTATCTCACCATTTCTAAATAGGCTGCATGCGAACAATGAATAAACCAAATCACAGCCCATTTGTCTCACTGTGGATCAAATGCCCAGAAGTAGAAGAGATGGAGCAGAAAAGAAAAGAACCACCATATAACCCGCAAAAAGCCCGAAGCAACTCCTTGCCGTGGACTAAAAATCATCCATGCAATGTTTGATCTTTATAGGTTATCGTCAAAATCGTGCATGGTCTCCTCCATATCCTCATCACCCCACGTCGCCGTGTAGTCCATTTCCATCATTTCAGCATCCACGGACATCTGTGTGGGATTGCCGCCTGCAGAAGCTTTGCTTTGTTTGGCAAGGAACTTCATGTACTCCTTGGTGAGACCAAGCTTTCGGTCCATCTGCTTCACTTGCTTGTTGAGAGCAACGATTCTGGCAATTTGCTCCTCTAGCGGGCCGAGGTAGCGAGCTTCTTCGACCGGGCCACTGTCGAAGTGGACGGTAGTCTGAGGCGCCGACGCATCTGTTCCGGATTGCGAGAGGGTGGCGCTGATCTCATCTCGTTCGATCTGGGGTGCGGGTTAGCTGGGTTTCTTACAGCTTGGTGTTAACAGCAACCAACCATTCCCAGGATTATCCGCTCGGTCTCCTCGTCACCTCCGATATCATCACCTCGCACTATGACATCGAACTTCTTTTGTGCGATCTCGGGAACTCCGAGGGTGACATAAGTATCCCTCAGTGCGATGATCTGCATCCGCCGGAACACATCTGTGCACTGTGCCGCCAGTCCGGAGTTCCCATCGCAGTTGAAGATATCCCCAGTTGACTCAATCTCCAGGCGGAATTGACTGATATCTCCGGATATGAAGGCGTTCGCAAAAGCTTCGTAAGGTTTCGATAGGGCTTTGAGCATGCGAGATGTAGATCCCGTGGTTGACTTGGGTAACTGCGGGAACTGAGCTTTTGTCAGCGTTGGGCATTGTCCCCAGGGGGCTAAGAGGGAGTTACTTTGCCATCGAGCAGCAGTCCTACCAAAATGAACTTCTTGTAAGCTTCAACCTGGATAGTTGAGCAAGAATTCCCGGGCGCAGCGATCGCCTAGTATAATCAGCACTGAGTCACCCATCAGAGCTTAGAGACGTCTCACATGGTAGAGATAGTCCATTGCCCTTCTCCATCTCTTGACCCCCATATACAGAATGGCGCCATACAGGTAGTATTCCAGAACGTCCCTATATCCCACTTCGGCACCTTTTCCGTTATCATCCCGGTTGCCTTTTGAAGACGGAAAATCGAAAACGTCTATATCGAGGACGGCAATAGCATCTCTGTAGCACTTGGCCTGCAAGCACAGACGGGTGAAGAGAGTGTGCATGAAAGAGAACTGCGACGGGTTCGAGCGGAGGAGGGCTTTCTTGAGCGGTTTGACAGCTAGTATACTCTACAAAGTGAGTCAGTATTGGAGTCCAAGGCGATAAAAAGAGAACTCGCACCCTTTCCATATTCGACGCATGTGCGCAAAACATCTCCACTACTCTTCGGAATTCCCTGGTCGTGTGCTTGATCTGCCTGGCATCATGGACCGCAAGGAAATCTACGACGTGTGTCCAGTTGGTCTCCAGCGCGTTTCGACCCCCGATATCAAGCTTCGCAGCTCTGGAAGACAGCCAGTCAGAGCTGTCTTTTTCCTCCTCCTCCGGTGGCAGCGGACGCGCAAAGGAAACTCACAGAACGAAAATATACGGTAAGCTATTTTTTGCTGGGTTCAGCAAGTCCAGTAGGTTCGTTCCGCCAATATCTGAAGCAAGGCTGGATGCTGGGACTTTGTAGAGGTAGTTAGCAAGCAACAGCTGCGCCTGCTTCGCGAGCTCGGCGTCGGTGAGTTCCAGCGACGAAGGGAAGGCGGTAAGCTGGTCAACTAGCTTTTCCATAGCGGGCTGGAACTACGGGTTCGTTTGCGGTAGTGGTCGGCGGGGTAGATAGTGTCGATGGTGGATGGTGGATGGAGCAGAAAGCTTTGTATGTAGCTTGTTGGGGAACACACTTCTCCCCACCACCGAAGCGCAGGGGTCTACTGCCTTGTTAGGCTACTTGCGTTACACAGTTAGTCACACAGCCCACCCCACTTTGTACTGACACGAGAGTCTTCTCCCCACTTTTGGTTAACTGTTTCCCAACCACTCTACGCAACACAATCCACGGCCCGACCAATCCCAAACGAAACACAATGGTGTCCGCTCCAACTTCCAAGTCGCCTGTCGATATCGCCCGCACTGCTGCTCTCGCTTCCAGAACTCTTAAGGCTGTTTCCGGCAGCGATCGCAATGCCGCGCTGACGGCCGTCCATGACGCCCTCAAGAAATCAAAGGATGTAATACTCGAAGCGAACCAGAAGGACATGGAAGCAGCACAGAAGCTGGTCGACTCCGGGGAGATGCGTCAGTCATTGGCGAAACGTCTGTTCTTAAGTCAGAACAAGTGGGAGGGCATGCTCGAGGGAATTCTGGACGTCAGGAACCTAGAAGAACCTGGTATGATCGATCCAAGCTATCTTGTATGATTGAGGTCTGCTATTGACGACGTCCAGTCGGCAAGGTCACGCTGGCCACCAGTCTGGACGATGGACTGGATCTTTACCGCCTCACTTGCCCGATCGGCGTGTTGCTGGTCATCTTTGAGGCACGCCCTGAGGTCATCGCGAACATCACGGCGCTGGCATTGAAATCGGGGAATGCGGTGATCTTGAAGGGCGGAAAGGAGAGCACCAATTCATTTGCTGCCATCGCTCATGTGGTTTCCGAGGCACTTGCGTCGACTACCATCCCTCCCGGCGCCGTTCAGCTCGTCGAGACCCGTGAAGATGTCAACGCCCTGCTGGGCCAGGACCAGTACATCGACCTTGTTATCCCAAGAGGTGGTAATGAGCTTGTCCGACACATCAAGGAAAACACCAAGATTCCCGTCATGGGCCACGCGGACGGACTCTGTACAATCTACGTGCACCACGATGCGGACGAAGCGAAGGCCGTCAAGGTGATACTCGACTCCAAGACTGACTACCCTGCCGCTTGCAACGCCGTAGAATCTCTGCTAGTTCACGAGTCGGCCGCCACCACCGTACTGCCCAAAATTGCATCCGCGCTCCTTGAGGCTGGTGTTTCCCTCCGCTGCGACGCTCTTTCCAAAGCGGCCCTCCAGAGTTCCACCCTCGATGCGGCTAAGAAAGTGGTCCTTCATGATTCCACGCCGGAGGATTACAACACGGAATTCCTGGAGCTCACACTGGCCGTCAAGGTCGTTTCTGGATTGGACGAGGCCGTTCTCCATATCAACGCACACAGCTCCGGCCACACCGATGCAATCCTGACAGAATCGAAGGATGACGCGGTGAGCTTCATGAATAGGATCGATTCTGCGGGAGTGTACTGGAATGCGAGCACTCGATTCGCCGATGGGTTCAGATACGGATTCGGGACGGAAGTCGGCATATCGACCAACAAGATCCATGCCCGAGGGCCAGTGGGACTGGAGGGACTCACCATTCACAAGTACCAGTTGCGCGGAAATGGGCAAGCGGCCTCCGACTATGGAGCTGGCAAGAGGTCGTATCTGCACCAGAAGATTGAGAATGTAGAAATCTAGACTTTTGCTGTTTTCGAATAACAGAAGAGACACCATCCATGTGCGAATAAAAGCTATTATTTGCTGTTTCCGCTTTGCATTCCTACGCAAGTGCATACTCCTTGGTTACTCTATGAACACATTGAAGTCTGGTAAGCAAGTAAATCTATACACAAGCGGTAGGTACCAGGTACCTAGATATCTAACATGTATCCATATATAAAGCCATGCACAGTCGGAACTCCGTGCAGATCAGTAAACGGAACTCCCACATAATCCAGAGCAGTGCTGGCGGACTGTAAACCCCTAGCGCTCCATAGTTCGACATCCGGGGGTTCTTGTGTACCATATACAAGTGAGTTGCATGTGCATCAGTTGAAATTGCTATCTACATTCTGCGTCTATTTCATCTTTTCCTGCGAACTGCCGGTACCGAAGGGTGAAGTAGGTACCTACTCTTCACAAGTTACTGAGCCGGAGTTGATCCCCCGCGCAAAACAAGGCAGATCCGAATTTAGCTCGCACACGTTTGGAAGGGGGGCGAGCACTGATCAATCAGCAAAAAAGTGGGCGAACAGGGACGTCATGGGTGTCAGTCGGATTATGTAGTACAGAAGCACCAAGGGTGCATATATAGTGAGGCATATCCGCGGGGTGAATTGGACTACCTACTGAAGCTCTAGAAAAGTCACTATATTTTCGAACTCTTCGAGTCCTGGGCTCCCGTGTCTACATCGACCCTACCTCTCTATACCCGCTCCTTTATCATAGCTCTGAAGAGTTACTTTCTACCCCCAGAAAAAAAATCTCTCCGCACACGATGCCCGGTATCAGAATCGCGATTGATGTGAGTCCCTCTCCACATCTGCCTATTGTACCCATTATGCTGACCCCAGCGAAAGCGGGGAGGAACCTTCACAGATTGTGTTGGCAATCCGGGCACAGGCAAGCTCGAGGACGACGTGATCATCAAGCTGCTCTCCGTTGACCCACAAAACTACGACGATGCGCCGCTAGAAGGGATCCGTCGCCTACTGGAGAGGTTCACCGGGAAGGAGTTGCCACGTGGACAGCCGCTGGACACTTCTGATATCGGTTTGTGCTCCGCATGTGTGGGATATCCGGGTGAAGGAGGAGGAGTGTTGATCGGTTGGACGCAGAATCGATACGTATGGGAACAACGGTGGCTACAAATGCGCTGCTTGAGCGGAAGGGGGAGAAATGCGCGCTCATTGCCACGAAGGGGTTTAGGGATTGCTTGGTCATCGGTTAGGCTCCGTTCACTGTGAATATGGGTTATCAAATGATACGCTAATGGTGGGATATAGGCAATCAGTCCCGCCCAAAGATCTTCGACCTAGCTATCCACAAGCCCGACATGTTGTACCAGACCGTGGTCGAGATTGATGAGCGTGTAACGCTGGAGGACTTCGCGGAGCATCCAGAGCGGGAAACTACAGATGTTTCTGTGGCAAATGATCCTAACCTTATCCGTGGACTGTCTGGCGAGGCGGTGCGGATCCTGCAGAGGCCCGATGAAGCCGAGATCAGTGAAAGCCTTAAAAAACTATACGAGGAGGGATACAGGTCGATAGCGGTGTGCCTGATGCATTCGTACACTTTTCCGGGCCACGAAACGCTAGTGGGGAGGATTGCAAGGGAGATTGGGTTTACACACATCTCGCTGTCATCAGAGCTGATGCCGATGATCAAACTGATACCGAGAGCTACATCTGCTACCGCGGATGCATATCTCACCCCGGAGATTCGGCGGTACATCGGCGGCTTCTCTAAGGGATTCAAGGGCGGACTGGGATCGGAAAGCGTCAAGCGATCGGAAGGAAGTAAAAGCGCAAGATGCGAGTTCATGCAGAGTGATGGAGGTCTTGTCGACGTGTCAAGATTCAGCGGTTTAAGGGCTATCCTGTCTGGTCCTGCGGGAGGAGTGGTGGGATACGCATTGACATCTTATGATCCGGAGACGAAAACCCCAGTGATTGGATTTGATATGGGTGGAACGAGTACGGATGTTTCTAGATACGGTTCCGGGAGATACGAGCATGTGTTCGAAACGACAACGGCTGGAGTCACCATCCAAAGCCCGCAACTTGACATAAATACCGTGGCTGCTGGTGGTGGATCGCGGCTGTTTTGGAAGAACGGCCTCTGTGTGGTTGGTCCTGAGTCCGCCGGTGCACACCCTGGCCCAGCATGCTACCGCAAGGGTGGCCCTTTGACCGTCACCGATGCGAACCTATTGCTCGGCCGGTTGTTGCCAGAGTTTTTCCCCAAGATATTCGGCAAAAACGAAGATGAAGGACTGGACGAAGCCGCCAGCAGGAAGCTCTTCGAAGAGCTCACGGAAACCATCAACCGGGATAGCGGAAAGCGCATGAGTCCCGACGAGGTTGCCCATGGCTTTATCAGGGTAGCCAACGAGACAATGACACGCCCTATCAGAAGCTTGACGGAGGCGAAGGGATACGATACCAGCCAGCACCGACTGGCTACATTTGGAGGTGCTGGAGGACAGCATGCCGTTGCTATCGCGGAGAACCTGGGAATCGGCCAGATTTTAGTGCATAGGTATTCCTCAGTTCTCTCGGCCTACGGGATGGCGTTGGCGGATGTCGTCCATGAAGTTCAGGAGCCAAGTTCGGTGGTATTTGGTGAGGAGCAGAAGGCGGGCCTGATTGAAAGAATGGAAAAATTGAAGAACAAGGGTAGGGCAACTCTTCGGGACCAGGGGTTCTCTGAGAAGGACATCGTTTTCGAAGAGTACCTCAATATGAGATATCGTGGTACAGAGTCCGCATTGATGATTGCCAAACCTACAGATGGCGAACCCATGGATGGCGAGAACGCCTATGGTCGCGCGTTCGTCAGGCAGCACGAGCAGGAGTTTGGGTTTACTCTTCCAGACAGAGATATTCTCGTTGACGATATCCGAGTTCGAGGCATCGGAAAGAGCAACATCCAGATGGAGAAGACCGTTGACCAGCAACTGAAGGAGGTCCAGCCAAGAGACGTAGATCAGGCCAAGCAAGATTTCTCGAAGAGCATCTACTTTGAAGGTGGCAGAAAGGAAACCCCGGTTTTCCGGCTGGAAAAACTTTCTACCGGCGACCGTATCAAGGGACCTGCTATGCTGGCCGATGGAACACAAACCATTGTTGTGACCCCTAGGGCTACAGCTTTAGTTCTTTACACTCACGTCGTCATCGACATCGGCGACCATCACGATGAGGGCCCTAAGAAGCTGGGAACTGACAAAGTCGACCCGATCATGCTTAGTATCTTTGCCCACAGGTTCATGGCGATCGCGGAGCAGATGGGGAGGGCACTGCAGAAGACCAGTGTCAGTACCAACGTCAAGGAGAGATTGGACTACTCCTGTGCCCTATTTGATGCAAATGGTGGACTCGTGGCTAATGGTAAGCTTCCTTAACATCTCTCTCTCCCCAGTTAATAAGATTTGTGCAGCACCACATTTACCGGTCCATCTTGGTAGTATGTCGACTTGCGTTCGAACGCAGGCAGAAATATGGAAAGGCAAATTGAAGAGTGGCGATGTTCTAGTCTCGAATCACCCCGAGTTTGGAGGCACTCATCTGCCAGGTACGTCAATCCTGATCCGATTGTTTGAATATGAATATGGAACTGATAGTAAGAAGATATCACGGTGATCACTCCAGCATTCAACGGTGACGAAATTATCTTTTACGTGGCATCCCGAGCCCATCATGCCGACATTGGTGGTATTCTTCCCGGCTCGATGCCGCCGAATTCGCGCGAACTCTTCCAGGAGGGTGCCGCCATCAAGAGCGAAAAGCTGGTGTCCGAAGGTCGATTCAACGAAAAGCGGATGATCGAGCTGTTGCTTGATGAGCCAGCACAATATCCAGGCTGTAGTGGAACCCGCTGCCTTGACGACAACATCAACGATCTTAAAGCGCAAGTCGCTGCTAACCAAAAGGGAATCAACTTGATTTCCACCTTGATTAGCGATTATGGCGAAGATGTAGTTCAGCGTTATATGGTTGCTATCCAGAACAATGCCGAGCAGAGTGTCAGGGCGCTGCTTAAGAATGTGCACAAGAGATTTGAGGGCCACGACCTTGAGGCTGAAGACTTTATGGACGATGGATCGCCCATCCGTCTGAAGGTGAAGATTGATCCGGAGAATGGAGAGGCTATATTCAACTTTGAGGGAACGGGCCCGGAGGTCTATGGTAATATCTTCAGCTTCTAACTACACTATATAACGGGTGCTAATACATAGTAATATAGGCAACACCAACGCACCAGAGGCGGTAACTTACTCTGCGGTAATCTATTGTCTACGCTGTCTCATTTCAGAAGAGATCCCTTTGAACCAAGGCTGCCTAAAGCCCATCCACGTGATGATCCCCAAGAACTCCTTCCTAAGCCCAAGCGAAGGCGCAGCAGTAGTCGGTGGAAATGTCCTCACTAGTCAACGCATCACGGACGTCATCCTGAAAGCTTTCCAAGCATGCGCCGCAAGTCAGGGAGACTGCAATAACCTCACTTTTGGCTACGGCGGACAAATTGAGGGCAAAGGCCACGTCAAAGGTTTCGGATACTACGAGACCATCGCCGGAGGCAGTGGAGCCGGGCCACATTGGGATGGAACGTCGGGTGTTCACACGCATATGACGAATACGAGGATTACTGATGCTGAAGTCTTCGAGCGGAGATATCCAGTTGTCCTTCGGGAGTTTTCGATTCGGCAAGGCTCCCGTGGGCTGGGAGAGCATGAGGGTGGTGACGGCGTCATTAGAGATATCGAGTTCTGCGTACCCGTCCAGGTGTCCATTCTTAGTGAACGACGTATTTACCATCCCTATGGTATGGCAGGAGGCACGGACGCCGAGTGTGGACTCAACCTGTGGGTGAGAAAAGTCAAGGGCCCCAAGGATGATACAGAGAGATTCAGAACCATCAACATGGGGGGTATGTTACTCAATGGTTCCCGGAGAATGGCTGTTGCTGACGCGATCGCTCAAAGGGAAAAATACGGCATCCATGAAGCCTGGAGAGAGGATTATAGTGTGTACTCCTGGAGGTGGAGGATATGGGAAGCCCAGTGATCGGAAAGGCAAGAAGACGAGGGAGCATGATCCCACTCACTCGTGGAAAGGCGGAAGTTTGGCTTCTAGGATATTCCAGCAGGAGACGAACTAGATCGGATGCTGGAGAATATCTGTTGTGTGACGTGAGGATAATGCGTGCAATAAATTCTGAATTGCCAATTTTGAAGAAATATGGAGAGGGTTCATATTCTTCGTATACAGTCTGTTCAGAATAGTGAACTTTTGCAGTATATGCCAGTGCCGATTTGTGGTAGTAATTGGGGATTCAAAGGGTTTTCAACTTTGAGTATCCGATCACGAATGGCTTTGCAGTGAGCTTTAGCGGTGGGTTCAACCATTATTACGTATTTTTTTATTTTTTTATTTAATCAATACTCGTGCGACCATTTTAATTGTGGCGACTCTAGGAGCTAGGATTGCCCCGAGTTCGCGAGCAGCGGACCAAAGGAAGAGAAGGCACTTCCACCTTTGGAGGGGCCGAGAAGCCGTAAACTCAGTGAGGCGTTAGAGCTACCCTAGAATAACTCGATACCGTGAGGGTTACTCGTCTCAGGCTCCAACACGGTGAAGGCAGATGAGCCAAAACTCCCCTCAGTCCATGTTTGTACCGAGGCCCTGACCAGGGCTCGTATGTTGTTTAGGACAAATACAAAGACCTGGACATTTACTGACGGTCCACGTCTGGGAAGGTTTCTATTCTATCCAAGGATGGTGAGTTTGTTTAGCGGCAGATCCCTACTCTTGGCATTATATTGCGTAATGTATGTATAACCGGGAACATAGTTTTACCGCTAAACGCATATTGCCATCGTATCACGACGTGAAAATACGTATTTTGATCGTTTTGATACGCGTACAGCGGGAAAACTACGTCCCCCCCCCTTCAATAATAAACATTCGAACCTATGGAGATTTTGAGGCTCTGTGGGGTTGCGAGCTACATACATCATATTCAAACCCTGGGTTTCCGACGGGTTCGAGGTTACTAAAGCTATGTATGTGTCAACTCTCGGGTCCCGACAACCTGTTCGACAACCCGTTCGGCAACCCAGATATTCAACAGCTTAAGCCTTGACGCCACACTTTTGTATCATGAACTCAGGGTGCTAAGGTTTTAGTGTGTGCTTATCAAGAGAGTGCGTCAGTTAGAGTTGAACGTGTTCTTATCTGCCAGTTTTTTTTTTTTTTTTTTTTTCATTTGTTGACCCGAGTAAGGCCAAAAAATGATCGATGAAGATCATTAAGAGGGTAATGTATGTACTTGTGTGATGATCTGCCTATGCTGGCGGTTGGGCGGCTCAGCGCGCACATCTCACCTTGTACTTATCTACATACATATGCGCGGGGAGTCCAGTTAACTTCATCGCACGACAAAATCCATCATTGCTCAGACCAAAAAATGAGCCCACAGTACATGTTAGACCACTTACTTAAAGAGAAAAGGTCTACAATGCCAGAACATACAGTAAAAAAGTCTACAGTGCCACAAGGGTTCCTCAATGCCAGTTTTTAGTAAGGATTCTCGGCTCGGAATATTGCGGGGCTGTGGGTACGCCCCCGCCGACGCCGCAACCAAGATCACCAGTTTCTACAACTCAACAACATATAACTCCACCAATATTCATCGGATAGGAATGAAAAGTGGCTATTAGCGATGCTGAAAGTGTGCCCGTCATCGCCATACGGTCAGACTTCACATGCCTTTAGGCAACACCCGGCAGCGGGCCACATAGTGACCCTCCTGGAGCAATTCTGGATACGGTCCAGAACATCCTGTAAAGCGCCCCTCCATGCAGCAGTCTTGGCTCTCTCCGGTCGTGAGGCGCTTGGTCTGAGGGCACCCACGAGGCTTCCTGAAGCGAAGTAGCTAGCCAGCAACGAAACTCTTCCTAAGGTTGCAAATCTGTGACACCGACCGGAGGAATGGCCCTTGAGTGGGTTGCCTTGAGAGCAGCAACGGCAAAGCCACAGGAGACAAAGTCGCGAGCTGGGCTGAGGGCCTTCGTTCGCAGCAGTGCGGAATCCTTGGATGACAGCAATCGCACGGCCGCATGGAACGTCACGGGGAATCGGCCACCCTCTGCAGCGCCATCGTGACAGGACAGGCAGGGCTCCAGGTAGCGGATGAACCGACGAAGTCGTGAGCGGCGAGCGATGAGCAAATGAATGATGAGCCACGAGCTGACAAACGAGTGAGCGACTGGTGGTTGCGAGAAGAAGAAAAGAAGAGCGGGCGACGGCTCCGTATGGATATCCGTTAACTGGCGGTTACTCTTCAACTCCCAGCGTCCCACATTGCTTCTTTCCGCAGTATTCCGAGCCGAGAAACTGGCATGGAGGAACCCTTGTGGCACTGTGGACTTTTTTAGCGTATGTTCTGCATTGTAGACCTTTTCTCCTTACTTAAATAATTATGTATGTACTTAGTTAGTTCGCTAGCGGCATCGACATCTTGGCGCCTCTCC
>Ga0307516_10003508_pt1 | contig 20082 bp, 25 predicted proteins | sample 19_EM_MG_FD_203310 | JGI IMG/M metagenome (GOLD analysis project Ga0307516, IMG submission 203310) | Populus trichocarpa ectomycorrhiza microbial communities from riparian zone in the Pacific Northwest, United States - 19_EM | ecosystem: Host-associated > Plants > Roots > Unclassified | place...
TGCCGACTGTGCCGACCAGGCCAACCAATTTTACATAGCTAAATTTGAAAGCCACGCGCGAGCCAGGGAACCGTCGCCACTTACTTTTGCTCAGCGAGAGGGCTCTAGGGCGTCCTCCCCTAACCCCAGCGTTTTACACAAAAGGCCCCACCGACGACACTGACAGCTGGGAAAATGAGACGAGCAAGTTCACTACCGGGTTTCTCCGTCCTTCCGGCCCAAGTGACAACCTCGTAGTCGGACGAAAGGGTGGGAGCTTGCCTAGGCGCGGCGGGCAATGCTGGGAGGCGTGACAAGGTGGGTTCCTTGTATTCTAACACCAGCACGTTCAATCACCAATGTGCCATGCAGCGCAAACCACCAGATGCCCCAAAAGTCCGAGCCACCCTTGCATTAGGTCAGGTTAGGCCCCCACCAGCGCCAACGAGGATCTCACCAAACTCTACAACAATCAGACCGTCAAGGACATGGAGGGCCCTGGAGCGGCGGCATGTGATGTTTGCCTGCCCGCCCGTCTCCCATCCTCACACTCTGGCTTAGGGAATCACCAAACGCGAATGGGTGAGGTACCAAGGCGGTGAGACCGCTCGTCGTGCTATGACTGACCCTACCTTACAAGCATACGGTAGGTCGTTTCCGAACATCTTGGTGTTTGTTCGCTCGCCTTCCAATACAGCACCCCAAGGAGGCCGAGGAGATCCCGAAGGCTAAGCTGCGAAAATGACAGTCTGACATGGACGTCGGTGACTCCAGATCAGGTCCGCCCCCCCCCCAAATGCGGCTGTACCATCCGCTGAACTCCAAACAGAGGAGATCGACCCGGGCGCAACCTACAGCCCGGATATGGTGCACGACTGCCGACCTGGGCTTTTGAACTTTGGGGATTCTCAGCTGGTTCGACAACGAATGTACGACAAGAAGTCTCAACTTGTCACACCATGGCGAGCCCCATTCGTGTTCAGGAAAGGCGCTCCGGCCACCGTCGAAGCCCGCCTGTATGTCTACCATTTCCTTGCTGGGAAAGAGTCAAGCCGTGTACGTTCTCCACCAATTTTACCCACTGCGCCACACTCACTATGGTTGATGTAGCTTTACCAAATCCTTGTTTCTCGTGTTGTCCTTATGGACCCACCCCCGTTCCCATACAAGGAGCCAGCCCGGCATACTTTTCTATAGTAAAAAAATCGGGCCCGGATCTCGTAGCGAGATGTTTGAAATTTTGCTCAGTAGGAAAGGAGGAGCCGCGAAGGGTAACTGAGCTCGAGCTGGCATGACACGCCCCTCTTTGGTAAAATCTTTGTACTATGTAGCACTCGACTCGCCTCATCTTGCACGTTTATCGTAGCTACGTCAAGGTATCGTATGGTGATCTCTCGTCGTGCTCAACGTCCCGGGTTTTGCCGCTCACCGGCCCTACGCCCGCTTGTTTTACAAGGCAAAAATGTACTGGGCGGTTTCAAGGAGCTGGAAAAATATACGCCGACCTAGTCCTCCTAAATTCACCCTATGAGCCTTGTCAGAAATGCCCAACCCATCGCACGGGCCTCGATTCAAGACAGCAGAAAAAGGTTTATTTCGCAGAACGAGGACTAAGGTTCGGTACCGTCACTCGGACTCCGGCTTCGAAGCGGCCCCCGACCTCTCCCGCATCACTTTCCTGATCATCATCTGCGCCAACTCCAGCTCGCCGACAATCCGATGGAATCTTTCGATGTCCTTGGCGGCCCTGAACGAGTCCTCCGTGTGTGCAATCAGCTCCTGAAACGGGAGCGTCTCCTTCCATTCGTACTCCAGACCGTCGGTGTCGAGCTCCCTGAACCCACCGGAGCAGAAGCAGGGGACCGGGCGTGGCCCCTGTTTGAGTCTGGAGTGGAGGTACCGAGTTTGCGCAACCGCTGGGATTCCCACATTTGCTGTAAGGTCGTCGAACTCCAGCTGAGGAAGTTTTAGCCACGGCGGTCGTGGATCGGAACCAAAACGCAGTCACCTTGTGGTCGAGCACCGTGGCCAAGAACCTCAGCTGATTCTCGCATAAAATCTTCTCATTCTCGATGAGAAAGACGGTGGACTCCCAGAACACCAGCACTCGGGCTCTGTGCGCGATGGGGATGGGCAGGTCAACCCATTCAGGAGGAGGAGGGGGGACTTTGAGCGAAGGTAGCCCGCCGGGCATTTCGTTATGGTGGCGATTGTCGAGTCGAACGGGGCCAATCACGCTTGCCACCTGGCCCCGCACGTGACCAGACTTCCAAATGTCGGACATACCAGAGTAGAATGGCGAGCGACCGGGAGCCTGATTCACTTTGAGAATAAAGTAGAAAGTGCCACTATGTAGAGGAGCTACCGTGTCCTAGGCTTTTCTAGGGGGTCTCGAGTCGTACGGGGCTTCAGCTCGCTTGCATCCCCACCTTATAAAACCTCCTCGACGATCGATTGTGTGGACGTGTGGGCAGCCTCCTTGGTCTGCTGCATAAAGGTCTTGGCCGTGGCCCTCGTCTCCTCGTCATAGCTCGACAGCTGTCTCCAGCACATTTCCAGCACCAGATCGGCTCCGACCCCCTCGTATTCGAACCCTCGGCCAGGCCAGGTTGGTGGGTCTGGGGTGGCAGGTTCCAGGTCCCCCTCAGCCGGGGGGAGGATTGGGAACACCGTGCACTCTTTCTTGAGCAATTTCTGCTGAGCCGCTACGGCGCGATCAAGCTCCTCGAGCACTCCACCCAGGCTCTCTTGGAAACCATGCCCAGTGATCCACTTCCGTGCAATGACCTGCGCCTGAAGTCTAGAAAGCGACATCTCGAACAGATGGAGGGGACTTACGCAGTCCTCAATGGCCACACGAATGCCCTTGGGGTCCCGGAATGACATTGTGTTGATCATTTTTTCAAGGCTCTTCTTCACCAGGCGGACCGCATTTTCCCCGCTTTCCTCCGGATCGTCAGGAATCCAGACGCGGTTCTGGCCCGAAGAAACCGCCCGTCCTTAGGCTCCAAATCAGCCAGACATTCAGACGCCGTAGCCAGAAGTAGCACTCACCGAGTACCTTTCGAAGATGGGCCTGTCTCCACACCAAGGCCAATTTGGCTCCAGCCAACCTCCTGGAGATGGCGCGATCACACATGGAAAGTGTGAGGTCGTCTAGGTTGTCCAGGGGCTGAAAGGCGGTGAACGAAAGCCAGAGTGGCGATCAGAACCGAGCTCACTCTGTCTCCAAGGTGAAAGGTCGTGTCTTCGTCCATTTTTATGACGGGCCACAACGGACAAAATTGATGCCGCGACGCAAACGCTAACCCCACTCGCGTTCGCGTGGCGCCTAACTCTTTCCATTCCCCATCCCCCTCGCCGTCCCATTCTCGCGCTCGTCCCTTCCTCTGCCGCGCGTCGGCCCCTAGCTATGGACCCCCCCACCGGGATTCCGTACATAATAGGCAAATCAAACTGTTTTTCGTGTATTTATGTAAATAAACTGGATAAGTTTCCCACTGGTTTCCGAAGGACTGCCACATCATCCCCATGCCTGATACCCAATCGATTCTCGCCTCTCACAATAGACTATGTCTAATAGTCTCATCTGTTCTGGGTTCGACGCAGGAGCTGCCTCAACTTCTGGCATTAAAAGGCGAAGTCGAGGAAATGGTGATGCTGGTGAATGAGGTACGTGACCATATCTCAATATTTTGCACCGGAAGCACTGATGGCCCCAGGGGTTAGGCCCAGGGTTTCGCAGCCCATGAAACACGTGAAATGTGGCAAAACTGCGCGGGTATGGTCGAGGCGATTGATGCAGTCATTTCCACCCGGACCACCGACCATGGCTCCCAATGCTCCCCGGTCACAGTTTCCCAAAAAACTCGCACAGGCAAACGTGGACGCCCAGCGATAGAGGTCGACACTGTCGCACTTCAACAACTTCTCGAGCTGAGAGGGCCTGGAAGCACTGGGGAACTTCCCGGCTGCAGTGCTAAAACTATACGGCGACAAGCACTGGAACTAGGGCTCGTTCAACCCGGTGCCCCCGTCGTCACTCACGAAACGCAGCCGGACGGAAGTGTATCAAGAGTCTTTCACCGCCGAGAGTCAGTGCGTAGCGCTGATCAAGAGGTCTACATCGCTGTTTCCGCAGCTCTCGAGATGTACCCCGATATTGGACGGGAGAAAATGCTCGCCGCTGTGAAAGGCCATGGAGTCTCGGCCACACGCCGTCAGGTTGAGGCCGCCCTCCTGGTGTTGCGAGGTCCATCAGAATCCAGAAAGCGTAAACCCATCCAACGAAGGGTGTATACTGTCCTCGGTTCCAACTACATGCGGCACCACGATGGCCAGCACGGTCTGTTTTTCATGTGTTGTTGTACCCTTCTTTAGAGCTCACGCGGGTTCAGGTCTCATTCGCTGGAAACTCGTCATACGTGCGTTCATCGACGGCCACTCGCGGTTTATCGTTGGGATTCAAGTTGACCCCAACAACCGAGCGGTTACAGCCCTCGACTTATTCCTCCATGCAACAGCCAAACATGGGACACCCTGCCATGTCCGGGGTGACCACGGGGTTGAAAATGTATTAGTCGCCGATTATATGGAGGGTACTCGTGGCCCTGGCAGCTATATCTGGGGGCGGTAAGTCCTGCTCGAGGGTTGTTTTTTCTTACTCTCAGCGTTCTAATATGTCAATAATAAAGGAGCGTCCACAACACACGGATTGAGCGCTTGTGGGTGGAGGCCACCCGCGATTTCGGGTCCAAGTGGAAAGATTTTTTCTACGAGCTCGAGGCCGAGTGCGGGCTAGACCCTGACATCCCCGGTCACATATGGCTCATCCACCGCCTCTTCCTGGACGCGATCAATGGAGACGCTCACCAGTGGGCAGGCATCTGGAACGAGCATAAACTCCAGATTAAGGGCAGGCGTAGGAGGACCCCCCGGGAAATGTTCTTTACCAGTTTACCGCAAGACGGTCCATGTGCGGGCTTGCAGTTGGACGCCCCTAACCAGGCCGTCTCCGAGCAAGGAAGTTCTTCGAGTCCTTCGGCAACTGAAAACCCCTTTCTTACGGGACCTCCAAGTTTTTCCCAGGTTGATGTCGAGGCTCCGGGATGCCCATTGAATGATGACGAACTCTGGCAGTTCAAGGGTTGGTTGCGGGCACGAGTGGATGTAAATATCCGGTGTATGACCTACCAGAAGTCTGTCTGGATCGATGCCCTTGACTTTTGTAGTAGGTACGAGATAACAACAGCGCCTAGGTGCCCAGTAAAGCAATAAATGCGCGGTGTGACCTACTCTCGGGGACCCCGGTGCAGGGCCGCGCTGGTTCATTCCCGGAAGTCTTTGGGCATGCGGCACAATGCGATGGCAGATGACCCTCAAAGACTTGAACTCGTCAGGAAATGATTGTGCCTTATGAGAACAAATTGTGAAAAGTGGTGATCCGATATCGGCCATGCTGCATCTCAGGCCTGCGGTCTGCGACCCTCCCACACCACTTGGGAGGATGCCTTCCTCCACAGCGCATTGTTCATACAGTCCCGCAGCAGCCTCGAGGCCCACGCGATGGGTTGGTGCTGACTCACTCGTTTATTCAAAATAGGCCTTGGCAAAGACCAAGAACAAGAGGTCTTTGCCAATATATAAGACGGCGTAGCGTGAGTTGTCTTCGGTGGCAAGGATATGTCCTCACTCGCCTCTCGACTTCGCTGCCTATATGGCGCGTCCTCGCCCTCTTCTGCGTGCCAGTGCTCAGCGTGGGTACCCGACGACCGCACTCTAGATTTGTCGGTCATGTCTGTTGACCTCATGGTCCCCTCGGGTCCCACCAACAGATGTGGTTACTGCACGCACCCATGGTTCAATCACAGGGGGGAGAACCAGGTCCGTGGGGGCTGTGTGCGTACATCCTGCGGTGGATTTACCCGGGTATGGTGCTGCTACCTCACTGTGATTCGAAGGCCAATACTCACTAGGAAAGTGACCAGATACCACTGACACCACGAGGTACGTGCGTATGCACTGCGGAGTGGGGCCAGCATGAAATTATAAGGTTTCCCCTCTCGCCATCCAAATCAGCAATCCGGTGACTAACGACACCCCACTTCCAGCCGTATTTCACCAAGCACCGAGAGAGTTCTCCCCAGCAACACGAACGCCAACAGCCTACCACCTCCTGCTCAGGTAGTCTCCTCAATTTCAACGCGCCAGTCTCGTGTTACACAGTTCGTCCCCCCATCCATACCACCACCATCAAGTTCCCCGGTGCCGGGGAGTTCCCGCTCACAAAGTATACAACGGACAGCTGCCAACCGCAGCCGGCAAGGACGTAACCCATTCCCACGAGGACCTACCCTCAGCCGGCCAGGAGTGCCTGTCCTACCTCCCCAGTGGACGGTAACGGTCGCAATCATTCCGTTTAAAGTTAGTGTTGAACCAAATGGCACAAGTTACCGACGAACTCTCACAACCTTTACCATCATGAAGCTTCGTGCATCACAAGACCCATATCTGATTCATGATCAATGTGCTCCCCCCGAAATGCATATCCGGCGATCTGATATTGAGGTTCTTCTGGGCACCCTTCGGGAGCACCGCCTCGTCACAGATCTTGCCTTTCCCAATATTAGCAAGGATTCGGACTTGCCAGTCTGGGGTGAATTCGATGTCAAACTGAAGGCTTATCTCTTGTCGATTGGTGCAGAGTTTGCAGATGTGTCGTCGTTTTCTTCCCGTGACCCAACCATCTCTGCCGATCAAAATGCATCCACAGAATACCATAATTTACCTTGGGCTCTTCTAACCCCAAGTAGGACAAACCAGGGACGGCAGGGAATTGTGCCGAGTGGACCCCTCATATTCTCGCCGAAGACGCTGTCTTCAAGGCAAATTGGGAGTACCTGGGGCAACGCCGCTTCTGGGACCCTAAACCAACCGTTACTTCTTATTGGTGCGTGTGTATAAGCAAGGCCAAACTAATTGTATCTTCGTGTTAACATATATTGTGCTTTGACCTAGGGTGCCGATTCACAGAAATCGATGCCCCCATCACTACGTTCTCGGATGTGGAGGACTCGGATCTGCTTCACCGTTGTTTCGCAATTCGGGTCTACAACGCCATCAGCCGAACAAGGTTACTCCCAGACAACGAGCGAATCTCATCTGATGTCGTGATTGACTGCTGAGGCGAAAATCGACCCTGTTTTGAGGAGGCCACCAGTAGTCCAACACCGTCTCCCCCTCCATCCCCTCCTCCGACCATCACTCTCACAGCCCGTTCCCACCCTCGGTCCCCACAGAGCAACGTAAGCACCGCTTGCAAGTGTTTGTAACTGACTCCTAAAGTCCTACAGCGTGACATCAACCCCGCATGGCGAGTCCGCCAGAGAATCCACGGCCCGACAGTGACGACGGCGGGCCAACACCACCACGATTCACGATATCACCATCAGGCTCCGATGAAGATATTTATACTGTTGCTGTAAGCTGGCGAACATGTCTGAGATTGTTTGCAGACACATGCGCAGCTGATTTTGAAATGCTCACCATACTTGGCGATTCGTTGGAGTCAGTTTCATATGGGTTCCTCCTGTTCCTTCACCACCTATCGTATGTCACACTTTCGGCTCACCACGTCTGGGAACTTCCAGCCGGTGTGTTGGAATGTGGTCCGGTTGAATTCCGGTCGCTGCTAAAACAAGTTATCTCATTTGAAGCGTGGGTTTCGTCCATGGATACACCTCACATCAGCCCTAACGATTTCGGACACAGTGGCCCAGCTCTTGGACCAGGCGTTGAGAGGTCGGTATTTGAAAGAATATTTCAAGGATTGGGAACGGCGCGATTCGAGAACAGTGGTCTCTTCTGGAATACAGCCAGCAGGTTCTTGATCCCGAGATTCGAACCCGGTGAGCCAGCTTCCCTCCGGGCAACTTGGTGGTACACATTTGGTCGTTTGCTTGGCCTCCATATCATCCGCTTTGGTCAAGTCCCACGAAAGGTCTCCCCTATTCTCCTCCTTGCTTTGTTCAGCGCCACAACCAAGGAAATGTTTGTCACATTGGAGGTTTTATCGATTCTTGACAGAGAACTCGCAGAAACCCTCCGCCCATGGTTCGAAATCCCGATCGGGGGTACCCTGCCTAGGTTTTCAAGTGACGTTGTACACCTGCTTGCCGGTCAAGCCCAGATGGATGTAAGTGAATTTTCAAGATTTGATGGGCCACGTTGACTCCTGTATGTAGCCTGCCATCGTGAGAAGAGACATATCAACAAGAGAAGAACACATAACCAAGACGTGCCAAACCATGTGCGCAGTGGCACTTGGTCGAGCGGACTTGCGGTCAAATCCGGAGTTCCTCCAATTCCGCCAAGGTTTCGACATTGTCCTCACCGGCCCTGACCATGACCTCCACTCGCTGATTGGAGTTAGTACCTGGTTTCGGTCAATTACCCAGTGGGCTCGTGTTGACACATTGCCTCTAGTACTATACCCGGTCACAGATCTCGAACCGAGTGGGAGAATTCATTTCGGTCCTCTATGACCATCGGATCAAACAACCCGGTCAGGTCTGGGATCTCTGCAAGTTCGCACCCCTCCCCGACTGGGCGATAGTTGATCCATACCGTCGGCGTGCTGAGATGTTCCAAGGGTGTCTCCACCGCTACCTTTCCGGAGGTGGCACACCAGCGGCCCCGACCGGTCAGGAATTGGAGGGGGAGTTCGTTGACCCCACCACTCCAGCCGAAGTCCTCCGTGGTTCCATTCTCCTAGCGGCTCTGACAGAGAACGAAAACCTGCCCGCTGACCCCGACTACAGGATCGGGGTGAGTCAGTTCGTCCGTCCTTCCTACTAACCCCAACTCACGTTTCGCATATTCCAGTTCCACTGGTTTTCCATTTCTGAGGTTTCAATACCTACGCTGGGGATCCACACGTGCAACGGGGTTGTCGATGTCTTTCTCACACAGGCGCTTGAAGATCTTATGACCATCCAGGATGGCAGTGTTTCGTTTGACCATTGGATTCACCACGTCCTCCTCTCTTCGCGAGGGATCTATAGCCGATTCTAGTACTCTTCCATGAACCCATGCTCATGCCCCTTCTTGCCTATGTAAAATATTCAGTGCCTGGTGACCAACATTCATACAAATGTACCCGCTTGTTTCGTCCACACTAGAAGTTAGACTGTTATGGCCATTCGAGCCTTGGGGGTCAGGGAAGTTTGTTTCAATCCTACCTCGAGTTGTTCGGCTATGCTGTGATCAATGGGTTGCCAACACGCTCTCAACCTGACTTGATGTAGATCCGCGCCGACAACATAGCAGGGAGGCGTAGGGTCCAGAAGCGTTTGTGTCTCCCAGATTAAAAAATCGAAGCACCGCACTACCCAAAGTGCGGGCCTGACTTGTAAACTTTAAGAAGGGCAAGAAAGGGGTGGATCCATACACTTCTGCCCCAAAGCGGACAGGATTTCCGACCGCAAAAGTATGCACAGCAAGGTCTGAGTTTGCGGGAGGCTGACTTTATTTATCCGGACACAATATGGCCGAAAACAATCCTACTACTCCGGGAGGAGAAAGGGACGGTAGAGGGACGGGGGGTGGGGAGGGTCAGGCGAATGTCAGGCACGGGGACGACGTTGCAGTCCTTCGAAAACCAGTGGGAAACTTATCCAGTTTATTTACATAAATACACGAAAAACAGTTTGATTTGCCTATTATGTACGGAATCCCGGTGGGAGGGTCCATAGCTAGGGGCCGACGCGCGGCAGAGGAAGGGACGAGCGCGAGAATGGGACGGCGAGGGGGATGGGGAATGGAAAGAGTTAGGCGCCGCGCGAACGCGAGCGGGGTTAGCGTTTGTGTCGCGGCATCAATTTTGTCCGTTGTGGCCCGTCGTACATTTTGTCTGGTGAGGGTTATCGTCGACGACGGTCGCCGCGTTCAACTTCAATTGGCGCCAAGGGTTGATCACGTGTATCCCGGGTCGAACCGAAGTTACTATTGCCGAGATGTTTCGACACCCAACCTCAGAATACACACGTAGACTAAGCCGAACTACGGTCGAGGCACTCTGAGTGCGTCCGCCCTCCAAAACGGACTTCGTCGATGGCCTGGGTAAGCTGTACAATCTCGTCGTCCATCGCCTGCTCTATTCTCACATTTACCCTCGCCAACGCGGCTTCGGTGGCGGCCTTAAGGCGAAGAAGATACGACCTGTCGGCAAGATCCGACGAGGAATCGCTGGAGGGCTCCTCGGTCAAATCGGCCAGGTCTGCCATTCCGATGTCGACTATGTCGCGCCCAGCCACGATCGCGATCTTGAGCGGCCAGAGGGTCGGGGGGACCTTCTTCCAGCTACAGGCCACCTTCTTGTCATGGCAGGGCGTGCACTTCAGCTTCGCGTTGTCCATCGGTGCCTTTGGGTGTTCCAAGGTACACTCCCTGCGCAACCTGGCCTTCTGACACCCCGTGCACATCTTCTGCCCAGATCGGTCAGCAAGGCCGGCCGGGACGGTCGTCGAACCCACCTCGAGCATGGTCTTCCGTATATCTAACAACCTCCGGATTCGAACAGACCATGGGTGGGCTTTCAGCTCCGGGTGTCTCTTCCGCAATCCACCGTGCCGTCCCTGATAGAAGACCTCGGCGACCACACAGTGGGCCCGTTGGATGTGCAACTCACCAGAACGTCGCTTGTCCGGCCCACCCAGAGCTCGAAATCCTCTTTGTTTTTGACCTTCCCATTCTTCATTTCCCCCCAGAGCGCGACAATCTCATTAGAGACGGCTGTGTGTTCGCCACGATCGTCCGGAAATCTCGAGTCCGGCGGCACCCAGTCAACACTCTGCTCCGATGGGGCGGTGTTCTTGAAATCGGCCTCAATCAGGTCGACCGCCGCTGGAGACATGTCGTGCCGGAAGAAAAGGCAGTTGTACGGCGGTTGCTGCCAAATCGGGCTTGCGTCATGTGATGGCCTTATGGCATGGGAGGGGTCAGAACGGTAATCACAACCGAGCTCGGGTGTTTTCGCTCATTAGGCAGTCCAAATCCAACATCTTGTTCACGACAGCGTATGTAAGCCTGATTCTAACTAGGGTCCCTACTAGGGCTGGCCCCACGGCGAATGAGATCGAAGGCCGCACAAATCTGCGTGATCTCTTCGCTCTCCGCCTCCCGTAATTTCACCCGAGTCTCTGCCAACACAACCTGCGTGGCTACCTTGAGGCGAAGAAGATACTCCCTATCGAAAAGATCTGAGCCGGGGTTGTCTCCGGAGGGCCCCCGGATTATGCTGGAGTCGAGCATGATCGCGACCTTGAGCGGGCAGAAGGAGAAGGGGATATAGTCCCCCCAGCTGCAGGCGACCTTCTTGTGGCGGCAGTCTGTGCACTTCACTTTGGCGCCATTCGGGGGGGGCTGTTCGAAGTTCACCACCGTGCAGTCATTCCCGGATATCTGACATTGCCGGCACGTTTTCTGCCCAGATCAGTCAGCGGAGCTGGCCGGGACGGTCTTCGAACGCACCTCAAGCATGGCGTCCTTTGTTTCGAGGACCACCTCTATTCGGTCCATCCACTGGTGGCGGTACAGGGAACTGTGCTTGAGGATTAGGGCCTCATGCCGATCCTGGTAACAGACCTCAGTGACCGCACGCCAGGCTCGTCGGGTGCGCAAATCACATAAATGGACTGGCCGCGGCTAACCCAGTCGTTGAAACTTGCTTTGTTCCTAATCCGCCCACTTTTCAACTCCCTCCAGAGGTTGATGATCCCCCTATAGACGGCATCGTGTTCCTTACCGTCATCCCCACCTCTCACTTTCGGATTCAGGACTGTCCAACGCAGGTACCCGTCTTCAAGTTTGAGGCGACTTGTGTCCATGATATAGCCGTCGACCTGGGCCGCTATCGTACCCGCGCTTTCTGGAATAGGGGGAGGTTCTGGGCTGGAAGAGGGAGACACGTGTGCTGGCGCGGGGAGAGGTTCGGGGTTGGAAGAGGGAGACATGCGTGCCGGCGCGGGGACGAACTTAGCGCGTTCGTCTGAGCAAGTCAACAAGGTCCGAACCTCGGGTGGGGGCTGAGGCCTGAGGGACCGCACGTGACGCCAATTCCCAGACGTCCGCGATCAATTCTTTTCGCGACTTTCGGGGAAAAGAATTCCTTAGAATTTATTTCACCTTACGATACCTCCCTATCTTACGATACCTCCCTATCTTACGATACCTCCCTATCTGAACTAAGCTTCTACAACATTGACTGCCAGATTATTGTCCGAGTCCTTTTCCAGGAACGACCCGACCGTCGTTCTCGCCGCCTCCAGCTCACAGATAACCCGGTGTAGTTGGTGGATGCCTTCGGCGGCCGCGAACAGGTCATGGTCCTGTCCAAACAGCTCGTGGCAGGTGCGTATCCGCCGCCGCCGCCGCCTCAGCCAACTGGTGTCTCCAAGCTCCCTGAATCCACGGAAGCTGAAGCTGGGGACATCAGGGCGTGGTCCTGGCCTGAGCAGCGAGTGTAGGTACTCCGTTTCCACCACCGCCTGGATCCCCTCAGTGTTTTGGAGTTCGTCGAACTCCAGCTGAGGAGTGCTCAGCAACGATCTCGAGCGGTGCCCAAATACGCTCACTCACCTTGTGATCGAGGACCATGGCTAAAAATCTCGGCTGGTCCTGACTCAGACACCATTCGTTCTTGATAAGGAAGACAGTGGTCTCCCAGAGCGACAGAGCTCGGGCCACACCCGCGATGGGGGAAGATTTTTTCATCCACCCAGGAGGCGGGTTGGCGACGAAAAGCGGAACCTCGTCCATGGTGGCAGTTGTCGATGATGTAGTACCTACTTGGCGCCAACGCCCGGCTCCACTTTGAGCCGGGGCACGTGACTTGATGTGGTTACGATGGTCGGAAAGCCGGGCGCGTATACGTGGACATGCAGGTACCTACGGCACATGTTCGAAATACTGCTCGACCATCGACCGTATGGATGCGAAGGCCGTCTCCTCGGCCTGCTGCATCGATGCTTCCACCTTGACCCTCGCCTCGTCAGATTTGGACAGGTGCTTCCTGCAGATCTCCAACGCCAGATCGGCCCCAACTGCACGGTACGCGGATGGTCGGACCGGCCTTGTGTTGCAGTCTGGTTTGGCTGGGACCTGGTGCGCTGGAACTAGATCCATTGTTGGATCTCCGTCCCGTTTGCCGTTGATCACATCGGCCCTGGCGTGTATGGCCATTTCGAGCCGAGCGAGCAGGTCAGCCAGGTCCTCGACCTCGTGCTCGTAGGCCCACTCGCGAACAGAATGCTGAGGCTGGTGTCTGTAATGCGACAGCGGGATCGGACAGATGCGGTTTACCCACTCATCAAGGGCCTCCCCAACGCCCTTCAACGGTCGGTATTGGACGGTTGCAATCATCTTGTTGAGGCTCTCTTTCACCTGGCGGACCGCTTCATCCAGGCGTACCTGTTGAGTGTCTGGGAGCGGGACATTGTCCTGCATCGAGGAGGCCGCCATGACTAGGTGTTCATATCAGCTGTGTGCTCAGACCGAGTCGGTGGAAGTGGCGCTTGCGTAGTCTTTTCCGGAAATCGATACGCCTCATCATGAGCGAGAGCCGGGCTGCGGCCAGCCTCCTAGATATCGCCGCATCCAACAGGGAGAGATCGAGCGCTCCGAGGCCTTCCAGGGGCTAGGGGGTGGTCAACGAAAACAGAAGGAGGGGATCAAGGACAAGCTCGCCATAAGCTCAAGTGGGTTGCCTTGGTCCATTTTGTCTGAAGGTGTAGGGTCGATCGCTGGTGCCGGTAAGCTAAGTGGCGTTGTTGATGGTTGTTTGTCCCCCACCAAAACAGACACCCCGAGCGGCCACGCCCTTATTATTTAGCCCATGTAGGATATTTAGGACGCTAGATGCGCCCCCCGGAGAGCCGGGGGTAGATGATGTTACTACAGAAGGGCGTGTGCCAAGAAGAAGGAGATGTGCACCTCCGCGGATGAGCCAAAATGTGCGAACGAGATACGAAGGTGTCCCACTTCAACTCAGCGATAAACACCAGGTGCACAGAACGATAGGCTTGGGAGGACTACCGTGAATCTTTTTCCGAAAAATCTCACGATCGGATCACCACCAAATCCCCAAGGGTAACCTAATTACTATCCGAATGAGCATTGACGATAAAGCGCTGGCCTGCACCCTGGTAGGATTGTAAAGAATATACTTTTATTAGGTGGACACAACTCGCTTTGAAAGGATCGTGGACATTCCCTAGTTCGATTTCAATCCTATCGTAAAGCCGCGTTCTGATTGTTTACAGTCCGCTCGGGCCGACAACTTTGAGGCGGGGTAGCCCTTTTCCCGCCATCGTAAAAGGGTTTATTGTAAATATTTAACATGACGCGCGTTTTAACGGTTTGCAATTAAAATACAGGGCCGGTTTTCGGATACCCTTTGCGATATTTCACGGTAGGCATGGGGCAGAAACGCGATCATGCTCAAATTGTTGGAGGTACACCCAAGCCCAAAGGCAGTGGTGGGGAGCGACCCGAGCACGGCAGCGGACAGGTGGTGGCGGCTGAACATCGTCTGCGGGGGCGAGGAGACAGATGGTGGAGAAGGGCCAGCCTCGTACGCTTGTCAGGCCGCCGCTTAGTGTCGGGGAGCCAGGGTATCCGAAAGCTGGCCACCAAATGGTTTTGGCCGTAATCCCCCGGGCGGCATTTTAATTGCAAACCGTTAAAATGCGCGTCATGTTAAATATTTACAATAAACCCTTTTACGATGGCGGGAAAAGGGCTACCCCGCCTCAAAGTTGTCGGCCCGAGCGGACTGTAAACAATCAGAACGCGGCTTTACGATAGGATTGAAATCAAACTAGGGAACGTCCACGATCCTTTCAAAGCGAGCTGTGTCCACCTAATAAAAGTATATTCCTTACAATCCCACCAGGGTGCAGGCCAGCGCTTTATCGTCAATGCTCATTCGGATAGTAATTAGGTTACCCTCGGGGATTTGGTGGTGATCCGATCGTGAGATTTTTCGGAAAAAGATTCACGGTAGTCCTCCTAAGCCTACCGTTCTGTGCACCTGGTGACACCATGTTGGACCTGCTTCCGACCCTGAGCAGATGGTCGAACCCACGGCCTGTCGGACTGCGCTCCCCGCCGCCAGGCGCTGGGGACATAAGCACCCCCGAGCCCGCTCCGACTTTCGGGGGCCGCAACTGCCCGCGGTCGGCCTTTGTCTTTCAGCCAGTTTTTCTCGCTCGGACCAATATATGTGACTGCTTCCGGTGGTCACGCTGCCCCATGATGTCATCGGTCGTGGTGAATGCCAAAAGGGATGAAACCCACGTCAGGGTGTGTGGGTGTGCGGCTCCACTTTCACAGGGTCACCCGAGCCCTGAACCCTGAATGGTGACAGTCGAGGGCCGCGAATCTTCTACAAGACGTGGCCACCCTTGTGAAATTTACGCGCTGTCGCAGGCCGGGATAAAAAGCACGGCGGCTGAACAATGATGAGCGCACGGTTCCCGCTCTTCACCACCATGTCTACCTTTTCTTGCCGCTGCTGCGCAAGGCAGAACTCGACCACCCACGTCTCCGGGGATTTGGGACAGCCCCGGGGCGTTTTGGCCGTTCCTGATCACACTGCACGCTACTTTTGGGAACGTCAGCTCCCCATACCGGTCCCCACACCCCAGTTGGATCCCCGTATCAACGGCTCAAGCTATTTTCGCGAACGAGAAGCGAAATACTTCGCCCAAACCACCGTTCTCTCCCGAGTTGAAATCGGCATCGACCACTCCGTCTGGCCAACTGACAATCCACCGAAGATGCCGTCACCCGAGCCACCTTCCCTCCCCACCCGGCTCGACCCTTCCACCCCGAGGCAGTGGTGGGTGCAGGAGTTGGCGTCGCGCAATTTGGAGTGCACCGATGAGACGTCCCCGCCTGAAAGTGGGCCCTTGGCGTCACATCCGACGTCCGGTTTGACCCCGGAGATCGGGGCCCGAGCACCTGGAACTAGAGTTGAGCGGAGATGAATTGGAACTGCCACTGAGGCGGAATTACGTAGCCCCTCGACATGTCACGTTTGAAACAAGCACCTCGTTCGCCATGTTGTATGTGTTGTGATGTTAATAGGTACATACCAAGGGCCGGTTTATCATGCAGGGCGTAATCGTTTATGTAAAGAACGACCCGGACTTCACACTGATGCCACATTTGGAGTCTCAGCCGCACCCCTGAGTTGTAGCTGACCAGCAAGAGGACGACTGCGGTATCCAGAGGGACTCTTCACGGCACTTGTAAATGTAGGACGGTGGTGTTGAGGGCTTTGGTGCCAGGTTCGCCAGTTCAACACATTCGTCACCAGCAGACTGCAGGTGCCCGGCCGGGAGGTCCGCAAATTCATCCGGCCTTGGCGGATGGGAGGTGTACCATTCCGACCTGCGTCGTTTGACCGCGGTCCGCGAAGCTCCGACCGGAATGGGCCAACGGTGGCCCCAAGAAGGTGATGTTAGCAGAGGTTGGGCGGACGTACTAGGAGTTGAAAACGACTGTGGAGGTTTTGCCCGCCGTCAAGGGGTTGTTGACCGACTGTGCGGGGGTCCTTATCAAAAAAGTATTACCCCTACGGAGTTTTTCCTCCGAGGGGGGAAAAAACTCCGTGTGAAAAGGGGAAACTCCCCCCAGGTCCCTGGTGGAAAGCCTGGGGTATTACCCTTCACCCAGTATGTTGGGGGTGGGTTCCCACAGCCCATCACAGTCTGGTATCGGGTCCCGTGGCTGATCGGCGGGTTTCCCGGTTGATCAGGGGTGTTGCTCTCGTGGGAAATGTTTCCCGCCCATCACGCAGCACCCCCGGGCTTCCTCAACGCCTCCCTCCCATCAATATATTGCCGGGCGGATGATCAGGCGTGGGAATTCCCTCCGGGGTACCCACACTGCTCATATTCCGTCCATATGTTGTATTTAGCTTACATAAACATGATTTTATGGCGCGTTCGAAATGTGGGGAAATAAAGATCTACGAAATAAAATACGAAAAAAATACTCACGCCTGGCGGTCGTTAATCGCGGTCGATCCCGCTAAACGCGCCGTAAAACGGGTGAGAATTGAACTAACAATCTTCGATTTTCGAACAGAGCATTGTCAGCTCAGCACCCGTTTGATCGAATTTCCCCTTTTGGAAGTAACGGCTTCCCCTTTGGGAACTTGGGGCTGGCAACTTCCTTTTTGGGAACATGCGGCTTCCCCTGCTTACGCCCGGCCTCGCTCCTTTCGCTTCGCGATTGGGGGCCACGGAATGGACGGGGGGCTTACCCCCCTAGGTATGTGGTATGAAACCCTTTTTGGGTCGCCCGGCGCGTGTCTGGGTACCCCCTCCCCCGGGAGGGGGGGTCGGGGAATTATCCCCTTACCACGCGTGCTACAGGTGAGTAACTATATAGATACCTTGTATATCTATTTTACTAGTGTGGGTGAGTTGGAACGAGCCCATCCGGGCCAGTTCCGCGCGGTTTTCGACCCCCCGCGTCAGGGGGGTCAAAATCACAAAAATCGCGATTGCGCCTGAACGCGAGGCGCAGTTGCTTCGCCCTTTCAGGGGCTTGTTCTAGTACGTACCAGTGAGGGTTTCACGCTCCCCCCGCAATGTTGCGTTCCTGCGTTACATCTCAGCGGTTGAGAACACGTTTCCTCCCCTTTTTTGCTCTCACTCCTAGTACGCTTGTTCTCCTGACTCAATACAACGCTCACATGTTTTCTGTATTGTTTATAGCTGATTGAGCTACCCGGAGTGTTATGAACATTGCCGGGTGGAGCTCTGTGGACCTACCTTTATGGGGTAGACAGATCCGCTTCTGGACCACCCCGGTCGCTTCCCCTCGTGCGAGGGGGTTTTCGTTCCCTTAGGATATACTATGCGTACAGACTCCGCGCATTATTGCGCATTTTTTGTGAGTAGTTTGCTCTTGATTATGCTGTTCGCTTTGTACAAATAATAAATCTTGCCAAAATGGCGTGTTTCATGCCATTTTCCATAAGTATTTCGGCGACAGTCAACAATGACGACTCTCGTTAAATTTTCCACCGACTGTCGTCCCGAACGTTCAAATATTGTCTAAACCCCTCGACGACTCTCGACAGTCGCGGTCGACCTTCGAGGGCCTGTTGTGACTATCGACCCTCAAGAGCGACCATCGATCCTCGAGGTGCGACTGTCTACTTTCGGCGTCCCCGAAGACGACCATCGATGTTTGGCCGCCAACATTCTATGCTGTTCCGTTTGTATAAATATTAATTCGCACCAGAATGGTGTACTTTTCACAATTTTTTTGGCGTGAGTCGCCAATCCCGACGGTGGTCATGAATCGCGTCGAATTTTCCCTCGATCCACGACTTTCGTCTCGGATCTTCGAATGTCGGGGACCTTCGTCCAAGACTTCAGTAAGTGCCTCCCGACTTTCGTCAGTCGGACAGACTTACAGAAGTCTGGAATCGTCGTCCAGATTCTCGTTCTCGGCGGGTAAGAGTTACTGATACGGACGGGATTCACGTTTGCTGGCATCCATGAAATCACACACCAAAATCTATTACTATTATTTAGTATAGACGATACTATCTGGACCATACTAGCTACTACAACAGTAATTACCGAATACACTGCATGAGCTCGAAAGCGGAATGTGAATGGATGATTGTGGATGTACAGTCGTGGTCCCCAAGCAACGCGGCGTCATCGAGAGCGGTTTGTCAAAGTGATAAAAAATCATGCCGTCAAGGCACGAAGATAGAATGGGGGCCAGGATTGGTGACGAATGGAATAAAGATAGGGAGACTCCAGATCCACCACGCACGGACGGGCGAACGCGTAGATGGTGTTCAACTTCACCAGGGCTGAGTGCTGGTCCATTTTCTTGGGCGAGGTGTGCTTGGTATCTACTGATGTCTGCGTCTTCGGGTGGGGCAGTATTGGGGAGGATGATTTCCACGTGTGGACGTGATAGGGTATAGAGATGTTGTCTCCCGTTATCTGCATTGTGTTTGGCGTAGCCTAGGAGACTATATTGGCGCCGTCACCCTCGTAGTTTGGAGTTGCGGGGGACATCGAGTTAGCCGGGGAGGGGACATTCGAATGGGAAGCGAGAGGAGTGGGTAGCTGGGGAATATCTGTGGGTGTAGGATACGTCTCAACCAACGGCCTTCGCAAGGACTTCTCCGAAGGAATCGAGGGGACGGCGATGGTGGAGATGAAGGGGCCCTGGGACCGAAGGATGGGATGGCAATGGGAATGTCGCTCATACTTGGCTTCAGGAGCGCGAATGGTCCAGAGAAGGCGCAGGAAGGGTGTAGTATGCCAGATAGGGACCTGGTCCCTTGAACGAAGAAATGAAGAGGTGGTGCCCGGAGGAACCGCAAGCGGTGTGTGATGGAGGGCGTACGTGGTAAAGTACACGAGGGAGAGGGGAGGGCCAGAACAGATGATGGGGCGACTGGTTGGGATAATGGAACAAGTTGTCGACATGGCGAGCGCACGTCTTTGCAGTCTTCTCATGCCGGGATGATGATTTTGGTGTGTGGAGGTGGACATACTGGGTGCTGGGGACGTATGACGGACATTCGAATGGGAAGAGGAAGGCGGGGTCGGTGTTGGGTGCGGCCCTTGTGTTGAACTCAGGAAGTTCGACCCGCCTTTATGGCATGCGCCTTACGGCCGCATTGTGTAATGGCGCCGTTAGAGGGCAGCCAGTAGATAGTCACGTGATCATATGTCACACATCAGTAACGTGTGAATGTCACTCCCATGTTTGTATATATACCACATAGGGCGTGTGAATATGATCTAACACTTCTTGCTCTCTACTCTCACCATCCACTTAAGCAACTCTCTCACCCTATCAGGTAAGTCATTGCGTCCTGTCTGGTGCTGACCTCGCGTCTGCTCAACAGGTTATGAGCCCAGGTAACCAGCTCCTGTCATGATTTTCGCCGGTTTTCTCCCCTTTTTCTTTCTAAGTCCCAAGCGCCCACTCATTCAACTTCGCTCAACCATGACATGTTTCCACATTCCTTATCTTATCTTATCTCATGTCCCA
>Ga0307516_10003509_pt1 | contig 20079 bp, 16 predicted proteins | sample 19_EM_MG_FD_203310 | JGI IMG/M metagenome (GOLD analysis project Ga0307516, IMG submission 203310) | Populus trichocarpa ectomycorrhiza microbial communities from riparian zone in the Pacific Northwest, United States - 19_EM | ecosystem: Host-associated > Plants > Roots > Unclassified | place...
GCCGGGGGGGGGAAGAGGGGGGTGGGGAGTGACAGGGAGTGATGAGACATGGGGCGGGTGATGTTGCGTGATCGGTGCAGCGGAGCGAGGGACAAGCCAGATCCCCCCCCATCTAGATATCCGGGGATCCGTCGTTAAAGCATATCGCCCGAGCAAAAAAATCGGTGTCCGTGACATCCGTGTTCCTCCAACACCGATGCGAGTGACACCCTGTGAACCACCCGAATAGGTAATCCAATAATAACAACCAAGTAAGTAAGTACTTACTTACATACTTGTGTAACCCCCCCCCCCCTCCCCCCCCCCCAAAAAAAAAAAAAATCATCTGGACGCGGAGGGTCCCGAACGGTTCGCATGGGACGTCTTTTTTTTCTTTCTTTTTTTCTTTGTCTGGCCGCGGATGCTGAAAGGTACTAGTCTATGTAGGTATTTATGTTACACGAGGCTACCAGCGATGGGGAATTCTCGGTGTCAGTTTTTTTTTTACCCCCTTTCGGAAAGGAAGGGCGACGAGACAGTTGCAACAGGGTTTGGGAGAGTCGCGATGTATGATAGGTAAGTATGCAAGTATGTACATATCTACATATGATAATGGAAACCCCGTTTGGCTTTGCCTCGGCTCGGGCCAAGCCAATTCTACCAGTGCATATCTATCTACATAAGTACTCAAGTACTTATGTATGTGCTTGTGGACCCGTAGATATCATCTCGGTTGTGACAATATCAAGGATTATCACCCGGTTTTAGTGCCCACGACCCATGTAAGTATGTATCAAACCCATGACAGCTCGCACTCGTCAGAACCTTACCAGTCTGTCCTCTCCATCTGCCGCAACCCACGGGATCCATGCGTTTCCGTCGATGGGTCGTGGCGCCGGGGGTGTGCCTTTGAAGTTCTTGTAATTTTTTCTCATTCACTATCTACTTACATACCATACCTTCCTTCCTGCCTGACCAGCGACCTTGGATGCTTACTTTTTTCCTCCTCTTTAACTATCTTCTTTTCCTTCATAATTTCTATTTCCTTCCGCTAAAGCACCTATGTAGATATTCCTTACGACCGTCTCATAGCCTTTGCTCCTTTGGGGGCCCTTTTCGATTTGCCCTCGCGCTCTGGAGATTGGACTCTTCGCTCAACTTGTTCGCCCCCTTTGCTGTCGATTTCTTATGTACCCGTTTTGCGGCACTTGCTTTTTCATCTTCACGATGTAGATTTTTCTTTTCTTTCTTTTCTCTTTTGATTTATTTTGGGGGTAAGCCGGTGTGGTGTACGGGGCGGATCGATTGGGAAAGGGACGGAGATTGATGGGGGGGGGGGGGCGGGGGGGCCCGCCGCCCCCCGCGGCCCCCCCCGCCGCCGGGCGGCCCCCCCCCCCCCCCCCCCCCCCCCCCCCCCCCCCCCCCCAAGCACTCTGCTCCGGTAACGAACGATCCCACCCCCAGAGCACAGTCATGATGGGGTTTCGACACGGAGACGACCTTGACCTGAACATCCTATCTCCATGCCATATTCACACCAACAGCCAGCCGCCTCTCCATCCACCAACCCCACCCCGGCCGCGCCTAGCCTACTAGTACCTCACCTCCGTCGCGAGCTGTTCCCACAGCGTCATCGGATCGTCAAACTCGCTAGCAGCGTATTTCAGGTACAAGTAGTCGGGGAGCGCTGCCCTGATGACAGCGGCAGTCTTGAGCCTTCTCCGCTCCGTGTCGAGCGCGACCTCCGCAGCGCGACTCGCGGTTCCGCCGCCGAGCGCGGCGGCCGAGTACGTCGGCAGCCCCGGGTCCGCGGGCGCCGTCTGCGACTGCGGCACCTCGACGTTCGCCGGCCACTGCACCGCCGACCAATGCACCGCCGCCCGCACCGGCGTCGCCGGTATCGGCCACAGCTCCAGGTAGCACAGCAGGTCCTTGACGCGCGCCGCCCACGACGGGTATTCCATGGGTGACGGCGAGAGCTTCTTGGCGTTGCCGAAGAGGAGGGCTTCCATCGTGCGTGCGAGGTTGTGGTCGTTGTCGTTGGTGGCGGTGGCGGGCGTAGAAGCAGCAGTAGTAGTAGTGGGTGGTGGTGGGAGTCGTAGGGAAGGAACGGACGGATGAATGACCCCCGCCTTCCAGACTTCCAGTTATCCTGCCATCCCAGTTGACTGCCCGCAGTTCGTGCGACGGGCCGCGTACGGCGCCTGTCCATCCGTCCGTTTGTTCCCGTGGCGTGGTTGGTAGATCTGTGCTCTGCATAGATATGTACTCCAAGTACCTATGTAGAGTGCATAGTCCAGCCAACCACGAGAGCGAGTACTGCAGCTACAGTTCAGCCGTTTTTTTCTTTCTTTCCCTGTCTTCTTTCGCGCTGTCTCTCATGTGCCGAGCCTTCTTTCTTTTCTTTTTCGGTTTTTGCTATGCGGGTTCCCTGCTCTGCGTATGTATGAGCGCGCGTTCGTGCGTGCTTAGGTTGGGATTCTGGAGGGGCGGAGGTCATTCCTTTTCGTCGGATGACCTGGGGGCTTGTCTTGTATTATGTATTTGTATCTAGCGAGGTGGCACGGGACCAGAGGAGCGCCATGCGCACTCGCGCAGAAATGCACTGCTGCCTGCGGCCTGGGGATCCTTTCTTTTTTGTATTCATCAATCGCGTGCGACATGCGGCCCGAGGACGGGCGGGGTCGGGACTTGCGGGAGTGATGAAACGTGCGGGTGATGTTGCGTGATCGCACAACACTTCCGTACCCTAATAATATTCAGTATCGTATGCAGCTGGTTATGGCGGATGGCGAAGCCACCAATACGCACCTACTTCTCCGGTGGAAACAGCCCGGCAGTGTGAGGGCGGATATCCGGGAAACACCGATGATCTTCGTATCGCCGAGAAAATCGGTGTCCGCTCGACAGCGAAGCGAGTGACGCCCCATGACTTGGACCGAATTACAATCGCGTCGCATCCAATGACAGCCCAAACAGGGGACCGGCAGCCGGAAACCAACGGGGCACGGAGGCCCGGACAACTGTGCAAAGCTGGGTCCGCGTTCTCGAGCGGCCGTCGGTCAGTTCGCAAGTTTGGGACGCAACCAACCGCGGGGATGTCTTTTTTTGTCTGTTGCGCGGATGCTTGCGGCTATCGTGCTGCCGTGTGTGCGGTGGGCGAGCGGGTACATGCTCGAAGCGGATGATTACGTGTCCCAAGGGGCTCCCGCCCTGTTGTTTGTCCCGGATACATACCATCAGCCGCCGTCTTCGTGATGGGGAATTTCTCGGTCAATTTTTCCCTCCTTTCCTATGGGCAGTTGTATACTGTGATACTCGATGTACCCGCGAGCGCGCAGATAAAAATATTATAGCCCCGATCGGAGCATGTAATATCTGTGTTCGGCTCGCCGGAGGGGATCTTCAGCAGCCCCCGCTGGGAGGTGGCTTGGAGTAGTTTTATTGGCCAAGATAGATACACGACGGGTGCACCAACAGCTCGATACCTTACGTACTCTTGAACTCGGTGTAGTTACTCTCTTTCCGGCGCATTCATGACGTTCATGGCGGTGGCGTACATCCCAGCCTACCCACCTCTGGGGCCACTCTCCGTTCCTCAAGATTAGGGAGCATTTGGGGTGGGCAGGCGGCCGTGTTTAGATTTTCTATAGGGCATATGGACCGTTCGTTAGAAATTTCACCGAGTTCCCAGCTGTGATGACCTCAGACACCCGGTTTTTAGCCGCGACCCATGCATGTAGTACCAAACCCAACTTGCCCCACCATGCCACAATCCTCGCACGTCAAAACCTTAGCAGTCCTCTTCCGCCCACGACCGCAACTGCTTTCCAATCGGAGAGAATCACACACAACCCTACAGAACGAACACAATCAGGATGTCAGCTGCAACTGCCCCAGCCGAGCCTACCTACACCTTCGACGCCACCAAAGGCTACGTTGACGCCGCCACCTCAGGGACCTACCGAAATCCTGCTCTCGAATTCGACGACGACGAAGAGGACGTTGATGACATCTTTGAGGATGACGACGACGTGGATGCCTTTGCGGATGCAGAAGACGCCCCAGTGGGTGGCGGCGGTGGCGGTGGCGGCGACCTGACGAAGCGGTACAACCGACAGCGCGAGGCGGCAGCAGGAATCAACAAGGGCGTCAATGCGGCCGCACAGAAGAAAGCGCGACAGACGGACCAGATGACGCAGCTGTCGAAGTTTGCGGGGCGGATCAAGCTGGACGATCTAGGCCCCGCTGCGGGTGGCGGCGGCGGCGGCGGAGGAAAGGACAAGAGCGATCGCGCGACGAGCGAGCAGGTGCTTGACCCGCGCACGAGGATGATCCTACTGCAGATGATCAACCGCGGACACATCTCAACGATCAACGGTGTTATCTCTACCGGAAAGGAGGCGAATGTATATCATGGGCTTACCGAGGAAGGCCGGCACATCGCGATCAAGGTGTACAAGACGGCGATCTTGGTGTTCAAGGACAGAGATCGCTATGTTACCGGCGAACACCGTTTCCGCCATGGATACTCGAAGGGCAACCACCGGTCGATGGTGAAGCTGTGGGCGGAGAAAGAGCTACGCAACCTGAAGCGTCTCCAGATGGCCTGTCTCCCGTGCCCAGTGCCGCTCCACCTCCGACTCCACGTTCTCGTGATGGAATTCCTCGGGGACAAGAAAGGCTGGCCCGCACCACGCCTCCGCGATGCCAGAATAGAGGGTGAAGGCGAATGGGACCGGTGCTACCTCGAGATGGTTAGCATCATGTGGCGCATGTACCAAGTTGCCAAGCTCGTCCACGCAGATCTGAGCGAATACAATGTTCTCTACCACAACGGCCACCTGTGGGTCATCGACGTGTCGCAATCCGTCGAACTCAACCATCCAAGAACCTTTGAGTTCCTCCGCATGGACATTAAGAACGTTACCGATTTCTTCCGCCGCAACGGCGTAGAACCCGTGGGCATGCGGAAGCTGTTCGGGTTCATCACCGAAACCCCGATCGGAGAGAGCGTCCGAGGAAACCCGATTTCTGTACTGGAGATCCTGAGCACTCTCCCGAGAGGTGGGGACACCGAGGAGGAAGAGGAGGTGTTCCGACAGACCTTCATCCCTCGCACACTCGAGGACGTCTACGACTACGAGCGCGATGCCGAAATGGTTGGCCGCGGTGAAGGAAGCGAACTGGTGTACAACCAGCTACTTGCTCCTAAAGCCCAGAAGGAGGATGAGGAGGAGGAAGTTGAACTTAGCGGTGACGATGGCGGCGATGGCGACGAGGGCTCGGACGAGGAGACCGAGGAGCAGAGAGAAAAGCGGTTCGAAAAGACCCCAAAGGGGAAGAAATATGAAGATAAAGATGAGAAGAAGGTATGCAGCCCTCCTCGTCTCACCACAGTGTATCGTTGACATCTCCAATAGGAGCACAAGAAGAAGGTTAAGGAAGACAAGCGGGAACAGCGGAAGACGAAATTGCCGAAACACATTAAGAAACGTTTGGTTTCCTCGGCTAAGGGGAAGGCGAAATAGTTTATAGTTGGAGATGCGCGTCATATGTGCAGAGGAGGGGGGATTTAGGCGTTCGGATTGCTTTTGCTCGGGGAAAAGGAAAAAAGTTTGCTGTTCCGACGGGCAAGCGGACAATGCTCAATCTATTCATTGAGTGTCACTCGTTTCACCGTTCTCCGATTGGCATGTCCGGGGGGTGTTGCACCAAGCCAGTGATTCTCGCGCCCACGAACGCATCACCATCTACACAGATGCCCAAGCAGCGGCCCGAAGGGTGGGCTCGGGCGAGCTCGGCCCCGGCCAGAGGCACGCCCTCGAGGCAAGGAAGCAAATCCCAACCATCCACCGGAGAAGGTCGGGGGGGTTACGATTGAACTCCGCTGGTGTCCTGCCCACAAGGGGGGCGCCGGGGGACGAGAAGGCGGGAGGATGGGCGGCGCTGGGAGCGGGCGAGCCAGACGCCACCGGCATAGAACACCTCCGACCTAGATGGTACGGCGACCAGCCAGGGCAAGGGTGGCAACCACCCAGGTCACTAGCACACTTGAAGCGGTCCACCGCCAAGTGCTGGTGGTGCCCTTTCAGGACCAAGGCACGGGAACATCTCTCCAAGTGCCGCCCTCACTGGGAACGCCCAGCTAGAGCCCTGTGGGTGGAGGTGCAAAGGGAGACAGGGAGAGAGGTAAGGGCCGGTTCAAGATCCGGGACCTCTTCGCCGACGAAGCGATGCAGCCAGCCGATCTTGGGTTTCCTCTCCACCAAGGGCGTGGGGGCGACTTTCCTTTGTAATTCCCTTGTTGCGCTTACATCTTGGGACAGGCCTGGGCGGAGGGCAAAGGGAGCTACAACGAGTCGCCTGCGGGCCGATCGAGGTCGGGATCGGACGGTGGCCAGGAACTGGACAGTTTGTCATCGTGGTCTACATAGGTCGCACGCGGTTGATGGGTGGATAGATAAAAAAAGAACCGGGCCCGTGGTTGGGACTGTAAACAGGGGAGGCAGGAGTGTTTACATCGCCACGTATGGTCTAGGTAGGCTGCTCGCGATTTGTGGTGAAACGGATGGGTGCGCAGTTACGAAATCCCGTGTATGTACCTACACTGCAGTTCACCTAAGAAGTACACAGAACAAGAAGCGAAAGAAAGCCCCAGATCACCCGGCCTCGTAGGGCACCCCTCCATACCCAAAAGACATATTACACCCGTTCACGGGCCACGTTGGAGTGCCTGGCCAAACCTCCGAATATACGACGAATTCTGTCCCACGGCCATGGTAGGTATGTGACTTCTAGTTCCCGCTTTTGAGCCATCCCCTCGCAAGAACCTTACACAGGCTCTCCCTAGTCCTTTTCACCACGTCAACCTTATTGCCCAGATCGATCCAGCTGCCTTCCGGGCCGACTTCCACGGAAACCTTTCTAAGGTTCTCGCCGCAAGACTCCCAGTCAGTGAGGACCTTGCATACATCCAGCGCCTCAACGGTTCCGAGCGCATCGACACAAGTTAACAGCTCCCTGAGCACCGCCGGCAAGACCGTGGGCTCAACGGGGCTCTCCCAGTCCTTGTCCCACGTGCCTCCATCGATCGGTTCGCCCGCGGCGCGAACGACGGCCGCGAGCGCTTTGACGGCGGTTTCGGGGGACGATTTCCGCAAGTTGTAGAACGTTCGGAGCGCAGCATATCCGGAGAGCTCGAAACGGAGGATCTCGGACTCACAGTCGGACGGGGAGGAGAGGAGGTGCTTCAACCGAGGGTCTAAGTCTTCTTCTGCCGGGTAGGGACAGGAAGAGAGGAGTGATTGTTCCAGAAGGTGGGTGGTTGTTTCGTGCAGGCTGGTGCGTGCGTCGTAATTGTATGGTGCTGCGAGCGAGAGGAAGTGTAGGATGTCGCCGTGGCTTTGCGAAGTCGCTTGCAGGTGTTGCGCCCATTTGTAGGCGATCGTGGATGCTGCCTCGTCGAGATGTGCATCTCTTGTGTATTTGAGAAGCTTTTCGACACGGGGGGTGGAAGGAAGTGGGAGACTAGCGAGTAACTGTTTGCATTGGTCAGTATCTGTCCATTAAGCAGCTAGGGGGAGTGCATACCTTTTCGGTAAGACGCCGACCGTTCCTAACCCGGTTCAACAGTCGAGAACCAATCTCCCATCCTTCTATCTCCATATCTTTGATCCATGGGGTTCCGAAAAGGCTGGAGGCATATCGACGGAGGGTGTCCTCTGCCGCCTTGGCTTGAATATCTTCGTTGTCAATTCCCATTTCCAACAGTGCAAGATCGTCCTCATCGAGTCCCATGTCTCTACCCCTAGAAGGATCCTTCGGTGTAGTCTCACGCGTAATCCATCCCGCCCATCCGCCGATCTCCACTATAGTCGCAGCCACGAGTTGCGAGTTTTTTTCGATCTCAAGGACAAAACCGGGGTCATTAGCCATTATTCCGCCAGCAGCGAGCTCGAGGGAATCCGTGGGATTCGGCGGCATCTCTTCTGTGACGACCTCAAGAAGTTCAGTAAGCTGGGTATGTTGTCGCCGCCTGCGGTTGTGCACAACCGACCAATATTCGCCCGGGGCCATTTGCATGACATTAATGCTGTCCTCATACTCCTCTTCCTCATCGGCTGCGGCGGACGATGTATCTTTGGCCCACATCATGAGCGCAACAACCAACTCTTGCCAGCTTTCCGCTTCAACCACAATGGAATCTCGTTCTCCGTGCATGACATCGTACATCTTGCGAATCTGCCGGTTGAACTCGGTTGGGACCTTGACCTTTGCTGCTTTGGTGATGCCGAATCCGAAGCTGCCATTCACAGGGTGGAACGAGTTGTAGTAGCTATCTTCCGTGTCATCGTCGACGGACTCATCCCCTTGGGAGAGTCCCCTCAGCTCCTCCAAAGCCTTTAGGACCTCACCTCTCCAAATCCGCCAATCAGAAGGGTTTCCGGGGAAGTCCATGATCAGGTCAACCTGGGGAAAAAAGTTCAGAGGCGGTAGGTATGATGACCTTCCCTTGGCAGGGCACCTGAGGAGAAGCGTAACGAGAGTCGCTACAGCGTCTTTGACGCTGTCAATCTCCGAGCGCGTGTAGCGTTTGTCGTTGATCCGCTGAGCGCCGAAGGCGGGCTTGCTCACTGCAGGAGCGTCCTCACACCGGAGGTCCCAGTTAGCGCTGCGGAGGATTTCGATAGCTTCCGGTACCTCTCCTCGGAGCACCAGTCGGGATACCACATCCCAGAAGTCAGGGGCAAACGAGCTGCTGGGATGGGTTGCCCGAACCGCAGTCAGCTGTGCGCGGGTGGGATTGGCATGGTGGACAAACAGCCACTTGCGCAGCACTTCGGTCACAGATGTGGTTGAATGGTTCAGTGGCAAAGCCAACGAGGCGAGGTAGTATGCATTGTGCAGGTTGTTATCAGCTTTATTCCTCTTGTGCTTTGGCAAATGCTCATGGAGGGCACTCAGGAATGCTCTCGAAGCCTTGCTGAGCTGGTCCTGTTGGGCCTCCAACGTAAGTCCCCGCCCATCCGTGTCCATGTCCATGTCCATCTCTATATCATCCTCATCATAGTAGTCGTCGCGATCATAGGATCGTGGGAGAAGCGCGTCCGACAATTCGCTCATCAGGTTGTCCGTGCGAAGGATCAAAGTGCCTGGTTCGTTTGCGGGCAAGCCAATTTCTTGGTTGTAGCCAAGTATCCTCTCGATTTCCGACTCATCCTGCATCGTATCGTCGTCCTCAAAATCTTCCTCATCACCAAACTCTCCTGTGTCGTCATCCTCATCCTCCTGCGTTCTCGAAGCTTCTCGCGAGTCATCCTCGTAGATCATGGGCGAGCTTCTATTGGTGTACCCTAGATCGTCGCTATCGTCTACTCCAACAGGGCTGGAATACCGACCCAGCGCACCTCCAGGGCGTATCGGCGACTGGCTGAACGGATTTTGAGGGAACAACGGCTGCTGACTGGAGTCGCCATTGCTGGGACTCAAACTGAAGAGTGGCTTTCCACCTGTCTGCGGAAACAGACCACCGCCACCACCACCACCGTCAGTTGCACGGTTAGCACCGAGCTTCGAAGACAGCGATTTTCCAGCTGCGGGAGTTGCACCGGCGAACAGCGAACGGCCGGCCGGCAAGTCTGGGTAACGGTCGCCCACGGGGGTTGATTGAGCCGAGAAGAGGCCGTTGCTGGATATGCTAGTCGTTGGTGGAGAGTACGGCGTAGGTTTTGGTTTCGACTCCGGGAATTGGAACTTGGGAGGTATTCGTGAATCCATCGCGTCGTCAAGTGCTGGTCACTGGGCACTTCAGTTCCACGAAAGGCGACAGTGTGGATCACGGTCGTGGGAGCGAAGGAGTTATGACGAGTTCAGTGGAGCGAGGGTGTCAGTTGCTTAGGGCGTGGTGTGTATGGGCAGCGGGCGGTAGTCGCGAAGTTGAGGTGTTGATGTTTTTTCTCCCAGTTGTGTTGCCGTGAACAGTTCTCAAGAACGCGCCAGTGGTTCTGTGCGTCGTCGCCAAGCCTCGGAAGCATGCAACTCATGATCGCACAAGCTAGCGTGGCTGAGATAAGAGGAAGACGGTGCCTTGGTTTTGTGTCCTCTTCTGCTGCACCCGACAGTAGTGCAAGAGGATCACATGATGCATATTCATCTGCCTGGGTGCTGAATCTCCAGGAAATACCGTAGGCCTCCAGTGGCTATCCCAAATCGCCTCTGCTTCCCTTTACACAGGTGTCATTATATCTACTGACTACTTAGGACCTGTTCTTTTCGAGCGTATATCCTGTAGCGTATGTGCCAAGCGTATTTCATAACATACCTTAGGCCTGTTTGGTTCGGCCGTATTTCGCCAGCCGTCAGTCCGCGAGGTCACAAAACTACTGAATCACTTCAAAAGTATTAGTTTTGCGACCTCGCGAACCGACGGTTTCTCGGTTTTGTGTGGTAGCTTCTCAAAATACGGTCGAACCAAACAGGGCCTAAAGAGGAGGTAGATGTTCGTCGAAATACTGGCTGCCGATCAAAACTGATGAATGGGATGGAATCCTATCATGCCAAAGAGAAACTTCGTGTTGGGCAACAAGTACAGCAATGTGAGTAGATAGTGTTTGCGGGCCAGACAACATAGAAAAAATTCGGGGGGCCACTACGATAGGGAGATGGGCCCTCCCCTTTTTATGTGCCTCAGTGAATAACCGAACATACTTGTATGTGGCTCAGCCTGGCTTTGCGTATTTTCAAAATACGCGTTGAGCCGAACGCTTACCGAGCCACCGTATTCTGATATACGGTATCAGATTTGTGTGGTAGAAAAAAAAATACGCTGAAAAGAACAGGCCCTTAGGACTGGCACGCTTTTGAACTTCAGACTTCTTCGACGACAGGAATCCAATGATACATAGCTCTAAATGTGACCTGACCTTTGCCGTTGAAGTTATTAACTACAGGTTGATTGACTTCTGGTTCCTGAAAGATGTCAACAAACCAAAACGCGATGAGGAATGGATATCTGCACAGTGCGCACATGTGGCATGCAGGCCGACGAGTGAGGATGACCAAAATCAGGTGAACATACTTCACACTGCCCTTTCTTATGAATAGATTTAAAGCAGCTCCCAGTCAAAAACAGGATTCACTAGCCCATTTGTGTAACTTCGGATATGTGCCTTGAATTCACACAGTTAAAGAAGAGCACGGTGGGTTCAGCCGTTGCTTCCTCATGAAGTTCTAACCTTCTCGATCAGTCTGGCTACTACTAGCATCTAACTCCTCAATGCCCGCAGCCGCTCGTTGAGTCTAGGTAAATCCCATCAGTCCAGTGAACCTTCCCCAAACAGAATATGAGGACAAATGTACCTATTCTCTTCTGGCTCGGTGGTTTCAATCTTGCTCCTGGAAGCCTCTGGAATCTCCTGCTCCATCTCGAGACCGGCTTCATCCGCTATCTTCCCCATGAGACGATCCACATCCTCCTGGGGCGTACCGACGGCGGTGGTAGAGCTAGTGGCATTCTCGTAGTATCCCACAGCAACGTCCAAATCTTCGAACTGCTGCTCGAACTTATCCATCACGACCGAGATCTGTTCCCTACATCAGCCGACATCCTGCTTCTGCCATCGGAAAACCGCGCGACCCACCCTCTCAAGATTCATCGTCTTCATAGCCGAATCCATGCCCTTGACCACATTCGCCATGCTCCCAGAGACCTGTCTCATGGTTACAGCAGTCTGCACTCTGCTCGCAACCGTATCAATGCGTGACGCAAGTCGCAGGAGGTTCAATCGTTCGTTCTGTTTGCGGATCGCATTCTGCGCATAGAGTTTGGCGATATCGTTGTTTCCTTGCTGCATCGCCTACGACGTCCACCCTATCATCAGCGCAGATGCCCTAAAAGTGGAGAAGACAGACATACGCGCCTTCTTAATCTTCGCCTTCTCAGCTGTCTCCTCTTTGCCAGCTTTCGCAGCTTGCCGGTTCAGTGACTTGGCCGTGAACTAGGCTAGATGTTAGCTAACGATAACGGGGCAGTGGCACGCGCGCGGGGCGGCGGTGACGTGCTTTAAGCTGGAAGAGGGATTTCTCGAGGCCGGACATAGGTGTAATAGAGTTCGGTCGCTTGATTTGGCAGCCGTATAGATCGCAGGCTTTGAGACGATGTGGAAGGGGAGTTGAGATTGACGATAGGTACCTGGTGAAATATCTTGACTCAAGAAGAGACACGGTCCAGCTATTGGTTGTCTTGTGTAACTCTAACCGCCTCATGCGCACATGGAGAGGGATCGGCCACATGAGACCGCCCATTTGAAAGCTCCTCCATAGAGGAGCTACGTACACGAAGATCCTTCGCCCCAACCACGCTCCTCTTCTCCCACCGCTTATTACTCATATTCACTCTTGTGCCCAACCTTTAGCTTTGAAAGACTTTTCTGCTCGCATTAGCTCAGCGGATCTATACATACCATCTGCTCCTCTTCCAATTTTGTCCATCAACTTCCTCTCTAATGCTGGAGCTGGCAGTCGTTGTCGTTTCCTAACCCACCGCGTCGCTCGCATCCGAGAAGTTACGCCTTCGCTACCTAGAACGCTCGATCTCCTATTGGTCGAGCGTCCGCAGCAGCTAAAGCTACCAGCGCCACGCCCAACGAACGAACAACCCAAATTGTCTGACTCTCCAACAAACCTTCTCCACTCCTCACAACCCCATACTGGTGACCGATAGACGACCCGCCATGTTTTCGCTCCCCAGACTCCCACAGCAGTGGGAGAAGCGGCTCGTTCGATATATCATACATCGCTTAGATCTAGTTGAGGAACGGACGCTGGGTGATCTCGAGAACATCGGCGGCTCATTTGGCATGGATTCGGTCTTCACCGTGCGGGATGTCGGTATAAAAGTGGAGGTGAGCACAAATGCATGGGAATTTTTCTGGACTTGTCTCTAATCGTGTGTTGTGCGTTGTAGAGACTACGCACTCTAATCAAGATTCCCCACCGATTTCAGCTCCAGGAAGCCGTGATTGGAACCCTCTCGATCAGCTTATCGTTCAACTCATTTTTGTCGGGGACTGTCGAGATCCTTATAAGCGATGTCAAGATATCCGTCAAAGTGACCCCGCCGCCACCTGGCGATATTTCGGAGGCGTCAACCACATCGCCACCACCGACCCCGCGTCCTGGCGACAAGGCTCCAGAGCTTAACCCAGAAGAATTTCCCGTGTCGGCCGAAGACCTTGCACAGTCGTTCCTACAGTCCCAAACTCGAGCCGAGCAGCAACAGCTGATGTCCCTATATGCGGAAGCTCCAATGGACGCGAGCGTTATGTCAACTATTACTACGGCATCGGAAGATGAGGATGAGGAGCTGGGGGTTGGAACCTCGCCGGGCTTGCCGAAAATGCTGGCGAGCATGTTCAAGGGCATTGCCGACAGAATGATTGTCAGGGTGAGGGGTGTTAGCGCATCACTGGAAGCGACGCTGCCGGAGGAGAAGGCTGGCGAGACGATCCTCCTAGAACTTGAAGTAGAGGATGTAGACATTGAGGGTGTCTCGCGGAATATCAACCCGTCGGATTCAACGAGAATACCAGAAGAAAAGCCTCAAAAAGAAGGTAAACGTCGCATCACGCTGGAGAACATACGAGGATTCATTTCAACTACCGAGACCATGTTTGGGACAAGCCCGGAGGAAAGCGTTGTCCTTGGGGTTACCTCAGAAGTTGTGACAGAAGAAGGGGATGTCGCGGATACCAATCAGGAGAAAGGTGACGTGGAGACGGCCAGTAGCATTATCCGGGAGCCATCGCCCGCACAGCGGCAGCCCTCCCCCATGGCACCCGTCGGTTCGCCGGGACCAACCACAACGGTTCCATCTGATGCCGGGGATGAGGACGGCGTTGACCTCCAGAGGAGTTATAGCTCTCAAGATGATAGATTCGACGACTTCGAAGACTCAGACGAGGAAGTACTGGCCTTTGTGAGACCGTCAGTGAGAGCTTCAACGCGACCTGCTTTATCAAACAAGCCGAGCAACATCCTTCGTGAAAACTACTTCGACAGCTATGCAGATGACGACGATGACAGTGATGATGAGGTCGGAGGGGCTGTATTTGCCCCTTCGATCCCTCAACAACTCCGTCGTTCACGTTCGGCATCCGTTATATCCAGGGGTTCGTCGGCATTCTCCTCACCATCTTCTAGCCCTCCGAAGACCAAGTCATTTATGCAATCGACCCCGGCAGCCGTTCCACCGCTATCACCGTCGCTGTCACCGCCATCACCGCCAGCTCTGAGCGATATAGGAAGTAGTGAGGATGAGATGGATCAGGAAGCCAGTAGGATGCTCAGCCAATCTACCATCTTCTCCCGCGAAGAAGCCGATAGTTTGTACATGTCTGCCACGAGCGGAATGCTAAGGTCACAATCGCAGCTACGGGTACACTCAACGCTTGATGGTCGAGATGAAGTCATGGAAGAGATTGACGCGGACGAGATGGACCAACGCCTGGACAGACTCATCAATGGCGAGCCCGACGTCCCTAGTGGTTCCTCGCTTCCTCTGGGCATGGAAGGTGGTCGTCCAGATACACCTAAAGCTCAAGGCAACGTCAGGAGGATCCGCAAGAAGTGTATCGACGTCGATCTAGTCACCATATTTTATCCTTCGTTGTCGGCTGGCGTGACAGTTGTTCCTCGAGACGAAATACCAGTCCGCGATAGGCGCGAAGAGATGCACGCCAGTGTCAGTAGATCTCAACAGCAGGATATGCCAGGCGCATTCTCGTCGTACGCTTCCAGATATACATCTCGGTCTCCGCTGCCGCCCAAGTCGTCCTCACCTACCCCATATCGTCCACCGCCCCGGGTCAAGATTGTGGATTCCATGGATGCAAGGCCGACGGTCTCTCCTCATGGAAATCTTGTCGGTGACTTCATGACCACGGGTGTCGCTGATATCGAGATAATCGCGTCGAACATTCATGGCACTGTTGATATCCACACAGAGAAGATGCTTGCCCATCTCCTGGAGGTGGTCCAGGATATCATCGCCGAAGAGGATACAGAGGCTCCAAAGAAGGAACCTAAGGGGAAGCCCAAGGCAGGGCCTAAGAAGACGGTACAGTTCATCGCAAAGGAGATCGATGTCCGGATGATCCATCACCTCGGCGGTTTCTATACGGACAATCACCAAGAAGATGTGGCCGACCCGAAAATCCAGCTACAATGCCTTTTGAACGACATCAATCTATTCCGAAGGGGCCTCGACGACGAAGCATCTACCAACAAGTTGTCGGTCAAGAAGTTTGCCCTGAAGGACGAAGAGGAGGGTATTATCACTTTTCTGCGTTCTGCGCCGCCCCCGGTATCGTCCGCTAAGATGTCAACTTCGCATCACAGAAAACGCTCTATTGCAAGCACTACTGCTGGGCGACTTCACGGGGACGGTTCAGGAGACGAAGACGATATCACTGTGATCTTCTCGCAAAACGCAAAAAAGCTGCGGGTGAATGTCAAGACTCTGTCGTTGAGGATACGGGGAGATCTGAAGAGGCTCGAGGAAACATTCAGCGCGTTTGGTGGTGTGGGGAGTGTATTAGCCAGTACGACTGCGAGTACCGCGACAATCGGAAAAGCCGGGAGACCCCCGCCATGGCCGGAAAATGAGGCCCAAGCACCGACTGTTGATATCAAGGTTCACTGCGACATCGGCGGTCTGTACTTCGACGTTGTTGGCACAAGTGCAAAGATCTCCCTCGAAACATCGCCAGTCAAAGTTGATTTCCAATCTGGTAAAGGGGTGGCAGTGAGCGTCGACAAGGTCAACATCTCCGGACCGGTACCTGGCAAAAAAGATGTGAGCTTGGTCATCGAGGGCACTACAATGGTGTTCGCTAGTCGACCGACTCAAGAGGATCTGGGCCGATTACTCGAGCTTTTGACCCCAAGCAAAGACCGTTTCGACGATGATGACATTATAATCGATACCCTTCTACGGCAAAGAGAGCAAGGCAGCGTATTGAGAATAAACGTCGCTGGCGTACGAGGGGAGCTTTTGGATATGAACGTTTTCGATGCTTTCAGGAGTTTAGGAGATGAGGTCATTCAGGTTCTCTCGGTCACCGACTTTGTCGCCGGCGATGAACGCCCAGGACTTCTCACAATTGTCAATGTCGAGGCTGTTTACGCTTTTGCAGAGATTGGCGGTGGAATTGGCCGGTTGGAGGCCGAGATGGACTCAGTGGGTATTACACACGTCTCGGCACCATCTTTGGTTGCAATGGCCATCGGCAATATCAGCGTAAGGCGCAACGATCACGATGAACTCTTGGGCGAGGGCATAGATCGACGTATCTTTGTTGGTTCGCAACACGAGCGGCCCATGATCATGGTTCGAATTGTCGGTGACGAGCCGGAGCCGGTTGTGAGGATCAAACTCTGGAACATCCGAGCCGAATACAACGTTGAGACACTGATGGCAATAATGGAATCCCCGAGTGGAATCACAGGCGAAAAACTTGCTCAGGATGTTGCCGAGTCTATTGTCGCGCTGCCTCCGAAAAAGGGCAAAACTGATGATGTTGGTGGCTTGGGCTTCGACGTCGCTATCACGGACTCCGTTCTTTCGCTAAACCCCCTGAATCTCAAGTCCCGTGGTCTCACAATACTTACTGAATGCCGACTCCAAGCAGCTCGTCCGGATGGTGGAGCAGTCAGCGCGGGGATGGAAATCAAGAAGGCAAGCATCATGGTCATTGACGATGTTGAACGCCTTCTAGCGGCAGAACCCGGACAGATGCGAGGCAGACGAGAGGTCTTATCAGAACACCTTGCGGGTTTCGTCTCGATGGGCTATGTTCCCATGGTTACTGTATCTTCAGCAATGGCAACCCTGCAAGTAGTCGGCAAAGTAATCGAGTTAGAAATCAGGGATGATCTCCTGCTCATTGAGAGCTGCGCAGACTCTACGCAGACTATGCTGGCTATCTTCAATGGTCTCAAACCTCCAGCAGTCAAAAGCGACGAGATTCGATACTGCACAGAAGTCATGGCAATTGAGGATATTTTAGCCAGTCTGACGGAGGACGCATTCGTGCACCCGTCACGCAAGAAGTCCGGACTCATGGACAACGATGACGAGGACCTTGTCCATTGCGATGAAGACCTTCCAACCAATTTGTCGTTCGTCGAGAGCTATTACGGCCACAAAACTCCGCCGGTGCCACCTCCAGAGGCGCTCGCGGATAGTATGCTCGAGGAGGATCTTCGGACAATGCACACCCCGAATCTAAGCAGAGAGGGAAGTGGGAACGATAGTATCTTCAAAGAGGATATCCAACCACTAGACTCGATTGTGTTCGTGGAAGACCATTTCGGAGGGACTGCTCTACGGCGGAGAGGAAAGAGGTCTCTAAACCAGACTGCAGTCGAGAAGTATGCTTTCTGCTCTTTAGGACCCTTTCACTGCTCATTACTGATTTACTGCAGGGCTGAGTATTTCCCTCTTCGTGTTCGTGTACGAGACGTCCATGTCATCTTCAATCTCCATGATGGTTACGACTGGCAGAGGACGCGTGACACCATATCTCAGGCCGTTCGAAAGGTTGAGTCTAGGGTGGCCGAGAGACGAAACCGACGGGTGTCGTTCGACATGGAGGAAGATGACGAGAGCGTTGTTGATGATTTCTTGTTCAATTCGATCTACATCGGAATTCCGGCCAACCGCGCCCCCGGAGAGCTTACGAATGATATCAACAGGCATTTTGACGATCATATGTCCGATACCTCATACGCTACTACCGCCGCAGAGTCGGTCAGGCCGTTATCTGCACGTTCCCGGTCAACCATAACCGGAGACTTCCACCATTCACGGCCAGGGAAGAATCGCAGCGGACTCAAGCTTAGCCGGAGTAGACACCATAAGATGCAATTCGAACTCAAGGGCGTTAATGTCGACTTCCTGCTCTTCCCGCCGGGATCTGATGAGGTTCAACTGAGTGTCGATGCCAAAATCAGGGATCTGGAGATCTTTGATAATGTTCCCACCAGCACATGGAGGAAATTTGTCACCTATTGCCAAGAATGTGGAGAGCGCGAAATCAACAGCGATATGGTTCGTCTTGAGTGTATGGTCGTCAAACCGGTGCCAGAGCTGGCGGCTACCGAATTGATTCTCAAGGCCAATATACTTCCACTCCGCCTCCACGTCGACCAAGACACCCTCGACTTCCTCACTCGGTTCTTCGAATTCAAAGATGATTCTGTCGTTGCTGTACCTCAGGCAAAGTCACCGGAAGAGCCCTTCCTACAGCGAGTCGAAGTCAATGCTGTCCGTGTCAAATTAGACTACAAACCCAAGTATGTCGATTACGGTGGCCTCCGTTCGGGTCACACCACGGAGTTCATGAATTTCTTCATCCTGGAGGAGGCTGATATGGTGCTGCGCCGCGTTATCCTACATGGAATCTCTGGGTTCACGAGAATGAGTAAAGTCCTCAACGACACGTGGATGCCCGATATCCAAACGACTCAATTAGGGGGTGTCCTTGCCGGTGTGGCGCCTGTTCGCTCCCTTGTAAACCTGGGTAAGGGAGCACGAGATTTGGTTATTGTGCCTGTCCGAGAATACAGAAAAGACGGTCGGATTGTACGCTCGCTGCAGAAGGGTGTTGGAGGGTTTGTTAGGAACACCGCTGGAGAGTTGGTCCGGCTGGGAGCGAAGGTGGCAGTCGGAACCCAGGCTTTGCTACAGAGTGCGGAAGGCGCTCTCTCTGGTGGTGCCGAAAACTACGCTGTGGTTGAGGTTGGCGATGACGACTACGAGCCTGACGGCGAACGTCAGGTTTCGCTGTACGCTGACCAGCCTGAGAGTGTGATGCAAGGTTTGTTCATCCACTCCTACTAGGATTCGGGGATTTACTTATGTTTTGTGTTAGGATTGCGTGGCGCTTCGAGGTCTCTGAGACGTAACTTTGGAGAGGCTAGAGACGCGATCCTCACATTGCCGGCTGAAATGGCGGAAGGGGGAGATGCCAGAGGTGTTGCGGCCGCGGTCGCACGAGCTGCTCCAAGGGCGGTGATCAGGCCTGTTATTGGCGTCAGTGAGGCCGTTGGGCGCACGTTGATGGGAGTCGGCAATGCGATGGAGCCGGAGAGGAGACGCGCTCGTGAGGACAAATACAAGCACCGGTGAATCCGATGACGTTGCATGGAGAACGGTGTTTTCTTTGTCTTTCTGGTTTCCTTCTTGCTTGCTTACTGGCTTCCTCGGCTGAACGGACTGGCTTGGGGTTTTGTTGTTGCTTTCTAGGGATTGGATTGATTACTGGTGTTTTCTTTTCTTTCCGTCTTTCCCGTCTTTTCCCAACGTTTGCTTGCTTGTGATAGATCCTTGCTTTTAATATCTCGTCAACCAGCCGTCGTATTTGTTTTTATCTGGTGGGGGGGGATCGATGGGGTGTGGTATGTACAGGTTCACGCGCGGGGGCTTATATATATGGTTGAAATGCGATAAGGATATGATGTGCATATGAGACTTTCGAGTCGTCGCGGCGTATTGGACGCATCAGTGTGATTGTGAGCTCTCACAACGCCCCGTCTCATAAGCCCAGCTCACTACTCATTCGAAGTTACTGAGGTCTAACTCCTGGCGAGGACGTCGGCTTAAATTCCGTGACCTACGGATGGTCATATGAAAACTCCCCACTGTCCTGGGAAGGCAGATGAAAACTCACCAACTGCCTTGGAATGACAGATGAAAACTTACCCAGGAGTTTTTGGAGGAGGAGATGCCACATCGTGCTAGGCATTCCTTTAGAGGCCCTGGAAGGAGTTCTCATGCGCACAGGTAGATGGCGAAACCTACCCACGCCTTGAGGTCCATAGCTCCTTTTAGGGCTCCTCGGGCCCTAGAGTGGATATTAATCCTCTTTTCCTCCCTTCCATCCAGAAAGCTTTCTCTCTGGCTCGCCGGGATCTAAACAGGTCGGATGCGAGTAATGAATAAACAAACCTCCCCCCCCCCCCCCCCCCCCCGGGGCGGGGGGGGGGGGGGGGGGGGGGGGGGGGGGACCGCCCCCCCCCGGCCCGGGGGCCCGCACG